>Ga0136611_10002737_pt1 | contig 12323 bp, 12 predicted proteins | sample AntDrymUQ2232306_2_FD_106645 | JGI IMG/M metagenome (GOLD analysis project Ga0136611, IMG submission 106645) | Polar desert sand microbial communities from Dry Valleys, Antarctica - metaG UQ223 (23.06) | ecosystem: Environmental > Terrestrial > Soil > Desert | place: Antarctica: Dry Valley... | reverse complement strand
TCGGCTCGATGGATCGTTGGCACTCGTTGTTGGCAGCGAGGGCGAGGGGATCCGCAGGCTCGTGCTTGAAAAGTGTGACGTAGTAGCCCGGTTGCCGCTGCTCGGCAAGGTCGAGTCGCTGAATGCCGCAGTCGCCGCTGCGGTCGCGCTCTACGAGGTGGTCCGCCGGCGCGCTTGATTGCGGCGAACGCTGGAGCTTATAATGAATGAGGGATTTTGCTTCACGCTGACAGGTTTGACCGATGACCAGGCTTCGCAAGGTACGGAAAAATTGCGTGAATTGTGGACTGCCACTCACCCGTTCGGTGGGCAAGTACTGCAGCATCACATGTCAACACGACCACCCCTACGTTTTGCACATAACGGAATGGCTAGATGGCCGGTTGACGGGTGAAAATGCCGAAGGTATAGTGTTCAGGCATATTCACCGGTACTTACGGGAGACACATGGTGAACAGTGTTTAATTTGTGGCTGGTGCGCTGTCCACCCGGTAACAGGACGGGTGCCTGTGAAGGTTGACCATATAGATGGCAACTTGAGGAACACCACGGAGAACAACTTGCGACTTTTGTGTCCCAACTGTCACTCACAGACACCATACTTCCGCAATCTGAACCGGGGAAACAGTGGTCGCACGCAGTGCAGTGCTATTTATCGTGAAGGTGTCAGACGACTTCAAGCCGCTGTAGCTCAGTAGGTAGAGCGCCCGCCTTGTAAGCGGATTGTCAGGAGTTCGACTCTCCTCAGCGGCTCCAGAGAACATTCAAAGTCTGTCGCCATGCTCGAACGGGGCATCACCTTCAGTCAGCGGACGGCTTGCTGCGGCTCGTGCTGGCTTGTTGCTGACAGTCCGGCCGGGTCGCGCCTGTATACCCTCCGCGGCCCACGGTGCGATGTGGATGCGAGAGACAGGAGGCATTGCGATGGGACTGGGGCTGACCCGACCGGAGCTCGCGATTGTACCGCTTGGGCTGATACTGCTCTGGCTCCTGATCGAAAGTTTGCTCTTCGCCTATGCGATGCGGGTCGCCGGTCGCGCGCAAAAAGAACTTCCCACGCCGCGCCGGTCCCACTTCGGCCGCCAGCGAGAGATCGCTGCGGGACTGGGTCCACACGGCGCCATCCTGGCGGTGTGTTCATGGTGCAACGGCAAGGGAAGGCTGGACGCGCAACTCGGATCCCACCTCAAGCTTGAGAAGCACTCGGAGAACGAAGAGCCGGATTGCCCGCGGTGCCACGGCGCCGGCTACACCGAGAATCCAATAAGTGCTAGGAGGCGCGCGGCCATTCGGCGTCATCTGCTGGACGAGGAGTGGCGCGACCCCAGCCGCCGATCATAGCGGCGTGTGAGCCCTCCGAGATGTCGCCGCAGCCGGATTAGTGCTATTCCTCGATCACGTGGTCGAAGAGAAGGTAGCCGCCGAGGACCACGAGGACATCAAAGGCGAAGAGCAGGCTCGCCCACGGGGCCGAGCCCATCGCTGGCGCCGGGGCTACGCGCTCCGTTGTCGCCCGCACTGTGGCAATGAGGACGGGCACAAGGATCGGGAACAGCAGCACTGGCAACAGCACCTCCCGTGCGCGGCTATTCGCGCTGATTGCGGAGAAAAGGGTGCCGACGGCCGCGAAGCCAACCGTTCCCAAAAGCATCACCCACAGGACAACCGGGTCGAGCACCGGCAGGTTGTATAGTGCCGCAAACGCGGGTAGGAGCAGCGCCTCAACAACGAGCATGAACAGGATGTTTCCCGTGACCTTGGCGACATAAAGGACGCCTGGCTCCAGGGGCGCGAGCAGCAGCCCATCCCAGCCGCCACGCTCGCGCTCTAGCAGAAATGTCCGGCCAATGTTCAGTACCCCAGCGAAGAAAATCGCCACCCAGAGCGCACCCGGCCCGACCGCGTAGAGGTTCTCCACATGCAGGTCAAACGCAAAATTAAACACCACCAGGAGCAACATCGCGAAAACAAAGGTAGAGACGACCAGCTCTCTGCGCCGGAACTCGATCAACACGTCTTTGCGTAACACCGCGCCAACTTGAGCTACAAACGGCCTCATCCTGTCGCTCCGTCGAGACGCGAGTACTCCTCACGAAGCCGTGCCCCGTCGAGCGCATCGGCGCGCGCGTCGTAGACCAGCCCGCCCGATGCCAGCAACACTACCCGGTCGGAGAGCCGGAGCGCGAGATCGAGATTATGTGTGCTGAACACGACCGTTCGCTCGGCACCACCGGCGTGCACTATAGCTTCCAGCATGGCCAGCGCGTCCTGATCGAGACCCGTCTCAGGCTCGTCCAACAGCAGCAGGTCTGGCCCATGAAGCAACGCGCGCACAAGCGCCAGGCGTTGTTGCATCCCGCGGGAGTACGTGCGCACAAACGCATCGCCCGCGTGCTCCAGTCCCGCAGTGCGAAGCAACGGGAGGTATACCTGCGCAGCGTCGGCTACCGAGTACAGCTTGGCATAGAATGCGAGGTTCTCGCGTCCCGTCAGGTCGTCGTACAGATACGGCCGATGGGCGACGACACCGATGCGCCGACGCACCTCTTGCGTCTGGCGCACCGGATCGAGCCCGAAAACAGCGAGCGTGCCGTGAGTAGGACGGGTGAGCGTGGAGCCGAGTCGGAGCAAGGTCGACTTCCCCGCACCATTCGGGCCGAGCAGCGCGACTCGCTCGCCCACTCGGACATCGAGATTTAGTCCTCGGAGTGCCCAGCGGCGGCCATACCGCTTCCCAAGGGCTGCCGCCTCAAGGGCCAGCGAAGGCTGCACGGCTCGCTTATCCCGCGTCGGGCGATGTGGCGAGAAGGGTGAGGAGCCGCTGCCGCCGGAGATCGCGCTCCCGCTGATACGACCGCTCGTCGACGGCACCCGCCGAGTGTTGCTCCTCCAGCATGGCAAGCGCCGCGATGAGTCCCTCGCGCTCCTCTGCGGCGTTGTGAGCGTTGGTACGCCGCTCGGGGCTTCGACGCCACAACAAGAGGGCGAGGCCTAGTAGGAGCGACAACAGACCAGCACTGCTGCCCCACAGCCACTGGTTGCCGGCCTGCAGCGGATGGATGTTCACCGGCAGGTTCGACGCCGAGATCTGCAGCTTCGTCCGAGCCGGCAACGCCGACCCGAGCATCACGTCGAATGTGTCTCCAGGGTTGCGGAACAGCTTCTGTGGTTTGTCCCACTTGAGATCGCGACTCGAGAACCGCGCCTGTTTCTGCGGCGTCATTAGCCGGAATTCGCCGGTGGGATAGGGCATCGTTAGCTCAAAGGACAGCACGCCGGTGGGGTCACGATAGGGCACCTGATACGTGAAACTGACCTCCGTCTGACCCGGACGGAGCGGGAGGTCCGTTCCGAAGCCGCGGTCGGTCTGAATCACCTCACGGCTGGAGAGTTCCCCCATGGCGGAAAGCTGCATGGCATTGGGGGGAAGCGAGAAACGGAGCAACCCCATTGGTCCGCGCGGACCGTCCACCACGGGGCGGAACGTTCGCTTCGTTGGGTTATCGAACACGTACGTCTGCAGGGCGAACATCGCCTGCGTCTCCTTATTGACGTCGAGCACCACTGTCGAGACGTGCTTGACCCGTATCGCGGAGTCGTCGTTTGTGGAACCATACGCTTGCAACGATATGGCCGCTTGTGGCATTGCGTCGGTCAGGGCAGTGCGCTTGGAGGTATACTCCACGCCCTGGAACACGGTATAGACCACGTAACCGTAATCGGGGCCGGTTGGCAGACTTGCATAGTGATACCGGCCCTCGGCGTCCGTCGTCGCGGTGCGTTCCGGCTGCGGCTCCTGACCTTTCGCCCAGTAGAGTTTGACACGCGCACCGGCGATCGGCGCACCAGTTGTTGCGTTCAGCAGCGATCCTGCGATAGCGCCCTTCGATGCCGCGCGACCAGTGCGGGGCGCGGCAATGACAAGCGCGAGCGAGACGACAAGCAAGCAGACGGACGAAGGTAATGCGCTCAGCTTCCGGTCCAAGTAATCCCCCTGTCCGTGCTGCGGAAGACCTCGCCCGCCGAGCTCACGGCGAGCAGCAACTTCGATCCGGGTGGTCCTACCGCAACGGTCAGCATCTCCCGCTCGGGTCCAAGTAGGAACCAGTCCTGACCATAGTCCGTAGAGCGGAACACGCCCAGGTCGGTCGCCACGTAGGCTGTCCCCTCCACCGTGCTCCCATCCGGCATCTGGGCAGTCGATCCGGTACTCCGATCGTAGACTACGGCGTGGACAACGTCCGTCGGCAGCGCCCCATTTACCACGCCGTTCGCGCTCGCCCAGCGATTCGCCGCGCCGGACACCACACCGACTTCGGGGGCGGCAGCGAACAGTTCCAAGGGTTGGGGCACCGCAACGGTGAGCGAGCCCACCGGCCCGGCGGGTCGGAAACCGGTCCGCTCCCAGCTTGCCCCCGCGTCCGAACTCTCGAAGAGCGCACCAGACTGATCCAGCGCGAGAAGCCTACCTGCCTGCTCGGGATCGGCAGTGAGCGAAGCAAAGCGCACGTTCCGGGGTATCGTTCTGCCGACTGTCCAGGTCACGCCGCCATCCGCGCTCGTGCTCAACCGGCCAGCAACGAGGGCGTAGACCCGCCCTCCTCCGGCGTCTTGGGCGAGTGCGGCGGCCTGACCGGGAAGGACCGGCGTCGCGGTCCAGGTTGCCCCGGCGTCGGTGCTACGGCGGATGCCGGTAGCATCGCCGGAGAGGGCCCAGGCGCCCGTAGCGTTGTCTATGAGCAAAGCGGCGTGAGCATCACCAGCTATGACGCCGACCGGTTGCGCATTCGCGCTGGCTCTCGATCCCTGCGACCAGACCCAGAGCGTCCCCGCAGCAAACACAACGAACAACACGCTCAACGCGGACATCCACACCTTGGGGCGTCGCTCGATGGAGTAAGCGAATCGCTCCCTTGCGTTGATCGGGGGGGTCGGTGCGGCATACGCAACAGCACCGACTGCGAAGCCCGGCGCGCGGCGAGCCTGCTGCACTTGCCGATCGATTTGAGCCGAGAGCACGGCCTCGCGCTCCCGTGCCGCCTTCAGGGCCGCGACGGCTTGTCGGCGGTATCGCTCATACAGGCTGCGGTAATCCGATTCATCAAGCTTGCCAAGCTCATGGTCGAAGTCCAGCTCGATCATGGCGTCATATGCGGCTTTCCGCTGTTCCATGATCAACTCCTGTTGCCCGTCGCCTATGGGCACGGCCTCACTGGTACCGCGCCGCCACAGTGGGTACAGGACGAACAGGACCGATGTCAGAGCCAGGGCAGCGATGATCCCAACGAACACCATGCGGTCCTACGCCCCACTCGGACTTGGTTTGGGAACCCGCACCCGAAGCGCGCGCTCCTTGCGAACGACCTCTGGCCACCCGCAAAGCACTGTACCCGCAAGGAGCAGCAAGCCACCGAACCAGATGACATTGACCATTGGGTTGATAAATACCCGAAAAGAGGGAACGCCGTCGTCAATCGTGCTCATCAGCACGTACACATCCTCGCCTGCCGGATAGACTGTGCGGATGGCGACGCCAGTCACCGGCTGATCCTCCCAGTTGCGATAGGTGCGCCGCTCGGGTCGGATCGAGCCCAGACCTTGCCCGTCTCGCATCAACTCCATCTCAGAGTACACCACCTGGGCGCCCTGATCCTCATACTGGAAGAGCCCCTTGTTCTTCAGCGAATAGTCGCCTATAGTCACGGATTCTCCCTGCGGCACTGCGCGCGCAGTCTCCTGCTGGAAGAACGATGATGAGACCACTCCGATGGCCAGGAGCAAGATCCCAACGTGTACGACATACCCACCGTAGCGACGTCGGTTCCGCGCGACCAGACCGACGAGGGCGACGGGAAAGCGCTCACCCGTGTTGCGCGACCGCGCCCGAGTACCCCGCCAGAATTCAAACAAGATCGTCCCGAACACGAACGCAACAGAGGCGAAGGATAACGCGGCCAGTGGCTTCCGCACGCCCAGCAGAAAGAGGCCAAGCCCGGCAAACAGTCCGAGCGCCAGCGGCCACCGCACGTTGCGCCAGAACGCTCGGGGCGCACTGCGCCGCCACGCGAGCAGGGGGCCAATGCCCATCAAAACGACGAGCGCAAGCAGCAGCGGCCCGTTAACCTGGCGATAAAACGGTGCACCGACTCCGACCTTGCTGCCGCGGAATACCTCGGAGATCAGGGGGAAGACGCTGCCCCAGAACGTCGCGCCGGTGATGCTGATGAGGAGGAGGTTATTGACGAGAAAACTCGACTCGCGGGACAGTACCGCGTCGAATTGCCCCTCGGTCTGCAGCTTTGGTAGCCGATAAAAGATCAACCCCGCGGAGCCGATCACGATAAGACCGAGGAAGACGAAAAAGTACGGCCCGATTGACGATGTGGCGAACGCGTGTACCGAGGACAGCACACCACTTCGCACGACGAAAGTGCCAAAGATCGCGAGGGTAAACGTCAACATAACGAGCGCGAGGTTCCAGACCTTGAGCATGCCTCGGCGTTCCTGCACCATCGTGGAATGCAGAAACGCAGTTGCAGTGAGCCACGGCATCAGCGCCGCGTTCTCGACGGCATCCCAGCCCCAATAGCCCCCCCAGCCCAGAACGTGATACGCCCACCAGGCCCCGAGCAACAGGCCCGCGCCCTGGATCGCCCAGCCGAGCAACATCCAGCGCCGGATCGCGCCGAGCCACTCGCGTCCCAGGCGGCCAGTGACCAACGCGGCAACAGCGAACGCGAAGGGTATGGAGAAGCTCATGTAACCGATGAGAAGCATTGGCGGGTGTATCCGCATGCCGGGGTCCATCAGCAGGGGGTTAAGGCCGCGGCCATCGAAGGCGGCGACGGGCAGGCGCTCAAACGGGTTTGTCAGGAACCCGAGCACGAGGAAGAAAAAGCACTGGATGCCAAGTAGTGTCGTTCCTACGTACGGCGCCAACTCAGGATGTCGCTTGCGACTTCGCATGATCGCGATGGAAGAGAAGATCGTCAGCATCCACGCCCAGAAAAGGAGCGAGCCCGCCTGACCACCCCAGAAGCTGGTGATGAGATACGAGAGGTCCATGTCGCGGCTGGAGGTTTGGGCGACATAACTAAGCCGGAAATCGTGGGTGATCAGGGCGTACCAGAGCATCCCCGCAGCCACAGAGCAGAGCGCCGCCGTGGCGAGGATCGCGTGTTGGGAACTCCGCACCAGTCGCTGTGAGCGGTGATGGGCACCCAGCGCCCCGGCCGCGAGACCATAGGCGGCGATAACGAACGCGAGCACAAGTGCGATGTAGCCGATGTCCGTGGCGATCAAGAGGCGTTGTACTCCCAGGAACAGTTGCCGTCAACCACAGTATAACAAAGGTTAAAGACGCTTCTCACTCCGACATCCGGCCCGGGCCTAACTGGGAAACGTCGCTCCGTTGGGCGCGGGAACGAGGGGATTACCTGCACAGTGCCGAGCAATCTCGTGATGACGGCGGGATAAGTGGTTCTCAGCGGTGCGATGCCTGCGAGACTCGTGTTCTTCGGCGCCTCCACCTCACTGACGATGACCTGCGCGGCGTTTGAACCATTGGGGCTGGTAGCGTGACCCGCCGAATAGAATTCGACGGCCAAGTTCTGACCGTTGCCCAAACTACAACACGCGAGGACAAACTCCGGACAGTCTCTCCAGGTGTCATGGAAATGCATCAAGCGAAACCATGATCCCGATACGCGGTTAGGCGAAGCGGTAAAAACGCATTATCGATCGGTGACTGCGAGCCTGCCGGCAAGTAAAACATAAGCGCTGGCAAAAAAACGTCGCATCCAGGTCACCACGCGAGGACGCGAGGTCACGTGGGTCCGAACCGCAGCGGCGAATACTCCATAGATGGCGAAAACGACGAACGTGAGAATCATAAAGACAGCACTTAACTTCAACATGAGTACGGACGCATGTGGTTCATTGGTCGTCACGAATTGAGGCAGGAACGCGAAAAAGAAGATCGTCAGCTTCGGGTTGAGGATGTTGATCAAAATGCCGGAGACAATCACTTTTGTTTCCGAGCGGGGGGCCGTCGCCGCGTCCACAGCGAGCGGACTCTTGTCGCGCATGGTGCACCAGGCCATGTAGAGCAGATAGGCCATACCCAGATATCTCAGGGCTTGGAACGCGAGTGCGCTCGTATGCAAAAACGCTGCGAGACCCATGATCGCCGCCAGCATGTGCGGAACAATGCCAAGCGTGCACCCGACCGCAGCGATCACACTGGCGCGGACTCCTCGTGACAGACCTGCAGCCAGTGTATAGAGCACCCCGGTGCCAGGTGTTGCGACAACGATAAGGGTCGTCAACAGAAACTCTAGACCCACGGCGGCCCTCCGAACTCGGTGACGTTGAAAGCGGCGCACGAACGCGGCTCACCTCGTTGCAAGTTCAAGTCGGTGGCATCAAGCTTTCAACTCTCGAAAGTGCGTCCTCTCCGAGTTCGCCGCCAACCTCCCGACGCCGATCCTCCCTGATGTACGCCACCACGACCGACGTATGCTTGGCCGCCCTGATCTCGCAAGACTGACTCACAACTCCATTGAACTGGCAGGGTTTGCGGGGAGTTCATATTTCCACTCGTTCATTTCCCCGCAATTCCAACCCCTGTTACAGCTTCTAGGCGAACAGGGGCTCCATCTCCCGCTGCTCGATCAAGCCGTCCATTTGCGCGTCCGATGGGCTGGCGTCCAGCCGGCTCGCGGCATCGAGGACCAACGGCAGCACCTCAATGTCGCCCACGGTGTTGAGGAACAGTCCCGGCCTCCCCAGAACCCAGTTGACCGCCAGATCAATGTCTGCCTGTTCACGCAACGGCTCGTACCACGTCGCGGCGGTCTGCTCGCGGTCCCCCCACGGCGCCTGGGTGATCGACTTGATCGTTTGTATCGCCACGTTCCGCTCCTGGCATAGGTCAAACAACGCCTCAAAGTCTGCAGAGTACTGCGGATTCTTCATCAGTGGATAGCTATAAGGCAGGAGCACGGAATCGAAGTCGAAGCGCTCCAGAGACCGCTTGTGCATCGCGGCTATGGTGAGTCCGTGACCGGTGACGCCGATGAACCGGACCAGACCCTCGTCTCGCGCCTCAATCGCGGCCTCGAGCGCCCCACCGGATCCCAGCGCCTGCTCCCACTCCTCGGGCTCGACCAGGTTGTGGAGCTGAATGAGGTCCACCTGGTCGACGCGCAGCCGCTCCAGCGAGCGGCGGATCGAATCCCTTGCCGCCTGATAGTCGCGGTCCCCCGTCTTCGTGGCAAGAAAGAACTTGGAGCGGTGTTCTGCCATCCAGGGGCCGATACGCAACTCAGACTCGCCGTACGACGCTGCCGTGTCAATGTGATTGATACCATGCTGGAGCAGGTGCTCCATTGTGCGATCGGCTTCGTCCTGCGTGACGGAACCGAAGGCCGCAGCACCAAAAAGTGTGCGCGTACTCTCGTGACCGGAACGGCCAAATTGAAGCGTCGGAATCATGATCTCTCCTTTAGCGTGTGTTTTCCGTTTGCACCTGCGTACTGTAGCACGGATCGGACCGCGGCCACAGAACCGGGGCCGTCGGCCTGGATCTGAGCAAAAGCGATGGAAGCGGGTACAATGTACCTGTAACGGTATACGGGCGCTCACTCAATCCGAGGGTGCTGGCGCGAGTCCGAACTGGTTGGGCGGTGTTGGGATGGCAAGCAAATCTTCGCTCGAGTCGGGCTGGAGAGGATTGAACGGGTTGGTGCGGTCCACTGGGACGTTGCTTCCCCATACTGTATTGGTCGGTCTGTCTCGAGCCTGGTTCGTGATCCTCGTCGCTGTACGCGCGCTGCGTGGTTTGGTAGGCCCGCGCTATAGTACCATCACGCTCGCTGCGGCAGTCTGCGTCTGGCTGCTGATCGTGTTGGGCGGCATTGTGCGCGTCACCGGCTCGGGCACCGGTTGCGGTCGTTCTTGGCCGGTGTGCAACGGGCGCTGGTTGCCCGCGTTCGAGTACCACGCCCTGATCGAGTGGAATCACCGCCTGGTCGGCTTTCTCGTCGGCTGGCTCATGCTGGCAACGGTCCTCTCCACAGTCCTCTTCTTCCGGCGGCCGAGGCGCTTGTTGTATGCTGCACTGCTGGCCGGAGTGACCTATGTTGGTCAGGCACTACTCGGAGCAATCACGGTCTGGCTGGAGCTTGATCACAAATGGGTTGCCGCCCATATGGGCAACTCGATGCTGCTACTCGCTGCAATCATACTGCTTGCGGTGTTTGCGCGACTGGCCCCTGCTGCGTCGGCTCAGCCGGTAACGGCAGGCTCTGGGTGGCTATGGTGGCTCGCGCTCGGCACGGTCGGCTGGACGTATCTGGCGATGTTCAGCGGCTCTGCGGTAATTGGGTACGACGCGGAGCTTGCCTGTCCGTCGTGGCCGCAGTGCTCGCCAGAGAGCTGGTTGCCGCAGACCTGGCCGCAGTTCGTGTCGTTCGGCCATAGAATCGCTGTTGGCTTCTCGGACGTGTTGATGCTCGCGCTGGGTGTGACCATCTGGCGCACGCGTCGGCACGACCGCCGGCTCCTGCTGGCCACCCATGTTCTCGGAACACTGTACGTATCGCAGGTGTTCCTCGGCGCGTTCACGATCTGGTGGGGAGCGCCGGCGTTTCTGCGTGGCGCACACCTGGCGTTGGCGGCACTGACCTGGGGCGCGCTAGTGGTAATGACCGCGTTTATCCGGCTGGGACCGACGGTCCCAGCCACGTCTTCGGCGCAGAACCTCGCCAGGGCCGATGCGCCGGATGACCGCCCGGGCTCGCACCTCCCAGCAAGCGTGCAAGTGTACCTCAGCCTCATAAAGCCGCGCATCATCCCGCTGCTCCTGATCCCGACCGTTGCCTCAATGCTGATTGCGGCATCGCAGCAGATGCCGGAGCGCCCGCTGCTCCCGCTCATACTGCTCACGATGCTCGGCGGTACGCTCGCTACCGGCGGCGCACACGCGATTAATCAATGCCTGGACCGCGATCTGGACGCCCGGATGCGGCGCACGCGGACACGAGCGGTCGTCACGGGCCGTGTCTCCCCAAGGAGCGCGTTGATCTTCGGCGTTTCGCTCTCGGGCATGGCGTTCTTCCAGCTCTGGGCGACGGTGAATCTGGCGGCGGCGGCGCTGGCGATCTCCGGGAACCTGTTCTATGTTTTTGTGTACACGCTGTGGCTCAAGCGCACCACGGTGCAGAACATTGTGATCGGGGGCGCGGCGGGGGCGGTTCCACCGCTCGTCGGCTGGGCGGCGGTAACCGGCAACGTCGGACTCCCCGCCGTACTTTTCTTCGCGATTATCTTTTTCTGGACCCCCGCCCACTTCTGGGCCCTTGCGCTTGTGCGGCAGGAGGAGTATCGCGCCGCCGGCGTGCCGATGATGCCAGTAGTGCGAGGCGAGGCCGCGACGCGACGCAGTATCCTGCGGTACGCAGTCGTGCTTCTGGTGGTGACCGTCCTGCCGTTCGCCACCCGGTCGCTTGGTCTGTTCTACGTGGTGGTGGCGCTCGCCCTGGGGATCGTGTTCGTGATCCGGGCGTCGGAGTTAGTGCGAAAGGGAACGACAGCGCGGGCGTGGAATCTCTTCATGTACTCCAACACGTACCTGGCGCTCCTCTATCTCTCAATGGTGATCGACCGGTTGCTTGCGTTAGGTTGGTTGGGTATTTAGCATGACCCGTGTCCGCTACATCACCGAACTGGCTTTCACCCCAGCCTTCCCTTGTTCGTCGTTTGTCCATTGCGTAACGAAGTAGTAGTGCGCCTTCCGTAAGGTATGGGTCTCCGTGCCTGTTCCCGCGCGAACCGTGCGACTTCGAGGCCGTAAAGTGGGTCACCCTACCCAGAATTCAGTCACTCTTGCACCGTCGAGGAACGGGTGACCTCGCGCTGCGGTGATTCTTCCGAAAGCTGCATCAGTTCAATCGCGTTGCCATCGGGATCAGCGATCCACGCCTGCATGTTGTGATCGAGACCTTGCGTCGGCTCTCGATCGATGGTGACGCCCTGGGACCGCAGCGCCTCCACCGTGCCGTCCAGATCCCCAGTCAAGAGGCAGAGGTGCCGGAAGCTCTGCCGCCGCTCAGGGTCTGGCTCCGGTCCATTCGGAAACACCTCGATAAAGCGATCCCCAGCCACGTGCAGGTAGATGAGCATCAGGGAGCCGTCCTCCTTGTGCAGCCGAAACGATTCACCGATGCCCAACTGGGCATAGAACTCCAGCGTCTTCTCCACATCGTATGCCGCAAACGCGGGATGGCCGATATCTCTGATCATCTAGTTAATGCCTCCTGTAT
>Ga0136611_10002736_pt1 | contig 12323 bp, 8 predicted proteins | sample AntDrymUQ2232306_2_FD_106645 | JGI IMG/M metagenome (GOLD analysis project Ga0136611, IMG submission 106645) | Polar desert sand microbial communities from Dry Valleys, Antarctica - metaG UQ223 (23.06) | ecosystem: Environmental > Terrestrial > Soil > Desert | place: Antarctica: Dry Valley... | reverse complement strand
GGAGGTTTCAACGGCGTTCGGGGAGTAAACCCGATTGCGTCGATTATAGACCCTTGCAGGGAGGTTCTAGTCCGAAGGCCTCTGGAATCGGAGCAGTTTACGGGGTTTTGGGGACCCCGTAAATTGCTCCGGACTGAATCTGACCAGGAGTTGTAAGCTTGTCATCGACAGCTTACAGTTTACGGGTTCCTGTCTACCAGAACGGGAAGCTGCGCGGAATCTGCAGCCGCGGGCGGTCGCCCCAGAAGTCAGACGCAGAGCTGCTGGCGTCGTCGACAGCGCGGGGCGGGGGCATAAAAGCCCTTCATAGATGGGCAGGAACTCGGCAGGGGGACATGGCCAAAGACGCTCTCGCCGGCGAGGCTTCCGGCAGCCGCAAGCGACCGATGTCGTCCCGAAAGATCATCTACAACAAGCACCTGGGCAAGTACAGGCGCGCCGACGTCTTCCACTGGAACGGGCTGACGAGCTCGCAGAAGAAGGAGGTCGTCCGCCTGGAGGACGCGGCGGCGCTCGACGACGACGGCTCTCCCCCGCTGCGCTATCGCGTTCTGACCCACGGGTTCACGCCGTCCGTGTGCCGCCGCATGCTCGGGTACGTCGAGAACCTGGCGGACGACGACGCCAAGAGGCGCGAGTTCCTCGAGACCGCTCTGTCGGTGCCGCTCGGCCGGTACGCCCAGCCCTTCGAGGGCGCCGAACCGAAGGCCGCCCTGGAGACGCTGCGCTCGACGATGGACGCCGCCGTGTACGGCCACGCCGCCGCCAAGCTCGAGATCATGCGCGTCGTCGCCAAGTGGATGCGCGACCCGGCCGGCAAGGGCCTGTCCCTTCTCCTGTGCGGCCCGAAAGGCGTTGGGAAGACCATGTTCGCGCAGGCCGGCGTCGCGGCGGCTCTGGGCATGCCGTACACGTTCATCGCCCTGGGAGGGTCCAGCGACGCCAGCAGGCTCCTCGGCCACGGCTACTGCTACCAAGGCTCCGGCGTGGGCGCCATCGCGGCGGCACTCATCCGACACCAGTCCATGTCACAAGTCATGGTCCTGGACGAGGTCGACAAGACCGCGGACTCGGACCGCGGTGCGGCGGTCATCAACACGCTCATCCACCTGACGGACGAGACCACGAACGAGCGCTACCACGACAGGTACCTGGGCGACGTCGACCTGGACCTGAGCCGGTCTCTCCTGCTGTTCACCGCCAACGACGCGGACGCCATCTCGCCCATCCTTCGGGACCGCATGATCCGCATCGACATCGGCGGCTACAGCTCCGCAGAGCGGGCGGAGATCGCGACCCGGCACCTGGTGCCCCGCGCGATCTCCGAGTTCGGTCTGACCGGACGCGCTGCGGACGCCGTGGCGTCCGACCCGTTCGTGCGCGCGGCTGTCCTGGCGACGGCGGCAGAGCAGGGGGTGCGCGATCTGAAGCGTGCCTTCAAGGCGGTCTGCTCCGAGCTGAACCTCCGCGTCACGCTGGACGACGCGTACGTCCCGACGGACGCCGACGTGCGCGACATCCTGAAGAAGGCCACGGCAAGTTCGGAGCCTGCCGTGATCGGCATGATGTACAACTGAGACATTCATCCCCAATGCGTCAGGCGGGCGACGGCCAGCATGACAATGACGGTCGTGCCGCACAGCCTGCCGAGCTGCTTGGCCTGCATCTTGCCGCCGCAGCACGCGGCGTACGCGAGAGCGACCCCCAGACCGCGCTGCTCATTCCGCCAGGTGGACCCATGCAAAGTCCGTTGTCAAAGGTGCAGCATCGGATTGGCGCACATGTTCTCTATCAGGGTGGCGCCCGTGTTCAGGAACAGCTCGAACGATACCGTGAAACATTCGTCGCCGGCGCCGTGCCGCTCCATCCGCAGCGTGCTGTCGGCCAGCGACGTCCCGAAGAGCTTCTCGAAGCGGATGATCGGCAGCGGGAAGAGCGGCGCCGTGCTCGGTGCCCCGGTGATCTTGCAGCGCACTCCGAAGCGTTCCAGTCGGCGTCCGACGTCGCGCAGCGCTCCTGCTGTGTACAGCGCGCTGCGCCGAGCGCATCCCGTCATGAAGATGTTCGATACCGTCTCGAATATGTCGGCCGGGCCGCTCAGGTCCGGCAGCACGACCTGCAACTGAATTGCCGACGCGTGGTCCGGGCCCAGGAACACCTCGTCAAGGAACGAATCCAGTCCTTCCGCCATGCCCCCCCGCGACACAATCATCCGGACGTTCCGGTGGCTGCAGCCGGCCCGCGGGCCGCCCTGACCGCAGCGACCGCAGCATCCGTCCCGGTCTTGAACAGTGTATCGCCTCGGTCCATGAGTCGCTGCACCGCGTGCGCCTCTGGCGCCGGCCGGACGTCCCCGACGCACACGTCGACGGCGGACTTCAGCCTGCCGCCAAGGAGCTTCATGCCTCGCGTCGAGTCGATCGCCAGCGCGCCCAGCACGGCCGCTGGTAGCAGGGGATCGGCGGGCCTGTCGGCCTCGGTGGCCAGCCTCTCCAGTCTCAGCGCGTGCGCCGCGTCCGAGCCGCCCTTCAGCTTCCGGGTGCCTCGGCAGACGGTCGTCTCGTCGTATAGAAGGAATCCTCGGTCGGGGATCGGCATCGCCGTGACCTCACGCGCGAGCGTCGGCCAGGTCGTAGCGATCCCCTCCAGCACGTAGCTCGCGGGGACGCTGCGCAGCGCGGCGACGGCGGCCGCGAGCGTCGGCGCCTCGAACGCCGAGGTCTTGGCAGCGGCGCAGCTCCAGTGCGGCAGATCCTTCGCCGGTCCTTCTCCCTCAGGGACTCGGACCGCGGGCGACAGCGACACGACGAAACTCGGCGCGGCCGGAAAGGGCCCCGGGCTTGCGTGCGCCGCTGCGAACGCCCGCAGGCCCGCGGCGTCCAGGACAGCGCCGGCGTACCCTCGCAGATCAGACCCGAGCGTCGCCGCGAACGCGGATTCGTACAGCCGGGCAGCGCGGTCGGCCGGTTCCGCCGCCGAGACCTCACGGAACACGAGCCGGTAGCCCGGGTGGTCCCGGTCGCCGGCCGTCAGGTCGAGCTCGCTCTCGACGACCTGCCGGAAGACCGATGAGCTCTCGGGGGCGCACAGGCACAGGACAGACACGACGTTTCCGCCTGCGGGCGGCAGCGGGCGGTTCGAGCGCGACACGACCGTTACCGTCGCCGCCGCGGCCACCCCGGCGGCCATGAGCGTCAGGAAGAGCATAGACGCGTCCGCCATCCTTGCACAGCGCTCGACACAAAATATTGTGTCTTACGCCGTGTTGCCGACCCCCCGGTGCATGATCGGCGGCGCCGACGGGCGCGTCACGTCCAGGTTGTACGGGTTCAGCCGCAGGGCGGCCGTCTCCGTGAAGCCGTCGTTGCGGTCGTTGCACACTCGGAGGGCGTTCACGCGGCGCGTGTCGTTGCGGCACTCGGGCTGAACCTGCGTCTGCATCGCGCCCTGGCGGCCCCGGTAGCCCTCCTGGCGGTGGTTCTGCTCGAGGTACGGGTCGCGCGACGACTCGACGCGCAGGTCGGGGTCCTGCGACCCCTTCACCAGCGCCGGCCCGACCTGCGTCGGCGCGCGCCCCTGCAGGACGGACTCCTTGATGCTGCGCATGCGCGCAGCGTACATGGCGGCGTAGCTGGAGCTCTTCTTGCTGTTGACCGCGCCGCCCGGCCCGAACTCAACGCCAGCGTTGCCGACGAACTCTCGCTGCGTCTGGCGCGCGTCGACATCGGCGGTCTTGTAGCCGTCGCCCCCCTCTGCGTCCGCGATGCCCGTGTAGTCCGTCAGCTGGAACTGGCGCTGCGTGCGCTTGGCGTCGACGTCCGCGGACATGTAGCCGGCGCCCTCGGGGGTCGTGTCCGGTAGGCCCGTGCGGCCAGCGTCTCCGAGCGTGTCGCGGCCGGTGGGCTCGTACAGGTCGTCCGGGTCGTAGATCAGTGGCTTGACGTTCGGCGGCGCCAGGTTGGCGTTGCTATCGACCGACGCGAGAGTGTTCCGGACGGTCGGCGACAGGTCGTCGTCGGGGTCGCGCGCCTGCGTGCGGTCCGCTCGCGGGCCGGCGATGCCGGTTGTGGTGTCGTGGATGAGGGTCTCCTTCAGCGTCGTGCGCATAGACATGTTGGGGTCGTACATCGTGGCCTTCAGAGCGGTGTCGCCGCGCACGTTGCCGTACAATCTCGGCGCGCTCGTGGTCAGCGTCTTGACATTCCAGTCGGTGCGTTCCCGGTCCGGGGACACGTACGACGCGCCCGGCCCCGCCTTGATCCCGACCATCGGCAGCGCACCGACCTGCACGCCGATCGGTAGCACGCCGCGCTCATTGTCACGCAGGTCGCCCGCGTACTGCGCCGCTCCCAGGTCCCCCTGAGAGTCGACGCTCCACGCGCCCGAGCGGCTGGCGCCGCCGACCTGCAGGGCCGCCGTCTCGGGCCGAGCGACGTGCGTGTCGGCGGTCGCGACGCCCGCCCAGCGAGACGACGCGGCTGCGGCGGGCATGTAGTTCGTCGCCCCCAGTCCGCGAGCCGTAGCTGCGATGACCTGCGTGCCGCGCAGGTCCGGGCGCTCGGCGGGCCCCGTGTTGGGCACCATGTCGGCGGAGCTCGTCGTGCGGAAGCTGTCCGGGGTGCGCTTTGGCACGTTGATCGGGCTCTCTCGAGACGGGATCGGCGCGGAGCCCGGGATGATCCGGCCCTTGTCGACGTACCGCGGCCGTGCGCCGCCGCGAAGGACGTCCACGGTCGGCGGCAGAGGCCGCGCCAGCTCCTCGGGCTCTGGCCTCCGCTCGCGGTACGGCTGCTGAAGGAGCTCGCCCTGGCGGGTCGCGGACAGGGAGCCGGCGACCGCGAAGGCCTCGGCGTTCAGGACGGCCTCCATGCCGGGCTTGGCCTGACTGTCCCAGCCGCGCGTCTCGACGCACTCGCGCTTGGGGTCCGGTGCGCGCGCCGGCTCGCGGTCCTTCATCGGCAGAGGCGCAGACCCGCTGTAGTGCGGCGCGAGGCCCAGCTCCATGTCCTCGACGGGGACGTTCATGCCGCGCAGCGGGCTGTACACCGTGCGCGGTGCCACGGGCTCGCGGACGGCTGCCGCGGCGGCACCCGCGCGAGCGTCGGCGGCGCGCGCCGAGTCGACGACGCGGTTGTACGCGTACGGGTTCGTCGGCCGGGTCGCGGGCGGAGCGGGCAGGGCCTCGGGCGCAGCCGACACGGCGTCTCGCTTAGAGAGCATGAGCCCCGACGCGATGAGCGCCGCTAGGACTATGGCGGGCAGCATGGCCGTCCTTTCTTGACAGGGGAGCGCCCAGAAAAACAACCACAAGGCTGACGAACGATCGCTTGTACGAGAGTCTGAGAGCGTGCAAGGTCCGGTACATGGTGGACTGCGAGACACCCGGCGCACTTCCTCGACCAGCGATACAGCCGTTCGAAACGGGCAGGTGCTGATGGCCGCCGACACGGCCGCACAGATCGGTCCCACAATTACGTGGAGATTGGTATAGACTCCATGATCATCGAGATCCTGGCAGCGATAGCCGTCGTGCTGGCGTTTGCAGCCACCGCTGCAACGGCCGTCAGCGCTGTCGTTGGACGAAGTGCCGAGCGCCGAGCGCCGTGCGTCACGGCGCTCCAGGAGCCGCGCATCGGCGGCCGTACGGGGCCGCGAGCGACGTGCGTGCACGACAACGCGATTCTGGAGTGCGCTACGGGTCGACCGGCGTAGCGACGACAGGCCCGTCTCCGACGACATCTCTCGTATCGAACTCGGCCGTAGTGATTCGCAGCCGCTCCGCGAACGACCTCGGCTGAGCCCCGACCGCGCTCTCCATCAGGCGCACGACCTCCGTAGCCGTCGCGGTCGTTCTACGGTAGCCTCCGCAGCGAGCCATCAGGAACCCTCGCGCGGCCGACATCTGTGCCTCGTCTGTATCGATCCCTGTCGGGAACGGCTCGATCGCGATGACGTCCGCGTGGAAGTGCTTCATGTCGCGCGCGTCACCTCGTACGTCGACGGGGTCCGCTCCCCGGGCGAGCGTGCGCAGGACGGAGCCGTCCTCGGTCTGGACGTCCACGGTGCAGAGCTCGCCGCGTGCGGCACGGTGGACGAGAAGCATGCGGCCGCAGCCGGCGACGTACCGGAACTCGCCTCCAGCCAGCCAGAACGCGACGGTCCGGGCTCTACAGGCGCACGCGCATGCGATCATGACTGCCAGAGACAGAGCGCCCCTTAGCAGGGCGTACACTGCAGCCGTCATTCCGGAGACGCCGCCGACGGCCCTTTATGCGTCGGGTCGAGCGCCGCCAGGAGCTTGTCTCCGACCTTGCCGAGTTTGCGACCGTTCACAGTCAGGGACGACACCGCTCGGGGCCCATCAGCGACGAGCGCTCGGAGGACGCCGCGCATGTCGCCGCCGTGCGCGCCCAGGATGACGCGCGCGGCGGCGAGAGAGACGCCGGAGACGCACGCCAGCATGGCCTCCGCGGCGGCCCGCCCCTCGGTCTTCTTCTTTGGAGCGTGCACCTCGGCGGCGGGGCGGTCTGCCGTATACTGCTCGAGGCGCCCCGCTGCCGCCCTCGCGGCCAGGTGCAGCACGAGGGCGGCGGTGTCGGCGGTCCCGGTCGTGCGGAACACGGGCACGCGGTGCCGCAGGTGCAGGCCAGTCAGGGCGCCCGCGGTGCGAGCGTCCGACCAGTCGACGGCGCCCTCGATCACGAACGCGACCCTCGCACCGTACGTCTGAAGCAACCTGGCGCGCTGCTCCTGGAGGCGGCCGTCGCGCACGGAAGCGGCGAGATCGGCGGCCGTCTTGCGCTCAAGGACGAGGACGACGTCGCCGGCGCTGTCCGTAAGCAGGACGTCGCCCAGGACGAGGCGCCGTACCGTAGCGTCCGTCAGCAGCGCGGCGAGGTCTCGCTCGCGGTCGTCGAGGGTCACCGCCGCCGCTGTCTCTGTCTCCGCCGCTGTCTCTGTCTCTGTCTCTGTCTCTGTTTCTGTCTCCGCCGCTGTCTCTGTCTCTGTCGCTGTCTCTGTCGCTGTCGCTGTCTCTGTCGCTGTCGCTGTCTCTGTCGCTGTCTCTGTCGCCGCCGCCATGGTCACCGCCGTGTGCAGATCCCCGGGCGGCGCGGCTTATGCCACGCGATTATTTCGCAGCCAGTTGTCAAAACGGATGCCGCCGTACGGGATCAAGTCTGTCTTCGTGCCGGCTAATTTGCTGCGCGACGAGATCCGCGTGGGTTACAGTGGGGGCGGAGAGCCGGATGCCGCGGCGGGCGATCCAGTACAGGCGTCTGGCCCGCCGGTGGCCGCGACAGCTTCGACCTTTGAGCCAGCTCAAGCGTCGGCAGACGCTGTCCCGGCTGCCGACGCTGTCCCGGCTGCTTCCGAGGTAGCTGATGCCGCTGAGCCGGCTGCCTCTGGCGACGCCGCCGAGCCCGCCGCTAGCGACGCCGAGCCCGCCGCTGACGCCGCTGCAGACTCCGCTGCAGACTCCGCTGACGACGCCGAAGCTGCCGCTGACGCCGCTGACCCTTCTGACGCTCCGGTGGACGTCGCCGCCGCGCAGGACATCATCAAGGCCGCCACGGAGGCCGACGACGCCGTGACTTTCGAGCCCGACTCCGCTGCCGTCCTGCCGCCTCTCGAAGCGGTCACCGGTGGCGGCGGCGGGGACGGGGACGATTACGAGTCTGACGGGGACTACGACGAGTTCGACGCCAAGATCGGCGGCGGCCTGTTCGGCGGCGACACCGACGTATTCAACGTCATGCGCACCATGCTGACGTCGTCGGGCACGGGCGCCAGCGTGGCCGAAATCCTGGAAGAGACGATGTACGAGGCCACCGTCATCAAGGGTTACCTGGACTCCATCGCGCAGAGCCTGTCCGCGATCGCCGACAAGTACTGCGGTGGCGACAGCGGTAACGGCGGAGACCGTCCCATTGCTGGGCGGGGCCCCCGCGGACGCAGCAACCCCCGCCGGGGTCAACGGAACGACGCTCCTCGGGATGACGATCAGTACCCCCCGCGCGAAGACCAGGGCAGCTGGGAGGACGAAGCTGTAGCGGAGTAGACAAAGAGATGACCCCCGAGGTCGACGCCAGCCTGGCGGCGCTGCAGGCGAAGGGCGTGCTCGGTGCCGGTGAGTCTCGGCGCGTGTCGAAAAGCGTTCGCGACGCCGCCCGCGTCGTGTGCACCGTCAATCCCCCTCGAAAGAGTTCCGTCCTGGACGCGGTGCTGCGCGCCGTGCACCAGCCCGGGCTGCGCCGTCGCGGAGACGCAGAGCTGCTTCTGGAAGTTCACGGCTCGGACGGCCGGTCGCTGGCCGCGCGCGCTCGGAAGCGCTACCTGAGAACGCTGCGAGGAGCTCTCACAATAGACCTGGTGACGAACCCCGCGCACAGTTACCTGCTCGCTTCGGGCGCCGCGCTCGTCGTGCTTTCCGTTGCGGCGATCGCGTGCCGAGTGCTGCGTGACCAGTCGTTCGTCGCGCGCGCTGCACGGCCAGTAGCCTGGGTCGGCGTCAAGGTCGCGGTCCTGGCGGTCTTTTTGTCCGTCCTGTGGTCGGCCCGTTCCCTGGCGAGAGCGGCTATGGGGCTGACGACCAAGTCCTCAGCCGAGCGGTCTGCGGACCGCTACGGCCGCCCCGCGGCCGCGGCGGCTCTGGCGGTCGGCGGCGCGTACCTCGGCCGCGACAAGCCGTTACTGTTCGTCGTCGGCTGTGCCGCTGCGGTGTACGTCCTGTCGGCTAGCCGCAGTGGTACGTGACGCCCAGGAACGCTGCGCGGTACACCGGCTCACCAGCGGCCTTGCGGTCGGCGTAGTCGTCGGCGGTGATCTGCGTGCCGTCGGCCGTGAGCCATCGCATCTTAAACCGCGGTTCCATGATGGGCTCTCCGAAGTCGTTTAGGGCATCCACCCACACAAGCCGTCCGTGTTCGTCCAAGACCGGAGTCTCAGTTTCAACTTCCTCTGTGACCGTCACTCGTTGTTTGCCGATCGATCCACCATTTTGGTCGAAAATTTCAACTTCTACTGAGTCTTCGTACTCATAATCGATTTCGGACACGTCGCAAACGTAACGACCGTCGACGACTTTAGGTGGGCCGTAATTTTTACGAGTGCTCTTCACCATTTTTGGCATAATCAGTGTCCTAACCTCTTTGTGGATCGCTTGCTTTCGTCGCATAAGACAGTCGAACGCGCACGACATGGTACTCTTTGCGACCGTGCAAGATAATAACGTATCGCTGCATTGCCGACAGCCATAACCGGGAACGACGCTGCTGACTATGTAGTCTCCAGCCGCCACATAGCCTTCGGCATCGCACACCCACATCGCCCCTTCTCCCAGAGCATTCACTATCAGACGTTTGTCCCCCGCTTCGCTTTTAAATGGGGTTACGAATCCTCCGTACGCGTCCTCTCTCGTCGTTTCTTCCGATGCTATGACACCAAACACACGGCGATCCATGTAGGTATCACTTATTCGAACTGCCGGGACGCTCTCGCTGATGGTGATCGCTGCAACACCTCGGACTATATTACCATTAACCATGACGTAGTCGCCGTCCACTGCCACCACGATAAGTCCGACCATTTTCTCGTCGAATGGCGCGTCGTCATGGAACCAGCATCGGTGAAAGCCGGTAAAAGTAAGAGCGGTTGCGGTTTGACCATTGGCAAAAACTCTATTTTTGGCTACAATATCGCCATTATCTTGTACCCTGAATTGGTCGAAACCACCGACGGACATCTCTATTTTTATAGATCCTGGGAAGATCTGGATTCTGCCCGATGTGTTGAATTCGAAGCGGTTGTTCGACCGGACAAATTCTCCTCTCGCAATGATGTTCGTCGCCGCACTCAATGCGCCGTCGTCTTGGAAGTCAGTGTTATTTCCGTTGCAATGTATCGTGAGACCCCCGGCGACGTTACTAGTATTATTTACGTCATATTGATGGATTGATCGCGCACGGTTTAAGCCATTCGCGTTCCATTTGATGCCATTTGTTGTATTTCCCAAAGAGTTGTTTCTCGGCATGCTTATATCCCCGTCGTCTTCAAAGCCGAAATTTGCGGTGGTACTCGTGTTTGCAATAGCTGTAGAAGTGGTAAACCGATAAAGTCTCATTGCGTTCATCTGAATCTCGGTATTAGCCAGCGTTATTGCGCCTGCCTGAACCTGATTCGTCGATATGTTCACTCCGGTCACCTTCGGATACGCATTGTTCGCGGTCGTCTGAGCATTATTCGCGGTGTTCTGAGCGTTGGTCGCCGTGTTCTGAGCGGTCGCGGCGTCGTTCACCGCCGTCGTCCCGCGGTTGTAAGCGCTATTGATGCGATCCCGAACGTTTTGCAGGCCCGAGCTCCCGTCGCTGAACGACCCAGTGACGTTGACGTCGTTGCCCGAGATCGTCACGCCCGACTGCTTCGGGTAAGCGTTGTTCGCCGTCGTCTGCGCGTTGTTCGCCGACGTCTGTGCGGCATTCGCCGAGCTCTGCGCGTTGTTCGCGGCGGTCTGCGCCGTAGCCGCGTTAGTGACGCCCAGGCTGCCGCGGTCGTACGCGGTGTTGACCCGATCGCGCACGTTCTGGGAGCCCGAGTTGCCGTCGCTCCAGCTTCCAGAGACGAAGGTGTTGCCCGTGGTCGCGGTTCCCGGGACGCTCAGGTTGCCGTTCATCGTGGCCCCGCCGCTGACGGTCAAGGTACTGTTTAGCTGCGTCGTACCGGTGACCGTCAGCGTGCCGGTCAGGGCCGTCGCCTGTGCCGCGGCTACCGTCAGGACGCCGTTGATCGACACCGGTGCGAGCTGGGTGCCGGTGCCGACCGTCACAGTGCCGTACAGATTGGTCGCAGTCGTGTTGCTTCCTGACGTCCCGACCGTCACCGCGCCGTTGTGCTGTGTGGTACCTGCTACCGTGAGGGTGCTGTTCAGCTGCGTCGTACCTGTGACCGTCAGCGTGCCGGTTAGGGCCGTCGCCTGTGCCGCGGCTACCGTCAGGACGCCGTTGATCAACACCGGTGCGAGCTGGGTGCCGGTGCCGACCGTCACAGTGCCGTACAGGTTTGTAGCCGTCATGTTCGTCGCAGACGTCCCGACAGTCAGAGCACTGTTGAGCTGCGTCGTACCTGCTACGGTCAGGGTGTTGTTCAAGAGAGTCACACCGGTGACGGTCAGCGTGCCAGTCAGGGCCGTCGCTTGAGACGCGGCGACAGTCAGGACTCCGTTGACCGTGACCGGCGCGAGCTGGGCGCTTGTGCCGACCGTCACGCTTCCGTACAGGTTGGTAGCCGTCATGTTCGTCGAAGACGTCCCGACAGTCAGAGCGCTGTTGAGCTGCGTCGTACCTGTTACGGTCAGGGTGTTGCTCAAGAGAGTCGCACCGGTGACGGTCAGCGTGCCGGTCAGGGCAGTCGCCTGCGTGTCCGACACCGTCAGCGTGCCGCGCAGCGTCGTGTTCGCGAGGAAGCCCGCGGCGCCGACCGTCAGGGCACCGTTCAAGGTCGTCGTCTGTTGCAGCGCCGGCGTGCCGACCGTCACAGTCCCTCTGAAGGTCGTCGCTTGGCCTGTCGCGACAACTAATGGGCCGTTCAACGTCGTGTTCTTCTTGGCGATGTCGCTGGTCTGGCCGACAGTCAGGTCGCCGTTCATCTGGGTCGCCGCTGGCACAGCTTGCGTGCCGACCGTCAGCGCGCCGTTCAGCGTCGTCGGCTCCTGCGCGGTAGTCGTTGCTTCGCCGACCGTCAGGCTACCGTACATGACAGTCGCGGCGTGAGACCCGGCCGTACTACCAGTCGGCTTGGACGCCCCAACCGTCACCGCGCCGTTTAGAGTCGTCGTCTCCTGCGCGGACATTGTGGCCTCCCCGACGGTCAGCGTTCCGTACAGAGCGGTGTTTGCGTGCTTGCCGGCGATCGCTCCTGTCCCGACGGACGCTCCGACAGTCAACGCCCCGTTGAGGGTAGACGGCTCTTGACCGGTCGTCGTCGCCTCTCCTAGAGTCAGAGGGCCGTACACACGGACGGGTGCGTGGTGTCCGGCCGTGACGCCCGCGACCTCTGTCGCCCCGACGGTCAGGGCGCCGTACAGGAGCGTCGACTCTTGGCCCGTCGTAGTGTTCTCTCCGAGGGTCAAAGCGCCGAAAACCCGTGTGGCGGCGTGCTTGCCGGCCGTGACGCCGGCGACCTCTCCGGCGCCGATCGTCACCGCACCGTTCAGCGTCGTAGTCTCCTGTGCCGTCGTCGTCGCCTCTCCGACGAGAAGCCGTCCGTACAGCGCTGTGTTTGCGTGCTTGCCAGCTATCGCGCCGGTGCCGACCGACTTTCCTACCGTC
>Ga0136611_10002735_pt1 | contig 12325 bp, 24 predicted proteins | sample AntDrymUQ2232306_2_FD_106645 | JGI IMG/M metagenome (GOLD analysis project Ga0136611, IMG submission 106645) | Polar desert sand microbial communities from Dry Valleys, Antarctica - metaG UQ223 (23.06) | ecosystem: Environmental > Terrestrial > Soil > Desert | place: Antarctica: Dry Valley... | reverse complement strand
TCGGGTAAGGAATCTATTATTTATTGCCTTGTGCTGTTGTGTGTGTTATGTGGAGGATATGTTATTGCCTTGTGTTATTGTACTGGGCTGCATTGTATTGTTTGTGTTGGTTAGTGTGGGTTGTTTATTATGGTGTGTTGGTGTAGGGGAAATGTTGGGTATTGGGTTAGTTGTTTTTGTTGGTGTGTTGGGTAGGGAAATATGGGTAAAAGGAAAGTTGATGTTAGCAAACGTGTATTTATTTCCCCAAGTTGGGCAATGGTTGAGGAATACTTTCTACACATGTTGGTGTTTACAAATCCACACAAAAAATGTTGGTAACTACTAACTTACTGAGAATCAATGTTATGTTTGTATCTGCAAATGTTTGGCATTGTGTTTGCAAACATAGTGATAGTTCTTTGTTTTTATGGTCTTAGTAGTCTCACCGAAATGCCAGATAATTGGCAGCAGTAGGTAACAATAGGAGACTTGCAGCTATGCAGCCTAAAAGATTTTTCTTGATAATAGCTTTTCAGTCTTGAGATAGACTTTAAACTTCAATCCCTGTAGGTGGTATTCCGTTCTCACTATCAAGCAGGTTAAATAAAGGGCAGTCACTTCGGTGATACGGTTAGAAAGGCAGCCACATAAGTCTGCAAACCTACAGCGACTAATAAAAACTTCAAATGTGTTTCATTATCATTTGAGCGGTTAAAATAGCAATAAGCAGTGGTTATCCACTGTCTGAAAATGTTACCAGTTTGAACTTAGCAAAAAACGTATTAACCATAAAAAATATATACAATGAATTACGAAAAATTAATGAGTCACAATCCAACAAGTTTTGGCAAATGGGTAAACCAATTAAACCAAACAATAGAATTTTATGAGCATCCTCTCAAGGGAGATGAAGCAGAAGTTATTTGTGTATGCCATAAAGAAAAACTTGCAGCCAGTTCAACTTTCTTTGAGACTTCCGATATGATGGAAGAGCATAGAGAGTATGAACCATCCTTCCAAGAAGGTATCCTATACATAGGAGATTTTGAAGCATAAAGGTTAACTGATGAAGGATTTATTATCCGAAACGTGACAGTAGAAAAACTGGTGGAATGGCTTTCATTCCTTTGTGCGTCTTAACCAATTTAAAAATTTCAATTATGAATTTACCTACAACAGCAATAGCTAATAAAGAAGGAACTAAAATAGTTACCTACGTTAAAAATTACGATAACGATACTTATAAATTAGAGGATATTAATAGCTATGTTAATACTCCTCTTTTAGGTGACGAATACGAAGTAGAAAACGATTTAGAGAATCTTATTGAAGAAGGTATTTTGGAAGGTACAAAGCAGGATTACTGCCTACTTGACTGGCAGAGCAGAAAGTGCTTTCACTTCCCAATATGGGAGGAAGTTACAAAAGGTTAACTGATGATGGGTTTTATACCCGAAACGTAGCTTTTTTAAGCTATGTCTTAACCATAAAATTTTTTAAGATGCAAACAGCAATTAGAATTATTGAACAGCAATACAATGGAAGTGAGTACAGACATTATTTCCTGCAAATTTTAACCAAGAGAATGTACTCAGACAATTTTGAACCAGCAGGATTAATCAAGTGGCAGCAGGATAAAAAACACGAGGCGGAAGGTCGTGAATGGTATGCAAAGCAATTTGTTATTGAAACAGACTCGATTAAGCATATCAAGCTAATGGCTAAGGTTGCGCAGTTAATTGATGAAAATTGCAGTTACGATGCACAGCCTAACGAAGTTTTTAAGGTATTAGGAGGAGTCGAATACTTTCACTCAGATTTTGACTTTATAGCGAAAAGTAAGATAGGAGAAAGTTTTTATAAGGTAATGAAGAATGCTGAGTATTATTCAAGCATTATTGCTCCCAATGAAATTGTAGCTAACAAGCTACTGGCTAAGAAAAAACTAACTGGTGAAGTAAAACTGGTTTTTAGTCATGTTGTTGCAGGTTAACCGATGAGGCTTAATTAGCCGAAACCTTGAGGAACATCCCTAAGAAGGAGACTCAAGGTCTTAACCATAAAAAATAAATTATGAACAAGAAAATTAAAAGCTACCACGTTATATTAACATCACTGGTTGATGCATTCAGAGATGTTGACGTTGATAATCCTGAGACAAGGCAATATAGGTTTGATATAGATGCAGAAAATGCAACAGATGCTTTATTTAAAGCCAAAGAACAGCATAATCTTTCCGTTTGGGAAAGTGATTGCTACGAGAATTAAGGTTAACTGATGATGGTCTAACTGACCGAAACTGGCGGGATGTAGCCAGTCTTAACCATAAATTTATTAAGTCATGCAAAAGTATGTAAGGGTAGTTACTGCCAGTCAATCTGGATTGGTAAAGTATAATTCAAAGCAATCAACTTCCGAAAGGATATTGCAGCTAAGAAAAGCGTTAGGATTGAATCTAAAAGAAGAATCTGTTATGGAAGGGATAAGGAGAGACTTTAGAGCATTAAACAATAATCATCTCACCTTAAATTATTAATCTATGCAGCAGAGAAAATGGGAATTTTTTAAAACTACCCACGATAATAAAAGAGTGGTTGTAGGGTATAGGAATTGCAAAGCACCTGACCTGACAGAATTGTACAAGCAAATGAAATTGGATGGATTTGGAACTGAGTATAAAGAGTTTGGATATGCTAACGTAGAAGGTGAAGTAAAAGGATATAGCAACAAGGTTAACTGATGAGTTGTTTTTCAACGAAACGGGCAGCAATTGCTCGTATTAACCAATAAAAATTTTAAGTTATGGAAACAAATATGAAACGTAGACTTGCATTAATGCAGCATTTAGGAGAAGAGTTTTTTATCGTTATGGCAGATGATACAGAAGAGTCAGCAAAGGTATACGAGGGGAACGAAGAAGTAGCCAGAGAGGCTTTTCGGGCAGATATTGAAGGAACAGAAGAGCCAGAGATTGAGTCAAATTTTGAAATCTTCTGCTCCAATAATTACGCAGAGGTTGAAGAATTAGAGGAAGACGATAACGGGGATTATTTAGTTCTAACTGATGACGAGGCTGATGAGAAATGGGAGGAAAGTTTGGATAGTTATATATCTGAAATTATAGAGCCAGAGATTGAAAAAATGGAATTAGGAGACCTAAGCTACTATATAAAATTTGATGAAGAAAGTTGGAAGTCAGATGCTAAGATGGATGGCAGAGGTCACAGACTGTCTGGGTATGATGGTAACGAGAACGAGGAAGAAATTGAAGGAGAAATTTTTTACATATACCGTCTTAATTAGGTTAACTGATGAGGATTTTTTATCCGAAACTGGTGCAGAAATGTACCAGTATTAACCAATAAAAAATAAGTTATGAAGAATATTAATTTTGAAAAAATCACATTAAGAAAAAAAATCAGCAGCAGAGGTGGTGGCATTGAAATTTCACTTGATACGTTAGGATTTAAGGGAGTTAAAATGACTGCCTACCAAAACTATCTTGGAGGTGGATTACTGGGCAGGGTTGACAATGACTGCACCATATCTGACTGGGAGAATAATAAAAAGCTAATTGACATTTCTACTTCATTAAAAAAGTATTTCCATTCTCTTACTAATCCAGATACAGAATGGGAAGGGCAATCGTTTGAGCAGAATCAAAGGATACCAGTTAGTGGCTACTAAGGTTAACTGAGGAGGCTTTGTGAGCCGAAACCGTCATTCACTTGGGGTGGTTATCAAGTTTGGATGGCGGTCTTAACCAATAAATTATTTACGATGAAAAAGTTATATGTATTACTGGTAGCATTCTTTGCGCTGGATGGCTTTGATGCCTACAATTTCTAAGGTTAACTGATGATGGAATCAATTTCCGAAACGTGCAGCCGAGGCACGTCTTAACCAATTAAAAATTATCAATTATGATTAGCAAAAGCGGAAATTTAGCAGTCGCTGCATTCGTGCAGGGCAAAACAAAAAATACTCCCAATACCGTATCTACTGGCAAGGAATTATTTCTTTTTGGCAATAAGATAGCGGAGTGGAGAGAGGATGGCTTATGGGTATCAAGTGGAGGGTATACGGTCTATACTCGGAACGGTACTGAGGTTATTGCAAGTGCTACAACAAAAACAAGGCTTAATGATTTGCCTAATGTATCTGTAGGTCAGGCAAAGGGTAAAATCTTTTTGAATGGTAGGGAGTGGGATGGAGTATTTACCTCTGTTCCAGAGGCTGCAAAGCCATCACGAATTGATTCTACTGGAGACATCTTCTCAATGGAAACAAGATACCATAGAATTGATGGATGGAGAGGCTTTACGGAGTATGTTTTATGGAGTTGTCGGGGGTAACGATACTGGTACGGGGGAAGATAGTCCCTGCAATTCAAATACTGTGAAGGCAGAGTTTGATGCAGTAGTTGCAAAGCTGCATAAGGAAGGGATAAAAACGAAAATGCTCCACGTTGAAACTTCAAATGTATTCTGTATATCTCACCAAGTAATAGTAAAGGTGAAGGATATTGACAAGGCTCGGCAGATAGTAGCTGAGCATCTTGACTCTACCGATACACGTATTATTTACGCTATCAAAGAAGCAGTAGCAAAGTAGGTTGGTTAACTGTTGGCAGACAGTAAAACTGCCACCCGATGAGAGATTAATTTCTCTGTGGGTTGGTCTGTGATATTAGTCTTTAATCTGCCACGGGGCAGATGTGGGTGCGAAACCCATGCAGACACTATTAATTATTCACTTACTTTAAATTATAATCACAATGACTATTTACGAAATCAAACAACTAAGCGAGGCTACATCACCGTACTTTTTTGTACCGAAGACAATGAAGTTTTTCGGACAAACAATGCGAAGTTTTTCTGTTAAGAAACAAAGCGATGGACGTTACCATATTTCTGCTCCAATGGCGGATAGAAACACAGGAAAAGTTATAGGAAAGACTGAGAGATTTTTTAATCCTGCCAATAACAAATTGGAATATTCTTAACCTTAAAACTAAATATGAAACGTAAAACCAAATTTCAACTGGGCAAGGGCATAATAGACTTTGAGATTATGCTCCCTATAGCCCTTATTATACTTTTTATAATCGTAAAACTGTAAACAAAATGACTACAAACGAACCTGAGTTACTTATAAATGATGCCCATGGTATCTATATTGCTCAATTATTCTGCCAGACGTACTCAAACTATATTACAAATATGGATGAAGTAAAGGAAGATTTTGAAATATGCCTAAAAGGTACTGATGAAGAATTTTACTGGGATGCTTGGGATAATCTTTTGAATAATGTACAATTCACAAACGATAGAAAGGAAAATTACACAATAGGAAATTTAGGAGAATCAGGGGACTTATGGGCAATACCCGAAGGATATGAATTTGATGAGGATGGATATTAATACAAACCAATTAAACCTTTTTTAAAAACTTATAACTTGTAAAAATGAAAGCAATAATGGAATACCAAGTAAAAAGAAATTTTCAATGGATTTTTTCCTCTTATAGTACATATTTGAAAGACAGGAAAAATAAATACGAAGTGAGAAAAAGAGATTTAAAAAATGGCGCAAACTGGGACTACTAAATAACCTTAAAAAATTATAAACTATGAATAACGATTTATCCTTTACCGCACAGATACAGCATCCTGACATCTGGCATATCAATAAATACTTAGGTTTGCCAGATTTAGATATTGAAACAGCAGCAGCCGATGTTACCGTTGACTTCCATCTGGAAATTGAATCAAGAGGCTGGGGTGTAAAAGGCATTGATGTTTATATTGACAGAGTTACTACCCAGATTGAATGGTACATCCCCTCAGAAGATTTAAAGCAAAGCCAAATTGATAAACTTATCTCGTCTGGAGGAATAGAAATGAGAAATGGGGATATAGAAGGCAGCCTAAAACTCACTACTGATGATTATTTTAAGTGGGAGGTAAAAAATGAAATAACTGTTGGGCAGTATGGGAATATTCGACCAGAGGGTGCAGAGATTGATTTTGAAAATAAAACTATAACAATAAATTAAAGGCACTATGTTTGTGTGTACAAAAACAAATTTAAACAATTTAAAATTAAACTATTATGCCGAAAGAATTACTATCAGCCTACGATTACGCCATAAGAAAGGGCGTGTCTAATACTATCGTCTACCGAAGAATGAATAAAGGCGAAATTAAATTTGAAGTCATTGGTAAAACAAAATACATTGACTGGAAGAAATACGCCGAGTTAGACTTTAATGAAAAAAAGATTGGAGCACGAAACATCGAAAATTAAAACTTATGCCACAGATTGAATTTATTACCGTCCCCAAGGCGGTTATCCTTGACGTGTCCTATGCAGTCGTGGTGCTATCCCAAATTATAGCGAGGAGGCATCACGACCTAAGCGATGAAGATTTTGAAAGGCTCACTTATGTGAGTAAGCTAATGACACAGGCAAGAAAAGATTTAAATATTATTCCTGACAAATTAAATTAAAACTACAATGAAACTATACACATCTGAACCAAAGAATTTAGTTAGAGTTGCTATATCAAAGCAATTAGAGCCAGTGGAGTATTTTACTTTATGCGAATGTACTGCACAAGAAGTAGAAGATTTTATCAAAGAAATAATAGGCAAACAAAACCTTTCGCCTTTCATTGGAGGGAGAAAAACACAGGTAATAGTTAGAAATGCTATAGGAGGCAAAAATGGTAAATGCAAATCCGTTTCCTTTCGTGGGCTTACGGCTAAAGAAACGGCTGATTTACTTAAAAAAGAGTTGCCTACTAAAGAGCCTAAAGAAATGTTTGCTTTGTTTATGGAGTATGACTTAGCTGTAAAAACACAGCTTCTTAATTATGGTATTGAGCATAGTGTTCACGGTAAAATATGTGAAGACCTGAGCGATATAAGAACCAAATTTATTCTCAAAATAGATAATTAATATCATGACAAACAATCCAAAATACGCAAAACATAAACAACAGAATGGTATGATAGATTTTGAAATCATATTTTTTGTAATCTTAATTCTAACTTTTATAATCTCATCAATTTAAAAAATAAGTTATGAAAGATATTGAAGATAATTTTCGATTATCATTAATGCACGATAATACTGGTGCTGCATTTTTGAGATGGATGAAATTAAATAATGTAATTTTTTCAAAAGATTTAGCCCCTAAAAAGAAAAGAGGTGCTAAAGCTGGCACAAGACGAAATCCAGAAATGATTTGCTTAGAGGTTTTAAAAATAGGTAAGCATTTTTATTCCGATAAGCCAGCAAAAGATATAACGGCTATCGCTTCTAATGCAGGCAGAAAAGTTAAAACAGAAGTGGTTTATTCTTTACACCCCAGAACTTTATTGACAACTAAAATTATAAAAGCAACTATTATCAAATGATTGAAGAGAAAGTAACTAACTAAAAATAAAAACCATGATGCAAGAAAAAATTAATCAGCTATTTAAATACTTCGGTTTAAAAAAGACAGTACCCCCGTATGTAAAACCAGCCCTGAGAATATTCCATACGGAATACCCAAAAGAAAATATTGATTTTTTCAAATGGGCTGAACATTATAAAATAGGTACAGCTACTAAGAATGTAGCGTATGAGGATAAAAATTTAGTAAAGTAATTTAAAAGTAAAATATGAATTTAGCAACCGTTCAGAAAGTAATTAAACTTACCCCCATAGAGGGAGCAGACATGATTGAAACTGCAACAGTTTTAGGATGGGAAGTCGTGGTAAAAAAGAACGAATATAAAGTAGGTGAGCTCTGCTGTTACGTTCAAATTGATACCATTGTACCAGAGACTGAATATTTTGATTTTCTGCGTGAAAGAAAATATAGGGTAAGAACCATAAAACTGCGGCGGCAAATCTCACAAGGCTTGATTGTTCCGCTACCTACTGGCAAATGGAAAGAAGGCGACGATATAACAAAGGAGGTTGGCGTAAAGAAATATGAAAAGCCAGACAACAACCCAGAAAGATTTGAAAAGCCACGTATGCCTAAGAAATGGTACAAGAAATGGATGTATTTATTCAAGTATAATTTTCTGTATAAAGCATTTCCAAGTTTACAAAAGAAAAGCCGTAGCTCTTTTCCAAAACATTTGGTTGGCGTAACTGATGAAGAAAGAATACAGAATATGCCTCAAGTATTAAGACAGTACGCTGGCAAACAATTTGTCGTTAGCTATAAATTAGATGGCAGCAGCATTACTATAATTCACTCGAAAGTATTGGGTAAAAGTAAATTTAGAATTTGTAGTAGAAGATTTGAATTACACGACAAGAAAAATGATTGGTTTAGGGTTTTTAATACCACAGATTTTAAGTATGAAATTTTAAAACTGGTAAAGCAATTCGCAACCAATGATATAATTGTACAGGGAGAGGCTATCGGAAAATTTAATGGCAATCATCATAATTTACAAAGCGAGCAAATACGACTTTTTAATATTTATGTAAACGGCAAAAGATTAAAACCAAAAGAATTTTTAGGAGTGTGCTTGAAAAATAATATACCTCATTGCCCAGTCTACAAACAAACTACCCTAAGCCACACTTTACCAGAAATACTTAAAGAAAGCGAGATAAAAGACTGCCTGAACCCATCTGTAGATGTGGAAGGTCTGGTGTGGCGTTGCGTCGACGACAACATGAGTTTTAAGGTTATAAATAACAAATACCTCTTAAAAAACAATGAGTAAAAATAATTATATTTGTATGGAATAAGCCAGTAGCGTATGTGAGAGTATGATACTGGTTGATTTATCAGCCTAAAAATGGGCGAGCAGTTTTCTCTCACAGACTGCCGTCCTTTTTTTATTTTATGGCATACTTAGTTTATCAGCACAAAAGGCAAAACAGTAGCGAAATCTTTTATATAGGGATTAGCAATAATTCTGGCAGACCATACAGTCGCAAAGGCAGAAATAAGATTTGGCATTCCATAGTAAACAAGCATGGATTTTACACAGACATTTTATTAACTGGATTAAACAAAGCAGATGCTTGTGAAATAGAAATAGCACTCATAAATAAATATGGGAGACTAATATTACAGTCAGGCAAACTATGCAACCTAAGCAATGGAGGCGGTGGCGTTTCTGGTATAGCAAATCCTAAGCATAATCTTGTAGGGAAGAAATTTGGAAATCTAACTGTTGTTTCCTATGGGCATGGAGGTGCAAGCACAAAGTGGAATTGCCTTTGCTCGTGTGGAGGCATATTAAAAGTGTGCACATCAAATTTAAGGTCTGGTAATACTAAAAGTTGCAATAACCCTATCCATAGGGTAGGATGCAACCAAGTGGATTTATCTGGACAGAAATTCGGGAGACTAACTGCACTCCATACAACCCGCAGAAAGATTGGTAAAATTATGAGAACAGAATGGGTGTGCCAATGCTCATGCGGTCAAACTAAAGTTGTAGAATCTGGCAACCTAAAATCAGGTCATACACAAAGCTGTGGCTGCTACCAATTACAGAAAATCACTAAACACGGCTGCACTGAGAGAAATAAAAGCAATCAAAGACTATATACATTCTGGCAAAAGATGATATATAAATGCGACAACTCAAAGGACAAACAATATAAATGGTATGGTGGAAGCGGCATTTATGTTTGTAAAGATTGGTATAACACAGCTTTGTTTTTCGAGTGGGCTATCAATAACGGATACGACAATGATAAAACAATAAGAAGGATTGACATGAGCCAAGGATTCAGCCCTGATAATTGCCGTGTTGCGCCCATTGAGGGTAATTGGAACTCAGTCGGCTCTTTGGGAAAAGAAAAAGCATTAGAAATAAAAATGTTATCAAAAGCAGGCGAACTAACTCGAAAACAAATTGCAAACAAATTCGGAATCGCTTACACTACTGTCTCCGCTATTGTCAACGGTTATAATTATAAAAAACTTACTCTGTAAGATAAGCCATAACAGCCCCGTTCAAATTTGACGGCTGCCTAACCTTCTTAAACAGGAGCTTACTTGCCCCCATTAACGCCTGCCCAAAGCTCATAGATGCGTCATTTTCGTGAGTATCATCTCGATTAAATTTCAATAGGTCGTCAATCAATTCGATTAAAAAATGACGCTCTAATAAACATTCATCATCTGGGTTTACTTGGATGTTTATGTGAGCATTTATTAGTCCTATCATTTCATCCATAAATTTACCTCTTGATGATATATGGTCTCCTAATCTATCACTACCCCTTTTTTGCCCTATTTCGGGCAATACCCAGTCTTTGTAGCCCCTATCGGTCATATACCCTCCTAAGCGGTCATGGTTAGATTCAAATTGCACAGGTGCTTGACAAAATATTGCCGCTTTCAGGCAATCTTCGTAGTATATGTCCTCGTGGTAAGGTCTGTTCAAGTATAAACCAATAGGCATTTTATTTATCCCTGTCTCTAATACATCTCTGAACTGATAAATACTCAAAGCTCCATTTGAGAATGTTTTATTAGGATGTCGTTTACCAAAAGGGTCAGCCCCAATTACTCTTTCAGTATAAAGTGGGCGGCGAAAAACATTCGTCAACGGCTCTATGTTTTTTGGTAAAACTGAAAATGCAAATCTTGCTATATTCACATCAAATGTGGTCACATCGGCTGGTCTAAAATCGACACCTTGTGGATTATCAACTATACCGTCCTTCCACTCTAAATTTCCCCGTACAACTAACGGCTCTTTGCTTTCCTGATTCTTAAACCTTGTCCCTAACAAATATATTTGCCTTTTCTTTAGCCCCTCTGTATTATCCCAAAAATGCCCGCCTTCCATACTTCCCCAAAGCTCCTCTTCATTTAGCGGGAAGCCCCTTACCTCTTCTAACAATTTATCTTTAGGCTGACGAGCCCTTTCTTTCATTATCCACTCATAAATCTGCTCAGGGTTAGCATCGCCATACCTATCATAAGCCCCCTGAATACCGTGCAGTGGATTTGAGAAATACCTGTGTATTCTACTTTCAGTTGTACCAGTTGCGTCCATCTTCTCGGTATCCGACTGCTCCCATAATTGATAGCCATCCCGATAACTTTGAGAGTCTTTTTCTGGCGGAGACGAGAACATATCAAACATCCCAAGTCGTTGAAAACCAGGCATTATGAACTTAGAAGCGTTATTAAAAGCATCCCCAAAGTTGCATTCTTTCCATTTCAAAAATTCGTCATAAATTACTTTTTTGACGTTGTTTTTACCATCCATTGCGTTGTAAACGGCAGGGCAATATGAAATCACAACATTCTTCCCTGACACCCCATGCCTGTCATCGGCAGCTCTCATAAATTTTATTGTTTCGGCTATGGTTTTTTCACTAACTATATCGGGGCAAAGGTCTTGCTTTAGCCAATAAGGAAGATTCATCAATAAACTCTGCATTGTTTTCCAGCAAGGGTTTATAACGTCTGCTCTGGTTTTGGATTGCATTAAAATATTACCCTCCTCCATGTCGAATGTTTCCCAAAAAGCATCCGTGATTGCCATCGTCGTCTCTCCGTCCTGCCGATTCTTACAAGTCATAGTGCCCTTGCATTGAGGATTATTTCTTGCACGTATTTTAAAGTAAACGTGCATTAACCTTTTCAGCCTAAATTCAAGGTCATTACCACCTGTTTTTGTGTACTGCAATGCAAAATAATAAGAAGGCGGAAGCCATATAATCTCCTCCTTATTAGCCATCCATGCCCCCGTTTTTAAAATTCTTGTAGCCTCTCTTTTTCTAAAGTCTTCTGATTTAGTCTCCTCTCTGGATGGAACATATTTTTTCCAAAAACAGTTCTGTAAATCACCCTTGTTCCAATCTTCAATATTTAGAATCTGGTCGTGCGCCATATACTCTTCTACATTAGGAAGTATATCTTCATAGTCCATAATATCGAACCCACACTTAAATATTTTTGAGCGTTTTTTAGCCATGCTGTCTCATTGGTATTGTTCTGATTATACTCCCTATCGTACTCTGGGCGTTCTTTATGTCCTTCAACCAGTTGCTGTCCAAGTCCTCCGTCTTTTTGCCTTGCAGCTTTGCAGATTTTAATTCTGATTCGTACATTTTTTCAAAGAGTTTGAACTGTTTCAAGCCTTCTGTCTGCTTGTATTCTTCCTCTGCTGAGATGGGAGATTTAGTTCCGTGCTGCTTTATTCTTTTCATTGCGTTTAAACTCGTCCACATATAAGCATTTCTCAGGTTAGATATTTTTTCGCTTATCGTAAGTTTGGATTCTTCGTTATAAAATTCCTCTATCGCTAAATCTAATTTGTCTGGCGGCTTGGCGGGCACTACCTCTGGGGCAT
>Ga0136611_10002734_pt1 | contig 12325 bp, 13 predicted proteins | sample AntDrymUQ2232306_2_FD_106645 | JGI IMG/M metagenome (GOLD analysis project Ga0136611, IMG submission 106645) | Polar desert sand microbial communities from Dry Valleys, Antarctica - metaG UQ223 (23.06) | ecosystem: Environmental > Terrestrial > Soil > Desert | place: Antarctica: Dry Valley... | reverse complement strand
GCGACGTCTGCCGCGAACCGGTTCGCGTACTCGCGGGTGAGCGGGTCGGCATCGGGTGCGACGTCCTGCGACTCGGTCGGCGGTAGGTCGGAGGCACCCTGCACGGGATCGACCCACTCCAGTCGGATCGATTCCACCACACCGCGCAGCTGCGGCGACGCTGCCTCGTGATGCGCGCTCGTCTGATGGGCGAGGAACGCACGGTAGTCGTCGAATGCGAGCAGGGAGTAGTAGGTCCGCTCCTCAGCCCCGCGCCAGTACTCGTACCGCCGGACCCCCGTCTCCTTCGTGTGCGTGGCAGCGTGCAGGTCGCGGGCGAGCGCCTCGAACTGCGCTTCGGCACCGTCCCTGACGCGGATGTGAGCGAGGATCGTGGCCATCGCGTCCGACGGTAGTGCAGCATCGCGCGGGTGAGCGCGGGTGGGTACGGGTGGGTACGGTGCGAGCGGGTGGTTTCCATGACGGCGCACATCGACGACATCGACCTGTTCGACCCTGCCGTGCAGGAGGACTGGTTCCCGACGTACCGGCGACTGCGCGACGACGCGCCGGTGTACCGGGTTCCCGGGACGCAGATGTACGTCGTGACGCGCTACCGCGACGTGCTCCATGTCCTGCGCCACCAGGACGTGTTCCCGACCGGGTCGAGCATCTACCGCAGCGCTGCGGCGCGGGACGTGTACGAGCAGAAGGGTTGGGCTCGGATCACTCCGCTGTCCGTCAACCCGCCCGAGCACCGTCACTACCGCGCGCTCGTCGACGGGTTCTTCGATGCTGCTGGATCGCAGCGGTGGCTGGCAGACATCGAGCGGATCATCGACGAGCTCATCTCAGCCGTCGAATCTGCCGAGGAGTGCGAGTTCGTGTCCGCGTTCGCGCTCCCGCTCCCGGTGCGCGTCATCACCCGCATCCTCGGCTTTCCCGACGCCGACATCCCGCGCCTCAAAGCGTGGTCCGAGGCGTGGGTCCTCCCGTTCTCCGGAGCCCTCTCGGAGGAGCAGGAGGTGTGGGTCGCCGAGCAGGTCGTCGAGTTCCATCACTACATCCACGAGCAGATCCAGCAGAAGCGGGAGTCGCCGGGTGACGACGTGCTGTCGGCGCTGACCGTCGCGTCGTATGCCGGCGAACGACCGCTGTCCGACCACGAGATCATCACGATCGTCGATCATCTCTACATCGGCGGCAACGAGACCACCACGTTCGCGCTCACGTCTGCGCTCTGGATCCTGCTCCGCGAACCCGACCTGTACGAACGGCTCCTCGCCGATCGGAGCCGAGTACCGGCGTTGATCGAGGAGGTCCTCCGCCTCGAGTCACCAACGCAAGGTCTCTACCGACGCGTCGCGGTCGACACCGAGATCGGCGGGGTGCCACTCCCGGCGGGAGCGACCGTGCACGTGCGCTACGCCGCCGCGAACCGTGACGAGCGGATGTTCCCCGACCCGGACCAGGTCGACCTCGATCGAGCCAACGGTCGGCGCCACATGGCCTTCTCCCTCGGCGAGCATCACTGTCCGGGTGAGGGGCTCTCCCGGCTCGAGCAGCGGCTCGCGCTCGCGACGATTCTGCAGCGGCTGTCGAACCTGCGACTTGCCGAGGAGAACGACTTCGCCCATCAGCCGGGGTTCGTCCTCCGTGCCCTGACGACGCTCCGGATCGAGTGGGGGCAGCGATGACCGAGCGCCTTCCTCTCCATGTCCGCGATGTCACCGCTGACTGGCTCACGGGTGCGCTTCGTGCGGGTGGGGTGATCGACGAGGCGACGACCGTCGAGCACGTGACCTGCGAGCCCGTCGCCGCAGGAGTCGGGTTCATGGGAGAAGTCGCCCGCCTGATCCCCACCTATGCGAGTGGAGCGGGCTCGAGCGGCTCGGGGCCGGCCACCGTGATCGCCAAGATCCCGACTCAGGACCAGAACGTCCGCTCGCTCCTCGCTCCAGCGCGAGTGTTCGAGCGCGAGGCTCGGTTCTACCTCGACATCGCACCGCAGTTGGAGATGGTGCCGACCGCCTACCACGTCGCCGCGGACTTCGCACGCGACGACTACGTCCTGCTGATGGAGGACCTCGGTCACCTGCGGACCGGCGACCAGATCGGCGGGGCCGCGCCCGACCAGGCGGCCGCAGCGCTCGAGTGTCTCGGCGGGGTGCACGCGAAGTTCTGGCGTTCGGCGCGTCTCGACGACATCGCATGGATGCCGCGGATCGACGATCCGAGCATGAAGATCGGCCGTGAGATCTACGCCGCCTCGCTGCCCGGGTTCCTCGAGATGTTCGGCGGTTCGCTCGATCCGTCGCTCGCCGGTGTCATCGCTCGATTCGGCGACAACGTCCATCAGGTGATGGACCGCTTCGGGGCGATGCCGACCACCATCGTCCACTTCGATTACCGCCTCGACAACCTCTTCTTCGACGACTCGGCGCGCGGCGCCGAGTCCGTGAGGATCATCGACTTCCAGGCCTCGTGCAAGGGAGGTGGCGCCTACGACGTCGGCTACTTCCTCAGCCAGAACGTCGCGACGGACGTCCGTCGCGAGCACGAGGACGAGCTGCTGCGGATCTACCACGCCGCGCTCGCCGCCGGGGGCGTGTCCGACTACTCGTTCGAACAGCTGCGTGCCGACTACCGGGTCGGCGTCCTCTACGGGTGGATCATCCCCGTCTATGCGGTGGGAACCCTCGACTCGTCGAGCGATCGTGCCGTCGCGCTGTGGACGGAGGTCGTGCGTCGCGCCCAGGCCGCGATGATCGACCACGACGTCGCCTCGCTCCTCGTGACGTAGCTCGTCACTCGGCCAGGTCGGCCGTCGGGAGATCCATGTGGGCGAGGCCGGGCAGGTAGCGGTCGAGGTCGCCCGTGAACCGAGCGGCGCGCAACTGGAAGCGGGAACGTCGGCTGCCGAGAAGGCGCAGCGCCTCGAACGCGGAGGCTTCGAGCGTCAGCTGCGGTTCGCCCTCGCCGACGGTGAGCTCGCGTCCGTCGACCACCACCCGAAAGGCGGGGAGCCCGTGCTTGGCGAGGTCGAGCGCGACCAACCGCAACCCGAGCTGCATCGCGACATCGACACCGTCGCCGTCGCGCTCGCCGGGCCGGCCGAGCGCCCCGCGCAGGTCGTGCTCGTGGACGACCGTGTCGTAGGTCAGGCCCCACAGCCGATGCGGCCGGGAGTCGATCATCTCCTCGAACGCCGGGCCCACCTCCGACCACTCTGCGACCACCTCCGCAAGGGCGCATCCACGGCGCTTCGCGACCTGCTCATCCACCCACACCTGCGTGTCGCCCTCGGGGCGTCGACCGGCGGAGAGGTCGGCTGCGATCCCGGTCACGTGTGACAGGAGGTCGCGCACGGTCCAATCCGGACATGCCGGGACGACCCGCTCGGCGGCAGCGCCGTTCGCCGAGGCGGCGAGCTCCTGCATCCTGACCCGAGCGTTGCGGTACTCGGCGGCCAGCCGCCCATCGAGTCCATCAGAGTGCGCCGCCGGACGCGTCGCGGACACGGTCACTGCCCGTTCATGTAATCGCGGTAGTACGTGATCTTGCCGTTGCGAACCCTGTAGATGCCGACGCCGACGCGCGGTCCCGCCTTGGTCGTCGCCTCCCACTGGGCCCACGCAGTCTCGTCGTCGCCGGCGATCTCGATCGCGCGAAAGCTCGCGCCTCGGGCCGCCATCTCGACGTTCATCTTCTCCATGAACGCGGCGATCGCTGCACCGCCGGTGAACGTCCCGTAGACCGGGTCCTCGAGGAGGGCGTCGTCGGCGAACAGCGGCGAGAGGAGGGAGTAGTCGCCGGAGTCCTGGATCTCCCAGAACCGTGTGATCGTGTCGTGTGCATCGCCTGCCATGAGGTCACGGTACGGTCCGGCCCGGCGATGCAACGACCCGCAGCGTCTCTTCAGTTGTACGGGTTTTCCGTGTCGCCGTCCTGCCTTCGCTACCTCTGAGGTGCTGAAGGCATGACGACGTCGACGAAAACCGCGCCCCTACGCCGTCGCGCCGCCATCGACCACGAGGACGTGCCCGGTGACGAACGCAGCGAGGTCCGACGCGAGGAACAGCGCGACCCGCGCGACGTGGTCGGGAAGGCCCGTCATCCGCAGCGGGTTCGCCTTGATCGCCGCTTCGACGTCGAGCCCGCCCGCGCGCAGCGGGGCGAGCTGGTCCTGAACCCCTGGGGTGTCGATGATGCCAGGGGCGATGGCGTTGACGCGGATGCCACGCGGTCCGAGCTCGCCGGCGAACGCGCGGGTGAGCCCGAACACCGCCGCCTTCGAGGCGCTGTATGCGCTGATGTTCGCGCCGCCGCGGAGGCCCGCGATCGAGGCGAGGTTGACGATGCTGCTCCCTGTGCCCATTGCCCGGCTCGCCTCGCGGGCCACGCTGTACTGGGCGCGCACGTTGACATCGAGCATCCGCTGCACGAACGCATCGGTGACGTCGGCGATCGGTCCGGTGGTGGGGAAGATGCCGGCGTTGTTGACCAGGATGTCGAGATTCCCGCCGCCCGTCGCCGCGTCGAGTGCCGACCGGATCGCGTCCGGCTCCGTGATGTCGCACTCGACGAACGTCGCAGTCCAGCCGCCGTCGCGGAGTCCGTCGGCCGTGTCCGAGCCCGCCACGTCGAGGTCGGCGAGCGTGACGTGGGCGCCGGCCTCGGCGAGACGGTGGCTGATCGCCGCACCGATCCCTTTCGCTGCGCCCGTGACGAGCGCCCTGCGGCCGCGGAGGTCGATCAGTTCGGCGAGCGCGGGATCAGTCAAAGTGGTGGGGGAAGCGGTTGGGATCAGTCCGCCAACTTCTGGTCGAGCAGGTGGTGGAAGTGGCGGATCTTCGTCTCCTGGTAGTTGGCCAATGTGACGGGCTTGCGCAACGACGCGAGGCCCTTCTGCACCTTCGGCAGGTTGAAGCTGTCCTGGTTGAAGACGCGGGCGAGCATTCCGAGCTCCGACGCCTCGGTCCAGTCGTCGTCGACGCCGAGCCAGTGGATCGGCACGGCCGGCGGCTTCGGCTGCGACTCGTCGTACGGGTCGAGGAACATGCATTCCATGATCGCCATGTCGTGCCGATCGCCGTACGGGCGGAATCGGTACGTGATCCGATTGTACGCGCCCCACGGATGAAGGTTCGGGAAGAGTGTGTAGTAGATCGAGTCGGACAGCTCCGCGTCCGACAGCTCGTCCGCCTTCGGGCCGAGGATGTCGGCCATGCGGAACCTGCCGCCATTGCCGGCCGTGCTGCGCGCAGTATCGGCGTCGCCGAGCACGACGAACGGATCCTGGTCGAGGCGGCGATCGCTCATCGCGTCGAACATCTGCTGCTGCGTCGGCTCGAACCCGATGTGCGGGCTCGGAGTCCCGTTGGGGGTGATCGCCCGCGAGTAGTTGCCGTTCCAGTCGTACTGGCTGTTCGCGTCGCCGATGCCGGCGAGCAGTTGCGGGTGCGTCGCCACGACGTGGAAGGCCTCCATGAACGCTTCCTGGAGAACCTTCCAGTTGGTCTCGAAGACCTTGGCCACGTGGACGGCCTTGTATCGCTTCTCGAGCGGCCACTTCTCCCAGTGGGTCGGGAAGTCGCCGAGGAACGATTCCAGCGACTCGCACTTCGGATCCATGTTGATGAAGACGAAGCCACCCCACGTCCCGACTGCCACCTCGGGGAGATGCCACTCCTGCGGATCGACGTGAGGAAAGTCCCACTCGCACGGGATCTGCTTGAGCGACCCGTCGAGGTTCCAGCAGTAGCCATGGAATGCGCAACGCAGCTCGTGGTTGTTGCCGTCGAAGTCCTTGAGCTGGCGGCCTCGGTGGAGACAGGAGTTGTAGTACGCCTGGATCCGGTGCTCGTCGACGCGCACGACGAGGATCGAGAGGTCGCAGATGTCGTAGACGAGCGTGTCGCCGACGTCGGGGATGTCCTCCTCCCGACACGCCATCTGCCACGTGCGCTTCCACATCCGCTCGCGCTCGAGCTCGTAGAACTCCCGACTCACATAGCGCTCACGGGGGACCTCGGAGTTGTCGAGATGCTCGTTGCGCTGCCAGCGCAGCACCACCGGCACGCTCTCGGGCCGACTGTCGTTGTCGAGCAGGTCCTGGTACGTGGCGCCGGGGGAGCGGGCAGAACCGGGCGCGGGATGGGTGATGGTCATGACTCGGTCTCCTCTGAGGAAGCGGGTTCCGTCGCGTTGATCGCGTCGGCAGCCAGTTGGAATCGGTTGGGGAGTTCCGTGCCGCCGATCCACAGGCACAGGTGCGGGTCCGCGTGCCTGAGGTCGCCCGACTGCCAGCGGCCATGCTTGTCGAAGACCCCCTGGAGGTCGTCGCGGCCGGTCACGTGGATGGACCCGTCGTTCAAGAGGTCGTAGGTCGCACCGGACAGCGGATGTCGGATCGAGCGCACCGGGCCTCCCACGGGTCAGAAGTAACTCTCGGATCAATTACTGTATCCGCTGATGACCCAGCTCGATGAAGCCCAGCCCGATGAGGCGCGATCGGCCCCCGGGCCGCTGGCAGGGGTGAAGGTCGTCGACTTGTCGGTGATGATCTCAGGCCCGTTGGCGGGGATGATGCTCGCCGATCAGGGTGCCGATGTGGTGAAGGTCGAGTCACCGGGACTCGGTGACCTGATGCGGTGGCTCGGCACGTCGAAGGGTGGCATGACGGGCATCTTCGCGAACAACAATCGCGGCAAGCGGAGCCTCGTCGTCGATCTCAAGAAGCCGGAAGGACTCGACGTGGTGCGCCGCCTCGTCGCGGATGCCGACGTCCTGATCCAGAACTTCCGCCCCGGTGCGCTCGAGCGTCTCGGTCTCGGCTACGACGCGATGTCGGTACTCAACCCGGATCTCGTCTATGTGAGCATCAGCGGCTACGGACCGGACGGTCCCAACAGCCATCGGCGCGTCTACGACAACGTCATCCAGGCGGCCTCCGCGATCGCGTCGGTGCAGACGGATCCGGCGACGGGCGCGCCGACGATGCTCCGGACGCTCGTGTGCGACAAGGTCACCGCGTACACCGCGGCGCAGGCGATCACCGCGGCCCTCTATGCACGAGCGATGGGAACCGCGCGCGGCCAGCACGTCGTGGTCTCGATGCTCGACGCCGCCATCGCGTTCATGTGGCCGGACTCCGGCATGGACGCCGTGTTCCTCGACGACGACGTTGCGCACCTGCCGACGATCGGGCAGAACTACGCCGTCACCCAACTCGCCGACGGCTACATGAGCGCCGGCGCAGTGAGCGACGCCGAGTTCCGTGGGCTCTGTGCGGCGCTGGGCCGGGCTGAGATCCCGGAGGATGTGCGCTTCGCCGATCCGGCGTCGCGCACGAGGCACCTCCCCGAGCTCGTCTCCGAGCTCCGGAAGAGCGCCGCCCGCGTCACCGTCGCCGAGTTCGAGCGTGCAGCCGAGGAGCACGACGTCCCGGCGTCGAAGATCGTCACGCTCGACCAGCTTCCGAGCGAGCCGCAGGTCATCCACAACAAGGTGTTCGTCGAGCGCCGGCACCCCGCCGCAGGAGTGCTGCGCGAACCGCGACCAGCGCCGCGGTTCTCGTCGACCCCTGCATCCGTGGCCTCGCCGGCGCCGATGTTCGGCGAGCACAGCGATGCGATCGTTCGTGAGCTCGGACTCGACCCCGATGCGCTCCGGTCTGCTCAGGTCATCGCGTGATCATCCGGTCGTCGCCGGAGCTTTCACCCACACCTGGGTGTGACGGTTGCTCGCTGACGCCAACGCATCACACCAGCTCAGACGGGGGGTGATGCACACCGGCGCGTCCGCCCGATGAGGAACTCGTGCCAGAAGGTCTCGTTCTCGGAGTCGCGGATGTCGAGGCGAGCACCCCCGCGGCGGCCGTCAGCACGCACTCGGAGAACCGTCGACCTTCCTCGACAGCTTCGGGCGCTGCCCGTTGACGGTGACGGCCCCCGTCAGCGGCGCCGTGGTCCTCAAGAGCGCGGTGATCGCCGCGGCCGGTGCGGGTCTGCCGTAGAAGAAGCCCTGTGTGAACTCGCAGCCGATCGCCGCAACGTCGTCGCGCTGCCGGGCGGTCTCCACGCCCTCGGCGACGACCTGCAGCCCGAGCACGTGCACGAGCGTGGTCACCGCCTCGACGATCGCACGGCCGGAGGTGCTCGTCAGGTCGGCGATGAACGTGCGGTCGATCTTGACGATGTCGATCGGCAGCCGGCCGAGGTAGCTCAACGACGAGTACCCGGTCCCGAAGTCGTCCAGCGCCAGGCGGATGCGCATCGCCCGCAGGTCTTTGAGCACACGTGTGGCCCCGTTCGCTGTCCTCCAGGAAGATGCTCTCGGTGATCTCGAGGATCAGCGAGCCAGGATCCATCCCGGTCGACGCGAGGATCCCCGGCGCCACGGTCGAGCAGAACCCGGGGTCGACGAGCTGACGCGCCGACACGTTCACGCACAGGTCGAGCGGCCTGGGATGCTCGCGCAGCCATCCAGCGTGGTCACGGCACGCCCGTTCCAAGACCCATTTCCCGATCCGGCTGATCAGCCCGCTCTGCTCGGCGACGAGGATGATCGACTTGGGCGGGATCGACCCTCGACTCGGGTGCGTCCAGCGCAGGAGCGCTTCGACTCCGACGACCGATCCGTCGAGAGTGCGCACGATCGGCCGGTACACGACGGCGAGTTGGTCGTGCTCGAGCGCAGTTCGCAGGTCGCGGTCGCGGCTGGTGTCGGCATCGGCGCGTGCGGCGCTGCGCACGTCGACGAGCTCGTGCCCGTTGCCGCCCTTTCGCTTCCCTGATACATCGCCATGTCGGCCTTCATCACGAGTTGCTGTGAGATGTCGTGCGAGCTGTCCGCCAACGCCATCTCGACGCTCGCGGTGATCTGCACCTCTGTCCCTGCGACGACGAACGGCCGTGCGAGCGCGACAACCATGCGCTCCGCGAGCGCGTCCATGTCCTCGGGCCCCTGCAGGTCCTCGCACAGGCAGACGAACTCGTCGCCGGAGACGCGGGCGAGCGTGTCGCCGGCGCGCACCAGGCTCGACAGACGCGACGCGACCTCCAGCAGGAGCTCGTCGCCGACGCGGTGACCGTGAGTGTCGTTGACGAGCTTGAAGCGATCCAGGTCGATGAAGAAGACAGCAGTGGACGCCTGCGAACGCTTCGAACGGAGCGCTGCGTGCTCGATTCGTTCCTGCAGCAGCATGCGGTTCGGCAGTCCGGTCAGCGCGTCGTGCAGGGATCGGTGGTGGAAGTGGTCCGCCGTCGCCTGTGCGTCGTCGCGCGCCTGCGCGTTGAGGAGGTACGCGGCCGCCACGTCGGCGAGGGTCTGGGCCGTCTCGAGTTCGCGCGGGTCGAGATGTCCGGCCGTGTCGCGGTAGAGGTCGAGGGCGCCGAGACGACCGTCGCCGTGGCGCAGTGGGAACGTGAAGACGGCTGCCAGCCCCGCAGCGAGTGCCGCCGGTCGGAAGATCGGGAACAGCTCGTCCCGACGGAGGTCCGGGATCAGTACGGCCTCTCCCGCCGTGTACGCGGCGAGGCACGGTCCTTCGCCGACCTCGCTCTGCAGCCGCTCGTAGCGCAGCGCAGAGTCATCCGACGCGGAGATGTAGTGCGGCGCCGCTCCCGGCGAGATCAGCGTGACGCCGGCGGACGTGATCGGCAGCACTTGCACGATGCGCTGGACGAGGTGGTCGAGGATGGCCTGGATCGGGAAGTCCGTGATGACCGTTCTCGCGAACTCGCTGAGGACCTCGGACAGCTTGATCTCGTCCACCACGGCCGAGGCGCGCTCCTCGGCGAGGGCGGGAAGGGTCGTCCGCGTCATGGTTCACCGGCCTCCGCTCGTTCGTCGTCCGAGTACGGGACTCTGTGGTCTCGTCCGAGCTCGGCGAACGTCTCGTTGAGGGCCACGGCGAGGACGTCACGATCGCGGGTCTCCGCGAGAAGCGCGCCGTTGAGGAACGCGTCGATCTCGAGCGCCGTCCTCATCCCGCCCAACGCGAAGTACCGCCGCCACAACTCAGCGATCGACAGGCCGGTCTCCCGTCGTGCCGCCTCCAGCGCGTCCAGCGTCGGCTCTCCCGCCGAGCTCACGACGATGCTCCGTGGACGGCGGCGGTCGACGAGACCACCTGCGTCGCCTGAAGGAGGACCGACACCGCGTTCGTGCGGGCATCTCGGCGGAGGATCGCTGCGGCCTCGTCGGCCGAGACATGACGCCGCGTCATCACGACGCCCTGGGCCTGGGCGATCAGCGCCCGCGCTCCGAGCGCGTCCGCGAGTCCCTCGCCGACCAGATCGAAGGACGTGGCGTCGTCGAGGATCCCCGACACCTGCGATGCGAAGAGCGACGCGACACGCTGCTCGCGAGCGCCGAACGCCGACGCGGCGTTGGAGTAGATGTTCAGCGCGCCGACGGAGCGGTCGGCCAGCATCAGCGGAGTCGACAAGATGCTCGCGATCCCCTCGCTCCGCGCGCGCGGCACGAACGCCGGCCACCGCGTCTCGTCAGCGAGTGACTCGATGTGGAACCAGCGCCCGTCTCGCGCGGCCGCCAGACACGGTCCTTCGTCGGTCGAGTACTGGTGTGCGTCCATCCGCAGAACGGTCTCGTTGGTCGCGGCCACCGTCCCGATCACCGCTTCGCGCTCCAAGGGCACACTCACTCCATCGGCGCCGTCGATGGTCGCCGCGGCCAGTGCAATCGCCAGACGGAGCGCGGCGTCGACGACGTCGGTGCGTGCCGGGACACCCGCGCCGCCGACCGTCGGAAGGGGAGCGACCGCGCGCGGTGCGACCGTCCAGGAGTGGTCGCCGCGAACTTGCTCGGCGGCCAACTCCGGTGTTGCGTCCGCATCGACAGCGGTGGTGACGACGAGGTGGCCGAGCCCGGTGAGCTCGAGGATCCGCACCGCCAGGGCACCCGGCGCACGAACCGTGAGCGAACCTCCCTGCAGCGTGAGCCGAGTCGCGACGGTGCTGATGACCGAGATGCCGGCCGCGCCGAGCAGCGAGACCTCTCCGATGTCGAGTGCGAGGACGGCGTGGCCGTCCGCCAGCAACGAATCGAGGACCGCGTGGAGGGTGGACGCCGTCATCAGGTCGACCTCACCACGCACGCTCACCACCGTGACAAGAGGCCGGAACGCCACAGCGACCGTGAAGGCATCGGCACGACGCGGGGACAGCGGGCTGAGCGGCACGAGCCACCTTCTCCAAGTGTGTCGCCCGTCCAAAGGGGCGATGCGGAGCCCTCGCTGTCGAAGGTGAAGCCGACTCTACACCTCCGACCGCCGCGAACGGGTCAGGTTTCGTGATGGATGAGACGATGCCGATCGAACGCGACGTCGTGGACCTGGAGGCGAGCGTGGCGGAGGTGGCGATCGCTCTGTTCGCTCCGGGCACGGTCGACGCAACGCTCCGCCAGATCGTGCGCCTCGCGGAGCACGCGGTGGAGGGATGCGACGGCGCGGGCGTCATGGTCGTCGCTGATGGTGTGGTCACCACCGCCGCGGCCAGCAACGACTTCGTGGTCGCGATCGACGACCTCCAGATCGCGGCCGACGAAGGTCCCTGCGTCGACGCGTGCAGGACTGGTGACACGTTCTACGCGCAGGATCTGCTGACCGAGTCGAGGTGGCCGTCGTTCGCGCCGGCGGGAGCGGCGGCCGGCGTCCGCAGCATCTTGACGTTCGCCCTGTCAACCGGCTCACCGAGCGCGCTCAACCTCTACGGGGGACTTCCCGCCGCGTTCGGCGCGATGGACCGCGCGTCCGGCCACCTCTTCGCCACCCTGGCGCGTCTCGCTCTCGATTCCGCCGCCAAACGTGCTGCCGGTGAGAAGCGAGCGGACGATCTCATGGAAGCGCTGCGGACGCGTGAGGTCATCGGCCAGGCGCAGGGGATCCTGATGGAGCGCGAGCGGATCACCGGCTACCAGGCCTTCAGCGTCCTCCGCCAGGCGTCCCAGCGGATGAATCTGAAGCTCCGCGACATCGCCGAGGCGCTTGTCGAGACCGGCGAGTCGCCCGACACCGACGCCCGTTGATCACCGACGACCAGTGAAGTCGGAAAGCGTGCGCTACGTCTTCACTTCGTCGACCACCCACGACTCACGAGAGCCGGAAGTGAACGGGTCACAGCGCGTCGGCGAGCGCGAGACGGAGGACGTCCTTGGTGAAGTCGCAGGAGTACCCGGTCCAGGCGTCGCGGAGGAGCTTCTCCGGACCGATGCCGCGGGCGACGCCAGCGGCCCCATGGAGCTTCACGGCACGCTCCGCGTTCGCGATCGCAACATCGACTGCGTGGGTCTTCGCTGCAGCGACCTTCCAGGCGGCGGCCGG
>Ga0136611_10002733_pt1 | contig 12326 bp, 7 predicted proteins | sample AntDrymUQ2232306_2_FD_106645 | JGI IMG/M metagenome (GOLD analysis project Ga0136611, IMG submission 106645) | Polar desert sand microbial communities from Dry Valleys, Antarctica - metaG UQ223 (23.06) | ecosystem: Environmental > Terrestrial > Soil > Desert | place: Antarctica: Dry Valley... | reverse complement strand
GGATGGGTGAACGTGGTGTACGGGTCCAGGACAACCTTCTCCCGCACGAGGATAAAGTCGGCGCGGGTGAAGGGTTTGTTGGCGAACAGGCCGGGTGCGGCGATGGCCTTCTGGTAGAAGAAGTCCCGACCCAGACGGTATTTCCTGCCGTTCGGCTGCACACCGTGCCGGGTCAGGTACCACATCACGTACCACTCCAGGGCCGAGTTTGACCACGAGGAGGGCACGTCAAGCCAAGGCTTCCCCTGACCCTTCTTCTGGTCTACGCGCTTCTGTAGCGGCGCACCCACAAGGCTGCGTCCGGTGGTGCTGAACGATGTCCTGATCGGTCGCCCCATGCTCATGGTTATCCTAACGTTGCCGTCTGTGTGGAAACGTCGCGGGCGGTGATGACGTACTGCCCCATCGCGGTCAAGGGGTTCTCCCTTGCTGCCACCCTGATCTCGGCGGCGGGGATGATCGTGCGGTCGCGCAGCGGCCCGTACTCGATGCGTGGATTGTACTTGCTCCGCTTCATCGCCATCAGGTTGCGCTTCAACATCTCCACCGTCTTGTCATTATACCTTGCACCGACGGCGCTATAGAGGCTGCGTACCCGGTTGGGGGAAAGGTCTATGGCGAACTGGATGCCGTCGATCAGGTCGGGCGCGCGCAGGTAGTAGAGGCCGACAGAGCGGAGGATAGGCGTCACCGTCGCATCGGCACCCGCGCTCTTTGTCAGCGTCAACTTCCACCGGAGCCGGTAGAACGGAACCCCACGTGCATCGCTGACGGTGGGTGTGGTCGCGGGGAGGCGAATGTACTTCCCGGTCCCCGGCCCCACGTTCATCGCCAGGGGTATCCAGGCGACGGTATCGTCCGGCCTCCACTCGAAGGAGTAGGTGTGGCCAATCGGCAGCCCCAGGCTCCCGTTGCTCCCCTCGATCACCACCTCGAAGAAGCGGGCGGTCTTGTAGATGTTTTCCAGCCCCGCATCCGCATCGGCGGACTCGATGTAGAACGACCCCTCGGCGTACCGGATGTCGCCGTCGTAGTAGAGCGGCGACTGCGGCGCGTCGGGGACATGCATCGACTCCACATACCTATAGTTCCGCGTAAAGATAACCGTATCCTTGAATAGGGCCATGCTGGTGATAGGGTCGGTCGCCGTCCCTTCCGCGAGGCTGTGCCAGCCCTGCCCGTTGTAAGCCATGATCTGGCCGTAGGTATCCACCCCGGGGACATACGGGCGACCCATCACCTGATCTCTCTGGGTTGCCCCCCCTTGTGCGAACAGAAAGTTGAGGTTCCCGCGCAAGCGCTTGATGATACGCGCCAGTCCGATAGAAAGGCCACCACGTTTATTCGGGCTGACGTTGGAGATCGTCTGGTTCTGGAACGCCATGACGTTCGCCCCGTTGTCGTAGGGCGAGAAGTAGAGGGACTTGTCCTGGGGCCACACGTTCATGTCGGCCCCGAACCCCCCGATCTGATCGGTCGCGAAGAAGGTGGCCCAGTAGTTGTCGTCGTCGAAGGCGACGATACGGCTCGCCGTCAGGATGAACAGGCTGCGCGTGTCCTGGCGATTCTTCCACTCCACGATCTTGATGACCACATCGAAGCCCACGCCGATGGCGATCAGGGGGTCGAGGCTGCTGTTCGGCCACGGCGCGATGGTGGGGTCGAGGGTCCAGTAGAGTTTCCTGTCGGAGACGCGGGTGGTATACAACTTGTTGTCATGGACGGCCAGCCCACGGAACCCGTCGAATGACCCCCATCGCGCCGTCCACGTCAGCCCGCCATTCGACGAGGTGTAGATCGCCGCGTCCGTGGTCGCCACCAACATGCCGTTGTAACGGACAACCTCGAGGATACCCACCGGAGCGACACCGCCCGCAGTGGCGGGAAAGGCCACACTTGTCCAGGTTATCGCGCCGGTGGTGTTGTTCATCGAGCCGAGGCTGACGCGCGGCTGACTACTCAGCCCGGTATCCCAGGCAACCAGCTTATAGGTGGCGGTGCGCCCCGCGTAGAGGAAGTCCACTTCCAGGTAGGGGTTGTTCGCCAGGGTGCCGAGGGATGTGCGTTGGGGCGGCAGGATAGCCATCTTCTCGAAGCGAGTGTCCAGGGTGGCGTAGGCGTAGCTGTCGAGGGAGCCGGTCCCCTCCTGTTCGTTGTACTTGACCGTCGCCATACCCCGCTGAAAGTTACTCCACAACATCACCGCCAGCAGCTCGTTGGACACCAAGCTCGGGTCGCCCGCGACAGAGGAAGGGGAGAATGATTCCAGGGTGGAGGTGCTGATGTCGCCCCCGCCGAGGGTGCGGTCTTCCGCGTCCGCCGCGAGGGGGTAATACATCGGCTCGCCCTTGTGGACAACCTTGATGTGCGGCTCGTTGTCGGCACGTCCCATCAGGGCGGTTGCACTCATTCGTTATCCTATAGTGTATCGATCAGGAAGACCTCATTCGCCAGAGGCAGGTCGCGGTACTGGCGCATCCGACTCTCGTACAACCCCTGCCAGACGCGACGGTCCTGGGCTATCCCGCTGGGGGCCATCAGTCGCTCGGCGGCAGCCGCAACGATACGGTTGGTGTTGATGTTCGGAATGGCTACGGCAGGGTCGCTGTTCTCGTTGTACTTCACCCTCCCGAATATCTGGAAGGTCAGCCCCGCGTAGACACCGAAGGGCAGGTAGATGGTGCGGTCCTGGAAGTTAATCCTGTCGCCCCAGTGGTTCGGATTGACGATGGCCCGCTCCCCCGCACCGTTGACCGCTTCCACCCCATAGATGGAATCGATACCTGCGGGGATGGCATTCCAGTACGACACGGCATTCGGGGTGGCGACCGTCACCTTGGTTCGTGTCATCACCCCCATCTCCCGCAAGACCTGGAGTAACGCCTCCATCTTGATCGCGTGCGGGTAACCCTGCCCTTTAATGTTTTGCAGGACATACTCCGCACCGAGGGGGGCTGATGCTGCCCCGTACCCCTGCGTCAAGACGATGGTCCCGTCGGACGCCAGGGAACTGGCGGCCTGGAAGGGGTTCTTGTTCGCCCCCACCCCGACCGGGGATTCGAAGTACACCTCACTCCCGGCGAAGTGGTTGTCCTCAACGGAAAGGATTCCGCCGAGGTTGCTGTCCTTGAACGTGGCGTAAGGGGTGGCGGCCACAACCTCTGTGACGCGACCGCGCACGGCGTCCCGCATGAAGACACCGAGGGAGTAGAGTAGACCGTTGAGGCTGTTCGAGAGGGCCGCCATCGCCTATCCCCTATTGCCGCATGTACGAGGGCATCCCGTTGACCACCATGCCGGGGTCGTCCTGCAACTGTAGCTTCATCTGCAACGACATCGTGGCGCGGGCAACCATCGCATTCTGTACCAATTCATACTGGTCGGTCGCGCGCCCCTTTTCGAGGATAAGTTCCACGAACTCGGACGGGATATGCACCAGCTTGTTAACCGGGACATAGACGATGTAGCCGTTGATACCGAAAGAGAGGGCGCGTCCGTCGCGCGGGGAGAACGTGAAGCCGACGCGCTTGACGAACTGCGGCTTCCCGTCGGGACCGAGGATGGGGTCGCCCGCCTTCCAATGGTAGCGACCCGCCAGCGGCCCCTTCGTCGGCGCGTCGTCGTCATACCGCAAGCAGTCCGCGCCCTCGAAGTACGCCTTCATGCGCTCGTGGCTCTTACCGACCTGCGGCCCCGCGTCGATCTGCTGCCAGGTCTTGACCTGCTCGGCCTCCTTGCGGAGTTGCTCCAGCTTCTCTTGGTCCTGGTACTCGGGGAAGTGGGACACCAGCCCCATCGCCATCAGCTCTTCCATCTTGACACCGGACTCTAGCAAGTCCTGGGGTGTGGCCTTGCGCTCTTCCCTCAACTCGGGCGGCAACTCGTACTGCGCCATCGTCGTCGGGTCGCCAACAAGCTCTTCCGCGACCTCATCCAGTTGTGCAATCGGAGACTTGGGAGGCATCATGGTGTCCTATCAATAGTAGATCAATACAAGAGGGGCAGGGGTAAATCCCTGCCCCTCTACGCCGCACGTCGCGCTACTTCGCGCCGAGGATACGGATACGTCGGTCCTCGACGATATAGTTGGTGGGGATATAGCCAGCCTTACTCCCCTCAACCTTGTCGCCCTCGAAGAGGGTTGACCGCTTACTCAGGTCGCTCGCGTCGTAGACATCAACCGTCGCCGTCACGAGGGTATTGGGACGGATGAGTACCTGCTCGAACTGGTCTTGGGCGCTGGTGGTCGCGGCACGGAAGCCGGGGAGTTCCCGCAGGTCGTCCTCCGATTCCACCACGCGGGTGACGGCGAGCGCCTCTTCCATCGTGGCGGGGAGGTTCTCGTCGTCCACCTTATACTCGGCCTCGAACTTCGCTTCCGCCTCAGCCGTGGCATCCGCCGTCGCCTTGTTGCGGAGAATCGCCCTGATGTCGGCGGTCAGTCGCCCTGGCGGTCCGCCCATATTCTCGGGGGTCACGGCCTCGTCACCGGTGGTGTTGGGGCGATCTGCCCCCCGCGCCGTGGCGCTCTGGGCCTTAACGTCGGTCGTACTCAACACGGTATCGTTCTGTCCCTTGGGGTTCGGCCTCGTCGCGGTCATCGTCGTCCTCCTGTGGAATACGTCCGGTTCCTTCACAAGCGAAGCAGCGGTGGTTGTCGAGGGGGTCGCCCTCGCGACCACCGTTTACGATGCCGACACCCCAACAGAGCGTACAGGTATCGTCCACAATCACTCCTACTACGCCAGGTTCGCGTGCTGCAACACAACCGCGTTCAACTCGTTCAGCAACTTGCTGGCGTGGGTATTCTTCCAGCCCTGCGTCCACCGCTGGTTGAGGGGGTCGGCCGCACCGGCAGAGCCGACACCGTGGAAGATCGAGTCGGCGGTCAGGCCGCTGATCTCCACCTTCCCGAAGTAATCCTGGCCGAAGAAGATGGTCTTATAGACGTTGATACCCACCGCACCGCCGCCGGTGGCGATGGGGGCCAGCTCCGATTCCACGAAGGTGATCCCCATGTAGTCGCCCAGCTCGCCCGTGAAGAGGGAGCCAGCGCTGCCGGAGTTGTTTTGCTCCTTGGCGTAGACCATCGCCTCGCGGATGTCGGGGTCGGCCATCAAGGTGAACCACGTGTCGGGGTGGATGACGGCGACGAACTTGGACCCGCGCAACGGGCGGGCGCTGTTCCGCCGCAGGGTACGGATGACCTTGCGTAGTTCCGTCTCGTTGATGTTGTCGCCCGCAGCGACGGTCACGGTGGAAGTCTTGCCGTTGGCGAACTGCTGATTGGTCGCGCCGCCGATGACCGCGATCTGGACGAGGTTGTCCATGATCTGCGCCATCTGATAGGACTGTGCATCGGTCACGATGGTCAACAGCGGGTCGTAGGTCATCACCGCGATCTTGTCGGACCCCGCATAGTAGTCGCCGTACTGCGACGGGGCGGCGGTGATCTTCTCGAACGTCAGCGTGGAACCCGCCGGGGTCACGGCCTCGGTCAGCAGGGTCGCCGCCCCCGTGACCTTGGTGAACTGCGACGGACGCCGCCATTCGTAGGTGCCGCCCTCGTTCTTGGGGATGGTGGCACTCTGCCCGAACTGATTGAACACGGTCCGCTTCTCGGCAAACTTGATGAGACCCTTCTTGTAGAAGGTCTTCATCTCGACAGATAGAACTGTTGCGTCTGTAGTGACGTTAATCGGTGTGACCACCACGGCCTCCTTCTAGTTAGGACGTACCCGTCCGTTAGGACGCACCCGTCCGTTAGGACGCTTTCCCCGCGAGGGCATTGGCCCACAAGGTACTGAAAGCATCGTCATTCATCTTGGTGATATTGTCGGCCTTGCCCTGTCCGCCGGAACCCTCGCCGCCCTCGGTCCGGTACTTCCCGGCCTGGGTCGCCTTCGCCGCATTCTCCCGCGCAATTTGCGTCGCACGGAAGGAGGCGTAGTCCTCGACTTGTTTGAGGATGGGGCCGATCTGCTGGATGGGGGAATTCTTCATGCGGTCGCGCAGCCCGTTGGCCTCGATGTAATCCCGCAACTCGTTGACCGGGATGCCAATCTCTTTGGCAAAATCGGCGGTGAAGCCGTCGATGCTGCCGAGGATATTGGTACGGACCATCTCCTGTTGCTGGTACGCGAGGTACTGTTCCTTCTGGTTGATCTGCTGTTGGGCCTGCTGGATGGCTTGTGTCTGTTGCATCCGCGCCAGCTGCTGCGACTCGCCCTGCGCCTCTTCCTGGAATTGTCGGCGCATGGACTCTTGCACGTGGGGCGCTTGCTGCTTGATATAGAAGTCGCGGATTGCCTCGCGTTCCCGCTCGCGCTCCTGCAACTTGGCCTGGATGGGGGCAACCTTCTCCGCTTCCCAGCGCTGTTGGATAGCGCCCCAGTTGCCCTGCACGCTGTCGAAGTGGCGAGCCTTCTGCTGCCACGCCTCCACTTGTTCCGCTGTCCACGTCGGGGCTTGGGTCGCGGGAGTATCCGTCTGCGCTGACGGCAAGGACGCCGGCTGGCTGGCGACAGCGGGAGTATCCGCTTGCGAAGTGTCCTGTCCGGTGACGGGAGTGTTTGCACCGTCGCTGCTCTCCTGGCCGGGAGAGTCCGTCGCGTTGCCTGAACTCGCGGCCTGCCAGGTCGCCTCGAAATTGGCATCGTCCATCGGTGTCGCGCTGCTGACCTGTTCCTCTTCCACGCGCCCAAGCCCTTCACGTAACACAACAAGTAGCGTACCCCCGTTAGTGTAGGGGGTACGCTATCTTTGTGTCAATATGTTGGGAAGGGTTTAGTACTTCGGCTCGATACCCAACTCGCGCATGATCTCCTTGCGTGCCGCGCCATAGTAGGTGGGGACGAAACGCTTCATGTCGGCGTTCTCTTCCTCCCACGCGGTCAGCGCCTGGTAGGACCGCCCCCGCACATCCGCCCCCCGGTATATCTGGGTCAGCGGGTCGGGCCGTGGCTCGTTCTGTTTGCTGATGGCATACTGCAAGGGATAGAGTTTCTTGAACAGGGCTTCCTGCCCCGCCTGGTCGGGTGTCATCTGGGTCGGCTTGTTCGCGTCGGGGTTGGCCTTGCGTGCTTTCAGTATCTCAACATCGAGATCGTTGTTCGCCATCACGTCAACCGGGGAGATCAGCCCGGCGATATTCTTGGCCCGCCCCGCGCCCTTGACTTCCTCGGACGCTTGCTTGTACCAGGGGTGTTCGGGGTCCAGTGTCGCCGCCGCCAGTTGCGCCGCCGCAGGGTCGCCAATCCGCATCCCGGTCTTCTGGTAGAAGATTTGCGCCAATCGCTTCTCGATGGGTGTGGTGGTGGAGATGTTACCGCCCGCCATCTTCCGCACCGCATCGAGCGGGCCTTGCGCCGCGCTGGCGATGGTGGGGCCATCGAAGGACTGCTCTATCCCCGCCGTGCGGGATAGCGCACCGGGGCGTTGCCAGTCGTTGTTAGTGGCGTACATCACCGCCTTCACCAGGGGATTGAAGCCGAGACCCGCACGCTCGAACCACCGCTCGATGGTCTGGAACTTGGTGTCGTCGGGCTTGGACTCGTCCGCCGCGATTGTCTCGGTGCGGAACGGCATCACCGCAGAGGCGAAGTTGGCGAGGCCATTGGCGTGCGCGTTGCCCGGGGTCATCACGTCGGCAAGCTTGCCCACGACGGGGGTGTTGCTGTCAAACGGCATCTTACCCGCCATGTACGCGGGCAGCCCCTGCTCTTCCGTGTCGCGCGCCTGGTCGAGGTACAGCCCCAGGGTCGCCAGGGTCAGCGCCGGATGGTCGGCGGCAATCTTCGCCGCAATCGGCATCGCCCGCAGGTACCACGATGAAAAGGCGACCACCTTCCGCAGCCCCCCTTCCGCGCCGCTCAACACCTCCTGGGTCTTTGTCGCGGTCTTGGGGTCGAGCTTGTTGAAATTACCGAAGGCATCCTTCGCGCCCTGCTCGCCCGTCTTCTGGGCGGCCTGGACATACTGCCCCCACTCCCGCACAAGGAGATCGCGCGTGCTAATGGGGACGCCGCTCAGCGCCGCCCCCACATCCTTGGGCGAGAACTTCCCGTCGGCGGGCAGCGCCAGTTGCTTGCCCGTGCGCTGCAACACGCTATCCCCGAACAGGTACGCCGCGTCTTCCAGGGCGTCCTCCATCGCGGGGACGAAGATGGCAGAGCGGAAGGCGGCCTTGGTCACGCCGTCGATGGTGGTATGGATGACCCGCCGCATGGGGGCCAACGTTTCCAGGCCCGCCTTGGCCAGCGCACCCACCACCGGCACCGCACCCAAGGGGGTCGCGGCGGACTGCACCAAGCCGAAGAAACCGGACAGGAAGGGGTTCAAGTCCTTGCCTAGTTGCCCGGTCATCTCCGCGAACGCCTCCGTCCCCAGGTCAACGTACGCGCCCCCCAGGCCCACGGTATCCATGATGTCGGTCACGCTCTTGGGGACCAGCTTGGCCCCGCGCAGCCCTGCGTTATATAAGTCTTTGACCGATTTTGCATTATCCAACACGTCCGACAGTTTACCGCCCTCATTCAGCAGTTGGGGGATAGACGAGATCGGTTCCTGCAACAGGTTCTTGACATGCTGCACGGTCTGACCCGACCACGACCCGGCGAAGTTCGCCCAGGTCATATCCTTGCTACCGCTGGCGAAGGCTTCCACCTGGGCATTACCCGCGTCGATCACCAACTCGCGCCCAAACTTGATGTTACGCACACCGGTGGGTGACGCCAGGCCCGCGCCGACGGCTGCGCCCGTCAGCGCCCCACCTATCAGACCACCGAAATCGTCCTGGCGGTTCTCGTCTTCCGTGTCGGCACCAATCGCGCCTGCCACCGCGCCGATGCCCGCGCCGCTGGCGCTGACGCCAAGCCGGGTAGGCAGGTAGCCGATGCCGGGGTCGCGCGGGTCGGCAAGGGGGGGCGCGCCCGTATTCGCCTGGTCACGCTTCCACACCGTTTTCTCGTAAGGGGTCATCGACTTCACGTCGCCTACGTCCACCCTGGTGTGCCGTTCGTCAGCAAGTCGCGCCATAGTGCCTTGTACGGTATGTGCCATCCCTGTAATCTCGGACTTTGACTCCGGGCCACTGGACGTAAAGCTCATGTCTATGCCGCTGGCGTTCAAGTCCTTGGCGTACTCTAGCGCCTCAGCCCGCGTCGGGGCGTCTGTAATACCAAGGCCCGTCGGGGCGTGCGTGACGGTGTACCCTCCGTCAGCCTTGCGGCTGACGATCACGGCTTCCGCCGAGGATGCCACTACGGGCATGTCCTTCATCCCCAACGGATTCTGTTCCGCCACCGTGCCAAAGAGATCGTCTACCGGGTTGGCGGGTGCCGCCGAGGGCTTCACGGCGAACCACTCCCCCATACGCCCCAACGCCCCCTCGTCCGCAAGACCGGACAGCCCCGCGACAACCGCCTCGTTGCTCAGCCCGACCCTCTTGGCGAAGTAATTCGCCCCTGGGAGTTCCTGTCCTGCGAACTGCGGGTCGAGGGCCAGATCGCGCAGGGCTTGCCCTGCATCTGCCGTCGGCGCTTCCGCAACACCACCAACAGGGACCGTCTCTGGCGGCACGGAAGCATTGCGGGGCTTACGCGGGGTTGAGAACAGGGTGTTCTTAAGTTCATCCGCCTGTTCCTTGGTCATGTCGCCACGGGTCAGCAGGTACTGCAGCAAGCCACGCGTCTCGTCCTTGCCCTCCTTCGTGACCAGCCGCCCCTCGCCCGTGAAAGACCCAACGCCACTAATGGACTCTAGGTTATTTGACGTGCCATAGATAGACTTCATGATACCGGTGATGTTGTCGATGGCCTCGCGCCCACGCAAGGCATCCATCCGGTCGAGGTCGGCATGAGCGGGAGCGTCCGCCTCATCGAGGTATTCCATGATGTCTTGCGTCTGGGTGACGCCGGAGCCTGTGCGATACCGCACCTCGGAGGGCGTGGGCATACGACCCAACTCATCCCGCAACCGCAGAGCTTCCGCCTGCATCCCCTCGAAAGAATCGAGCGGGTCGGCCAACGGCTCGGTCGGCTTCTGCCCCCGACGCCAGTGCCCCTTGTCGGTCACGCGGTCGCTGAACCCTTCAAGCCCGGCATCCCTCGCCTGTTCCAGTTGCTTGACGAAGCCGGGGAGTTCCGCCTCCAGCGGGGCATCTTCGGCAACCTCACCCACCGTGACGGAGAGTGAATCCGGTCGCGCCGCCCCTGTGGCACGCGGTAAGCGTGGGTGCTTTATCCCGTGATCGGCATCCAGGTTGGCAAGCAACGCCTGACGTATATACGAGGCACTGTCGGGGCGCTCGATCTTGCCGGGCGTCCCCTCGGGCAGCAGTCCCGTCGCCCGCTCCCGCGCCTTCCAGTTCGCCGTGTCAACCTCGTCGGGGAGGTTGCCCGTGTTGATCGGCGTCCTCATCCCCGACTCGGCCAGGCTAGCCAGGGGTGTCGCCTTCGGGACGCCATCCGCCAGGGACTCGCTCACCGCTTGCACCAGCGGGGCGATCTCTTGCGTGTCGTCGGTCCGGAGGTACTCCGGTATCTCGGTCAGGCTCTGGCGGATACGCGCGCCGGGGCGACCGGGGATAAGGCCGAGGGGGGCGAACGGCAGACGGTTCGCCGCGTCGATGATGGCGGCGGTCCCTTGGAGACCCCGACCCGCCACGCCACTCGCGCCGCCAGCCGCACGCAATGCCTTACCCGCCGCACCGATGCCGCCGATGTAGTTGCTGGGGTCGGCGGCCAATTCCAGCGCCCCGGCGGCGTAAGAAGTCGCGTCGTTCTCGCTGGTGCGGGCCGCCTCTAGCGCCCTGCCCGGGCGGAAGCCCTCGGCAAGAATCCGCTCGGCGTCCCGCCCCACGTCCTCCTGCTTGTAAGGGTTCGCGTACTTATCCGCCAGCGCCCCCAGTAGGGCGACCGTGCCGCCGATGCCCTTGGCCGCCTCGCCTGTCCCTTCCAGTACCAGCCCCGCCGCGTGCGTGGGGATATTGACCGCCCTATTGATGGCCCCGCCAATGATAGGCTTGTCGCGCAGGGGGTTGTAGTGCAACTCTTCCGGCCCCACCAATCCCGCCAGGGGGTTCGGCATGGTGTCTTTATCTTGGCTGTTCGCCTCTTGTTCGGCACGGGCCTTCAGTCTCAGCAGCGTCTCGATGAACGCCGACATTACTTCACCCTCCCCGCGCCATGCCAGTACCGCTGGTAGTAGGGGTCATCGAGGCTGACGGTGGTGACGCCCGTGCCGGGAGTCCCGGTGTGCATCATCTGCCCGTTGCCGACATAGATGCCCACATGGGTGACGGGCTTGGCCGAGGGGTCGTTCGCCGCCACCGCAGGGTCGGCAAAGAAAATCAGGTCGCCCTCCTGCATCTGACCCTTCTCTACCCGCGTGGTGCTGTCGTACTGTGTCTGTGCGTTCCAGAGGTTCCGGTCGAGGCCAAGGATATAGCCGGTGAACGAAGAGCAGTCCATGCCATCACGAGGGTTGCCGCTGTTGCGAATCCCGCCGAAGGTGTAGTCAACGCCTGTGAAGGTCCGCCCCAGTTCAATCGCCTTGGCAGCGTTGGGCGTCCCTCCGGTCGCCGTCTTTTGCGGCGCGGCGGCGGGGTCGTAGCCAACACCCAGGGAGCGAAAGACGCCACCGATGACGTTGAGGTATTCGCTCATCTTAGCGTTACCCTTCTCGTCCGTCTCGTCCAGTCCCGCATTCTCCTTGCCGAGGTACCACATGCTCGTCTGTTGCTGAATGCTCTTGCCCCGGTACTTATCGGTGGCCAGGTTCGCGATCAACGCCCTGATGCCATCCTCCTTCGTGGCAAAGGTGGCAAACTCGCGGGCCATCCCCGTGGTGTTCCCGGTCTGCCCTCCGTAGCCGCTACCGGTCAGACCACCGTAGTTGTAGACACCGGGAAGCGTCCCCTGCTCGGTGCCGAGGCCAGATTCCAGGGTCATAATGCCCAGGAGTTGTGGCACGCTGACACCCTTTGCCGCCGCCTCCCGCAAGATGAAGTCTCCCATCCCCGCGAGGGGGGAGTTGGCGCGAGTACTGGCGATGAATTCATTGACCTTCGCCCCGGTCAGCGTGGCGTTATCGCTTCCTGTACCAGCGCCAAGAAAGCCGGAACCGCCCGCCTGCGACTGGCTCGTCGGTCTAGCCTTGGTCCCCGTATCCTCGGAGGCGAACGGCTGTGTTCGGATACCACCCGCCCAGGGGTCGCCCCCCAACCCGACGGAACCGAAGGGGTCGGAGTTCCCCATGTTGAATGACCCGAAGGGGTCGTTGCCGCTCATCCCGAATGAGCCGAAGGGGTCGCGCCCGCCGATCTG
>Ga0136611_10002732_pt1 | contig 12332 bp, 15 predicted proteins | sample AntDrymUQ2232306_2_FD_106645 | JGI IMG/M metagenome (GOLD analysis project Ga0136611, IMG submission 106645) | Polar desert sand microbial communities from Dry Valleys, Antarctica - metaG UQ223 (23.06) | ecosystem: Environmental > Terrestrial > Soil > Desert | place: Antarctica: Dry Valley... | reverse complement strand
GATCGAGGTGAAGGTCTCGAGCGGCCCTCCCGACCGGGTCACGCCGTCGCTGGGTGATCGTCTGTACGACGCATACGTCAAGGCGCTCGAGGGGCTCGGCCTTCGAGTCAACCGGCAGGAGGCGTTCAGCGACACAGTTCCGGTGGGCCAGGTCGTCGACACGGTCCCTCCGCCCGGTTCCCCGGCCGCGTACGAGTCGGCGGTGCAGGTCAACGTGTCGAAAGGTCCGGAGAAGGTCGCCATTCCCAGCTTGAACGGGCTGTCGGAGGCTGCGGCCAAAGCCAAGCTCGAGGGCGCCGGCCTGCGGTTGGGTGACAGTTTCGGACCCGCCGGACGCCCGGTCTTCGATTCATCGCCGCGCACCGGCGCCTCCGTCAACAAGGGCACGGCGATAGACGTCTACACCCGCTGACCCATCGCGGTGTGGGGTCAGCGCTCGAAGTTGACCCCTCGGTCAAGAGCCTGCCAACCTGCCCCCAACCGACACCTGGGGGTTTTCATGGGCGCACTCGAAGGCCGCGTTGCCATCATCACCGGGGCTGGTCGCGGCCTTGGTCGGGAGCACGCCCTGCTCTACGCCCAGGAGGGCGCCAAGGTCGTGGTGAACGACCTCGGAGGGGCAATCGACGGCTCAGGCGACGACCGTACCGCGGCCCAGCAGGTGGCCGACGAGATCAATGCCATGGGGGGCGAAGCCGTCGCCAACACCGACAACATCGCCGATTGGGAAGGCGGACAGCGCCTGGTCAACACGGCCATCGAGGCCTTCGGTGACCTCCACGTGCTCGTCAACAACGCCGGCATCCTGCGGGACCGGGTGCTCATCAACATGACCGAGGAGGAGTGGGACTCGGTCATCCACGTCCACCTCAAGGGCCACTTCGTCCCGAGCCGATGGGCGGCCGCCTACTGGCGGGAGCAGGCCAAGGCGGGCAAGGAGGTGCGGGCCAACATCGTCAACACGTCGTCGACCTCCGGCCTCCTGGGCAACCCGGGCCAGGCGAACTACGGGGCGGCCAAGGCCGGCATCGGCGCCTTCACCGTCATCCTGGGCCAGGAGCTGAGCCGGTACGGCGTGCGCACCAACGCCATCGCCCCCGCGGCCCGCACCCGCATGACGGAGGCGACGCCCGGTCTCGGTGACATCGTGAAGGCCCCGGAGGACCCGGGCAAGTTCGACATCTGGAACCCGGCCAACGTCTCGCCGCTGGTCGCCTGGTTGGGCAGCGAGGGCTGCACGGCCAACGGCAAGGTGTTCTTCGTGCAAGGCGGCGCGGTGCGGCTGTTCCAGGGTTGGACGATGACCGAAGGGATCGAGAAGAACGACCGGTGGACGGTGGCGGAGCTCGACTCGGAGATGAGGAAGCTGCTCGCCTGACGCTGCCAGGGCTGGCCTACTCGGTGATGTCCTTGATCCGCTGCTGCATCTGGGCGGCGGTCGAGTCGGCCACCGTGGCCTGCATGGCCATGAGCTTGGTCATGTCGCCCTCCACCTTGATCTGCCCGGCCATGAAGGCGGCCATCCCGGCCTGGGGGTTGTCGTCGACGAAGATCGCCTTGGCCACCGCGTACGGCACGGTGATCTTCACGTCGGCCCCTTCGATGTGGCCGAGTTCCAGCTCCATCTCGCCCGAGCTGCTGTCCATGTGGGCTTCGAGAGTGCCGGTGCCGAACGGAACGTCGGTGACCACCTGGTTCATCTTCACCACGTGCGCGCTGGCGCCCTTGCCGCGGAACTCTTCGCGGATCTTGCGGGCTTCGTCGATCCACTCGTCGCTCAGGAAGGGGAACTTCGGCACGTGATCTCCTCTTGGTGTCGGCGCCGGGACGCATGCCCGGGCGGCCGGACGCTACCCCCGGCCACTTGGCTTGACCACATGGTCAAGAGCGGCGGATACGCTGAATCCAGTGGCCGCCAGCACCCGCGTCGAGCGAATCCAGAGCAGGGAGCGCAACCCCAAGTGGCGCAACGTCCCGATGCGCATCGAGATGTCCGAGTGCATCAACTGCGACGCGTGCCTCCGGCACTGCCCGCCGCAGTTCGGCGCCATCTTCAACCACAGCATCGACGTCATCATCATCCCCGAGCTGTGCTCGGGGTGTGACAAGTGCCTGCCGCCGGTGTGCCCGGTCGACTGCATCTACCCGGATCCGGACTGGACGCCCGCCTCGGACGACTGGTGGCAGGAGCCGACCACGGCCGACGTGTACTGAGGCTTCCCGCCGCGAGGTCAGCGTAGGGTTCGGGGCGTGACCGCACCCGTGTTGCCCGGCGCCGAACCGTTCTCCGCTCCGGGAGGGCCGCACGGCGCGTTGGTGGTTCATGGCTTCACCGGAAGCCCGCAGAGCATGAGGGGGCTGGCCGAGCGCTTCGCCGCCGCCGGCTTTGCGGTGGAGCTGCCGTTGCTGCCCGGCCACGGCACCACGCTGGAGGACATGGGAACGACCGGGTGGGACGACTGGGCCGCCGCGGCCGAGCTGGCCTACGTCGAGCTGGCCAGTCGCTGCACCAAGGTGGTCGTCGCCGGCCTGTCCATGGGCGGCACCATCACGTGCTGGTTGGCGGAGCGCCACCCCGAGATCGCCGGCATCGTGTGCATCAACCCGGCGGTGGAGCCGGCTCTGCCCGATGTCCGATCGGCCGTCGCGGCGGCGGGCAGCGCCGTGCTTCCGGCCATCGGCAGCGACATCGCCGCGCCGGACCAGACCGAGCTGGCCTATGACGGCATGCCTGCCGCGTGCCTGCTGTCCCTGTTCGACGGCCAAGAGGAGGTGGCGCCGGCGCTCGGCGACATCCGCTGCCCGGTGCTGGTGTTCACCAGCCGCCAGGACCACGTGGTCCCCACGACCGCCTCTGAGCTGTTGGTCGGCCGGGCAGCAGGGCCGGTCGAGCATGTCTGGCTCGAGCGGTCGTTCCACGCGGCCACCCTCGACTACGACCGCGACGACATCAACACGGCCTCGGTGGCCTTCGCGCGACGCGTCACCGCCGGCTGAAGCGGCCGACCCGCCGGCGATCCCGGCGCATCCGGGCCGCGCCGCGAGAGGCTGGCTCGGGTCGTCACCCGCTCACGGTGCCGGCGAGTGGTCGGTGCTCAGCTGCCGGCCCACCGCGCCCGCCCGGGCCCGCAGCTCGGGGGGGCCGAGCACCTCGAAGGGCACGGCCAGCGCCACCAGGTGGCCGAGGAGCAGATCGAGGCTGTCGGCGCCGAAGGTCAGGAGGGCGGCCGCGTCGCCGTCGGGCTCGACCACACCGACGGTGGGAGGGACGCGCAGGCGCAACGCGGCGGCGGTCGTGAACACGCGCACATGGGCGGTCCAGGCGTAGGGGCTCACCGAGATGCGCGTCGACACCAACGCGGCGGCATCGGGCGGGTCGACGAGGCGAAACCGATGCCCGGTGGCAGCGACGGTCACCACCCGGTCGACCCGGAACGTCCGCCAGGGGTCGTCGTCGCCCCGCCCGGGCGGCGTCGACGTCTCGAGCCACCAGGTACCAGCGCCGGCCGGTGGGCACGAGCCGGTAGGGCTCGACGCGCCGCTCCGAGCCGTTGCCGCTGCGGTCGCGGTAGCTGAGCCGCAGGCGCTCGCTACCGGCGCACGCCTGGGCGATCACCATGAGGACATCGGCGTCGACTTCGTCGGCGCCTGAAGCGAGGGGCACGGTGACCCGGCGAACCGCATCCACCTGATTGCGCAGGTGGGTCGGGAGCACGCGATCGAGCTTGGCCAGCGCGGCCAGGGCCGACTCGGCCAACCCGGCCACCGAGCCGGTCGCTGCCGAACGCAAAGCGATGGCGACGGCGGCGGCCTCGTCGTCGTCGAGTAGCAGCGGCGGCAGGTTGCCGCCCCGACCGAGCCGGTAACCGCCGGCGACGCCCGGCGCGGCATCGACCGGATACCCGAGGCGCCGCAGCCGGTCGATGTCGCGTCGCACCGTCCGTGGCGTCACCCCGAGGCGCTCGGCCAGCTCAGGGCCGTTCCAGGCCGGCCGCTTCTGCAGCAGCGACAGCAGGCGCAGCAGACGACCCGACGGGCCCGTGCCCGCCCCCTCGGCCTGCTCGTCATTCATGACCGAAAGATTCTCCCACGATGCGGACATTCTCTGTCCGCATTGGGTCGTACCTTGCGTGTGGAGAGGCTCACGACAGGGAGAACACGACATGGCGACCACCGACACCCGCACCGTTGACTGGAGCTACGAGCTGGTCGACCAGCTCGCCATGCACTGGGAGCACCAGCTTCGCCCGCGGCTCGACGGCCTCACCGATGCGGAGTACCGCTGGGAGCCGGTGCCGGGCTGTTGGAACCTGCGGCCGCGGGCCGAGGCGACCACGGCCATGGCCGCCGGTGTCGGTGAGCTGGTGCTCGACTTCGAGAGGCCCGAACCCGTGCCGGCGCCGGTCACGACCATCGCCTGGCGCCTCGGCCACCTGCTCGTCGGTGTGCTCGGCATGCGTAACGCCAACCACTTCGGCGGGCCGGCGGTGGACTACACGAGTGCCCGGTGGCCGGCCACGGCAACCGAGGGTTTGACGGCGGTGGACGAGGCCTACGGGGTTTGGACAGAGGGTGTGCGTAGCCTCGGCGATGACCGCCTGGCCGACCCCATCGGACCGGCCGAGGGCCCGTGGCAGGACCGCAGCTACGCCACCCTGGTGTTGCACATCAGCCGCGAGATGATCCACCACGGCGCCGAGATCGCCCTCCTACGCGACCTCTACCGGGCCACCGGCGGGGCCCCGCTGGGCACGACGGCCAAGGCACGATGACGGGCGCGAACCCGAGCCCCGTGGGGCGCACGAAGGACGCCGGCTGGCAGATCGGTGTCTCGCGCACCGTCGCTGCGCCCGCGGCGAAGGTGTGGGAGCTGCTGGCGTCGGAGCGCGGGCAGGCCATCTGGTTGGGCGCCGGCGCATCGCTGTCCACCACGGCGGGCGAGCCCTACGAGACGGCCGACGGCACCGTCGGCGAGGTGCGCAGCTTCCGCCCCCTCGACCGGATGCGCCTCACGTGGCGACCAACTGGTTGGGACCACGAGACCATCGTGCAGGTGGCCATTCGAGGCGACGGCGACAAGACCATGATCCGCTTCCACCAGGACCACCTGGCGAACGCCGACGAGCGCGAGCGCCAGCGGGCCCACTGGGCTTCGGTCATTGACCGTGTCACGGCCGAGCTGACCTGACCGACGGCCGAAGTTGTCGCCGAGACCCCCGGAGTACGGCCTTTCGGCAACAACTTGGTCTGAGGTCAGAGCGGCGTCGAACTGGCGAAGTCGGTGGGGCACAGGGCGACGAGCACGTGGTTCTCGGGGTGCCCGCAGCAGGCCGAGCTCGGCCCGCAGGGGCTGTTGGCTGTGCTGGAAGCTGACCGAGATCCAGAGCACTGCCGCGTAGGCTCGCCGGTCATGCCCGATCGCATCACCCCTGACGACGTGCGCCACGTCGCCCGGCTGGCCCGGCTGGCCGTCACCGACGAAGAGGTCGAGCTCTTCGCCGGCCAGCTGGCGGCCGTGCTCGAACACGCCACCGACGTCGAAGCGCTGGACACCTCGGGCGTGCCCCCCACCGCCCATCCGCTGCCTCTGGAGAACGTGCTGCGGGACGACGTGGTGCGCACCGGCGTCGACCGGGAAGAGGTGCTGCGCATGGCGCCCGGCACCGAGGCCGGGCGCTTCCGGGTGCCCCGCATCCTGGGTGAGGCACCATGAGGACGGCGGTCGACATCGCCGAGGCAGTGCGCACCGGTGCCCGCAGCGCGGTGGATGTCATCGACGAGCACCTGGCCGAGGTCGACCGGCGGGAGCCGGAGATCCACGCCTTCAACCTGGTGCTGGCCGACGAGGCTCGGCGCGCGGCCGCCGACCTCGACCGGCGAGTGGCGGCTGGAGAGAGCGTCGGTCGGCTGGCCGGCGTGCCTCTCGCCCTGAAGGACAACCTCTGCACCCGGGGCCTGCCCACCACCTGCTCTTCGCGAATCCTGGACGGATGGTGCCCGCCCTACGACGCCACCGTCGTGGAGCGGCTGCGGGCCGCAGGGGCCGTGTTCGTCGGCAAGACCAACCTCGACGAGTTCGCCATGGGCTCGTCCACCGAGAACTCCGCCTTCGGGCCGACCCGCAACCCACTCGACATCACCCGGGTACCGGGCGGCTCCAGCGGAGGCAGCGCCGCGGCGGTGGCCGCCGGCTTCGCGCCGCTGGCGCTCGGCTCCGACACGGGCGGGTCCATCCGCCAACCGGCCGCGTTCTGCGGGGTGGTGGGTGTGAAGCCCACCTACGGGGCCGTGTCGAGGTACGGGCTCATCGCCTTCGCCAGCTCGCTCGACCAGATCGGACCGTTCAGCGCCACCGTGGCCGACAGCGCGCTGTTGCTCGAGGTGATCGCGGGCCATGACCCGCTCGACTCCACGTCCATCCAGTCGCCCGCCCCGTCGCTCACCGAGGCGGTCGAGGTCGGCGTGGAGGGGCTCCGCATCGGCATCATCCGCGAGCTGATGGACGGCATCGACGCCGATGTCGCCGCTCGAGTTCGTGAGGCCGCCGACGTGCTGGCCGCCGCCGGCGCCAAGGTCGAGGAGGTGTCGGTGGCCGCCACCATCTACGGCCTCTCCGCCTACTACCTCATCGCTCCGGCCGAGGCGTCGTCCAACCTGTCCCGCTACGACGGCGTGCGCTACGGGCTGCGGGTCGACGCACCGGACATCACGACGATGTACGAGCAGACCCGGGCGGCCGGCTTCGGTCCCGAGGTCAAGCGCCGCATCATGCTCGGTACCTACGCCTTGTCGGCCGGCTACTACGACGCCTACTACGGGCAGGCCCAGCGGGTCCGCACCCTCATCACCCGCGACTTCGACTCGGCCTACGAGCACTTCGACGCCCTCCTCTCACCCACGGCCCCCACCACCGCGTTCGCGTTCGGGGCCAAGACGGAGAACCCGCTCGCCATGTACCTCAGCGATGTGTGCACGATCCCTTCCAACCTGGCCGGCCATCCTGCGATGAGCGTGCCCTTCGGCACCGGGGATGACGGCCTCCCCGTCGGGGTGCAGGTGCTGGCCCCGGCCCTCGGCGAGACGGTCATGTTCCGCGTCGCCGGCGCGCTCGAGGCCGCAGCGACCGCGGCGACGGTGATGGCATGAGCGCCGATGCCCCCGGTGGCTGGGAGGTGGTGATCGGGCTCGAGGTGCACTGCGAGCTTCGCACCGCGACCAAGCTGTTCTGCGGGTGCCGCAACGCCTTCGGTGAGGAGCCCAACACCAACGTATGCCCCGTGTGCCTCGGCCTGCCGGGTTCGCTGCCGGTGCTGAACCGCCAGTCGGTCGACTACGCCATGCGCATCGGCGAGGCACTCCACTGCGACATCCGGCGCAGCATCTTCCACCGGAAGAACTACTTCTATCCGGACATGCCCAAGGACTACCAGGTCAGCCAATACGACGAGCCGATCAACGCCGAGGGTTGGCTCGAGCTGCCCGACGGCAAGCGCATCGGCGTCACGCGGGCCCACATGGAGGAGGACACCGGCAAGTCGACCCACATGGGCGGCGGGGGCCGCATCGGCGACGCCACCCACTCGTTGGTCGACTACAACCGGGCTGGGGTGCCGCTGGTGGAGATCGTCAGCGAGCCGGAGATCGGCTCCGCGGAAGAGGCCCGTGCGTACGTGTCCGAGCTGCGGGCCATCCTGGTCGCCACCGGCGCCTCCGATGGGAAGATGGAAGAGGGGTCGCTCCGGGTTGACGCCAACGTGTCGATTCGCCCCCGGGGGGCCACGGCGTTCGGCACGCGCTGCGAGATCAAGAACATGAACTCGCTGCGGTCGCTCGGGCGGGCCATCGAGTACGAGACCAAGCGGCAGATCGTTCTCCTGGAGTCGGGGGACCGGGTGGTGCAGGAGACCCGCCACTGGAACGAGGACGAGGGGCGCACCTCGTCCATGCGCTCGAAGGAGGAGGCGTTCGACTATCGCTACTTCCCCGAGCCCGACCTGGTGCCCCTGGCCCCGGGCGCCGAGTGGCGATCGGCCGTGCGCGCAGCGATGCCGGCCATGCCCTTCGACCGCCGGCGCGCCCTGGCCACCGCCGCCGGCACCGAACCGGGCGCAGTGGCACTGCTGGTCGAGCAGGACCTCGACGGCCTCGTGTTGGCCGCCATCGCCGAGGGCGCTGATCCTCGCATCGCCCTCAACCGTGCCGCCAACGAGGTGGCGGCCGACCCCGATGGCGCCGCCCGTCTCAGCGCCGCATCCTTCGCCCGGGTGGTGACGATGGAGGCCACCGGGAAGCTCACGGCCACGCAGTCGAAGCAGGTGTTGGCCGCCATGCTGGCCGGGGAGTCGGACGACCCGGACGCCATCGCCAAGGACCGGGGCTTCGAGGTCATGGACACCTCGGCCCTCGAAGCCGTGGTCGACGAGGTCATCGCGGCCAACCCCGCCCCCTGGCAGCGCTTCCTCGACGGTGACCCCAAGGTGTCCGGCCTGTTCATCGGCCAGGTCATGAAGAAGACCCAGGGTCAGGCCGACGGCAAAGCCGTCACGGCCATCCTGCAGACCCGCCGGGACGGCTGACAAGGCCAAACGGTCGGCGAGTTGGGGCGCTACGGGGCGGTTGAGCGTGGCTGGCCGCCGCACTGAGCTGGACCCTGGCATGCAGTCGCCCAACCGCACCGAGGTACGGGAGTGCGACCCGACCGGCAACCAACGCCTGGTAGAGGTCTTCGAGCGCGAGCTCGACAGCACGGAGCCTGCCGATCTGGCCTCGCGGCTGCCCTCTCGGACGAACCCGGCGACCTCACCCTCGAGCACCTCTTCCCAGACATCGCTTGACTCCCTGAAGGCGTCCAGCTCCCGGGCCAGGGCCTCCACTTCGTGAGCGCGTCACACCGGCTCCTCTTCAGCGCGCGCCTTCGTGCGCTCGAGCGTCACGCCGGCTCCTCCTCGGCCGGCGCCTTCGCCCGCTCCGGTGGCTTCGGTGGCCCCGAGCGCACCGGGAACGGCCCCAGACGCCAGTCCCTCCGGTCGCGCTCGGTTTTGTCCTGGTGGTGTGGCCAGCACAGCGCCTGCAGGTGTCTTCTGAGGTCTCGCCTCCGTTGGCCACCGGGTCGACGTGGTCCCACTCCAACCCATAGCGCCGACCACAGCCCCGCTCTCGACACACCGCCCCGGCGAAGCCGGGCGGCGCCCCGAGGTTGAGAGCGGTGCGCAGCTCGGCCGGCAGATGCCGACCCAGGTGCTTGACCGTGTCGATCTTCACCCCGCTTGGCCTCGCCTGCGCCGCCAAGACCGGCCGGCAGGCCGGTCTGGCGGCGGTCATCGCCATCGCTCTCGCCGTCGCCCGTGCTCTTGGCTTCGGCTTGGCTCTCGCCAGGACCATGGTCTGCGCCGGAACACTCGCAGGCATCTTGCAGCAGGGCCACGAAGGCGTCGGCGGCATGGGCCTCCCGGGCCTCGGCGTTGCCGTCGGCCTTGGCCCTGCGGGTCAAGCGGTCACACCTTGCATCCAGCCGAGCCACGAAGGGCACGCCATTGTCCGGGGTCAGGGCACCCCGGAAGCGGGTCATGCCGGCGGCATCGGTCCAGGACCGGAACGACCGGTCACGGTGCTGGCGCCGATAGGCCTCGTCGGGTTCCAGGGCGGCCAGGCGACGCCGGCGGCCCTCGTCGCGCAGGTGGGCCAGATCCGAGCTCAGGGCCAGCTCGATGAGCTCGGCCTCGCTATCCGGAAGTGCCTTCTCGGTGCGGGCGATCTCGACGGCCTGGGCCACCGAGAGGTCGCCGGCCACCAAACCTGCCTTGGTCTCCGGGCAGCCTTCCAAGCTGTGACCGAGCGACAGCTCGTCACGGGCCACACCGGCGGAGGACCCGGCCAGCCGGGCAATCCAGTCCTCGGGCCGGGCGAAGCCCCGCAGGTGCTGGGCACCGCAGTCGGCCGCACGAGCGGCAACGCGCAGGCGGGCGCCGGCACAGGCCTTCTCGGTGCGGGCCAGGTGCTCGGCCACCGACAGGCACGTCGCCCCACTCATCAGCTCTGGCTCCAGCTCGGCCAGCATCGCCCGCAGCCCACGGGTGGCCGCCACCACAGCCAGCGATTCCACATCGACGTCGTCGGTCATCCCGACAGCTCCCTCAGCTACGCCGCACCGGCGGCAATCCGACTTCAGAGGGGACCCGTGGGCCGGTCCCGAGCGCCTGGCACCAGCATAGCGAACAGGTGTTCGGTGCGCAAGCGAATACCGGGGTCAAGCCAGGTTCTCGCATGCAAGCGAGGCCGCCCGGCTTCGCCCGCCGCCCATGGCGCCGGCGACTCCCCGGCGAGACGTCAGCCGGTGAAGCGGGTCCCGGGCGGGTCGACCGCCCATGGCGCCGGCGACTCCCAACCGTCGTCGTAGACGAGCTCCCGCACGGGCCGGCGGCGGACCGGCCCGTGACGACCCACCGGCTTCCCCAACGGGATGGTGGCGCAGATGGCCACGCCCTCCGGGATGGAGAGCAGCTCGCGCAGCTGCGGCTCGACCGCGGAGTGCCACATGGTGATGACGCCGCCATAGCCCAGCGCACGCGCCGCAAGCAGCAGGTTCTGGCAGGCGGGGTACACCGACGCACCCTCGGTGGGAGTGGCGCGGCGGTAGCGGACCAGACACGGCAGCACGACCACCGGGATGTCCTCGAAGTGCTCGACCATGTGCTGCAGGGCCCGGTTCGAGCGGGCCCGCCGCGAGTTGCCCGCCGACGTGTAGTCGCCCTCCGTCTGCTTCGACGACCATCCGGCCCGAAAGCCTTCTCCTAGAAGGGCCTTGGCCTGCGTCGCCCGAGGCCCGTCTCGCAGCACCAGCAGCCGGAAGGGTTGGCGGTTCGTGCCCGATGGCGCCCGGGTGGCGGCGAAGAAGATCTGAGCCAGGTCGTCGTCGGGGATGGGATCGGGTCGGAAGCGGCGGATCGCCCGCGTGGTGGCGAGCCCTTCGAGGAGGTCGACCATGGTTCCCGCAGCGTAGAGAGCGGAGCTACAGACCGTCGGCCTTGTAGCGCTTGATCATCGCGGCATAGCCGCCGTCGGTGTTGCTGCGGGCCTTCATCCGTTCGAGGCGCTCCGGCGAGATCGGCTCGACCACCGCAGGCAGCCCCTTGACGAAGGACCCATCGGGGACGACGGTCCGCGGCGTCACCACCGCGCCCGCAGCCACGATGCAGAAGCTGCCGATCTGGGCGCCGTCGAGGATGGTCGAGTTGTTGCCGAGGAGCACGTTGTCGCCCACGCTCTTGCAGTGGATGACCACGCCATGGCCGGCGGTGACGTTGTCGCCGATGCTCAACGGCTCGCCGCAGTGCACGACGACGTTGTCCTCGATGTGGGTGTTCGACCCGATCCGGATCGACGAGAAGTCTCCCCGGACGACGGCGCCCGGCCAGACGCTCGAACCTTCGCCGAGCTCCACGTCGCCCAGCACGAACGCAGTCTCGGCGATCCAGACGGACTCGGGCACCACCGGCGTTCGTCCTTCAAAGGTCTTGATCATGGCGACACGTTGCCACGGTGGCGGTTTGGGCGGTTGTGGCCGACCGGAACGTGGGTACGGCGGAGGACATGAATCGTTGGAGCAAGGCACTGCTGACTGCGTTGGCCGTCCTCACGCTGGCTGGCGGCGCCGCGTGCGAGCAGGGCGAAGGTGGCGGGGCCGGCGAGGGCAGCCCGAGCGACCGCAACACCGGCGGCAACGATGACGGTGGCACTCCTGCCACCGGCCGCAACCCCTGACCTCCCGCCGCCCACCTCAGTCGTAGCGGCGGATCGTCCGGACGTTGAGCACCACCATCAGCGTGCCCAGGACGGCGACGACCGCCACCCCTCGGCCGATGGCCGCCCATGCGAAGTCTTCGAGGATGAGCGAGCGCAGCGCCTCCATGATGTACGTCACCGGATTGAAGGTGGCCGCAATCTCCATGGGCCGGGTCAGCAGATCGCGCGGCACGAAGTTGGGCGTCAGGAAGAGCAGTGGGAAGAACACCAGACTTCCCGAGTTGGTCGCCGCAGCACTCCGGGTCTTGAGCGCTATGAGCTGCATGAACCCGGCGAAGACGACCGCCCAGACGGCGGTGAGCACCGCGATCAGCACGAAGCCGAGCGGCCCGCTGGCGATCGAGATGTTGAAGGCGAAGCCGATCAGCAGGATGACGGTGGTGATGACGAGGCTCTTCGCCGCCTCTGCGAACAGCCGCCCGAAGACGATGGCGGTCCGCGAGACCGGCGCGGCGCGCAGCTTGTCGAAGTAGCCGCCCTCGATGTCCTCGACGAGGTACAGGGCGGCGGTGCCGAACGACGCAGCCAGG
>Ga0136611_10002731_pt1 | contig 12333 bp, 6 predicted proteins | sample AntDrymUQ2232306_2_FD_106645 | JGI IMG/M metagenome (GOLD analysis project Ga0136611, IMG submission 106645) | Polar desert sand microbial communities from Dry Valleys, Antarctica - metaG UQ223 (23.06) | ecosystem: Environmental > Terrestrial > Soil > Desert | place: Antarctica: Dry Valley... | reverse complement strand
TCCCCGGCGCGTTCCCCGCCGTCACCGTCCCCTGAGGGTCGAACACGGGTCCCAGTGCCGCTAGCGCTTCTATTGAAGTATCCGGACGTGGTCCCTCGTCGCGCTCCACCAGGGCGGCGCCACGCTTGCCACCTGACGCCACAACCGGCGCGATCTGCTCCGCGAGGAAGCACTGCTCCATCGCGGCGAGGGCACGTCGGTGGCTGCGCAGTGCCCACTCGTCCTGCTCCTCGCGGCTCACGGCCTCCTCAGCGGCAACGCTGCTGCCGTGATGACCCATGTGGACATTCAGGATCGGATCCCACAGTCCGTCGTGTATCATCGCGTCCACGAGCGCGCTGTCGTTCATTCGCAAGCCCCAGCGCGCGCCCCGCACCAGGTACGGCGCGCCGCTCATGCTCTCCATCCCGCCCGCGACAACGACCTCGTGCTCACCCGCACGAATCAGCAGATCGCCCAGGGTGACGGCGCGCATGCCGCTGCCACACACCCGGTTCACGGTGTCGGAAGTGGTCTCCCGGCGCAGCCCCGCGCGGAATGCCGCCTGCCGCGACGGAATCATACCCAGCCCGGCGCCGAGGACGTTGCCCATGATCACGTGCTGCACGACCTCGGGCGGGAGGCCACCGCGCGCCACCGCTTCGCGGATCGCAACCGAGCCGAGCGCGACCGCATCGAGCGCCGCAAGCGCCCCACCGAACTTGCCAATCGGCGTCCGGCACGCGCTCAGAATCACCGTGCGTGACATTGCACCCTCCCTTGGTGACGTAGCCATTATCCAAGTTCGCTGCATATTACGTCGAGCAGAATTGGGCCTCCGCTTCGGCGGGGTCAGGCGGGATGCGCAGTCTATGCAAACTGGGAGCGAGCGCGATGTTCCTCATGAAACGCTCCACACTCAGCGGTTCCTCCACCGCGCGGAGCAGCTCGCGGATCTCCCCACATCCCAGCGCACGCCTCGCTACTATCACCTCGTGGCCTAGGGCCGCAGCAGAGGTCGGCGCGGCATATCGTGCGAGGAGCCACGAGTCCGGAAGGGATTTCTCGTGGCCTGGCCTGCCGCGACGTTCGAGTCGCATTCGAGCGGCGATAGGGTCGCTCAGGCCCGGGCGGTCGATGACCCGGACGCTCGGACCGGCCATGTAGCCGGTCAAGCCGATGCTTACCTGCATGCCGACGGCTGTCACTCCAACAGGTAACGTTGGCACAGCGGACAGTATCCTTGGCTCGCCCCCGGACAGATTGCCGTAACCGGGCACGTAGGCGAGCACGGATGAACCGGAGCGGGACGCCTCATTGGCCCGCTCCCGCAGGAAACGACCATCACGTGCCAGAAAATGGTCTGCATAATCGTCCACATCGACAGGGTTCGGGCGACCAGATTGCTGTACGTAAACGCCGCGCTCGTCGACGACCCCCCGGCCATTGTAGGTGACCCGAAGCCGCAGGCCGCAAATCACGGCCCAAGCCAAGACCAGGCCCATGATTGCGGGTATTGCTAACTCCCGCCATGATGTCGTTCCCGGGTGGGGCCGCAGCATCACCGAGACCGGCGCGATAGCAGCGAAGAACGCAGGCAACAGCAGCCGCCCATGCATGAAGTCACCACCGATCCAGACGACGTACAGCGTGTGCAGTGCGGCTGCAATGGTGGGACTCGCGAGCAGGGCGAGCGGGATCCAATCACTGGCACACCAGGCGTCCCGGACCGTGATCGCTCGCCAGCCGAGGAGGATAATGAGGGGTAGCCACAGTTCATACGCGCTGACGAAGTCTCGGGCGTAGACGAGTCCCTGATCAGGGCGAGCAAGGCCCGCCTCCTTGGCAAGCGCAGTCCCTGGCACAAGCGAAGCGAAAAACCCCATCCGAAAAACCTGGTACACCGCTGGCAGGAACCCACCGGCGGCGAGCAGAACGGTGAGATGGATGAAGAGCCGTCCCCACCCGTTCGCATAGCCAAGCGCGTAACCGAGCCCGAGAGTTAGGCCGAATCCAGCGCTGTACAGGGCCATATCCGGTCTGAGCAGCGGCCCCAGACCCAAAAAGAACGCCACACCCAACCAGGCCCCAAGGCGCTGCGAGGGTGTCAGACACCGCCTTACAACCAGCATATAAGCGACACCCAACCAGCCGAAAATCAAGCCCGACTCCAGCCCAGAGGTGGTGAAGTCCCACACGACTGGCACAGCGGCCACCGCTATGGACCCAAGCGGTAACACGATGTCAGCTCTGTTACCGGAGGAGGGATCGGAGCGCAGAGCAAGCCGTGCTCCGGCTGCTTGTGCTGTCAGGACACCGACGGCGGAGAAGATTAGTCCCATGAGCCACGCCCCGGTCTCCGGTCGCCCAAGCAACGCCGACCATACCGCAAGCAGCGCGACCCACAGCGGATTCGTATACGCCTCTACTCGCTCTCCTACGTTATAGACGGGACCGTATCCGTCGAGGAGATTGCGCACGATCCTCAAGTCTATATAAGCGTCGTCGCCGATCCACCGTCGGCGGTATCCCATCACGAGCAGCACAGAGACCGGCATCGCGGCTAACGCGAGCGCTCCGACGGGAGCCCAAGCCCAACTGGCCGAGGCGTTATTGGTTGACGCGCGAAGGCTCGCTCGTGCGGTCACAGATTGGCACCCCCAAAGCAATTGAACAGGCGAATGAAGCAGGCATCCCAGCATTATAAGTTACTCGATATTCCCACACCACGCATGGGCAACCGTTTCGAATCCGCGCCGCTAGGCAGTGGGGAGAGCCTTCGCCTTTGATCAGACCCAATCACGCACTCGTACACTCTCTGGATCGGGCGCCGGCGCGAGCGTGTGAGCAATCTGGGACCATGGTCCTATAGCCGCCAGAGTGTCACTATCGTAACATTGAAGCAGGCTCAGAAAAGAGCAAATCCGCCGCGAGGCGGGGACGCAAAGCCACGGGACTCTCGAAGTCAGCCGGGCTACCTGGGAGGCTCAATGGTGCATATACCTGCCTCCCTAGATTTATGGAGGCAGGACATGACACGTAACATCAAGGCATGGTCTCGGCGTGGATTCGTGGTGCTCATACTACTCGGAATGTTCCTCTCGATGGCTCCCCGGCAGGCCGCCGCGGCGACCACCACATGGAAGACCCTCGTGCTGGTATATCGCAGTACCGACGTGACGTACGTCGAGGGCGGCGTCACACAGCGGCTACGGACGAGCATGACCTCGGCCGATGTGAACGCGGCGGTCTCCGCCGTCAAGCGCACGCCCGGCACCGTTTACGACTGGTCAGCTAATCAAGCAACCATGCGCATGAAAGTGGTTTACCCCGACCACCCGGTCCGCAGGGTCAGCCTGCACGCCAACCGCGACTACGGCTACTGGCTTTCCCCAGCCGACATGGCTGCGGATCTCGACAGATACGCTCCCGCGGGCACGTACGACAGCGTCATAGTTATCTGGCGAAAAGACACCGACGCCGGCCAGGTAGTCCCGGGCACCGGATGGGGCTGGACCACCGCCGACCGTACTCACACGAACGGCGCCTTCTACACGTCCGTCACACAACTACCAAACCATCGTGGCTGGCCCGGTGCATATCCTGAGGAGGTCTTCGTACACGAATGGTTGCACCAAGTGGAGGGCTTCTATGGATGGAACAAAGGCTTCCCGCTGCCAGGACTCCACGATACCGATAGGTACGGTTACACCGCTGTTGACGGTTCGTGGAACAAATGGTACCGGGACTACATGCGCGGCAAGGTATGGGACGGCTCCCGGTACCTCGGCATGACGTCCACCGCGTGGGCGAGTGGCACACCGACCAGCACCAGCTCGTACAGAAATTACGCACCAACCGCCGGAGCAATGACCCTCTCGACCGGCACGAGTCCCGTCGGCAGCCAGGTCACGCTGCAGATGACCTACTCCGATCCGAATGGCTGGCGCAATATCAACTGGGCCACGGCGGTCCTGCGGGATCCCAATGGCCGCCCAACGGTACAGGTTCTATATAACCAGAACCGCAACAAGATGTACCTGCGCAAGATTGGCAGCTTCGCCTGGACCGGCGGATACGCGCCAGGTACGGCCCTCACCCTTTCACAGCAACACGTCTCTGTGAACCTCAAGTCAAGCTCCGTCTCCGGTTCGGGGAACACCCTGACCGTCCGCTGGGCCTTCACGTTCCAGTCCGGCGCTCAGGGCGCCGACTACAAAGCCACGGCCCGCGTCACCGATGACATCCTGATCAACTCTAACCTGAAGGCCGTTGGGTGGCGCAACGTGCGCTGAGCGGGTCTCACAAACAGCATCCGAGGGCGCGCTCGAACCACGGCGCGCCCTCTCTTCCCTCCGCTCAAAACAGTGTCAGAGCCTCCTCCCGGCTGCGATACGGCCCGTCGCATAACGCGGCCTGATCGATGTGATACACTGCCTGCACAGGTTAGCCCTTCTCTCCGGCGAGCGGCGTGAACCGGCTCGCCGCCCTTCATACGGGCGTTAGCCTCCTCACTCAGATACGGTAACCCAAGCCATTTGGTGCGCATAGGGGATGAGATGGCGAAGTCCGCCATAGCCGGCGATACACAGGTCCGGGCGGGGCGCAGCGTACAGATCGTATCCGCGCTCCCTGTCGAACTTCTTGTCATACTCTCCGTCGGCGCGGTCTTCGTATGGACAGCACTGATTGCGGACAACCGACTCCTCAACGGCTCCGGCTATAGCCATTTTCTCGCGTTGGCTGACTCCTTTCTTCACGGGCGCCTGACCGTGCCCCCGCAGCAGTACCACGACGTGAGCTTCTGGGAGGGTCGATGGTATGTCGCCTTCCCTCCGCTCCCCGCTGTGTTGATGATGCCCATGGTGGCCCTCCTCGGCGTGAGGGATGCCGTGAGGTACGATGTAATCTTTTCTATCGGTATCGGAGTGCTCGGTTTAGTCGCGGTGCGCGGCATGCTCGGTCGGCTCGGCGTTACCATTCACGCCCGATGGGCACTGGTGCTACTATTCGGCCTGGGCACGATATACTGGAGCGCGGTGGTTTCCGGCGCCGTGTGGTTCGTGGCTCATGTGGTTGCGATTCTGTTTATGGCTCCCTACATCGACGAGAGTGTGGGGCAGAGGCGCCCGGTGCTCGCCGGCATCGCGCTCGCACTCGCCAGCTGGGCCCGCACGACCACGTTGCTCGGTGCGATCTTTTACCTCGTGCTGGTGCTCAATGATATGAAGAGTGGTCACTTGACGCGCAGAGCCGCCGTGAAAAAGCTCTCCATCTTTCTTGCGGTCCTTGCAGTCAGCATCACACTAATGCTGGGGTACAACTACGTCCGGTTTGGTTCTGCGCTCAACTTTGGATACGACTCCATGCAAATTGGGGCCGCGCTGAGCGGGGACTACGAACGCTACGGCCAGTTTCACCCCCATTACATCCCGAGAAACCTGTACCATATGCTGCTCAGCTCGTATTCACCCGTCGCTGCTCCTAACCAGTACGAGCCTAACCCATGGGGCATGAGCATCTTTATCACGACCCCGCTGCTGTTCTACGTCTTCCGGGCGCCGATCCGCGACGCCGTCAATATCGCCGCGTGGCTATCTGTGCTTGTCATCGCCGTGCCACTTCTGATGTACTACAACACCGGCTGGGTACAGTGGGGCTATCGCTTCGCACTCGACTTCATGCTGTTCCTCCTCGTGCTTGCTGCGTCGGGCATGGGCCGCAGACTTACCTGGAGCAGCGCGACGCTCATTGCCGCTTCGATCATAATCAACTTCATGGGGGTGCGCTGGTTCTTCAAGTTCTAATCAGGTCAGGATAGGGGTTTGTCGCTGATGACACCAGCAGAGACTCAGGTCGCTCGGCGGCCACGGCTAAACTGGCCGCTCATCGGTATGGTACTGACGGTCAAGATGCTCATACTCCTGTATGGTGTCGTCAGCTACCAGATCCTGACCGACAGGCCGCTCCTCTCCGTGCATGCGGCGCTGGAGATATGGAACCATTGGGACGGACCTCATTACCTCGACCTGGCACGCTATGGCTACCAGCCGGAGGGCGAGATCCGGCTCTTCCTCGTCTTCTACCCCCTGTATCCGCTGCTAGTGCGATTGTTTGCAATCCTCACCGGCGACTACCTTGTCGCCGCATTTATCCTCTCGGGTGTGGCCTCCGTGGCTGCGGGGCTCCTGTTGGAGAGGCTCGCCCAGCTTGACCAGACGGCCGGCGTAGCTCGCCGTGCTGTGTGGTTTCTTTTGGTCTTCCCTACCAGCTATTTTCTGCACATCGGATTCACCGAAAGCCTGTTTCTGGCACTCGCGATCGGCTGCTTCCTCGCCGCACGCTACGAGCGCTGGCCCCTGGTGGGCATACTCGGCGCCCTGGCGGCCCTTGCCCGTGTCAACGGCATCATACTCGTGCCAGCCCTCGCTGTGGAGGCGTATCTGACGTACAGACGTACGCGTCGATGGGACTGGGGATGGCTCTGGATCGCGGGCGTGGGAGCGGGAACTGCAGGCTATCTGCTGCTCAACTACACCGTCACCGGCAATCCCTTCGCCTTCACGGAGATCCAGAAGGAGCACTGGTACAAGTCGCTGGCGTGGCCGTGGACGGGCATACGCGCGCTGGTGGAGTCGCTCAGCTACCGCGGCCCCAGCAAGTCGCAGATGTACGTGGGGCAGGAACTGCTCTTCCTCATGATTGGCATAGTCTGCACCGTTCTTGCCTGGACGAAGCTGCGCCCCTCGTACGGCGTGTGGATGGCTGGGAATCTGCTGCTCTTCGCCAGTACCAGCTTCATCCTGAGCACGCCGCGCTACGTGCTGATCCTCTTTCCGATCTACATGCTGTTCGCCCGCCTGGGCGAGAACCGCATATGGTACACCGTGCTCACCGTCTGGTCACTGCTGTTTATGAGTCTCTTCATTGGGCTCTTCGTGCAGGGCCAATGGGCGTTCTGACGGTCGTGTGGACAGGGGGAGCGCATCATCGCCGCCTACCCCTCTCGAAACTCGCGCCTCACCTGTCCGGGAGCGCTTCCCGCGCCGACCCACGCGCCCGCACGTCGTCTATCTCCATCTCTTGAACCACATCCGGGCGTCGAACTCAGGGCCGGTCAGCGGCAGCGCGGAGTAGATGGGGTAGAAGTACAGAAAGGTCAGGACCGTCAGCGTCACGTAGCACGCGACGAAGACGCGCCAGCGGTCACCGCGCCGCCACAGATGGACCGCGAGAACGGCGACCGCGAGACACCCAAACGGCACCGTAGGCAGGAAGTGGTAGAGGTACGACGAGCGCGGCGAGAGCATCCACGGCAGCCACTGGCCGAAGAACCCGATCAGCAGCACGACGAGCGCACGACGATTGCCGTTCCACCACCGCGTCATCAGCCACGCAACCGCGGGCAGGAAGCTCCAGTACAGCATCACGTTCCCGCTCGCGTAGATCGCCGTCGTGAGCTGGCCCGGGCGCTCGAAATAATACAGCACCGGGCGCAGGTTCAGCGGCCACGTCCACCACCGCGACTTGTACGGGTGGCTGCCGACCAGATTCGTGTGATAACGGAACATCCGGCCCTGCTGCGCTATCGCGTCCGAAACGTCGTGTCCAGCCAACAGGAACGGCAGGTAGGAGAGCGCGTAGACCCCGAGCGGGAGCGCGATCAGCGCGACCGGCACCCATAACAGGTGCTGCCGCACCGCCGCGCCCGCCTCCTTGCCGGACCGAGCCCGCCGGCTTTCCTGCCAGAGGCGGTACGCCCGGACCAGCACGGCGATACCGATCAAAGCCGAGGCGTACACCGCGCTCCACTTCGTCGCCAGACCCAACCCCATCATGAAACCGGTCCACAAGAGCGGTCCGCGGATGCTTGTGGGTGGAGAGTTCAGGTAGCGATACAGCCCGAGCAGCGCCGCCAACGTGAATACGAGCACGAACATATCCACCTTGCCGGTGCGCGCCTCCGCGAAGTAGACTCCATCGAGCAGCAACAGCCCCGCCGCAAGCACCCCTGTCGCCCTGCTGCGCGACAGCGTCGAGGCCACAAGGTATGCCAGAGCGGCGCCCGCTGCGCCGAACAGCGTGCTTGCAAGACGCCAGCCCACCGGCCGGTCTCCTGCTGCGAGAATGCCGCCCGCGATCAGTAGCTTCCCGAGCGGCGGGTGTGTCCACTCGTAGTAGGTTCTGTGGGTGGCGATCTCCGGCCTCTGCGGCGGCTCGCCGCGCCCGATGTACGCCGCCGCGTCTCCCCGCACATACTGCCCGGCGGTGTACGCAAAATACACCTCATCGAAGTAGTAGCGCCCCGCCGCACCCAGGCGCGGCAGGTACAGCCCCAGTGCGACGAGAAACACCAGCGCCGGTAGCAGGTACGTCAGCCGCGACCCGAGACGCTCCTCTCGAGCCGTGGGCTTGGGCACTACTGGCTGTGCGCCAGCCGCCGTCCGGCGGTTGCCGCGGCGCGCGTTCGCCGTTGTCCCAGCCCTGTTCGTCTTCGCGTGCATAAGCGCGGGCGCGCGCACGAACAGGTAAACGAACAGGAACAGGTTCGCCATTGCCCCCACAAAGACGACCTGGCTCAAACCGATCGTGCCCTCCAGACCCAGCGCGGGATTATAGTAGTCGTACACCCAGTACAGGTTCCCCAGAAAGACGACCGAGAGCACGGCAAGGAACCATCGGAGGTGGGGGAAGAGCGCCGCCAAGAGACACGCGAAGACCACCACGGGAAAGAGATACCGCTCGTGGCCGCGCGTCGGCAGCATGAAGAGGGCGAACGTAGTTGCAACGAGCGCCCACACCAGAAAGTCCTCGCTTCGGCGCCGCCAATACACATACAGTATGTACCCCACGGCGGCAAGCAACAGCAACGTCCCCCACGCCTGATACGTGATCCCGAGCAGGAACGGCACGGTGTCGCGTTTCCAGTTCCCACCGATCGGCACGCCCCACAGCGTGAAAGCGTTCAGCGTCGTGTACGGGTACACGTCCAGCGCGTAACGCATTCGCTCGAAGATCGTCCAGCGCGTACCCAGCAGAGGCAGGCCCACGTCGAACGGCAGCAGCACCGCAAGCAGCACCCCAAACGAGGCAGTGACGGCAATCGCCACGCGCCGCGCTGTACGCGCCGGCGGCTCGGCGGCGTGCTCCCCCGTCGCCCATCGGGTGTAAGGCAGGATGTACCGGATCGCGACAACGAGCGCGAAGAGCGGCAGGAGCCCGGCGAACGGCGGCTTGATGACCGCCGCGTATGCCAGCACGGGGAACGACCACTCGACGTTACCCCGGACGAGCAGCCACACCGCCGTCAGCGCGAAGAAGGCGGAGACGGAATCCCACTGCCCCCACACGGACGTCAGGAAGATCGAAGCCGGGTTGAAGACGAAGAATAGGGCGGCCAGCAGGCTAGCCCCCTCCCCTGCAAGCCGCCGCCCCAGCAGGAACAGCATCAGCCCGACGCCAATGTCCGCGACCGCCGGCACGAGTTTGAGGAGCAAGAGGAAGCCTATCTCCCGAACGCGCATCTCGGGCGAGAAGAGCTCGTACACGTTCGCGATCAGCCACAGGAACCAGAGGTCGCCGGGGAGGTGGTCGGTGAGGTTGCCCCTACTGTAAAACTCCGACATCGGTTGCGTCGCGAGCCGCACCGCCCACGCTCGCATCGTGTTCGCATCCGGCGCGAAGCTGCCGAAAGGTGCCAGAGCCATCCTCAGGATGAAACCGGCGAGGAGCGCGAGGAGCAGGCGGTTCCACGCGCTCGTCATCGTGTGTCCGTGTGCCCGCACCCGTCCCGATTGCCGCGAACGCGCGCCGGTCGCCCCAGCCATGACGCCTCCTTGTCGAGGTCTCTCGGGCAGGAAAGCGCCCGTGCCTGCCGTTTGTGCCCTGCCTATTTATGGTATCAAAAGCCGGTCCGCGGCGATACAGCGCCACGGGCACTCCCGCGGCATATCGGCCCGGCCCGGACGCCGGCTCCACGGGCAACACAGCACTGGCCGGAAACATCGGTCCCCTTGGCAGGGGTGTTCAATGGAACGCCTACAGCGATGAGCAGAGGGATCGATCCGCCACGCCGCTGGTAGGGGCGACCCGGTGGGTCGCCCGGTCCCGTGCAGTCCCGCAACCCACCACCACGCCCTTGCCGGGGGCTTCAATACCTGCGCCCACGGCGGTAGGCGACCGGCACCGCGCCCGAGGTGCAATCCTCCGCTCACCGCTCCGTTGAAGCGAAGTATCCTGACTGAGCAGGAGGGCTCAACGAACTGACCAGCACGGTCGAAACCCAACATAGAAAAAGGGGTGGCGCCCGAAGGCACCACCCCTTTGTGTCGGTGCGTTCACCGTTTAGCGCTTGCGGCGCACCATCAGCGAGCCACCCACCAGAGTGAGCAGACCGCCCAGGTAGCCCAGCGTCGCGACCGGGAAGGCCGCGCCAGCCATGCCACCCGCACCAGTCGTCGGCATCTCATCCGGAGTCACCTGCTCAACGTCGTCCTGAGTGTCATCCTGGACGTCGTCCTGCTGGTTATCTGGCATCTCGCCGCCACCAGTGTCGGTATCCTCGCCGCCGCCACCTTGCTGGTTGTCCGGCACCTCGCCGCCAGCCTGCTCATTGTCAGGCGTCTCACCGCCACCAGTGTCGGTGTCGTCCTTGCCGCCGCCGCCCTGCTCGTTGTCAGGAACGTCCGTCGGAGTCTCTTCCTGCTGGTTGTCAGGAACGTCCGTCGGGGTCTCAATCGGCTCTTCGCCCTTCGGCTCTTCCGTCGGCTGCTCCTGCTGGTTGTCAGGAATCTCCGTCGGGGTCTCCGTCGGCTTCTCTTCCTGCTGGTTGTCAGGAATCTCCGTCGGCTGCTCGGTCGGGACTTCCGTCGGCACTTCCGTCGGAACCTCGGTCGGAACCTCGGTCGGCACTTCCGTCGGGACCTCAGTCGGGACCTCGGTCGGCACTTCCGTCGGCACTTCCGTCGGCACTTCCGTCGGGACCTCGGTCGGCACTTCCGTCGGCACTTCCGTCGGGACCTCGGTCGGCTCCTCGTTCAACGCGAGACATTGCTCCCTGGTAAGACCCAGGAAATCATCCTCGTGACCAGCCTTTAGCGTGCCGTCATCATTCAAGTGTGCCTCTGCTCCGGGCCCACCCGGCGCGATGAAGACATACATCTGGGTGCCTTCTTGGCCGGCGGCATGACAGATCGATTGCCGTTCGGCCTGCTGGGCAGTTGCAGCCCGCGCGCTCGGCGACCGCGCGGCGATCAGCGCTGGCACGAACATCGCCATCAGCAGCGACAGCACCGTGAGCAGGCTCAGCGTGATGCGGCCTGATCTGGGGTTGAATAACAAACTAGACTTCATAGGTCCTCCATGGTGCGTGTCTCTTGCATCTTTTCGCTTTGTCCCTCTCGAAGAGGACTTGCACAAAACCAGGGATCCGGAGACCCACCGGCCAATAACGTCTGATCGTCCGCCTCACCCCCTCCTTCTAAAAACGAAACCAGCCACCAACACAGTTAGCAGCCGGTTGCACCAGTAGCTCCGCTCGTCCAGTAAGTGCCCAGTTGTTGGACGAGTTTCACAGCCTCCGCTTATTCAGTTGTATGATCCGGACCTGACCGAAGCACCCCGCCGGTGCTACGTCCGTTGCAACAACGATACGAAAGCGCCTCGGCAATGGCGTCTTTGTCGCGGTATCGCGGATGCCTGATGCATACGTGCGACGCCTGTAGTCATACTACTCGCTGATTCCCCTTCCGTCAACACCTCTCGGGCGTCAAAATGCCGCGTTGGGGTAACAAACTTGTAATATAAGCCCGGAGTCGCGGGGCGTGATACGCAATCCGGTTGAACCCTGCCGCATGTCATCTCGCATGCAGTGAGGGATCCGTCACCCGCACCACGGATTCCTCGCAGGCTCGGAATCACAAATGCGCTGCTATTCCGCCAAATTTCGTAGGAGAGGTCCGGTCCGGTCAGGCGAGCACGTACGACATCCCGCCCGCGGAGCGCGCCAGCCCCTTCAACTCCATCAAGGTAAGGGTTCCCGCGACGACCGACACGGGCAGCCCGGCCTCGCGCGCCAGCTCATCGATGTGCAACGGCGCCCCGGAGAGATACGCCAGCAACACCGCCTCCGTGGGGTCCGCGGGCACCACCTGACGCGCCTCCTGCTGCTTTGCCACCTGCCGCACATCGAGATCTTCCAGCACCTCCTCCGCGGAGGTCACAAGCGTCGCCCCCTGCCGCACGAGATAGTGTGGCCCCTCACTCCCCCGGCTGGTCGCCGCGCCCGGAACGGCCATTACCTCGCGCCCCTGCTCCGCGGCAAACCCCGCGCTGATCATTGCGCCGCTCTTGATA
>Ga0136611_10002730_pt1 | contig 12334 bp, 12 predicted proteins | sample AntDrymUQ2232306_2_FD_106645 | JGI IMG/M metagenome (GOLD analysis project Ga0136611, IMG submission 106645) | Polar desert sand microbial communities from Dry Valleys, Antarctica - metaG UQ223 (23.06) | ecosystem: Environmental > Terrestrial > Soil > Desert | place: Antarctica: Dry Valley... | reverse complement strand
GCTCTACCGCTCCCTTGCCCTGGGGCGGGCCACCGTCGAAGAGGAGCTGCGCTGATGGGGTCGCTCGACGGCTTCCGGGTCACCTTCAACCAAATCGGCCACACGGTCACCGTTCAGTATCCGGATGCCAAGCGGCCCAAGCCCGAACGTCACCACGGCCGCCACGTGCTCAACCGGTACGAGGACGGCATGGAGAAGTGCATCGGTTGCGAGCTCTGCGCCGGTGTCTGCCCGGCCCGGTGCATCTATGTCCGCGGTGCCGACAACCCGCCCGAGGCCCCGGTGTCGCCCGGTGAGCGCTACGGGTTCGTCTACGAGATCAACTACCTCCGGTGCATCCACTGCGACCTCTGCGTCGAGGCCTGCCCCACCGAGGCCATCACCGAGTCGAAGCTGTTCGAGTTCTCCTTCACCAACCGCCAGGACGCCATCTACACCAAGGACGAGCTGGTGGTCGACGACGACGGCCGGCCCCAGCACATGCCGTGGGAGGACTGGCGCGAGGGTGAGGACGAGCACACGTCGGCCTGGGTGCGGGCCACCGCGCCGTCGGGCGCAGCCGGCTTCGAAGGCGTCGTCCAGTGGTCGGGCGAGCTGGGTTACGGCGTGCGGGCCCCGGAGCCCGACCAGATCACGGCCGACGAGGGGCCGGTCACCGGGGACCACGGGGGCCATGACGACCACGGCGGCCATGACGACGACAGCCATGACCGGGCCGGCGCGCGTTCGATGACCGAGCCCCACGGCGACGAGCACGACCACGATGCCAACGAGGGCGCGCGTCGCTCGACCGAGGGCACGCACTGATGCTGCCTCAGATCCTCGCCGCCACTTACGTCGACAGCTTCACCTTCGGCGTCTGCGCGGTGATCGTGCTGGCCGGCGCCGCGGGCGTCATACTCGCTCGCAACCCGGTGCACTCGGCCTTGATGCTGGTCATGACCCTGTTCGGGGTGGCCGTGCTGTTCGTCGCTCAGGAGGCGCACTTCCTCGCTGCGGTGCAGGTCATCGTCTACGCCGGGGCCATCGTCGTGCTGTTCCTCTTCGTCATCATGTTGATCGGCGTGGACCGCGTGGAGGACACGAGCCAGGAGCCCCTGCGCGGCCAGCGGGTCGCCGCCGCAGTGGTGGGCCTGCTGACCCTGCTCATGGTGGTGTTCCTCGCTCGCTCGAGCGGGTGGGTCACCGGCGCATCGGCGGCGCTGCCGCCGGGCAACCCCGGCGAGGACCGTGAGAACGTCGAGCTGCTGGGTCGGGCCATCTTCACCGACTGGATCCTCGCCTTCGAGGTCACCAGCCTGCTGCTCGTCATCGCCGTCGTCGGCGCGGTGGTGCTGGCCAAGAAGCCCCCGGCGCCGCTCGCCGGTCGCGAAGAGCCCGACGGTGTGCGCCGATGAGCATCGCACCTGAGTGGTATCTCGCCTTGGCCGCCGGCCTGTTCACGATGGGCGCCATCGGGCTGCTCATCCGGCGCAACGTGCTGGTGATGTTCATGTGCGTCGAGCTGATGCTCAACGCCGTCAACCTCACCTTCGTCACCTTCGCCCGGACCCTCGATGACATCAATGGTCAGGTAGCCGTGTTCTTCGTCCTCGTCGTGGCCGCAGCCGAGGTCGTCGTCGGGCTCGGGATCATCGTGGCCATCTTCCGCCGCCGGGCCGATGCCACCGCCGATGACCTCCACCTGCTGAAGGGCTGACCGGATGGAAACGCTCGACCTCTCCTTCCTGGTGCCCCTGTTCCCGTTGCTCGGCTTCGCCGCGCTCGTCGTGGCCGGGCGCAAGCTCGGTGATCCCCTGGCTGGGTGGCTCGCCACCGCCGCCGTGGGGGTCTCCTTCGTCACATCCGTTGGAATGTTCTTCGCCCTGCTTCAGCTCCACGGCGAGGACCGGCACTTCACCGTCGAGCTCTTCGATTGGGTCGTGGTCGGCGGACTGGACGTGAGCGCTTCGCTGCTCATCGACCCCCTTTCGATCACCATGGCGTTGTTCGTGACGGGCGTCGGCACGCTCATCCACCTCTACTCCATCGGCTACATGCACGGTGACGAGCGGTTCTCGAAGTTCTTCCTCTACCTGAACCTGTTCACGTTCTCGATGCTGGTCCTGGTGCTGGCCGACAACTTCCTGCTGGCCTTCCTCGGCTGGGAGGGCGTCGGGGCCTGCTCGTACTTCCTCATCTCGTTCTGGTTCACCCGCGAGTCTGCGGCGGCGGCCGGCAAGAAGGCCTTCGTCACCAACCGCATCGGTGACTTCGGGTTCATGATCGGCATGTTCCTGCTCTTCTCGGCCGTTGGTTCGCTGACCTACGCCGAGGCCTTCGAGGGAATCGAGCGCGTTTCCGCGTACACCGCTTCGGCCATCGTCCTCCTGTTCTTCGTGGGCGCCGCCGGCAAGTCGGCCCAGCTGCCGCTCTTCGTCTGGCTACCGGATGCCATGGAGGGTCCAACGCCCGTCTCGGCCCTCATCCACGCGGCCACGATGGTCACTGCCGGCGTGTACCTGCTGTGCCGCATCGCACCCATCCTCGACGCGGCCGACCCGGCCGCCCTCACCGTCATCGCCGCGGTGGGCGCGCTCACCGCCCTGTTCGCGGCCACCGTCGCCTGCGCCCAAGACGACATCAAGAAGGTCCTCGCCTACTCCACCGTCAGCCAGCTGGGCTACATGGTGCTGGCCGTGGGCTCCGGTGCCTACGTGGCCGCCATCTTCCACATGGTCACCCACGCGTTCTTCAAGGCGCTGCTCTTCCTGGGTTCGGGCTCGGTGATCCACGGCATGCACGACGAACAGGACATGAAGCGGATGGGCGCCCTCAGGAAGTGGATGCCGATCACCTGGGCCACCTTCATGATCGGCTGGCTGGCCATCTCCGGCGTTCCGCCGTTCGCCGGCTTCTGGTCGAAGGACGAAGTGCTTCTCGGGGCGTGGCTCGACAACAAGCTGCTGTGGGGCGTCGGCATCCTCACCGCCCTGCTCACCGCGTACTACATGAGCCGTCAGGTCTTCCTGGTCTTCTACGGGGCCGAACGCTGGCGGTCCCCGGCCGAGGCCGGCGTGGCCGACAAGCCCGAGCTCACCGATCCCGAGCCGGTCGCCGAAGCAGCCGCGCACGCCGACGCCAGCGGGTCGCATGGCGACGGGCACTCCGGCGCCGACCCGCATGGGTCGCCCTGGGTGATGACCGTGCCACTTGTCATCCTGGCCGGCTTGGCCATGGTCGCCGGTGTGCTCAACCTGCCGTTCACGAAAGGCACCATGTACCTCGAGCACTGGCTCGAGCCCTCCTTCGGTGAGGCGCTCCATCCGCACTCGGTGCCCGGGAGCGAGAAGCTGGTGCTGGCCCTCATCGCCACGGCCGCCGCGCTGGTCGGCATCGCTCTGGCCTATGCCACCTGGTTCCGTCGACAGCCGTCGCGAAACTCTGGCCTCGAGCCCGGTGTGCTGAAGCGGGCGTGGGGGCTCGATGCGCTGTACGGCGCGGCGGTGAACGGGCCGGGTCGCCTGGTCTCCAACTGGCTGGCGTTCGTGTTCGACCGCCGCGTCATCGACGGTGCCGTGAACGGCGTCGGTGGCCTGGTGCGGGGCGGGGGCGGGCAGCTGCGGCGAGTGCAGACCGGCTACGTCCGCTCGTACGCCCTCGGGGTCGCCGGCGGCGTCGTGCTCCTCCTCCTCGTGGTCGTCGGTCGGGTGATCTCGTGAACGTCTTGCTCGTCGCGGCCGAGGCCGGCACCGGGCAAGCTGAGCTGCAGTTCCCGGTGTTGACGGCCATGGTCCTCCTTCCGGTCGTCGTCGCTCTCGCGGTGGCGTTGGTCCCCCGCAGCCAGGTCAGCGTGGCCCGCTACCTCGGGCTGGCGGGCTCCGTCGCCACGGGTTGCCTCACCGTCTACGCCCTGCTCCGCTTCGAGACGGAGGAGGCTGGGTTCCAGCTCGTCTCCCGCCACGAGTGGATCCCCCAGTTCGGCATCAGCTGGAACGTCGGCATCGACGGCATCTCGCTGTGGCTGGTGGTGCTCACCGGCGTGCTCTTCCCCATCGCGTTGATGGGACCGCTGGTGAAGAAGGACGCCAAGGCTTACACCGCCTGGCTCCTGCTGCTCGAGGCCGGCTGCCTCGGCGTCTTCATCGCCCTCGACCTCCTCGTGTTCTTCCTGTTCTTCGAGATCGTCCTCGTGCCGATGTACTTCCTCATCGCCGGTTGGGGCTATGAGAAGCGGGCTTACGCGGCGATGAAGTTCTTCATCTTCACGCTGGCCGGATCGGCGTTCCTGATCGTCGGCATCATGGCGGTCGTCTTCCTGCACCATCGGGCCACCGGTGAGCTGACCTTTGATCTCGTCCGCCTGGCCGAGGCGCAGTCGGTCACCGGAGCCACGGCGCGATGGCTCTTCGGGGCCTTCGCCATCGCCTTCGCCGTCAAGGTGCCGCTCTTCCCGGTGCACACCTGGCTGCCCGATGCCCACACCGAAGCCCCCACTGCCGGTTCGGTCATCCTGGCCGGCGTGCTGCTCAAGCTGGGCACCTACGGTCTGCTGCGCTTCGGGCTCTACTTGTTCCCGCAGGCCGCCGTCGACCTGGCGCCTGTACTGCTCACCCTCGCAGTGATCGGCATCACCTACGGCGCCGTGGTCGCCACCATGCAGCGCGACCTGAAGCGCCTGGTGGCGTACTCGTCGGTGGCCCACCTCGGCTTCATCGTCCTCGGCACGTTCGCCTTCACCAGCCAGGGCCTGACCGGTGGCGTGCTGCAGATGGTCAACCACGGCATCTCGACCGGCGCCCTGTTCCTCCTCGTCGGCATGATCTACGACCGCCGCCACACCCGTCAGATCGACGAGCTGGGCGGGCTCCAGAAGCCGGCTCCCGTCCTCGCCGGCGTCTTCATGGTCGTGATGCTCTCGTCGCTCGGTCTGCCGGGGCTCAACGGCTTCGTCGGTGAGTTCCTCATCCTCCTCGGCACGTTCGTCACCCACCGCTGGTGGGCGGTCGTGGCCACGACGGGTGTGATCCTCGCTGCCCTCTACCTCCTCTGGGCTTATCAGCGCGTCTTCCACGGCGAGCCGCAGGGCGATAACGCCACCATCGCCGACATGACGTGGCGGGAGCGTGGCGTGATGGCGCCGCTCCTCGTGCTCATCGTGTTGCTGGGCGTGTATCCCCGACCGGTGATCGAGCGCATCGAGCCGGCCGTCGAGCGGCTCCTCGTCCATGTCGAGGAGCACACCGACTACCGCCAGCCCGGCGTGGCCTCGAGGGAGAGCGAATGACGGCGACCTTGCTGGCCCAGCTGCAGCCGCTGGGCGGAGACGAGTTGGCCAAGCCCGAGCTGGTGTACTCCGACCTGGGGCCGATGATCATCGTGGCTGTCGGCGCCTTGGCGCTGCTGCTGTTGGCCTCGCTGGTGCGGACCAAGCTGCCGCGGGGCTTCTACGCCGCCTTCACCGTCGGCACCGTCGTGACCGCCCTCGTATCGGCGGCATGGCTCTGGCGTGACGTCGGCAAGGGTCCGCGGCTCGGCTTCGGTGACGCCGTGGCCATCGACCGCTTCGCCGTCTTCTTCTTCGTGGTCATCGCCGCGGCCATCGGCTTGGCCGCACTCACCGCCGACTCGTACTTGCGGCGGGAGGAGATGGACGGGCCGGAGATGTACGTGCTGCTCCTCCTCTCGGGTGCGGGCGGGATGTTGATGGCATCGGCCAACGACCTCATCGTGCTGTTCCTCGGTCTCGAGACGCTGTCCATCTCGCTGTTCGTGCTGGCCGGCTTCCACCGGCGTCGCGCCGAGTCGAGCGAGGCGGCGATGAAGTACTTCATCCTCTCCGCCTTCTCCTCCGCGTTCTTCCTCTACGGCATCGCCCTCACCTACGGGGCCACGGGCTCGACCAACCTCCAAGCCATCGCCACCTGGATGGCCAACAACGTGGTGGTCGGCGAGGGCCTGCTGCTGGCCGGCCTGGCCCTGCTGCTCGTCGGCTTCGGCTTCAAGGTGGCGGCCGTCCCGTTCCACACCTGGACCCCCGACGTCTACCAGGGCTCGCCCTCGCCGGTGACGGGCTTCATGGCCGGCGCCTCCAAGGCCGCTGGATTCGCCGCGCTGCTGCGGGTGTTCTTCTCGACCTTCTCGATCCTCGAGGTCGACTGGAAGCCGGTCATCTGGGCGCTGGCCGTGCTCAGCCTGCTGGTGGGGGCCGTGCTGGCCGTCGTCCAGAGCGACATCAAGCGCATGCTCGCCTACTCGTCGATCAACCATGCCGGCTACGTGCTCATCGGCCTCCAGGCCGCCACCGAGCTCGGTCGGGCTGGGTCGCTCTTCTACCTGCTCGCCTACACCTTCATGGTCATGGGCTCGTTCGCCATCGTCAGCATCATCGGGCGCCGAGGTGACGAAGACCATGGCATCGAGGCCTACCGGGGGCTGTTCGCCCGCCGGCCGGCGCTCGCGCTGAGCTTCACCGTCCTGCTCATGGCCCAGGCCGGCGTGCCCTTCACGTCGGGCTTCCTGGCCAAGTTCTACGTGATCTCGGCGGCCGTTCAGAGCCGCTCCTATGCGTTGGCCCTCATCGGCTTCCTGGCCGCAGCCATCGCCGCCTACTTCTACCTTCGGGTCATCCTGACCATGTTCTCGTCGGCCGAGGGTGCCGATGGACAGGACGCGCCGGTCGGCACCCGTCTGGCCATCCCCTTCGGCACCGGGGTGGCCTTGGTGGTGACGGTGCTGTTCACCCTCGCCGTGAGCGTGCCGCCGTTCACCGAGAAGGTGCTCGACTTCGCCCGTTCGGCGACGCTGATCTTCTGAGCCGGCCGTCCACGGGCGACGTCGCCTAAGGACGGGCCGCCGGTACCCTCGCTTACACGTTCGAGGAGCCCAGACCGTCCACGACCGCCTCGCGCGTCGCCTACCGTCCGACCAGCGGGGGAGTGGCGATCTGCGTTCGCGACCTGAGCCACTCGTACCGCTCGCCCGACGGACCGCTGCAGGTGCTCGATCAGGTGAGCTTCGAGGTGGCGGCGGCCGGATATGTGGCCCTCACCGGGCCATCGGGCGCGGGCAAGACCACCCTGCTCTCGGTGCTCGGCGGGCTGGAGAGCCCGCAGCGGGGCCAGGTGTGGGTTGGGGACGACGACGTCGCCACCCTGGACGGTGACCGTCTGGCCCGGTACCGCCAGCGCACGGTCGGCTTCGTCTTCCAGCACTTCGGCCTCCTCGACACGTTGAGCGCAGTGGAGAACGTGGAGCTGGCCATGACGCTCAGCGGCGCTCCTCGCCGGGCCCGACGGGCCCGTGCCCTCGAGCTGCTCGCCGACGTCGGGCTGGCCGGCCGCCGGTCCCACCGGCCGCCCGAGCTGAGCGGCGGTGAACGCCAGCGCGTGGCCATCGCCCGCGCCCTCGCCAACGAGCCGCGCCTGGTGCTGGCCGACGAACCGACCGGGAACCTCGACGCTGCGTCGGCCGGGCTCGTCCTCGACCTGCTGGAGCTGCTGCCCGCGCAAGGACGTACCGTCGTGGTGGTCACCCACGACGCCACGGTCGCCGCTCGCGCGCACGTGCGGCTCGATCTGGTCGGGGGGCGTCTGCGGTGATGGGGTGGTCGGACGCCGTGCAGGTGGCGGGCCGTGACGTGGTTCGACGCCGGGGTCGCGTGGCCCTGACGGTGATGGCCGTCGCGTTGGCCGCCACCCTGCTCACCGCGCTGCTGCTCATCGCCGAGACGGCCCGAACCCGGGTGCTGGACCAGCTGGCCAAAGGTGGTCCTCTGGCTGGCATCCGGGTGTCGTCGAACGTGGGAGATGGCGACGTGACCCGCATGCTCGCCCTGCCCGACGTGGTGGCCGTGCTACCGCTGCTCACCACCGAGGTCCTGGTGGCGCCCTCGGCAGCGGCCCTGCAGGTGCCGGGCGATGCATCGATCCGGCTGGTGGGCACGGATCTCCGCGATCCCGGAAAGCTGCCGATCACCATCCTCTCCGGCCGCCTCCCGCTGGCGGGATCGAGCACCGAGGTGGCCTTGACCCAGTCCTACCTGGAACGCCTCGGTCTGACCGAGAAGGACGCCCCTGGGCTCGTCGGAGGCGAGGTAGGCCTGAGCTCGTTGCGCCCCGGTCGCGGCGCGCCGATCACTCGATGGGCTCGGGCAAAGGTCGTCGGCGTAGTCGCCCAGGAAGCCGCGCCGGGCGACGTGGTGGCGCCGCTGGCCATGGTCGAGTCGGCCACGTCATGGGCGACCGGGCGCACGACCGTGACCTATGACGGCGCCTTCGTGGTCGCCGCCGAGCTCGACCGGGTGGCTTCGGCCCGTCAGGGGTTGTCCGAGCTGGGGTTCACCAGCAGCGCCCCGGAGAACCTCATCGCGTCGGTCCAGCGCTACCTCCGCATCGTCGAGATCGTGCTGGCTTCGATCGGCGCCATCGCTCTGGTGATCGCCGGGCTCGGCATCGCCAACGCCCTGTTCGCCAGCGTGCGGGAGCGCCGCAGGGAGATCGGCGTGCTAAAGGCCATCGGCGCGCGCGACCGCGACATCCGACGCATCTTCCTGGCCGAGGCAACTGCGTTCGGCGTCACCGGCGGCCTCATCGGCACCTTGCTCGGGTGGGGGGTCTCGCTCGTCGTCGGTGCAGTGGTGAACGGCTACCTGGCCAGCTACGGACTGCGCCGCGTACAGGTCGAGCTGCCGGTCGTGGTCGTGGTGGCCGGCGTGCTCGGCTCGACCGTGCTGGCCTTGGTGGCCGGCACCGTGCCGGCCGTGCGCGCCGCCCGGCTTCCGGCCCGCCAAGCGCTCGGGGAGGCGTGATGCGTGTCGGGTACACGATCACCGCTGTGCTGCTCGCCACCGTGTTCGTGGCCTGCGCCAAGCCCGCACCCGAGGTCGAGCAGGCGGAGGACGACGGCCCCGCCTTCACCTACGTGTCGGTCGGCGCCAGCGAGACGGTTGGAGAAGGCGCGAACCGGCCGTCGAGTGAGGCGTGGACCAGCGTCCTGCATCGCGAGACCATGCCGCGTGCCGCCACCTTCGTGAACGTTGGGGTGAGCGGCTCGACGGTCCGCCAGGCGCTCGACCGCCAGGTTGTCCGCGCCGTAGACGAGGAGCCGGCGGTCGTCACCGTCTGGCTGAACGTCAACGACATCATCCGGTTCGTGCCCGTGGCCGACTACGAGCGAGATCTGGCCGCGCTGGTGGTCGGGCTCCGGCGTGACGGGAAGACGCAGGTGCTGGTGGCCAACACGCCGCCGGTGGAGGACTTTCCGGTCGTCCGGGCCTGCATGCCCGACCCTCCCCCTGGCGTGCCGTGCCGCCTCCCCGTCCGCCTGCCCGGGCCCGAGCCGGTCGTTGCCATCGTTCAGCAGTATAACGACGCCATCGCCAGAGTGGTCGCTCGCGAGGGAGCGGTGCTCGTTGATCTCCAGCGCGCCGGTGTCGGGGCAAGGGGCGCGGGACTGCAGAGCTACTTCGCCGCCGACGGGTTCCACCCGAGCACACAGGGCCACCGTGCCGTGGCGGAGGTCTTCGCCCAAGCCCTGAAGTCAACAGCTGCGACGGCGAGGTTCAGCGCTCCGCCGGGTTGATGCCGCACCCGGCCGACGATGCCGTCGACCACGCACCGTTCTGCGACACTCTCGCCCGTGCATGTGACCGGCAAGACCGATCACGCCGTCCGGGCCATGATCGAGCTGGTCGCCGCCACCGAGGCGGCGCCGACTACCGACGACCAGATCGGGGTCCGCCAGCAGATCCCGATGGAAGCGCTCCGCAACGTCCTGGCCGAGCTCCAGCGCGAGCAGCTGGTCCGCAGCCGTCACGGCGCCGGCGGCGGGTACTGGCTCAGCCGTCCTGTCGGCGAGATCTCGGTCGCCGATGTCGTGCGAGCAGTGGCCGGTCCGCTGGCCGACGTCGACGGCGTCCCACCCGAGCTGGTCACGTACCCAGGCCCCGCCGGCCCGCTGCGGGAGGTCTGGCTCAGCACTCGCGTCGCGCTTCGGGACGTCCTCGAGCACGTGTCCCTGGCGGAGATCGCGTCCGGCGCACTCCCTCCTCACATCGCTACCACACGCACGGAGAGCGACAGTCACCGCCGGCCGCGAAGCGCCGACCTGCACCCGACGCCGGCCAGCGGGCGGCCGGACGTCCTGCGGGTTCCAGGGGTCGAGCTCCCTTCGGAGGACGTCGCCGTCGGCGCCGAGCGTCGGGTGCCGACACCGCTCCGAGCTCTGTACCTCATCGCCGGGCTCGGCCTGTTCGTCACCGCGCTGGGGCTCATGAAGGCGGGTGCCACCGAGCTCATTCCCGCCCTCGAGGGGTCGGTCTTCACCGACAACGCGCTCAGCACGCTCGGCCTCGGTTGGTTCGGTGCATGTGTCGTGCTGTCGGGGTCGCCCGTGGCCGCGTCCGCGCTGGCGCTCCTGGAGGGCGGAGCGATCGACCGCACCCAGGCCTTCACCATGCTCACGGGATCGCGCCTGGGTGCGTCGTTCGTCGTCTTGGTGGTCGGGGTGATCTACGCCGCTCGGGGCCGCGGAGGGTCGAGCCCTCGGGCGCCGATCTCGATCGGCATCCTGGCTCTGCTGATGACCGCCGCGGTCTACCTCCCCGGTGCCGCGGTCGGCTACCTGCTGCTCGACGGCGGAGCCTTCGACGGCATGGACGTAGGCACCTCGCCCCGCCTCACATCGACGACCGACGCGCTCTTCGGGTGGGCGGTCGATGCCGCACTGGCCGTGCTCCCGGGCTGGATGCTCTTCCCGGTCGGGCTGGCCACCCTGCTGGTCGGCTTCCAGCTGTTCGACAAGGTGCTGCCCGCCGTCGGCAGTGAGAGCCTCGAGCACCGGTCGGACGCCTGGTACACGAAGAAGTGGCCGATGTTCCTCCTCGGCTGTGGCGTCTGCCTGCTCACGCTGTCGGTGTCGGTGGCCCTCACCGTGTTGGTGCCGCTGGTGGCCAAGGGCTATCTGCGTCGGGCGAACACGTTGCCCTACATCGCCGGCGCCAACATCACGACGCTGGCGGACACGCTGGTAGCCGCCATCCTGCTCGGTAACCAAGACGGCGTGCGCGTCGTCGTCGCCGTGACACTGACCGTCACCTTGTGGACGCTCTTCGTCCTCACGTTCGCCTATCCGCTCCTGCGCCGGGTCTGCCTGGGGGCCGCTCGCCGAGCATTGGTCTCCCGAGCGCGCCTCGGCGCTTTCGTGGCCATCCTCTTCGCCATCCCGATCGGGCTCATCGCCATCTAGTGCCGCTGGCCCGGCGGACCACGCCGGTAAGGTGCGCGGCCATGGCGGGAGCGCACAACCCATGATCGAGGTCCGCAACCTGACGAAGAGGTTCGGTGCCAAGACGGCCATCGACGACCTGTCGTTCACCGTGCGGCCCGGCGTGGTGACCGGGTTCCTCGGGCCCAACGGTGCCGGCAAGTCGACCACCATGCGCGTCATCCTCGGGCTCGACCGGGCTGACGGTGGGTCGGCCCTGGTCAACGGGCACCCTTACACCCAGTCCGGCAGCGCCCTGCGCGAGGTGGGCGCCCTGCTCGACGCCAAGGACGTGCACGGCGGCCGCACCGCCTACAACCACCTCCTTGCCCTGGCCCAGAGCAACGGCCTCCCCCGACATCGGGTCGGCGAGGTGCTCGACATGGTGGGCATCGGCTCGGTGGCCAAGCAGCGCATCAAGAGCTTCTCTCTGGGCATGCCCAGCGGCTCGGCATCGCGGCAACGATGCTCGGCGATCCCGGCGTGCTGATGTTCGACGAACCGGTCAACGGCCTCGATCCCGCCGGCATCCTGTGGATCCGAGACTTCATGCGATCGCTCGCCTCCCAGGGGCGCACTGTCCTCGTCTCGAGCCACCTCATGAGCGAGATGGCCCTCACCGCCGACCACCTGATCGTCATCGGTCGGGGTCGCCTCCTGGCCGATGTGACCACCAAGGACTTCATCGCTCAGAGCTCCACCAACACTGTGCGGGTCAGGTCGCCCCAGCAACACGAGCTGGGTCGGGTCCTCGCCGGCCGCGGCGTGGCCTTCGAGGAGGTCGACGGATGTCTGAAGGTCGCCGCCATGGGGTGCGCCGCGCTCGGCGACCTTGCCGCCGAGCACCGCTTCACCATCCACGAGCTGTTCGAGGAACCAGCGTCGCTGGAAGGAGCCTTCATGGAGATGACCAGGGACAGCGTCGAGTACGAGGCGGGCATGAGCGCACTTCAGCCGGCGCCCGTCGAGGCCGGCCGATGAGCGCAGTCGCCGCGTCCTCGACCGTTCCGGTGTCGGGCGGGAGGCCGAAGCAGGGAGGCGGTGCCGGGTTCGGCAGCGTCATGCGCAGCGAGTGGACGAAGGTCCGTTC
>Ga0136611_10002729_pt1 | contig 12337 bp, 12 predicted proteins | sample AntDrymUQ2232306_2_FD_106645 | JGI IMG/M metagenome (GOLD analysis project Ga0136611, IMG submission 106645) | Polar desert sand microbial communities from Dry Valleys, Antarctica - metaG UQ223 (23.06) | ecosystem: Environmental > Terrestrial > Soil > Desert | place: Antarctica: Dry Valley... | reverse complement strand
TACTTGCACAACCCTTGGAACTGGTCACACTACGGTAAATCATCCGTCCCAGAGCGAAAAGCGCCGCCGAGAAAATAATTAAAACCAAAATAGTCTGAAAATCCATCTTGCCAAAATTAAATATTTATAAACGAACTTTCGTCGGCAAACTGTAATCCTTTTAATAAGTAGGTTCAGCTTTTAACGCTCGACCATAGTATTTAGGTTTCAGACCATTGACCTCAGAACTTAATTTACTCTTTCTCGATTAAACACACAGCATAGGCTACCACGCCTTCTTGCCGGCCCACAAAGCCCATAGTCTCATTGGTTGTCGCCTTGATTGAAATATCGTCTTCGGAAATCCCTGCAGCTTCAGCAATATTAAGTTTCATTTGAGGGATGTGGGGCTTAATTTTAGGTGCTTCGAGACATAACATCGCATCAATATTCCCTATGCTCCAACCTTTCTCCTTTAATAGCAGAACGCATTCTTTCAACAGTATGAGGCTGCTAATCCCTTTCCACCGTTCATCTGTATTAGAAAAATGATACCCGATGTCGCGAAGGTTAGCTGCACCAAGAAGACCGTCACAGATGGCGTGAGCCAGTACATCAGCATCTGAATGCCCGAAGGCTCCCAAATGGTGCTCAAGATTAACCCCACCTAAAATAAATGGATGATTTTCAGCTAACTGGTGTACATCGAATCCAAACCCAACTCTGATCTTCATATTTATTCTTCAAAATTAAATACCAGGGAAAAACGGAGGGTCTGAGCTAAGGGGCTTTTTTGCTGACTAGCAAGAAGATATGCGAAGTCAAGATTAAATACATTGTATTTAAGACCAGCTCCGACGGTAAAATATCGTCTATCTCCTTTGGTAGGTGTCTCATAAAAATAGCCCGAACGAAGTGCAAATTGCTTGTTGTACCAATATTCCGTCCCCAGTGAATAGCTCAACTCACTAATTTCTTCCGAAAAACCGCCAGGAGCATCACTGAAAGACCCAAAAATCCCAGCAGGGACCGACCTGTTCGGATCTTTCCCGCTGGTAATTTCTCCATCTGAATCTCTTATAGGATTTGTAGGAACAAGTAGTTTGTTTAGATCCAATGCAACGGTGAACTGATTTAAATCATCGATATTAAAGGTTGAAGCACCACCAACTTTCATGTTCGTAGGAAGAAACGATTTAGAGCTGCCATCAGAATAGTTCATTTTCGTTCCTATGTTCGAAATATTTAATCCAAATGCCAGTTCGGTATCTTTCCCAAACATTACCGTTCCTCTTTTTGCATAGGCCGACACGTCGGCAGCAAGCGCAGTTGCTGGTTGTATATCCTGACCGTTAAACTGCCCATTACTTAAACTCGAGCGAATATATCGTACTGTTGTTCCCAGCGAGAAATTTTCTCCAAATTTTCTTGAAAATGTCCCATCGATAGAAAATTCATTTGGACTATAAACTCCAATATCATTTTTACTGTCGTCCGTAAGTTGAATTGAACCATATGAAAAATACCTCAGCGAACCACCAATAGTATTGCGTTCATCAAGTCGATGGAATGCGGTTAAATATCCAAGATCAACATCCGGAACGAGGTTCCTTAACCATGGGGTATAAGAAGCTGATATACCTGTAGGTTGTTTTAAGAAGGCAAGTTTGGCTGGATTCCAATGGCTGGAATTAGCATCCGGTGAAGTTGCTACACCAACATCGCCCATCGCACCGGATCTGGCGTCAGGAGCAATAAGTAAAAATGGGGCCGCAGTTTGAATGGTGTTGGTGCGTTTTCCATCGCTTTGCGTATTCTGAGCCATAACCAGATTCGGGAAGCCGGCCGAAGCAATTACTAAACAACAGCAAAACGAGAGTTTGTTAATCATTACCCAAAAATAAAAGCTGAAACCCAAATTATATTCTGGCGTGCATTAAATATAAGCATTTTTGCATATATAACATTAATTTAGGCATATATACAACGTTTCATTTCCAAAATTAATATAGCCAGAATATCTTTTTTACCTTACTTGGTTTGATTATCTAAATTCTTGCTAGATATCTGTTTTTTAGGCTATTACAATTTAAATTACCTAAGCTTAACATTAATACGTACATAATTAAACAAACAGATTAAAGCAATAATGATTTTAATAAATCGTTTCAGTATGATTTAGAGTAAGTATTGTAACCTTAAACTGAAATTTTCGTTTGAATAGGTTAGCTGTCCGTGGAACAAATAATATTGATCTTAAATATCCGTTGGGGATATTATTCAAATTTCGTATTTTTATAAATTAATGCTCTAATTACATTGCAAGTAATGAAAAGAATATCCTTAATCTTTACCTCCGCCTTTTTCTTATTGGGCATCGTATCCTCTTGTAGTAAAAAAGAAAGCGGTGTATCCTCAAAGACAGGGATGGCTTATAACGACAAATACAACGGAGGATTTCAGGTAAATAATAAAGTTAAGGCCGGTCCCGGACCTGGCACGATTGCAATTGAAGGTGGTACTTTTGTTATGGGCGGGAGCCTTAATCAGGATCTTGGTTATGAATTTGATAATGTGCGCAGACGGGTTACCGTTGCTTCATTCTATATGGACGAGACAGAGGTTTCTAATGTAGACTGGTTGGAGTACCTATATTGGATCAGACGGAATTATGTGAACGATGCAGAATATTATTACAACGCGCTGCCTGATACGCTGGTTTGGAGACAGCCGCTTTCTTATAATGAGCCCTACGTTAATAATTACCTTAGACACCCCGCATTTCAGGATTACCCGGTAGTTGGAGTAACCTGGGAGCAGGCAAATGCGTATTGTGAGTGGCGCACAGATAGGGTTAACGAAGAAATTTTGCGCTCACGTGGTATCTTACTCGACTATAAAACTTTGGCGGGAGGTGGCAAAGCCGGAACGGCTACAACTGTTTCTACTTCAACAGATCCATTCAACACAGATATCTATCTTAATGGTCAATACCGGGGTGAAGGTATTGATGGGAAAAAAATGCCTAAAGACCTTAACCCCAATGCTACCAACGGTGCAACTACTGCCGGTAAAGGCGGCCCGACACGACCTGTCCGGCTGGAAGACGGCGTGTTGAAACAACCTTATCGTTTACCAACCGAGGCTGAATGGGAATATGCTGCATTGGCACTTGCAGGCAATACGGAATATGAAAACATTGCGGATGGCAGAATCTATCCATGGAACGGTCTTGGCGTACGTTCTCCAAGAAAAAAGACTCAAGGCATGATCCTCGCTAACTTTAAACGCGGTGAAGGTGATAACATGGGTACGGGTGGCTATCTGAATGATAAAGCAGATATAACAGCGCCTGTAAGAAGTTACGTTCCAAATGATTTCGGTCTTTTTAATATGGCAGGAAATGTAAATGAGTGGACAGCTGATGTTTATCGCAAACTTACTTTCGAGGACTTTGCCGATTTTAATCCATTCAGAGGTAATGAATTCGTAAATAAGCGAATCTCTGACCGCGAAAAAGGAATCTATGCAAAAGACAAATATGGGCGACCTATTAAGGATCCTGCGCCAGCTGGAAAGAAACAAACCTGGGCTGAAATGCAAAGCAATCAGACTGCACAAGATACTTCAGCAATTGCCGGAAAGGTCTACAACCCTGATTTCCGTGGACACTTAGACTCGGTGAACCCTAACTTGTATGGTATAACTACCCTTGTTAATGATCGTTCACGAGTTTATAAAGGTGGATCGTGGAATGACAGAGCTTATTGGTTAAATCCTGCTACCCGCAGGTTTATGCAACAGGACGAATCAAGTGCTGAAATGGGTTTCCGCTCTGCAATGACGCTGGTTGGAGCTCCTGAAATAATTTCGAAAGGAAAGCCACAGTTTAATCCGCCAAAATCTAAGGTTTCAAGGAAAGGGAAATAATAGTTAAATTATTTTATAGTGAAAGGGCTGATTTTCGGCCCTTTTTTTATGCCATTCATTTATTTTTTCATACCGATCACTAAATAGAACCGGATTTCATCGCTACCGATTTGAATCTTGCCACTGAAATAAACTTCGATATAATGGCAAATACTTATCACCAAATGTACATCCAGGCAGTGTTCGCAGTAAAATTCAGGGATGCAATTATTAATAAGACTTGGAGAAATGATTTGATGGGAGTGATTGGAAATCTTATTAATGAAACAGGATGCAAAACCTTGATTGTTAATGGTGTTGAAGATCATGTACATTGCTTTTTCAGCCTGCTTCCTTCACTATCAGTCTCTCATGTGATGAAAAACGCTAAATCAAAATCCTCTAAATGGATTAATGAGAGCAATCTCATTGATCATCGTTTCGAATGGCAACGCGGATTTGGAGCATTCTCTTATAGTCAGTCAAGCATTCAAAATGTCTATAGATATATCCAAAATCAAGAGCAACACCACAATAAACAAACTTTCAAAAATGAATATATCGGCCTTCTCAAACATTTTGAGATATAATATGATGAAAGATATTTATTTGATGATTTAATCTAAAACCATAGATTAAAATCTATGGCGACAATATCGGTCATGCCGATGGCATTTGGTAGGCAGAGCTGTCTTCTATAACACGATGATTACATCGGTGGCGACAATATCGGTCATGCCGATGGCATTGGTAAGCAGTGCTGTATTATATAATACGAAGATTAAATCTATCGAGACAATATCGGTCATGCCGATTGCATTGGTAAGCGGTGCTGTATTCTATAACACGAAGATTAAATCTATCGAGACAAATGACTTAGTTAAAAACAACCATAACCTGATTTTTTTCAACTTTATCAGAGGGCTTAACTTTAATCGATTTTACCACAACATCGGCGGGAGCTTTAATGATGTTCTCCATTTTCATTGCTTCCAGGATCAACAAATTCGAACCCTTTTTAACCTCTTCACCCTCACTAACCAATACTTTGAGTACCATCCCGGGCATAGGAGCTTTTAGTTCAGATACCTTTACTACTGTGAGATTATCCATCCCAAGTTGATGTAGCAGATCATCAAACTGATCCGTAAGCGACATCGTATAAATCTGAGCATTTACTCTGACAGAACAGGTTTTATCAGCTTTGTTGAGTTCGATCAGTTCAGCGTTATAGGACCGATTCTGGTACAGGATATGAAATGTGCTTCTATTTACTTGATGGATATCAAAAATAACGGACTTTCCGTTCACAAGAAGACGATCCTTTTCAGAAATCACTTCAAAATCAAACTGATCGTTTACACGTATTTTAAACATGTTATTGTGTCAAAGCGTACTGAACTAAGTTTGCCCCCATTTTTAAGGCTTTCTGACGGGTTTCTTCAGAATCACTTGAATATGTTCCTGCTATTTCCCAGCCGTTTCCCAAATCACTTTCGAAAGTATAATAACAAACTATTCTCCCTTTATGAATTAAGGCAAGGCCTTGAGGGCGTTTCCCATCGTGTTCATGAATTTTGGGCAGCCCGTTTGGGAACTTAAACTTCTGGTTATATAAGATATGATCAGCGGGCAATTCAATGAACTCCAGTTCAGGAAACACTCGTTTCATTTGTGGTCTGATAAATTTATCAAGGCCATAATTATCATCGATATGCAAAAATCCCCCACCGGTCAGGTATTTCCTGAGATTTTCGGCTTCCTGATCAGTGAAAACTATGTTACCATGCCCTGTTAAATACACAAATGGATAGTTGAATAATTCTGCACTTCCTACCTCAACAACCGCTTCCTCCTTATCAAAATTGGTTCCCAGATTCTTATTACAAAAGCCGATCAATTCAGGTAACGCGGTACGGTTTGCGTACCAATCGCCACCGCCATTATACTTCATTTTGGCAATTTTATAGCTTGGAGCGATAAATGAGAAAATCATCCCAGACATTAGGATAAATAAGAGCACAGAACAAATTCTTCCCATATTTTTCATCTGTTTAGAAAATTTATCTCGAAACATGCTTCCAGTGCCGCCGTCTCCGTTCGTAATCTAGAACTTCCAAGTTCAATCGGCAAAAAATCGGCGGCAAGTGCTGCTTCAACTTCCGATGGACTAAAATCGCCTTCCGGTCCGATGATTACAAGATAATCAGAATTCAATTCTATCTTATCCTTTAACGTGAATTTTTCACTATCAATACAGTGGGCGATATATTTTTGGGTGTTTGAAACTGAATTGATAAAATCACTGAACCTCGCTGGCTCGTTCAATATCGGGTGATATGCTTTTATTGATTGCTTTACCGCCGATGTAATTACTTTGTTCAGACGTTCCGTTTTTAATTCTTTCCGTTCTGATCTTTCACAGATCAATGGAGTAATTTCATCGATCCCTAGTTCGGTCGCCTTTTCCAGAAACCACTCCATTCGCTCAATATTTTTAGTTGGTGCTACGGCAATATGCAAGTGATGATTACGCCTTCCGTAACCTTGTTGCTCTTTAATAACTTTTAGAGAAGTTCTTTTAGAATGTGGATCATCGATTATTGCATCATAAAAACCACCTTTACCATCTACAAGTTGAATAGCACTGCCTTGTTGAAGGCGCAACACTTTAATACAGTGCTTGCTTTCCTCTTCGCTAAGAATATAGGTGTCTGAAGAAATGTCCGGTGTATAAAAAATATGCATCTGCTGCCCGAGTTACCGGAGATCAACGGCATCATCATCATTGATCACAAGTTCAAGCTTTACAGATTCCACATTCTGATCGGCCTTTTTCAGGATCGTAATATTATAACCGTTGAATTCACGTACTTCCCCAACTTCAGGTATCCTGCCAAAAATTTCACTAACCAGACCTGCAACTGTGTCATAGTCACCATCTTCGGGCAGATCATGAGGAAGGTATTCATTCACGTCATAAATTGAAGCAGTAGCATCAATGATAAATTCGGTGGTTGATACTTTGTCGACAATCGGCTTTTCTTCGTCATATTCATCCTGAATTTCGCCGACAATCTCTTCAACTATATCCTCAAGAGTTACCATTCCGGCGGTACCCCCGAATTCATCAAGAACAATTGCAATCTGCATTCGCTTTAACTGTAGCTCGGCTAAAAGGTCATTGATCTTCTTCGTTTCTGGAATAAAGTAAGGTTTGCGGATTATATCTTTCAAAACACATTCTTTATTATCAGCCAAAAGTGGGATAGTATCCTTTGCGTGAATAATTCCTACAATCTTGTCAATGGTTTCATCATATACGGGAATTCGAGAATAACCTTCATGGATAATGAGATCGAGCAGCTCGCGATGAGGTGTATTTAACTCAATACCTGAAATTTTGGTTCTTGGAACCATAATATTTTTAACCACCCGCTCATTAAAATCAAATACATTTTTTATCAGCTCATGCTCATTATTCTCTAATGCTCCACTTTCCTTCCCCTGGTCAAGCAAATATTGAAGTTCCTCTGAAGAATGATGAGCCTCATGGCCGCCTATTGTGCTTATACCTAGCAATTTCAAGATAAAGTTGGCAAAGCCATTCAAGAGCCAAATAAAAGGCCTGAATACGAGATAAAAAAAATGAAGCGGCAAGGCTATCCCCATAGTTGTCCCAATTGGACGTTGAATTGCCAGAGATTTAGGAGCCAGTTCACCAAAAACAATATGAAGAACAGTAATGATAGCAAAAGCAAGTACATGACCAATATTTGTAGCTACGGCAGTTGACGTATCGATATCAAATAGATGAAAGAAACGTGTTACGATATCAGTCATTACCTCTTCTCCTACCCAACCCAAACCGAGTGAAGCCAGCGTTATCCCCAATTGTGTAGCTGCTAAATAGCCATCAAGGTGCTGAGTCATGTGTTTAGCAATTTTTGCTACCCTACTGCCTGTCTTAGCCTTTATTTCGATCTGGGATGCCCGCACTTTTACAAGAGCAAATTCGGCAGCCACGAAAAACCCATTTAGAAAAACCAGGAAAAATGTAAAAAATAACGCCAGTCCCATGTTCTATTTGATATTTATAAATGTGGTTTTATATAAGTCCAAACTTTCGCGAATCACTTTATACGCATAGTTCTTTCCCAATAGATGTTCGATTGTTACATTTTTCATTTCTAAGGCTTTGTAATCCTGGAAAAATCTAACGATCTCATTCATCGTATGTGGCGGCAACTCTTTTAAATCCTCAATATAATTAACAGACATATCGTTTTTTGCCACAGCAATAATCTTATCATCCTGCTCACCATTGTCAACCATGTGCATTACACCAACTACCTTTGCCTCTACAATAGATAAGGGATATACATCGACTGAACATAAAACCAATATGTCCAAAGGATCCTTATCATCGCAATAGGTTTGGGGTATAAATCCGTAGTTGGCCGGATACATTACCGATGAAAAAAGAACACGATCAAGCCGGATTAGGCCAGAATCCTTATCAATCTCATACTTTGCTTTTGAGCCTTTAGGAATTTCTATGATCGCATTTACGACCGAAGGTATATTATCGCCCGGAGAAACCGTATGCCAGGGGTTGTCATTAATCATATTTATTTAGGATTAAACTCCTCTTCATCATCTCTGTCTCCACCAATTTTCCTTTTTAAATATGTAACAATAAGAGGAATGGTCGTTATCAAGATAAAACCAACAATAATGTATAATAGATAATCATCAATTTCCTTCTCAAATCTTCTGCCAAGAAAGAATCCCAGCAAAGTTAATGATGTAATCCATAGGAAAGCACCGGCAATATTATAAAATGCAAATTTCCTATAATCCAGTCGGACGATTCCAGCGATGATTGGCGCGAAAGTACGAACAATAGGTATGAACCGACCCATAATCAAAGCAAATGCACCTTGTTTTCTATAATAATGTTCTGCAGCCTTTAAAAATCTTTTTTTGAAAAAGAACGAATCATCCCGATCATATAAGACGGGCCCTGTTTTCTTTCCGAACCAATAGCCGACGAAATTTCCGGCGACAGCGGCCCCTATCAGGCCGGCGATTAGAACATAAATTGATACATCCAATTTATTTGTGGCAACGAACATTCCTGCCAAAAACAGCAGGTAATCCCCGGGCAGGAAAAAACCAAAAAACAAACCTGTTTCCGCAAACACAACAAATAGAAGAAGATAAAATCCTCCTTCACGAAGCAGTTTTACTGGATCAACAAGGTGTTGCAGGGAGTCCCAAATCTCGTGCATAAATCAAATATGCGTAAAGCTACAATTTTTATGTAATAGTTTGGCTTAGAAAAGGCTTGTTATAAAGCCCGGATATACCCCAACTAACACGGTAATAAGAGCGGAAAACCCTAACACGAAATTGAAATATGGTGTAGATTGGATCTCGTTTCTTTCGGCACTTTTGAAATACATAGCAACAATAACCCTGAGGTAATAAAAGATTCCTATGACCGCATTGACCACAGCCAGGACGACTAGCCATATGTGATATTCAGAAAGTGCCGTTGAAAACATCATGAATTTCCCAATGAAGCCGGCTGTAAGCGGGATACCTGCGAGCGATAACATTGCTACGGTTAGCGTAAAAGCAATAAAAGGATTCTTTTTGGCAAGCCCGTTAAAGCTGTCGAAATTGTCTGATCCGGTTTGACGCTTTACTAAAATTAACACAGCGAAACCAATGATAGAGGCTATAGAATAAGCCGCAGCATACACAAAAACAGAATTAGTTGAATTTGCTCCCAAGGCGACAATGGCAAATAACATATACCCCACATGGGAAATACTTGAAAATGCAAGCATTCTTTTGAAACTATGCTGATATAGAGCTGTGATATTTCCGACAAAAAGTGTAAGAAGAGAAATTACAAAAAGAGTGGGCATCCAGAAATCATGTAAGGGAGCAAAACACATGAGGAATAAGCGCAGGAAAGCAGCAAAAGCAGCTGTTTTTACGACCGTGCTCATAAATGCCGTGATAAGAGTTGGCGAACCTTCATAAACATCTGGTGTCCAGAAGTGAAATGGTGCAGCGCCTACTTTAAAACATAAACCAATTATCAAAAGAATTATGCCGGAATAAAATAAAGGCGAAATACCCGTTGGATTTGAAATCACATAGTTACGAATCTCTGCCAGATCAAATGTTCCCGTTGCCCCATATAGCAGTGCGATCCCGAAAAGCAGAAAACCCGTGAAAAAAGCACCCATCAGGAAATACTTCAAAGCTGCCTCATTTGATTTGAAATCGTCTCTACGGATACCTGCAAGAATATATAAACTCACAGACATGATCTCAATCCCGATAAAAAGCATAGAAAGGTTGTGATATGACACCATCACCAAAATCCCCGCAAGGGAAAATAAAATAATAGTATAATACTCGGCAACATGCACACTTATGCTTTCAAAATAATCTTTCGAGATCAACAGTATTAGCATCGTGCAAAATATACAAATCGAAGTAAAGGCAACAGCAAAATTATCAAAAAACATCATCCCACTGTAGATAGGTTGCGCGCCGCTATTCCACTCCAGAAGAGCTAAAACCAAGATACCAGCCAGTCCGAAGAGTGTAACGGGCAGCAAAGCATTTTTTGCCTTATACAAGCCTAAGTAGAGAACCAAAATAGCTAAAATAGATAGGGTTATTAATGAGCTCATGCTTACTTAACTAAAATCTTTTGGTTCACCTGCTCTAGCAGGTTTGCTATTGCAGCTTCAGAAATATGGAGGATTGGTTGAGGATAAATCCCTATTACAATGATTAGAACAGATATAATCAGCAAAATAGATTGTTCTGTTCTATCCAGATCTCTAAATCCATTTGTACGTTCATTTGTTATACCGAACATGGCTCTTTGGTACATTCTGAGCATATACACGGCACCCAATATTATTGTTAACCCTGCCAGGGCAGAAAAATAGATGTTATAATTATAAACGCCCATCAAAAGCAGGAATTCCCCAATAAACCCGTTGGTTAGCGGTAATGCAACGGTACCTAAAATGATTATCAGGAAGGCAATTGCAAACTTAGGTGCCGGTTTGGCAATACCGCCCAGTAGGTTAAGATCGCGGGTATTCATCCTTCGAATAATAATATCAGCGATAAAGAACATTCCAACGACGTTAATCCCATGATTAAGCATCTGGATCATCGCTCCCTGGAGTCCCTGCGTATTCCAGGCAAATACACCTGCGGAAATCAATCCTACGTGAGCGATGGAGGAATATGCTATCAACCTTTTTATATCATTCTGTGTAAACGCTATGATCGATGCATACACAATACCGATGATCGAAAGGATAAGAGCTATTTGTCCCCAGTCATGAAAACCGAGCGGAGCGATGGGAATCAGCCAGCGTATCACACCATAAATACCCATTTTTAACATAATCCCGGAAAGCAGCATAGATCCTGCGGTAGGAGCTTCAGTGTACGTATCAGGCTGCCAGGTATGGAATGGGAAAATCGGCATCTTAATAGCGAAAGCCAGGAAAAACGCCCAGAATATCCAGGCCTGCGTTGTTACGTCTAAATTCAGTTTATATAATTCTTCGAGGTCGTAACTGTTACCTGGAGTCTGGAGATGCAGATAGATAATTGCTAAAAGCATAATTAAACTACCCGCCATTGTATATATAAAAAATTTTAAATTGACCCGTATCCTGTTTTCCCCACCCCAAAGAGCGCATATAAAATAGATCGGTATAAGTGCGGCCTCCCAGCCTACATAAAATAGAAATCCATCTAATGCCGTGAATACCAGTATTAAGCCACTCTGCATGAAAAAAATCAAAGAATAAAATGCATTTTGATTTTTGAGTTCGTGCTTAAAACTCGAAAGGATAATAATTGGAATCAAAAGATTTGTCAGAATTAACAAAACCATGCTAATTCCATCAACACCAGCCTTAAAATTAATTCCGAACGCAGGAATCCATGAATGATTAATTAAAAATTGGGTTGATGCATCTGGTATAAAGCTAATATACAGGTATGCAGTAACAGCCAGGGGTAACAAAGACAGGATTCCTGCCACTCCCTTTGCCGATTTACCAACAACCAGCATCATAACAGCAGCAATAAGCGGAATAAAAATTTGTACCAGTAAAATGTCCATTTATTTTGTTCTTTGCCCCTATTGAATTTTGTACATACCATAAACCAGCAAAGCTATAATGCCGGTAACCATCATAAAAATGTAGAAGCCAATCATACCTGACTGCAATAGCCTAACGCTTTTACTAGCTTCGACAGCCCCCCTTCCAAATCCATTAACTATTCCGTCTATACCTTTTTTATCGACGATTTTATAAAAGAACCCTGATAAAGAATCCAAGGGTTTCGTGATCAACGAAGCATAAATCTCATCGATATAGTACTTATT
>Ga0136611_10002728_pt1 | contig 12339 bp, 11 predicted proteins | sample AntDrymUQ2232306_2_FD_106645 | JGI IMG/M metagenome (GOLD analysis project Ga0136611, IMG submission 106645) | Polar desert sand microbial communities from Dry Valleys, Antarctica - metaG UQ223 (23.06) | ecosystem: Environmental > Terrestrial > Soil > Desert | place: Antarctica: Dry Valley... | reverse complement strand
GTCCGTGACCTGCTCCGGCAGACGGGGACGGACGCCGGAATCGTCCGGGCCCTGATCGACCGGGGCCTCCTCGAAGAGGTCCGCCAACCACGGCGCGCGCTTCCGGGTGCGGGCACGGCCGGGGCCCCAGAACTGACGGGCGAGCAGGCAGCGGCCTGGGCAGCGGTCGAGATCGCCCTGCGTGGGGCGCATTCGACCCCGTTCCTGCTCCACGGCGTCACCGGCAGCGGCAAGACCGAGGTCTACCTGCGGGCCGTCGCCTGGTGCCTGCGCCACGATAGGGGCGCGATCATCTTGGTGCCGGAGATCGCCCTGGCCTCACAGGTCGTCCGGCGTTTCCGGGATCGGTTCCCGGGCGAGGTCGCCGTTCTCCACTCGGCCCTGCCGGACGCCGAGCGGTACGCGACCTGGGGCCGCATCCGGGACGGGGAGATCAAGGTGGTCGTCGGGCCCCGCTCGGCCTTGTTCGCCCCGGTCGCCGGTCTCGGCCTGATCGTCCTGGACGAAGAGCACGACGGCGCCTACAAGCAGGAGAGCGAACCACGCTACCACGCCCGCCGGGTCGCCGAGGAGATCGCGGCCCGGCGCGGCGCCGTCCTGGTCCTGGGTAGTGCCACGCCGGCCGTGGAGACGTTCTACCGTGCCACGACGGGGACGGCGCGGCGGATCGTCCTCTCGGAACGGGTCGGGTCTAGCCTGCGGGTTTCGGGAGGGGGCCGGGCCCCGGTCGCCCTGGAGTTGCCCCCGGTCGAGATCGTCGATATGCGGCTGGAACTGCACCGGGGACAGACGTCCCAGATCAGTACCCGGCTGGCGGAGACGATTCGGGCGACCTTGGGCCGCGAGGACCAGACGATCCTCTTCCTGAACCGGCGCGGCCTGGCGACTGTGGTCCTCTGCCGGGCCTGCGGCGACCGCGTCACGTGCCCCCACTGCGATGTCGCCCTGGTCTATCACCAGGACCGCCAGCGGTTACTCTGTCACCGCTGTGGCTGGCAGGAGGCCCCGCCCGACCGGTGCCGGTCGTGCGGCGGCGGCCTGAACTACTTCGGGGCGGGAACCCAACGCATCGAGGAAGAGGTCCGGCGCCGGTTCCCGGGTTCCCGCGTCCTGCGGTGGGACCAGGATGCCGTCCGCCGCGGCGGTGGCCACGAACGCCTTCTGAAGCTGGTCGAGCGGCGGGAGGTCGACATCGTGGTCGGGACCCAGATGATCGCCAAGGGCCTCGACCTGCCACGGGTCACGGCGGTCGGCGTGATCCACGCCGACACGATGCTGCACCTGCCGGACTTTCGCTCTGGCGAGCGAACGTTCCAGATGCTGACCCAGGTCGCGGGCCGGGCCGGGCGGCGGGCCGCCGGCAGCACCGTCATCGTCCAGAGTTTCACCCCGGAGCACTACGCGATCCAGGCGGCCTCGAAGCACCACTACGACCAGTTCTACGCCGAGGAGATCGATTTCCGCCGCGTCCACCGCTTCCCGCCCTTCGCCCGCTTGATCCGCTACCTCTTCCGGGACGCTGACGAGGCGACCTGCGTCACCCGATCCGAGGAGATGGCCCGGCGACTCGCCCGCCACGCCCGGGACCGCGGTATGGCGAGCGAGATCGATCTGCTCGGCCCGACTCCCGCGTTCGCCAGCCGCATCCGGGGCCGATACCAATGGCAGATCATCCTCCGCGCCACCGACATCGACCCCCTCCTCGACGGACTCCCGAGCGGCCCCGGTTGGACCGTCGACATCGATCCCCAGAACCTGCTGTGATGGCGTCTTCCTCCCACGTTCGGTCTTTGTCAGTCCGGGCGATCAGGAGGTCCTTGCCTTCCGAATGGGGAGCCTCGGCACGCGTGAACGTGATGTCGATCAGACCCTCTCTCGACATGGCGACCACTCCCGGAGGAGAAGCGGCGGGTCCTCCCATCATCGCGGTCGCGCTTCTCGATGTTCGCACGACGCTCACCGCATCAGACCGATGGACAATGCGTTCGGCCCGGTCACCTCGCCCCAGTGGCACCCGGCGCATCGCTCTGGTTGGTCCGTGGTACGGACAACGCCCCGGGAAGCCGGCGCGTCGTGGCGCACATTGACCACGCGACGGGCGGGACGATAGGCTTGACCCTGCAATCCCCGGGACCGCCGTCGTGAACGGGGCACGCTCGCCGGGAACATCGAGGGCTCACCAGGGATGGCAATGCGGGACATCATCTTCGAGGGGGACCCCCGGCTCCGGCGGCGGGCGACCAAGATCCGGGCCGTCGATGACGAGGTGCGGCGCCTGGCCCAGGACATGTTCGAGACGATGGTGGCCGCCCCGGGGGTCGGCCTCGCCGCGCCCCAAGTCGGCGTCACTCGCCGCCTGATCGTGGCCCACGTCCCGGCGAGTTACATCGACGAGAGCGACGCCGAGTTCTCGGTCCGGCTGGCCAACCCGGAGATCGTCCGCGCCCAGGGCCGGGAGGTCGATACCGAGGGCTGCCTCAGCATCCCCGGCTGGGTGGGCGACGTGCCCCGGGCCGAGGTGATCACGGTCAAGGCCGTCGATATGGACAACAAGCCGGTCAAGATCAAGGCGCGGGGCTTCTTCGCCCGCGTCCTGCAGCACGAGATCGACCACCTCGACGGCATCCTCTACATCGACCGGGTCGAGGACAGGGAGACCATGCGCCCGGCCGGTGAAGGTGACGGCGACGAGGCGGACGGCATGGTGGCGTCCACCGAGATGGATCTGGCCCTCGACCCGGCGGCCGTCTGACCTCTGGTGACGGTCGGGCCGTCCGGCCTCAGAGGACGATCGGGCGCTGGCGGACCCGGCAACGCTCGGCCAGGATCACCGCGGCGATCTGGTCCACCGTCTGCTCGACCCGTCCGGCCTCGTTGAAGATGACATAATCAAAGCCCATCGCCTCCTCCAACTCGGCGGACGCGGTGGCGAAGCGCTTGGCGAGAGCGTCGCCCGTCTCGGTCTTGCGAGACTTCAGGCGGTGGTGCAGCTCGGCCATCGACTCGGGGGCCAGGAAAATCGTGATCACGCCCGCCACCAGGCTCCTGATCGAGGCCGCGCCCTGGACATCGACCTTGACGATCACGTCCTGGTGCCGGGCCAGGGCCTCGCGGATCGGCCCGCGCGGTGTGCCATAGTGATGGGCGTAGACCGAGGCCGATTCAAGAAATTCGTCCTCGGCCCGTCGGGTCAGAAACTCCGCCTCGGTGAGGAAGTAGTAGTGGGTGCCGTCTACCTCGTCGCGCCGGATGCCCCGCGTCGTCGCCGTGACGGCGAAGTAGGCTCCGGGCACCCGCTGACGCAGTTCGTCGATCACCACGTCCTTGCCCACCCCGGAGGGGCCGGAGATGACGAACATCCGGGGCAGGGACAGCGATCGCAGGGCACCGATGCGTTGGTCGGCGGGGTCGTTCAGGGGGCGGTCCCCCGCGTGCCGGACGGGAATGACGGTAGTCGGTGCATGGGTGGGTGACTGGCTGACGTCGGGCACGGGGTCCTTTCGGGGATCGGGGGACGCGGCGAGGGGGCCATGCCGGCGTCGCGCCGGTCGAGGGGAGAACGAGGATCATGTTCGATGTGTTGACGATGGCGGCCATCGCCGATGAACTGACGCGGACGGTGCTCGATGGCCGGGTGCAGCGCATCGGCCTCGTCGACCCGTTGACCGTGGCGATGGAAGTCTACGCCCGGGGCCGCCGTCGCGCCCTCGTCGCCAGCGCCGGCGCCGACAGGCCCCGCATCCACCTCGCGGCCCGCCTGCCGTCGATCGATCCCGCCCTCATTACCCCGTTGGGCCTGCAACTCCGCAAGTTCGTCCGGGGCGGGGTGATCGTCGGCATCGAGCAGCAACCCCTCGAGCGCGTCGTGCGGCTGAGTATAGCGAAGCGCCTGGGGCCCCACAACGGGGATGCCCGGCCCTCGGCGGCTACCACGACCACGCGCGCACCCGACGGAGACGACGCCGTGCCGTGGCTGGGAGAGGATCTGCCATCGGGGCTCTCCGATGGATCCGACCTGGCATCTGATCCCCTCGCTGCCGGGGACGAGGATGACGAAGACGGCGATCCCGAGGGCGAGTCGGACGCCACGTTCGTCCACTTCGTCGTCGAGGTGATGGGCCGCCACAGCAACCTGATCCTGCTCGACGACGAGGGGCTGGTCAAGGAGAGTGCCAAGCACGTTTCGCCCCGGATGAGCCGGGTCCGCCCGATCCGCCCGAAGACACCCTATACCCCGCCGCCGCCCCAGGAGCGGCCGGACCCCCGCCGCCTGACCGGCCCGATCGCGGCCGCGCTGCTGGCGACCCAGGCTCCCTCGGCCACGGTGGTCAATGTCCTCGTCCGCCAGCTCCGGGCGATAAGCCCGGCGATGGCCCGCGAGATCGTCTACCGGACCACCAGTGCCATCACCGCCACGGTCGCGGACCTCGGCCCGGACGACCCAGGCACCCTGGCGCGGGAGACCCGGGCTTTGCTGGAACCGATGCTGACCGATGCCTGGGCACCGGTAGTCTACCGGCGGGACGACATCCCCGTCGCCTACGCCCCGGTGCCGATGGCCCACATGGCGGTGATCGCCAGGGCGGAGTCGGTCCCCTCGATCTCCCGGGCCACCGAGCTGGTCGAGGTCGACCCCAACGACGGCGACGCCACCACGGTGACTCACACCCAGCGGCGGGCCCGCCTGATCGCGGCGATCGACGCGGCGGCGAAGCGGATCGACCAGCGGATCGCGTCGCTGGAGGCCCAGGAGGCGAAGGCGGTCGAGGCCGAGCACCACCGGCTGGCCGGGGAGATGATCTACGCGTATCTCTGGCAAATCAAGCCGGGCGACGCGGTGTTGGAGGTGGATGGGGCGTCGATCACCTTGGACCCCGGGCTCAGCGGCAAGGAGAACGCCCAGTCCTATTTCTCGCGCTACCAGAAGGCTCGGGGCGCCTCCCGGGCAATCCCGGAACTGATGGGACGGGCCCAGACCGAGGCTGCCTATCTCGACCAGGCCCGGACCCAAGTGACCCAGGCGTCAAGCTTCGCCGACCTAGAGGCACTGGCCGCCGAGTGGGAGGCCCACGGCGGCACGCCGGTTGCCGAACCGGGCCGCAAGCCGGGCAAATCGGCGCGGGCGGCGACCCGGCGCCCAAAGGCGGTCTTGACCATCGACGGCCACGCCATCTTCGTCGGCCGCAGCGGCCGGGACAACGACGCGGTCACCTTCGACCTGGCCGGGCCGGACGATACCTGGCTCCACGCCCGGGGCGTCCCCGGCTCCCACGTGATCGTCCGCTGGCGCCAGCAGGGCCAGGACGAAGACGAAAGGACGATCGGCGCGGCGGCGGCCCTGGCCGCGTACTACAGCTCGGCCCGGACGAGTGCCACGGTCGAGGTGGACGCGACCCGACGGCGCCACGTCCGCAAGATCAAAGGGTCCGGGCCCGGCATGGTGACGTATCGGAACGAGTACACCGTCAGCGTCCGGCCCGCGAGCGAACGAGACCTCGAGCCCGCGCCGGCCAAGGCGGAGAGCGTGGACTGAACCGCTGGCTTGACACGGTGATGGCCCGGCGAGTTCGCCGGGCCATCACCGTGTCGTATCGACCTGACGGCGTCAGGCGGTGACGACGCCTCGGGTCGTGGTTTTGGCGAAGATGCGGGCGATGATCAGCCCCACCTCATACAACAGGTAGAGGGGGATCGCGACGACCGCGAGGTTGATCGGGTCCGGCGTCGGGGTGATGACCGCCGACAGCACCAGGATGACCACGAAGGCATACTTGCGGTACTTCCCCATCTGTTCGGCGCTGGCCAACCCCAATTTGGCGATCAGGAACATGACGACCGGGAGTTGGAACGCGAAGCCGAGCCCAATCATCAACTGGAGGTAGAAGTTAATGGTTTTGTCCCCGTCTGGGTCCCAGGAGAACACGTCGGAAAGGAAACCACTCAAGAATTCCAGCGCGGTCGGCACCGCGTAGAAGAACGCGTACGATGCCCCGCCGATGAAGAGCATCGAGACGAACGGCAGCGCCGTGTAGAGCAGGCGCCGCTCTTTACGCGTCAGGCCCGGAACGAGGAATCCGATGACGTGCCAGAGGATGATCGGCAGCGCGATGCCCACAGCGATGTAGAGCGACATCTTCATATAGAGGATGATCGGGTCGATCGGGCTATTGATATCGAGTTTGGCGTTCGCCTCATCGCTGATGATCTTGAGCATCCGGGGTGACAGGATCGCACCGGCTATGAAGGCGAGCCCAATCGAGACGCAGACCTTGACGATCCGGTCACGGAGTTCCTCCAGGTGTTCCTGGAGCGTCATCTCGTCGAACACGTCCTCGTACGGCTCGTCGATCCGGGGCAACCGGGGAATCGACGGCCGCTTCAGCGCGATCATGCGCATCGCGGTCCGGGGGAGGGATCGGGCCATGGGGTGGGACCTCGCTAGGGACGGGCCGGGCGCGCGGTGAAGAGAAACGTAGACGAGGCGCCCGCCCGGGCCCGCGAGCCGGACGGCCTAGCCGCCGTGCTCTTGGATGTAATTGACGGCGTCGGCGACGGTGCGGATGTTCTCCGCGTCGTCGTCCTTGATCTCGACGTCGAACTCTTGCTCCATCGCCATGATGACCTCGACGAGGTCCAGGGAGTCGGCGTTGAGGTCGCCGATGAACTCGGCATCCATCGTGACCTTGCCCTCGTCGACGCCGAGGCGCTCGGCGACGATACCCTGGACCCGTTCGTAGACCGACGCCACGCTGCTACCTCCCGTGGGGCGAACGGCTCGTCCCCGCCACATGTGGTGTGTGTTCCAGACCCGGACCACACCGGTCCGGGAGCGCTCGTGCCCGCGTTCGTGCCGGGGGAGCATCGGCAGGATGATACACGACGCCCCCCGGGCTCACCACTCACGATCGCGCCGTGACGCCCTGACATCGGCCCGACGGTGCACGCTGCCCCGGTCCTGGCCGCTGGTGTGACGTCAGGGCGCCCGGCGGGGGAGCGTACCGAAGGTCTGGCCCGCCGGGCGATTCCGGCTGCCTAACCGCTCCGTGATCGTCCGCAGCACGCCATTGACGAACTGTCCCGACCGCTCGCCGCCGAACCGCTTCGCCAGTTCGACGGCATCGCTGACGATCACGGCGTCGCTGACGATCTCCCCCTCGTCCGGCCTCTCCAGCAGTTCGAACGTGGCGAGGCGCAAAATGTTGCGGTCCACCCCGGCGACCTGGCGGAGGGGAAAGGCCGGGGCGGCGGCCGAGACGAGCAGGTCGATCTCGGCCAATCGACGCAAGGTGCCGTTGACCAGAGCCGTGACGCGCTCGGCCGCTCGTCGCAACGCCTCCTCACCCCCGGCGGCGAGGGCCCCAGCGTCGCTCTTCGACATCGCCGGGGCATCGTCGCCCGTATCGCCGGACGATTCCTCGCCAGGAGAGAAGCCCTGCCCCACCTCCTCGTCGTCGTCGTCGTCGTGAGCGAACCCGGCCGGGGCGTCCGCGTCGGGCTCGGCGAGCGTGCGAGCGAGCACCTCGTCTGCCGGGTGGTCGGAAAAATCGACCTCGTAGAGGACCATCAGGGCCAGCATCCGGCTCTGGTGGTGTTGGTCCAAGTGACCGGGCCCGACCCGTGACCGGGACGCGCTGCCACGACCTTTCGCACCCGCGTCCTCGTGAGGACTGTCAGTGGGCAGCTCACGATGAGGCGACCCACCCGCGTCGCCTTGGCCCGCGACCTCGCCGGTATCACCAGGAAGGTCTCGCTCGGTCTCGGCGCTCATGGCGATCCCTTCCGATCCACCGGATCGTTGATGCCGGCGACGAAGACGTTGACTGACCGGACCGACAGCCCGAGCATTTGGTTCACGGCCACCCCGACATCCCGGCGCAGGGCATGGCTGACGATCGCGATGGTGGCGCCGGGTCCGAGCGAGACCGACACCTCGGCCTCGATGTCGTTGCCCATGAGCCGGACCCTGACCCCGCCCGCCTCGAAGGTGCGGTCGGCCCGGTCGCCCGGTCCCTCCTCGTGAACCCCGTCGCCGCGACGATCGCCGCGGCGCCACGGTTCGCAGGCGGCGACCCCGTCCACCCGGAGCACGGTCATCTCGATCATCTCGAGCAGGACCGCCGGTGCCACGCGTACGGTACCCCGGACCCTGATGGGAGTCTTTCGCCGGTCGGAAACACCCATCGCTCGGTCCTCGGGCGGTTCCGCCCGATCGCGGACATCGAGCCAGTCCATCAGTGATTCCCCCCTCGCCCGGCGATCGAGGACGCACCGGTCCGCGCACCGGTGGTCGGACCGTCACCGGCAGCCAGGAACTCGGCGATGAACCCCGTATGGACTTCTCCTCGTTTGAACGCCGGATCGGCCATCAGGGCGCGTTGGAACGGCGCCGTGTGGGTGATGCCGGTGATCACCGTCTCCGTCAGGGCCCGCTCCATCCGGGTGATGGCCTCGGCCCGATCCTGGCCCCAGGAGATGACCTTGCCCAGCAGCGAATCGTAGTAGGGAGGAACCGAGTAGCCGGCGTAGAGGTGCGAATCGACCCGTATGCCCGGCCCGCCCGGCGCGACGTAGGTCTCCACGACGCCGGTGTTGGGGCTGAAGTCGCGCTCCGCGTCCTCCGCGGTGATCCGGCACTCGATCGCGTGACCCCGTGGCTCGACCGCCCGGCTATCGACGGTGAGCGGTTCCCCGGCCGCGATCCGGATCTGCCAGGCGACCAGGTCGATCGAGCTGACCGCCTCGGTGATGGGGTGTTCGACCTGGATCCGGGCGTTCATCTCCATGAAGTAGAACTGCCCGTCCCGGTCCAACAGGAATTCCATCGTCCCGGCGCTGGTGTAGCGGGCCGCCTTGGCCCCGCGCGAGGCGGCCCTGGACAGGGCCTCTCGGGTCTTGCGGGGGAGGCCGGGGGCGGGGGCTTCTTCGACGACCTTCTGGTGGCGCCGTTGAAGCGAGCAGTCCCGTTCCCCGACCGCCAGGATGTGACCGTGGTGATCGGCCAGGATCTGGACCTCGACGTGGCGAGGTCGATCCAAGTATCGCTCCAGGTAAACGCCCCCATTGGCGAAGGCCGCCTCGGCCTCGGCTTGGGCCAATGGCAGCAGGCGAGTCAGTTCGGTGTCGTCGCGGGCCACGCGCATTCCCCGGCCGCCGCCCCCGGCGACCGCCTTGATCAGGACCGGGTAACCGATCCGGCGGGCGGCCTGGCGTGCCTCCCCCAGGCTATCGACGGTGCCCGGGGTGCCCGGCAGCAGGGGGACACCGGCCTCCCGCATCAGGTGGCGGGCCCGGGCCTTGTCGCCCATCTGATCGATGACTTCCGGTCGAGGCCCGATGAACACGATCCCGACCTTGTCGCAGATCTCGGCCAGGTAGGCGTTCTCGGCCAGGAAGCCATAGCCGGGGTGGAGGGCGTCGCAGCCGGTGACCAGCGCGGCGCTGATGATCGCCGGGATGTCGTTGTAGGACTTGGCCGCGGCCGGGGGGCCGACGCAGACGGCCTCGTCGGCCAGGCGGACCGGAAGTGAATCCCGGTCGGCCTCGCTGTAGGCCACCACCGCCGGCACGCCGAGGTCGCGGCAGGCCCGCAGGACCCGCAACGCGATCTCACCCCGGTTCGCGATCAGAATCTTTCGAAACACCGGCGATCCTTGCCCAGCCTCGTCCGGCGGGAGCCTATCGGTGGCCGCCCGAACCCCGTGGACAGTCGGCGCCAGGGCATAGGATACCCGACCGGCCCCGGTCCTCGGGTGGCATTTCGTCACGTCGACGTCTCGGCTAGGCCATGAACAGCCCGCCGTCGACCGAGATGACTTGCCCGGTGATGAAGCCCGCCCCCGGTGACACGAGGAAGGCGACCAGGGACGCGACGTCGGCCGGGGTGCCGAACCGGCCGAGAGGGGTCTGGCCGAGCAGGTGCGCCTGGGCTTCGGGGGGCAGCGATGCGGTCATCCGGGTCTCGATGAACCCGGGGGCCACCGCGTTGACGGTGATCCCCCGGGAGCCGACCTCCTTGGCCAGCGACTTGGTGAACCCGACCAGCCCCGCCTTCGCCGCCGCGTAGTTGGCCTGACCGGCGTTTCCGACGAGGCCGACGACGGACGACAGGTTGACGATCCGCCCGCTCCGCTGCCGCAGCATCGGCCGGATCGCCGCCTTGCTGCAGAGGAACGTCCCCTTCAGGTTGGTCGTCATCACGCTGTCCCAGTCGTCCTCGCTCATTCGCATCAGCAGGCCGTCGCGGGTGATCCCGGCGTTGTTGACCAGGGCGTCGATGCGGCCGAACCGGGCCAGGGTGGCCTCGACACCCTCGCCCGCGCCGTCGGCGGTCGAGACATCGGCCGCCAGTGATTCGACCCGGGTCCCGGTCTCCGCCAGGCGGTTGGTCGCCTCGGCAGCGGCCCCGGCATCCTCCCTGTAGGTCAGCATCAGGTCCCACCCGGCGGTGCCGAGCGCCTCGGCGATCGCCAGGCCGATGCCCCGGGTCCCGCCCGTGACCAGGGCCACGCCCGCGACAGGGGCCCGTCCGGCGTCGGCGGCGTCATCGATGGTCATGCGTGGTCTCCTCCATAGGGTCGCGGACGCGAGCCCGCCGCCGTGACCGGGTGGTCCCCGGTCAGCCGTCCGCCGGCGGTGCGGCGGCGGCCCCCTCGTCGGCCCGGCACCGCTCGACCCCGGCCGTGCCCCACCGGACCAGGCTGGCCGCCCAGGAGAGGCCGCCGCCGAAGGCGACGAAGACCAGGTTATCGCCCTCGGCGACCTTGCCGGCCGCCACCGCCTCGGTCAAGGCCATCGGGATCGAGGCGGCCGACGTATTGCCGTACCGGTCGATGTTGATCCAGACTCGCTCTCCGGGCAAGGCGAGGGTCCGGGCCGCGGCGTCGATGATCCGCCGGTTGGCCTGGTGGGGGATCAGCATGTCGATGTCGTCGAGGGAGAGGCCCGCCTTCAGGACCACCTGCCGGGCCGCGTCTCCCATGACCTTCACCGCGAACCGGAAGACCTCGTTGCCCTGCATCAGCATCGCCGGGTGGGCGTCCAGGCGGGGCCGGGGGCCGAGGACGGCCGCCGTCGGGTCATCCCCGGCCGGGCCATCATCCCAAGACCAGCCGGGGACGTAGAGCGCGGGCACCCCGGACCCGTCGGCACCGAGGACCGAGGCCAGTTCGCCCCGGGGTTCGCCGGTCGCCTCCAGCACGACCGCACCGGCCCCGTCGCCGAACAGGACGCAGGTGGAGCGGTCGGTGTAGTCGATGAAGCGGGTCTGGGTATCCACACCGACGACGAGGATCGACCGGTACATCCCGGAGCGGATGAAACTCGTGGCGCAGGCCAGCGCGTAGACGAACCCGGCGCAGGCCGCGTTGACGTCGAAGGCGGCGGCGGAGCCGCCCAGTTCCGCCTGGATCATGCAGGCCTGGGAGGCGAGGAAGAGGTCCGGAGTGAAGGTCGCGGTGATGATCAGGTCGAGATCGTCGGCCGTCCGGCCCGCCTTGGCCAGCGCATCCCGTGAGGCGGCAACCGCCAGCGACGTATTGGTGTCGCCCGGCCCGGCGATGCGGCGCTCGCGAATCCCCGTCCGGCTGACGATCCACTCGTCGGAGGTATCGACCAGCTTTTCGAGGTCGGCATTGGTCAGCACCCGCTCCGGGACCGCCATCCCCCAACCGGTGATCGCCGCGTACCGCATCCCCAACCTTCTTCGCGATCTCCGCCGGCGAGGCAAGACCGGGACCGGCACCCGGTGACGTGGCGGTCTCTCCCGCGCCTGGCCAGACGTGATGGGGCCGGGCGCGTGACGAGCGGGCGGGCCGAAGCCTAATCGGTGGCGCGGCCCCGGGTCTCGATCTCGATCACCTGTCGCCCGTTGTAGACGCCGCAGCTCGGGCAGACGTGGTGGGACCGGCGCGGCTCGCCGCAATTGGGGCAGGCGATCAACTGGGGAATCTTGAGGAAGTGGTACCGGCGGCGGTTGCCCTGCCGGTGGCGGCTGATCCGTTGCTTCGGCAATGCGCCCATCGTGCGGACTCCTGTCGTTGGCGTCGTTCGCCCCGTGTCGCCCGCGCCGGGCGACCAAGCGGCTGGGATCGGCCGCGCGGCCGATCGCTCACCGTCGTCTCGAAGTCATCACCGGCCCTAGTCCCCCTCGAGCAGGGCACTCAGCCGGAGAAGTCTCTCGTCGATCTCCGCGTCGTCCCGGGCCAGCGGCTCCGGTCCCGGGCACTCCTCACCGCAGTCGGGCCGCATCGGCAGGTTGAGGATGACGTGCTGGCGGATCGCCTCACCGAGGTCGAGTTCGTGGAGTTCGTTGATCTCGAACAACTCCTCCGTTTCTTCCTC
>Ga0136611_10002727_pt1 | contig 12339 bp, 9 predicted proteins | sample AntDrymUQ2232306_2_FD_106645 | JGI IMG/M metagenome (GOLD analysis project Ga0136611, IMG submission 106645) | Polar desert sand microbial communities from Dry Valleys, Antarctica - metaG UQ223 (23.06) | ecosystem: Environmental > Terrestrial > Soil > Desert | place: Antarctica: Dry Valley... | reverse complement strand
TCGTTGTAGAGGTCGCTGATCGCCTGGAAGATCTTCTGGTGGGCGTCGTAGTAGAAGTTGTCGATCCGGATGATCGTCTGGACGTCGTTGATCGCGGCGTTGTCGCGCAGCACGCTGCCGATGACGCCCTTCTCGGCTTCGCGGCTCTGCGGCGGTAGGCGATCCTGCGGAAACGGGTCGGCCATGCGGGGAACCTCCGGCCTGCTAGTTTACGGAAATCACGGACCGCCCTTTTGCGACGGTCAGCGGAGCGCTGGAGTTCAACCTTCAGGTTGTGGGTCGGGCGGAGTCCGCGACGCCCGACCGCCGGCGAACGTGAAACCCCGCACCGCGAACGGACCCGTGTCGCAAGGTCGGGCGTCGAAGACTCGCCCGACCCGCAACCTGAAGGTTGAACTCCAACGCTCCGCCGGAATCATTTTCACCGGTCGTTGACGATCACGAGCACATCGCAGTTGCGGGCGTAGTCGTAGCGCCGCGCGGCGATGCGGTACGGCGGCTTCGCGAAGCGCTCGACCCACTCCTCCCACTGCGGGGCGGTCACGAATAGGTAGGAAGGGTGCGGCATCGCGAGGAACGCCGCGGCATCCTCGGGGGAGCGCAGCCGCTCCACCTTGCGGCCGACGTAGAACGTGATGCTTGGCTGCGTGTACTCGTGGCTGCCGACGCGTGCGTCGCGGTTCAGGTCGCGGGCGCCCGATTCGGCGACGAGTCGCTTCACGGCCTTCGAGCGATCCACGATCATCGGCGGTCCGACGACGAGCAGCCCGACGAACGCGGCGGTCGAGGCCGCGAGTGCGGTGACAGCCCACTGTCGCCGGCCGCGCCGGGAGAACTGGGCGAACAGCCCCGCTCCGAGGATCGGCAACAGGCCGACCGGTGCCCACCACTCTAGGCCGGAGAATGGGCGGATGCCGAGCGGGATCGCCCCCCCGAGGACGGGGAATCCCAGCAGGACGACCATGCCGGTGACCGCGAAGCCGGAGATGCCCGCGATCCTTACCCAGCGCGGCATTTCGAATTCGCCGCGCATCCAGCGCAAGAGGTAGCACGCCGTGAGGATCGCGAGCGCCGGATAGGCCGGGGCGATATAGTGCGGCAGCTTCGTGGCCAGAGGCGTGAACAGGGCGAAGACGACGGCGACCCAGAGCAGCAAAAATCGCACGGCGCGCTGTTCGGGGCCGGCGAGCCGCGACCGGCTCCACGCATTGCGCACGACGCCGATCAGGAACGAGCTCCACGGGGCGAAGAAGACGAACGCGACGCCGAAGTAGTAGATCGGCGGGCCGCGGTGGTTCTCCATCGGCTCCGCAGAGCGGCCGAGGTTCTCCTTCAAAAAGAAAGCCCACGTCCACTCCCCCTTGGTCTCGGCCGTGACGATGGCGTACCACGGCACCGCGACGAAGATCCAGAGGAGGATGCCGCCGATCATCCGGCGGTCGAGCAGCCGACGCCCTTCGCGGTGCCAGAGGAAGTAGACGCCGACGATGGCGATGGGGAGCACCAACCCCACCGGCCCCTTCGTGAGCATCGCGAATGCGCTGGCCGCCCCGCAGGGGTAATACCAACTCCGGCCGCCACTTTCATGGCCGCGCCAGAAGGCCCAGAAGTAGAGCAGCAGGAAGAAGACGAGCACCGAATCGGGGGTGCAGGCGTGCCCGAGCTTGACGAGTTCGAGCGTCGAAGCGGCGATCACCCCCGCGAGCAATCCGGTGGGCGCATCGAACATCCGCCGACCGAGGCCGTAGGTGAGCAGCACCGACCCGAGGTAGGCGAGCGCGGAAGGCAGCCGTGCGGCGAACTCGTTCACGCCGAAGGCGTCGTAGCTGAGTTGGAGGAGCCAGTAGAGGAAGATCGGCTTCGCGGTGCGGAGTTCCCAATTGAAGAGCGGCACGATGTGCGTGCCGACCTCGCTCATCTCGCGGGCGCACTCGGCGTTCACGCCCTCGTCGTCGTCCCAGAGCGAGGGCGCCCCGAGGCCGGGGAACGCGAGCGCGGACGCCACCGCCAGCAGCAGGAAGTAGTGTCCGAACCGGCTCGCCGCCAATCGCCGCATTCCATCCTCCCGAGGGAACGCCAGCATACGGGAAGTGCGGGGGGAGCGTCAGCGCCAGTTCACTTCGCCACGTCGCGAAACTCGTCGTGGCAGCGGCCGCACTGCGCCTTCGAGGCCGCAAACGCCGCATTCGCATCGGGGAGGTTCGCCATCCGCAGGGCGCGCTCCAGCTTTCCGGCGTCCGCCTCCGCCGCGTCGCGGTGCTTCGCGAAGGCCGCGCCTTTGGCTTCCCGCAGTCGGGCCACTTCGCGGTAACTTTCGAGCAACATCAGAGCATCACCGGCGGAGTCGCCCGGCTTCGGCCAACCGGCGTCCTTCGCGGCCTTCAACTTGTCCCAATGCCCGTCGATCTCGACCATGTGCCGCGCGAGGTCGGGGACGCGGGCCACCGACGGGAAGTCGCCCGGCGCGCGATCGAGTTCCTCCGCCGTCGGTCGCTTCAGGCTTCGCGGGAGTCCGAACAGTCCCTTGTAGCGCGGGTCGGTCCCGGCCTCTTTCAGATATTGCTCGGCTTGCTCGGGCGTGTACGTCGGATCGAGGCAGAGCCGGATCGCCGCGGCCGCGGCCGGGCCGCGGTGCTTCCCGTGGTGGCAGTGGACGTAAACCGGCCCCGGCAAATCGCGGACGGCCTTCGCCAGTTCCAGCGCCCGCCCGCGCGGGATGCCGTCGTACCCCACCGGCAGGTGGACGTAGCGGAGGCCGTGCTTATGAGCGAGCGCGACCTCCGGCACGGCCCCATCGACGGAGACGATCGTCTTGAATCCGAGCCGTTCCAATTCGACGAACGCTTCTTCCCCCTCCGGGCCGCTGCCGCTGGAGAGCTTCGGGCCGACGCGGATGACGTTGTGCAGCGCCGACGGATGGGAATCGTGATGCTCCGGGGGGATGGCCGCAGGCCCGACGGGTGCCTTCGGCGAGCAGCCGGTGAGAAGCAGCAAGAGGAGGGGTGCGCGACGGAGCATGGTGGGAATTGTATCGCGGTTCGCCCGCAGTGCCCGCGTCTACAATGACGGCACACGACTCACCCGGATCCCGCCGTGCCGCCGCGCGACTTGCAGCCCGAATTGATGGACGACCCCTCGCTGCCGCTGGAGGAGCATCGCCGGGCGCTCGCGGGATTGGCGCGGCTCAACGCGCTCTCGGGCAGTGTCGGCGTCCTCTGGCCGGAGGTTCGGAAGCTCGCGTGCGAACTCGGCCGACCCGTGCGCATCCTCGATGTCGCCACCGGCAGCGGCGATGTGCCCCTCGGATTGTGGAAGCGCGCCGAACGTGCGGGGATCAAACTGGAACTGAGCGCGTGCGACATCAGTCCCGTTGCGCTGCAAGCCGCCGAAGCCCGCACGGGGCCCGCCGGGGCGACTGTCCGCTATTTCGCCGCCGATGCGCTGGCCGCGCCGCTGCCGACGTGGTTCGACATCGTCACCTGTTCGCTCTTCCTCCACCACTTGTCCGATGACAGTGCCGTGACACTCCTCGGGCGACTGGCCGCCACGACGGAACGACTCGTCCTCGTCAACGACCTGAGCCGCAGCCGGTGGAACCTCAGCTTGGTCTGGTGCGCGACGCGGCTGGTCACGCGGTCTCGCGTCGTCCACGTCGATGGGCCGCTGAGCGTGCGCGGGGCGTTCACTCCTTCGGAAGCTGACGCGCTCGCCCGACGGGCGGGGTTGACCGGCGCGACCGTCTCCGCTCGCTTCCCCTGCCGTTGGCTTCTGACGTGGAGGAAGCCGGCGTGACGCAGTGGGATGTCGTGGTGATCGGGGCGGGGCCGGCCGGGGCCGTCGCGGCGCGCGCGGCGGCGCTGCGCGGGTTGAAGGTGCTCCTCGCCGATCGGGCGACGTTCCCCCGTCGCAAGGTCTGCGGTTGCTGCCTGAATCGCCATGCGCTGTCGGCGCTCGCGGCGGCGGGGTTGGGCGAACTCCCCGCGAAGCTCGGGGCCGTGCCGCTGGAGCGCGTCCGCTTGGCGGCGGCTGGCCGGATTGCCGAGGTGCGTCTGCCCGGCGGCGTGGCCCTCTCCCGCGAGGTGTTCGATTCCGTGCTCATCGGGGAAGCGGTGAAGGCGGGCGCGACCTTCGTCTCCGGAACGGCGTTGCACCTGGACGCCGATGGCAAGCTGTCGAACGACCTGAGTGCGAAGGCGGTCATCGTCGCCGACGGGCTGAACGGCCGTGCCCGGAGCGATGCGCCGGTCGTGGAAGCCGGTTCGCGCATCGGTGCCGGAACTGTCCTGGGCGGTGCGCCGCCGGGCTACGGGCGCGGCACCATCTTCATGGCCGCGGGGCGCGGCGGCTACGTCGGCCTCGTCCGCCTCGAAGATGGCCGGCTCGATGCCGCCGCCGCCTTCGATGCGGAGTTCGTCCGCGAGTGCGGGCTGGGGCCTGCGGCCGAAGCAATCCTGCGCGAATCGGGTCTCCCCGCGATTCCCGGTCTCGCCGAAGCGCCGTGGAAGGGCACGCCGCCGCTGACGCGCGCCCCGGTGCGGGTCGCCGGGCCGGGCTGGTTCGCCATCGGCGATGCGGCGGGGTATATCGAACCCTTCACCGGCGAGGGCATGGCCTGGGCCATGGCGAGCGCCGTCGCCGTTGCCCCACTCGTCGAGCGTGCGGTTCATGGGGAAGCTTCCCTGGAAGCGGAATGGATCGCAAGTCACCGCAAGTGCGTCGGCGAACGGCAGTTGGCCTGCCGCGCACTCGCATGGAGCTTGAAGCGGCCGGCACTCTTCGCGGCGGCGGTGCGCGGCTTGCGAATCCTTCCCGCGCTGGCCCGCCCCGTGGTGCATTCCCTCAATCGCCCCTTGGCCACGCTCCCCGGAGTGCGCTGATGCCCCTCGTGCTGCACGGTCTCGGCACCGCACTCCCGCCCGACGGGGTCACGCAAGCGGAGTCGCTGAAGTCGGCCCAAGTGCTCGGGCACCCGGCGATCCGCGCGGCGAGCTGGCTCCCGGCGGTCTATGCGAAGTCCGGAGTGCGCACGCGCTACCAAGTCCTCGGCCGACCTTTCGTCGATGACCTGTTGAAGGGGACGCGGCTCTCCGGTTCCCCGTTCCTGCCGGGCGACGATCCCCTCGGGCCGACGACCGCGCAGCGCATGGCGCTGTACGCCGAATGGGCGCCTCGCCTCGCAATCCGCGCCGCGGCCGACGCCCTTGCTGACAGCGGCCTGTCACCGAAGTCGATCACCCACCTCGTCACGGTCTCCTGCACCGGCTTCGCCTCGCCGGGGTTCGACTTCGCCCTGCTCCGCGAACTCGGCCTCCGGCCGACGACCGAGCGCATCCACGTCGGCTTCATGGGCTGCCACGGGGCCATCAACGGGCTGCGCACGGCCCTCGCCCTAGCCGCCGAACCCGCCAACACCGTGCTGCTGGTCGCGGTGGAACTCTGCAGCCTCCACTACTACACGGGGCCGGACATCGACAAGGCCATCGCGAACGCGATCTTCGCCGATGGCGCAGCCGCCGTCGTCGCCTCCGGGCGCGGCGATGGCGGCTACCGCATCGCGGCGACCGGTTCCGGCGTCATCCCCGATTCGGCCGCCGAGATGGCGTGGGCCATCGGCGATCACGGTTTCGAAATGGTGCTCTCGAAGAAGATTCCGATCCTCGTCGAACGGCATCTGCGGACGTGGATCGAAAGTTGGCTCGGCGAGCGCGGGTTGAACGTGGAAGGTATCGCATCGTGGGCGATCCACCCCGGCGGGCCGCGCATCCTGCAAGCGGCGCAGACCGCGCTGGAACTCTCGGACGAAGCGATGGCCGACTCGCGCGCAGTCTTCGCCGACTCCGGCAACATGTCGTCGCCGACGGTGCTGTTCATCCTGAAGCGGCTCCGCGAACGGCGGGCGAAGCTCCCCGCGGTGCTGATAGGCTTCGGCCCCGGCATGGTCGCCGAAGCGGCCCTCGTGGAGTGAACCCGCAGGGTGATGGGATCGCGAGTACCACCGGCGAGGTGATGGAAAATGATTCCAGCGCCATTCCACACACCCTTGCGTGGAACCATTGCAAAAAGCTGGAATCATTTCCCCGACGGCGGAGCGACGATACCGGGAAAGGGGTTGTGGTGTTTCTGCCCTCCGCCTGTGTCGGGCAGTCTCAATAAGCAGGGCGGCTCAGGGTTCGGGAAGTCCGTGTCGATGGGACTGAGGATGACGGCACCGAAGTGGATCCCGAACGAGCTCGTGTCCCGCGAGATCATCACGACTTGGCTGGCGGTTGAGAGTTCGGACATCGGCGGCTCCCGTGCGGGTGCGGAAGCCGCTCCGGAGGCAGTGCGTGCCCGGATCGATATGGAAAAGTCAGACGACCGACCGGGCGGGACGCAAGGAGAGTCGCGGTCGCAGCAGATAGCACCCTCACGGCACTTGCATGCCGAGTGGCAATGGCGTCACTTTCCCGTTGATGGAATACTGATTCGTTGGCACACGGAAGCCGATTGCCGCGGCGGCGGCATTTTGCCACATCTGTTCCGTGAGTCGGGCTTGATAGTCTTTGTTCTCGCCGAAGTCCATCGATTCCGGTAACCCGAAGTTTTGTTGCTGTTTTGTAACCACGTTCCCGCGTGCATCGCTCACGGTGGCCGTGAAGTCGATGAACTGCTCGGGTAGGCGGATGGTCTCTTTCGGCCCGGTACCGATACGACTGCCGCCGACCCGGAAACTGGATAGCGTATAATCGACTTGTTTGCCGGTCGTTCGCAAGGCCACTGTGATGGTGACGGTGATTCCGCCCGGTCCGCTCTTGAATCCACTCTGCTCCAACTGCGACTTCAAATCGGCAGAGACCTTCTCGATAAAGCTCGGACTTCCGCCGATCTGGAGTTGGAACGCGCAACCGGGTTCGATCGTTCGTGGGTAAGCTCCGCCGGCGAGTTTGTCGGTGAACTCGGCCGCAGAAATGGGGAGATTCCTGGCCTGGAGGGTCAATTTCTCCGACAGGGTTTTCTCCACCGACCAGATGCGACCATCGGGCGATAGGGTGCCGGGAGTACCGACGTTCGTCAAGGTCCAGAATGCGACCTTGGATTTCCAATCGTAGAGTGTCGACCCGAGCATGGCATAGGCACCGAGGACCACGATGGGAGAATGGGGATAGCCGGAGTAGGATCCCGAAGAGTCCCCCTCCCATTTGCCCGTCTCGACGCTCCAGCGAGATAGGGTATCCCACTTCGACATCACGACGACTGTTTTTCCATCTCGGCTGAAGCCGGCTCTTCCCGGAAATGGGTGCAGGAGTCCGAATGCTTCAAACCGGCCGAGCCGTTCACCGGTTGCGACCTCGTACAAATCGTAGCTATTGCCTGTTCCGGTCAGAAACTGCTTACCGCCCGGAGAGATCTGGAGCGTGCCCGAGTGCCCTTCGGAGACGTAGATCGCTTGGAATTCGGGCAATTTCCAGAGGACAATCTTCCCCGAAGCCTGAGTGATGGCCCGATCCGCACTGACGAGGAAAAAGTTTTGGATCGAACCGTTCTTCCCGTAGGGCGTCCAGGTGCCGAGCTTCCGATTCTCCTTGAGGTTCCAGAGTGTGAGGCGGGATTTCTCCGCATTTGGCTTCCCCAGGAGCAGTTGACCATCCGGGCTGAGCGACCCCTCGAACTGAGTTCCGGCTCCGAGGTTGCTGATCCCCGATTCTTTGCCGGTCATCAAATCCAGGGAAGTCGCGTAGGTCGTGATTCCTCCCGACCGCGTTTCACTCAGGAGTACCGCTATGGCGGCATTCGGTGCAGACATCAGAAGTTGTGTGGCGGTAGCTTTGTTCGAGTTCGCGATCGGGATCGGCTGATTCACGAAAGCACCCTTCTGGGCGGGCGCGGGGTCGGGCTTGGCCATCCATGGAGCATCGCCACTCGGAGGTGGTACGACTCGGGCGCCTTCGAGTTCATTCGCCGGCGGCGTAGGAGTCGTCGATGGGATCCCGTTTGGCCGCTTGACAGTATCGGTCGATTGGCCGGGTGCGGTTTGGCCGGGTGCGGTTTGGCCCGGTGCGGTTTGGCCCGGTGCGGCCGGTGCGGACTGCTGAGCCACGTCGTTGAGTTTGTTCGGTTTGCCCCGCGAGGCGAGGATCAGGCCAAGAATTGCGATGCCCACGAGCATTGCCACACCGATTCCACCGGCGATGTATATCGTCTGCTTCTTGGCCGCCGCTTTTCGATCGTCCTCATCTTCGTCATCTTCATCGCGGCGTCTCGACGGACGATTCCGTCCCTCGGCTTTGGCCCGCTTCGGGGCACGACGGGGTTCGTCATCTTCGTCGACTTCGATTGCTCGAGACTTCGGAATCGCTTCCTCGGCAACGAAGAGTTCATCGCACTCCTCGCAGCGGATCTTTTTCCCCTCGAATTTATCCGCGACGCGAAACCGGTCACGGCAATGCGGACATGTGACGGATAGGGACATGCAAAACTCTTATGTGAGCGAATAAATTTTGAGAATAAGATCCGATGATGTTATTGCGATGCGAAGCGGACGAACGTTTTTGGAAAATTTGCGGGAGCCGAGCGTTTCTCCCGCCATTCTGCCGCCCACTCGCGCACTTCGGCGATATGGATCACCGGTGACGGCGAGCCCTACGGAAATGATGATGGCATCGATGGTCGTCACAGCTGCGGCGGTGTGTTCGGCCGACCATTTCCCACGGTGTACTCCCAACGAGAAAGGAGGCACTCAGAATCGAGTGCCTCCTGATTGAAATCATCACTTCCCGCCGCGGACGGTGCCCGGCGGCAGATCCGCGAGTTCCACCGACACCGGGGCGTAGTGGCTGAACTCCATGCTGAAGCTCGCCTGGCCCTTCGTCGCGGAGCGGAGGTCGCTCGTGTAGCCCACGAGGTTCGCCAGCGGGATCTTCGCCGTCACCTGGGCCACGCCCTTCTCTTCGGTCGTGTCTTCGATGATGCCGCGCTTGCTGCTGATGTTCCCCGTGATCTGCCCCTGGTAGTCCTTGGGCGACACCACCACCACCTTCATGATCGGCTCCAGCAACTGGATTCCGGCCTTGTCTTGGGCTTCGCGGAACGCTTCGAGTGCGCAGAGGTAGAACGCGTCCTGCGAGGAGTCCACGTCGTGCATCTTGCCGAAGTGGAGGTCGAACTCGAGATCGACGAACGGGAAGGGGTACTTGTACCCCTTCTTCGCCCCTTCCCGCAGGCCGTCCTCCACACTCGGGATGAACTGCTTGTCGATGGCCCCCTGCGTGATGTTGTTCACGAAGTAGACGTTGTTCGGGTCCGGCTTGATCTTCGGGTCGTTGAGCTCCTCGATCTCCTTGATCTTCTCCTCGATCTGCTCCGGGGTCAGCGGGCTGTACTTCACCGCGATCACGGCGAACTTGCCGCGGCCGCCGGTCTGCTTCGAGAACTTGTATTCGAAATCCACGGAGCGGGCGAGGCTCTGGCGGTAGGCGACGCGCGGCTTGCCGAGCTTCACCGATTCGATGTCGTCCTGCTTGATGCCGACGGCGCGCTTGAGCTTCTCGATGGAGATTTCCAGGTGGAGTTCGCCCATCCCGGAGATGATCGTGTCCTTCGTTTCGTCGTCCGTGTGCGTCTTCAGAGTCGGATCGTCCCGCACCAGGCGGTTGAGGGCTTCCCCCACTTTGCCCGCGTCGAGCTGCTTGCTGAACGTGAGCGCCTGCGCGATGACCGGCTTCGGGAACTGGATCGCTTCCAGGGCCACGGGCTGATCGACGTCCGAGAGGGTGTTCCCGGTGAAGGTGTCGGCGAGGCCCATGGCCGCGACGATGTCGCCGGGGCCGGCGCTGTCGAGGGAGATCCGCTTCTCGCCCATCATGCGGTAGAAGCGCGCGATCCGCTCCCGCTTGCCGTTGGTGGTGTTCGTGTAGGTCTCCCCCGGCCGCATCGTGCCCGAGTAGACGCGGATGTACACGAGATCGCCATTGGTTTCGGCGACCGTCTTGAAGGCTAGCGCGCTCATCGGCTCGTCAGCGTCCGGCTTGCGCAGGAAGGCCTCTTTCGTCTTCGGGTGGACGGCGTTCACCGGCGGCCGATCGAGCGGGCTTGGCAGGCAATCGACGACGAGGTCGAGGAGTTGCTGCACGCCGTGGTACATCTTCGACGAGCCGCAGTGCACGGGCGTGAAGAGGTTGTCCAGCGTCCCCTTGCGGAGCGCGGCGAGGATCTGATCGACCGTCACGTCCCGCTCTTCGAGGACGGCCTCCATGATTTCGTCGGACGCGATCGAGGCGCCGTCGAGCATCTCGGCGCGGCGCTTCGTGGCCTCGGCGAGGTACTTCTCGGGGATGTCGGTCGTGTAGAATTCGCGGTGCGTCTTGTCGTCGGTGTTGCGCGTGACGAGCTTCATGCGGATCAGGTCGATGATCCCTTCGAGGGCCGAGTCCTGGCCGGCGGGGATGGTCACGACGACCGGATTCGCGTGGAGCTTGGTGCGCATCTGGGAGACGCAGGCCCAGAAGTCGGCGCCCATGCGGTCGAGCTTGTTGACGTAGGCGAGCCGGGGCACCTTGTACTTGGTGGCCTGGCGCCAGACGGTTTCGGACTGCACTTCGACGCCCCCCTTGGCGCAGAAGACCCCGACCGCGCCGTCGAGGACGCGCAGACTGCGCTCGACCTCGGCCGTGAAGTCCACGTGGCCGGGGGTGTCGATGATGTTGATGGCGATCGGCTGATCGTCGTGGTCGGCCCAGTCGATCGACACGGCGGCGCTGTTGATCGTGATCCCCTTCTGGCGTTCGAGGGGGTCGAAGTCCGTGGTGGTATCGCCGTCGTCGACGTCGCCGACTTTGTGCTTGGTGCCGCTGTAATACAGGATGCGCTCGGTCGTGGTGGTCTTGCCCGCATCGACGTGGGCCATGATTCCGATGTTGCGGACTTGATCGAGCTTCATTTCTGCCTGCCCCCGGCTCAATCCGGGGAAAGAGGAACGCTTCGACGGAAACGGATCCGCCGCCGGCGGGCCGAGGTGCCCGCCGTCTGGGAAAGAGCCGACCGACGGTAGTTGGGTTCGGCGATTCGCCCCGGACGCCGGGGCAACAGTTATACTATCGGGGCGGTCAACAACGTCTACGGATGCGGCGGCTGAAGGATGGGTGAAGGTGGAAGCGGATTCGGGGTGTGTAGGATGGGTCGGTGAAGGGAGGAAACGAGATGCCGCTGCGCGATCACCTGATCCGACCGTTCAACTTTCTGCCGTTCGAGGGTGTCCACGGCGCATGGCCCACGGTGATGGTGTACCAGCTCTTCGGGAAGCTTCCACCCGGCTATTCGGCCGCGCCCCAAGTCGGGTTGGGGACGAGTTTGGAATTCGATCTGGCCGCATACGCGGATGAGTCGGCCGAACGCCCCCGAGCGACCGAGCTTCCGGAATGGTCTGCGCAGGATTCGGACGGAGCAGGTAGCGGGGGAACGGCGACGCTCGCGCGGCCCGAACCGAGCCTGACACTCGCTTGCGTAATGCCCGAACCGGCCGAATACGAAGTCCGGATTTGCAACGCTGCACTCGGGAGGAAACTCGTCGCCGTCGTCGAGATCGTCAGCCCGTCGAACAAAGATCGTCCCGGAAGCCGACGCGCGTTCGTGGCGAAATGCGCGGCCCTGCTCCAAAGCGGGGTGAGTGTGGCGATCGTGGACATCTGCGGCACGCCGGACTTCAACATCTACTCGGAACTCTTGGCATGGGTCGGGCGGAGCGATCCGACGATGGCGGACAACCCGCCGCTGTACGCGGTCGCTTGCCGAGCGTGCAAAGCGCGCCGCAAAACCCGGCTCGAAAACTGGGCACACGTGCTCGCCGTCGGAAAGCCGCTGCCCGCGATTCCCATCTGGCTCTCGGACGATCTCTGGGTCACGCTGGATCTCGAAGCGAGTAATGAAGAGACCTGCCGCTTACTGAATGTTCCGCCATTCAGTACGTCACCAAGCTGAACACGTCGTACCCGTCCAGCTTCGCGCGGCCATTCAGGAACCCCAGCTCCACGAGGAACGCACAGGCCACGATCACGCCGCCGGCCTGCTCCACGAGCTTGCAGCCCGCCTGCATCGTCCCGCCCGTCGCCAGCAGGTCGTCGATCATCAGCACGCGGTTCCCCTCGGCGATCCCATCGACGTGCATGTGCAGTTCGGCGTGGCCGTACTCGAGTTCGTACTTCAAACTGTAAGTGCGGTACGGCAGCTTCCCCGGCTTCCGCAGCGGCACGAGCGGCACCTTCAGCGCCAGCGCCAGCGGCGCGGCGAAGAGGAACCCGCGCGCTTCCGCCGCGGCGATGGCGTCGATCCGCGAGGGGGCGTACTTCAGCGTCAGCGCGTCGATGC
>Ga0136611_10002726_pt1 | contig 12339 bp, 9 predicted proteins | sample AntDrymUQ2232306_2_FD_106645 | JGI IMG/M metagenome (GOLD analysis project Ga0136611, IMG submission 106645) | Polar desert sand microbial communities from Dry Valleys, Antarctica - metaG UQ223 (23.06) | ecosystem: Environmental > Terrestrial > Soil > Desert | place: Antarctica: Dry Valley... | reverse complement strand
CTCGATGGGTATGTACAGCGGATCGATTCAGGCGGTATGACGATGCAAAAAACCTTTGAAATAAAGGGTATGCACTGCACAAGTTGCGCGTTCCTCATCGACGATGAAGTCGAAGAGCTAGAAGGCGTCGAATCGTCACACACCGACTTCAAGAAGGAGCGAACAGTCGTCACATGCATCGACGATTCTGTGAGTGAAGCGGACGTTATTGCTGCAATTGCGGAAGCGGGCTACACGGGAGCGCCGCTTTCTTGAGGCTTGAGCCGCTCACCCGGTTGCGATCTAGAAGGAATCGCAACCGGGCGCCCTGGCTGGTGCCTAACACAACGGCGCGCCGGGACAACACAGCCGAAACGTCTGCCTCCATACGGGATCAAAGCAGCTAGCTATTCCGATATCGGAGAGTGAAGCTGTTTCCGCCGTCGGTTGACTCGCTAACTCCTGTTTTGGTGGCAACAAAGATAGCGTTGATTGTCGCTGTTAGTGCCTCGGGTGAGCCAGCCACAGTTTCGCGTCGTTGCCAAGTTGTGCCGCTATCGCTACTCACTTGAACGCTGCCATCAGCGGCGACTCCGACGAGTGTGTCAGCAGCCGGCCAAGCAACGAGCAAGAGCGGGGGAGTGTTGGCAACAGTCGTAAAGGACTTGCCGGCATCGTCACTCATCACGAGGCCTTGTTGTGTTGTGGCAACGAGAGTGTCGACGTTCGTGGGACTGATTGCGAAGTCGCGCATAGCTAACGAAGCACGCGTGTTCCACGTCTTGCCATCCTCGCTGACCATCACTGCGCCGGCGTTGTATCCGTAGATACGACCGTCTCGGGCTTCCAGTGCGTGGAAGTCAGCCCTGCCGGATAGCGAAAGCGTTTGCCAATTCTTCGCGCCGTCGGTCGACTCGATAAGGCCAAGCGATCCTGGCGAAGTGTTTTCGTCGGCACCGGGATGGCCGCTCGCAAGGAACCGGTTGGGCCCGACAACGGTAAAGCCCATGTAGTCACGGACCTTGCCGATCTGGGTTGCAGTGCCGTCGCTGTTGATGCGGAAGGTTCCATAGTGGGTTCCCGCGTACAAGTTGTTGTTGCTTGGATCTACACCGAGACCGTGGATGTGTGCAAGCGCGGGCTTGGCCGAAGCTGACTCGGTGGAGACGGTGTTGTTGCGTGTTACAAAGAACACCGCAATGAGCGCAACACTCAGGAAAGCACCACCGATTACAATTGCCTTCCGCTTCTGAGTTGCCTGTTTCTTGGACTTGTTCTTTGCTGAGGTCACGATACTGAGCGGTCGTTACGCAGGCGATCAACCTCGGCCCTCAGCGCTTCTACCTCAGTTCGGGACTCGGTCAACTCAGTCGAGGTGGCGTCGTTGCCATCTGTCTTGCAGCTCTTCGCACCACCGTTCCTGGCCATTGCCCACATCATCGCTCCCATTGAGATTGGGCACAGAGCGAGAATGAGCAAGGGAGTTGCGGCTCCGATGAACTCTGGCGCAAAGACCATGATGCCGAGGGCAACGACACCCAAGCCGGCAGCTACCTTCCAATTGATGCACATGCTGTGACCCTTCTTTCGTGTTGAAAATTACGAGGATTTGCGGAAGCGATAGAGACGCAAGCTGTTGAGCACAACCGAGACACTTGAAAACGCCATCGCGGCACCGGCGATGATCGGGTTCAGCAAACCGAGTGCTGCGAGGGGTAACGCAGCTACGTTGTAGAAGAATGCCCAACCGAGGTTTTGCACAATCGTGCGGAACGTTCGCCGTGACAGCCGAATCGCAGTTGCTACGCCATGGAGGTCTCCGGACAACAACGTGATGTCGGATGACTCGATCGCTACATCGGTTCCCGAGCCAATCGCGATGCCAAGGTCGGCCTGAACAAGAGCAGGAGCATCATTGACACCGTCGCCAACCATTGCGACGACGTGACCGGCTTGCTGCAAGCGCTTGACCTCATCGACCTTGTCGACCGGCAACACCTCTGCGTGGACCTCATCAATGCCGACCGATGATGCAATGGAGCCCGCTGTGGCCTTGTTGTCGCCGGTGATCATGACTGTCTTGATGCCCATTGCCTTGAGTCGACCAACGGCATCTGCAGCTTCATCCCTTAATGTGTCGGCGACCGCCAGTACCCCGCGCACCTCGCCGTTCCATCCGGCAAACACTGCCGTCTTGCCTTTGCGTTCAAGGGTGTTCCCTTGTTCATCAATCTGCTTGGGCATAGCGAGATTCGCTTCGGCCATCAACTTGCGACGCCCGACGTGAACAGCAACACCTTCAACCGTTGCTCGCACACCGTGGCCCGCGACTGAAACGAAGTCGCCGGCCTGTGCGGCTATTCCATATCTCTTCTCGCCACCATCGACGATCGCACGCCCCACGGGGTGCTCTGATGAGGCCTCAGCAGCGGCTGCGAACCTCAATAGCTGTTCGTCGCTGTTGCCTTGCGCACTCAATACGTCGGTCAAGCTCATTTGTCCGCGAGTGAGGGTGCCGGTCTTGTCGAGTAGTACGGTGTCGATTCGCTTCGAGCGCTCCAGCACTTCACCACCCTTGATGAGAATGCCCATTGCCGCACCTCGCCCGGTGCCGACCATGATCGCCGTCGGAGTGGCCAGGCCGAGCGCGCAGGGACACGCAATTATCAACACTGCAACTGCAGCGACAAGTCCGGCTGTGGCGTCGCTCGCAAGGAACGTCCACGCAAGGAACGTCCCAAGAGCTAGAACCAGTACGACGGGTACAAAGATGCCCGAAATGCGGTCGGCAAGGCGTTGCACTGGAGCTTGGGTGCCCTGAGCGTCTTCGACGAGGCGAACGATTTGTGCGAGTGCGGTGTCTGCGCCCACTGCGGTAGCTGTGAAGGTCAGAGCCCCTTGGGTGTTGATGGTCGCACCGGCGACTTTGTCGCCGACCAACTTGTCGACGGGCACCGATTCTCCGGTGAGCATCGATTCATCGACGGCGGAAGCTCCGTCGATGACTTCACCGTCGACCGGGATCTTCTCGCCGGGACGAACGCGCAAGACGTCTCCAACCGAGACCTGTTCTACCGGTACCAGTTGTTCTTCACCGTCGACTACCACGCGCGCTTCTTTGGCACCCATTTCCAAGAGCTTGCGGATTGCGCTTGAAGCCTGACGCTTGGCGCGTGCTTCGAAGTAGCGGCCGAGCAGAAGGAAAGAGATGATTACCGCGGAAGAGTCGAAGTAGTGATCGGAGTGCGACGGCCCAAATGCGACTTGATAGGCAGAGAAGAAGAAGGCTGCGATGGTTCCCATCGAAATGAGCGTGTCCATGTTGGCTTGCAGTGAACGGGCGCGAATGGCCGCTTGTTGCAAGAACGGATAACCGGCCCAGAACTGAACTGGAGTCGCGAGTGCAAATGCCGACCATCGCGCCCAGGGCTCGTGCATGTAAACGAGCGAAAGCACAAGAACGGTAAGGCCAAGCGGCCATGCAACGAGAACCCGACGCAGCCACAGCTGTTGCAGCTCGACCTCCGTCTTGGCTTCGTCAGCGGCGTCGAAATCCTCAGCAGGGGCCAAGCCGTAACCGATCTTGCCTACTGCTGCGACAAGGTGGGTTGTGTCAATGGTGTCGGGGGCGAAGGCGACGGTGGCGCGAGCGGTGGCAAAGTTGACGGCAGCGGTTTGCACGCCGTTTTGGCGAGAGAGCGTCCGCTGCACACGTGTTGCGCACGAGCCGCACGTCATGCCCGAGATGGAGAACTCGACGGTCTCGTCTGCGGAAACGGTGTCCTGTAAGTCGCTCATTTGGTTGTCGCTTCCGTGCCAATGGCCAGCTCGGCGGTTGGCCCGGTCACGGTGCGGTCGAAACGAAGGGCTTCCATCAGTTCGTTGACGATCTGGTCGGTGCGACCGGCAACCATTGCGGCTGCAACGCAGGTCTCAAGGTGGTTGCGAAGCATGATCCGGCTGGCCTTCTCCAGCGAACCCTGAACAGCGGATAGCTGTTTCATCACTTCAGGACAGTAGGTATCTGCCTCGACCATTCGAATAACCCCATCGAGGTGGCCCTTGGCTGTCTTCAACCTGTTTTGAACTGATGTCTTGTGCTCGAGCTTCATAGGGATACCCTACCCCACATGGGGTGGGGTTATGCCTAGGAAAGTGATATTTACGGGTCGAGTCCTAAATCGTCTGGAAATCCGAGTTCGACCAGATAGAGCAGATGCTTTTCCAACGGTCCGGGCCGCACCAGAGCCGAGGCGGATACTTGCCGAGATGGCCATGCGATCAGCCGAAAGACTGCCGATCGGGGATGTCATTTTGTAGGATTTCCCGTCGTCCGTAACAATGTCCGGAGTAGCTACGAGTTGGAGATTGTATGAAGCGGCAGCACCCCGATCTGGTCAGAGCAGCACAGGCCTACCTGGGGGCAATTGCCTTGGCAGAACACCGCAGGGGTGCGCCGTCTTCTGTTAAGTGGTGGGTGGCCCGCAAGTATCGGTTCTCGAAGCTTGCTTTGGAAATAGCCGACCAGCTCGATCGCGAAGCAATAAGCCAGAGATATACCCGATTCGGCAGTACGGGCGTTGCCCTGTCGCCAGTGGTGCTCATCGAAGCGAAGGAGAAAGCATTCCTGGAAGAGCTACAGACGTACAACTCTTTTGGGGCTCTGGTTCGGCATTGGCGAATGGCCATCGTGTCGCAATGGGATATCCCAAAGAACGCTCGCAAGATGAATCCAAGAGCGCACCCACCATACGGGACCGAAGCGGAGCGCCACACTGCTATGCAACGCCAACTCTTTCGCACCGCATTCGACGTGCTTGTCGACGACCTCAGAGCGTTGCGGTCCCAACCTGCTCGGGGTCATCAGCCCCTCACCCGGCGGGTTGGTTCAGCAGACGGTAACCAGCCGCAGGTTTCGCGAAGGCATGCATTGCTGGTTGGGGGCGGTGCGATCGCAGCGGCACTGAGCGTGGACCCCGTCAGAGAGGCCCTCGAGGGTATCGCCCGGAGGGCGGCTGAATGGCCGGAGCCACCCCGGAAACCGGCAGTTGTACCGGTTCCGATGGTCCCCTATGCGGGACGCCCTAACGCGCCTTTGGGCGGTCCATTCAAGACTCGCAATGGCGGTGTGGCGAACTTCTCCCTCGTGCGCACCACCCAGCCGGGGTCGCGCCAACCGTCCGCCATTGGCCCTATAGAAGTCATTGCCATGGCTGAGGTCACCACTCCGGGCCCCCTCAGGACCGGCGCAGAGATTGAGTTGCCTCATTACGTCGTCAACATGACCTTCTGGTGGTCGTCGCTGGGTGGCTCTCCGCCCAAGCCTTCCTCGTTACACGTCAATGACAAACCGGTCTCTTTCAAGCCGACCCCGAGTGACGAGCAGTCGCACAGGGGGTTCGGTCCGATACGGGAAAGGATTTCTGCCGGACCCATCCCCGTTCATCAAGGTTCACGCGTCGAGCTGAGCGCGAAGCTTGAGTTGCTGGACAATCGGGGCAATGCGTTTGCTGTCGAAGCGAGTGGTATTGCCGTCGACACCACTGATCCAAGACACCCGGTTCTGGAGTCCTACGGCGCCACCGCTGAGCCTGTGAAATTGCAGCTCGATCCACCAGGACAGGGCCTCTCGCTCGAGCGCTAACTGCGACCGTCAGTCGAACATCGAGTCCACGTTGGCGACGTTTCGTTCGTAGAAGGCGACATTTACTCGCAGGCGTTCGCAGGTCTGGTCGACTGATTTCTGTGCTTGAGGCACCGGGTGGTCAGCCATAAAAGCCGGCACTCTGGCCGCAAGAGCGGGGTCCGTCTGAGCCGTTACGCCGTCGAGCATGCGGGCGATGCTGTTGTCGGGAAAGCGTTCGGCAAGCTCGCTCCAGCGCTCCTCGCACCATTCCCACGTGCGAAGTCCGGCTTCCTTGCGGGCCAGCATCACGCGCACGGTGTACGGAGCATCCTGCGTGCGAACACGGCCGTCACTGATCATCTCGAGAGTGCGTTCGACGAGCGATGGCTCGGTGAAGCACGCCAATGCCTGCAACGCATTCACCTTCTCCTGCGGAGTCGAGGACTCGTTCATAAACTTCTCATAGAGCTTTTCGTACCACGCAGGGTCGTTCGACGCCGCCAGCACCATCTCCACTGGTTCGATCAGGTTCGGATCCAGCGCTGTTGGGTCATTCTCGTAAGCCGTGTAGCGGGCAGCCGCCTCCATGCGCACCTCGACGTCAGCTCCGAGCGCACCCAGCAGGCCGATGACCGTTCCGCGCAAGGTGGCAGTGCGTTCACCCTCACCGGCTCGAGGGGCCCAACCGAGCTGGTCATACTTGGCCCTGGTGAGCGCCCGAACAAAGGATTGCAGCTTCTCCGCATTTGGGCCCGTCACCATCTTGTCAAGCATGCGCAACGGAGCGGACATCGCGCCCCAAACGTTGGGATCATCCTCGTTCTTCATCACGCTGATCAGGTGGAGGACGTCGGCTGTGGCGAAGGTGCCCGCCAAACACGCGGCCCAGGCATCGGTGACGATGATGAACCTCTCGAGAGAGTCGAGCGCGTCCATGTTGTTCATGATGCTGCGCAGCAGCTCCGGTTCGTAGCTGACGCGATAGAAGCCGTTTGCACCTTCATTGACAACAACCCATTCCGGCTTGCCCGGCAATTTCAGCTCGACGCTCTCGTCAGTCAGAAGCACCTTTTGAACGTGGAGTTCGCCATCGACCGTGGCTCGCACGGAGATCGGCACGTGCCAGAGGGCGCTCGCGGAACTGTCGCCGAGGGCGCCTTCGGCATTGTCGCCGAGAAAGCGGAAGCGTTTCTGGGTGAGGCGCAAACCGGTGTCGTCATCGGTCGGTTCAACGTGGACAATCGGATGACCGCCCTGGAAGATCCACGAATCCATGAGGGCTCGAACCGGTTCGTTACTTGCTCCCTCGATTGCGTCCCAGAGGTCAGTCGTTTCGGCGTTTCCGTAGGCATGCTCCTCGAGGTAGGCACCAATTCCCATGCGGAACTTCTCGGGGCCGATGTATTGCTCGAGCATGCGCAGTACCGATCCACCCTTTTCGTAAGTGAGGAGGTCGAACATGCCCTGCGCTTCCTCGGGTCGGATTACCTCGAACTCAATCGGGCGTGTCGAAGAAAGCGAATCCACGCTCATCGCTGCCGACTTGCTGAGGCCAAAGCTGACCCAGCGTTCCCACTCGGGCCGGAATGCATCGACAAAGAGCAGTTCCATGAAGGTAGCGAAGGCCTCGTTGAGCCAAATGCCATTCCACCACTTCATGGTGACGAGGTCACCGAACCACATGTGTGCAATCTCGTGAGCTACGACGTCGGCAACGCGCTCTACCTCGAGCCGGCTCGCTCTTTCGGGATCGACGAGAAGCGCCGTCTCCCGGAAAGTTACACACCCGAGGTTCTCCATGGCGCCGAAAGCAAAGTCCGGCAACGCGATCATGTCGAGCTTGCCACCGGGATAGGGGATTCCGAAGTAGTCGGTGAAATACCGAAGCGATGCTTCGCCGACTTCGAGTGCGAACTCAGTAAGCGCCTCGCGTCCGGGAACGCAAGCAACCCGCAGCGGTGTTCCGTCGACGTCAACCGTTCGGCTAACGGTGAGCGGACCGACCACGAATGCGACCAGATAAGTGGACATCTTCATGGTGTCCTCGAACTCGATCTGGCGCTTTCCGTCGCCGAGCGACGTCACCTCTAGCTCGCCGGCGTTTGACAGGGCCGTAAGAGAATCCTCAACTATCAGCGTCACAGCGAAGACAGCCTTGAAGTCGGGCTCGTCCCAGCACGGAAAAGCGCGACGGGCATCCGTCGCCTCGAACTGCGTTGTGGCAATCACGCGCTCGACGCCCTGATCATCGGAATAGGTGCTCCGGTAGAAGCCGCGCAACTTGTCGTTGAGCATTCCGGTGAACGTCAGATGAAGCACTAAGGACCCAGGCTGCGCGGTCCCCGAAAGAGCAATCGTTGCCACTTCCGCTTCCTCATCGTGCGTTACGGTGCCGCTGAGTTGGTTGCCGGCGTCGTCTATCAGCTCAGCGGAGATGATCTCGAGTTCAGCGGAGTTCAGCCTGATCTCATCAATAGGTTCGGCAATCTTCACCTGAACCTTCTCCTCGCCGCTGAAACGTGAGGCATCGAGGTCGGGTCGCAGCGTTAGCTCGTAGCGCTCGGGTTCGACAGTTCGTGGAAGGCGGTATGGATTCGTGTCGGCCACGTGGGACTCCTGGCTTGAGGGGCACAGACTTTGGGCGTGCAGATAGAGGACTTGCCGAGCGTAGCCACTTCCCGTCCGCCTTCGTTGGCGCTCGATGAGCGAACTCACCTCGCCAGCCGTGAAAGCCCGGGCGGGGGAATACCGCCATGGGGGATGCTTGGCTGCTAAGCAGCAGTCCCGTGAACGACTTCGATCTTGATGGTCTTGGTGATCTCGCCCAACCACGTCTGGACGTGCTCACCATCGGCCACGCCCTGCTGGACGTACTGGCCGGCGCCGATGATGGGTTCCTGGTGCAACAAGGTCTGGTCAAAGGGTCGATGAGCCTCATCGACGCCGAGCGGGCGCAGGTTCTCTATGACCTGATGGGGCCCGGCACTGAGGCGTCGGGAGGCTCGGCCGCCAATACCGCCACGGGCGTCGTAGCCTGCGGCGGTACAGCAGCGTTCATCGGCACTGTCGCCGACGATCAGCTGGGTGAGATATTCGTGCACGACATGAGCGCCGCCGGAGTGCTCTATCGAACCCCTGTTATGGCTCCACCACCGGCTACGGGCCGTTCCCTGGTTTTGGTAACGCCGGAGGGCGAGCGCACCATGAACACTTACCTCGGTGCTGCCTCGTCGGTGAGTCTCGAACATCTCGACGAAGAACTCCTGCAGGGCGCGGCGATTACTTACGTCGAGGGTTACATGCTCGATACGAAGAATCCCGCTGAGGCGCTTCAGCGGACGGTCGAGTTGGTTCGTGGGGCGGGAGGACGTGTTTCGCTGACTCTTTCCGACCTGTATTGCGTTGAACGACATCGTGATCTGTTCATGGATCTGTTGGATGGGTCAGTAGACATCTGTTTCGGGAACGAGGAGGAAGCGTGCGCGCTGTTCGGGGTGACCGACCTGAATCGCGCCGTCGAGGAGCTGGCCAAAAGGTGTGAGGTCGTGGCCATAACTCGTGGCTCGAAAGGCTCGCTGCTTGTGGCTGACGGTGGACGCGTCGACGTCGACGCAGAGCCGGTGAACGTTATCGACACGACGGGCGCCGGCGACCTCTACGCCGCCGGTGTTCTCACCGGCCTGGCCCGAGGTTGGCAACTCGAGGAATGCGGGCGTATGGGAAGCCGGGCTGCCGCCGCCGCTGTGTCGCAAATGGGCGCTCGGCTGTCTCGCGACATCAAGCCACAAGGGCACTAGCCTCACCCCGTGGAACGGTTTGGATTCGTTGGGTTGCCCAACGCAGGGAAGTCTTCGCTCTTCAACGCCCTCACCGGTGGCGGTGCTCTCGCTGCGCCTTATCCCTTTGCGACAAAGGACCCAAACGTCGGCTCCGCCAAAGTGCCGGACGACAGGTTGATGAAGCTCAGCGAGATGAGCAAATCAAAGAAGGTCGTGCAAGCCACCGTCGAGTTTCTTGACATCGGTGGCCTGGTGGCCGGGGCCAGTCGCGGCGAAGGACTCGGCAACAAATTCCTCGGTGGTATTCGCGAAGTCGACGCCATCGTCTACGTACTGCGCGCCTTCGAGAACGACGACATCGTCGGGCCGTCTGACCCTATGGAACATCTTTCGACGGTCGAGACCGAACTGACGCTGGCCGACTTGCAGACTATCGAGAACCAACTGCCCAAGAAGCAGAAGCTGACGAAGCTCGATAAGTCGAAGGAGCTTGCGCTCGAGGTCGAGGCAATGCAGAAGACCTTCGACGTTCTCAATAGCGGAACGCCGGTCTACCGGTCCGACCTGAGCACTGATATCAAGGAGGCTCTCAAGCCTGCCTTTCTCTTGACCAACAAGCCGGTCCTTGCCGTTGTGAATGTCAGCGAAGACGATCTGGAGCGCGCCGAAGAGTTGGCTGCACCGGTGGTCAAGGAGCTCGAGGGCGCTGAAGTGTTGACCATGTGTGTGCAGCTCGAAGCCGAGGCTGCGCAGATGAGTACCGAGGCGGAACGAGTCGAGATGCTCGATGCCCTGGGACTCGGTCAAGGCGCGCTGCCGCGCATGCTTCATGCCGCATATCACCTGCTGGGCCGTCGAACCTTTCTCACCACGGGGGAAAAGGAGTCACGAGCCTGGACATTTCGGGCCGGGGCGAACGCACCGGAATGCGCCGGCGTCATTCACACAGACTTCCAGCGTGGCTTCATTCGAGCCGAGGCAGTGCACTGGGACGAGCTTCTCGAGCTCGGCTCATGGAGCAAAGCGCGCGACGTAGGCAAGCTTCGCACTGAGGGCAAGGAGTACGAAGTACAGGACGGCGACGTACTCGAATTTCGTTTCAACGTCTGAGTTCGTCAACAATGGCGAACGGTGTTCTTGTACTTGTGGCCACGCCCATTGGCAACTTGGGTGACCTCTCACCTCGCGCTGTTGAAACTCTGCGCGATGCCGATGTCATCGCTTGTGAAGACACACGCCACACGGGCAAGCTCTTGCATCATGCCGGCATTGGCGGCGTCAAACTGATCGCAGTCCACGAGCACAACGAGATGTCGGCTGCGCAAGACCTTGTGCGGCGCGTGAAAGCCGGTGAACGGGTTGCCCTGGTGAGCGACGCCGGGATGCCCGGCATCAGCGATCCTGGCGAGCGGGTGGTTGCCGCTGTAGCTGCGGCCGGTTTGAAGGTGTCAGCCATACCTGGGCCCTCGGCTGCGCCTGCCGCCGTTGCGGTTAGTGGTTTACCAACACAAAGGTTCTGTTTCGAAGGCTTCCTTCCGAGAAAGGGCCGCGAGCGCGCCGAACGTCTTCAATCGCTGTCAGGCGAACTGCGTACGAGTGTGATCTATGAGGCACCGCACAGGCTCGAGGTCACGGTGGCCGATCTAGCCGAGCGGTGTGGGCTCAGCCGCCAGGTGGTTCTCGTTCGAGAAATGACAAAGATCCATGAGGAGGTTTGGCGAGGCTCCCTCGATCAGCTCGGGGTGCGCTTGGCCGGCGCGGGAGTAAAGGGCGAATGTGTTCTCGTGCTGGCCGGAGCGCCTGAGCCTGAACAGAAGTCCGACGAGGCCATCCTTTCCGCGCTTCGTGTCCAGCTGGAAGGCGGTGCCAGCAAGAAGGATTCAGTGGCGGCGGTTGTCGATGAGCTTGGAGTTCCTCGCAATCGGGCCTACGCCCTGGCCCAATCCCTGGCGAAATGACCGCACCAACATCGCAATGGGCCGGCCAATGGCACGTCGATGGCTACGCTGCAGCGGTGTCCAGGTACTACGTGACAACGCCGATCTACTACGCAACCGACGTCCCGCACATCGGTCACGCCTATACAACAGTCATAGGCGATGCCCTGTGCCGGTGGCGTCGCCTGATGGGCGACGAGGTGTTCTATCTGACGGGCACCGACGAGCACGGCCTGAAAATGCAGCGGGCGGCCGAGGCTCTTGACTTAACGCCTAGGCAGTTGGCTGATCAAACCGCTGTTCGCTATCGCGAGACGTGGGATCAGCTCGACATCAAGTACGACGACTTCATCCGCACCACTGAGGACCGCCACTACAAGGCTGTAGCCGCGTTTCTGCAGACCGTGTACGACAACGGCGACATCGAGCTACGCGCCTACGAGGGTCTTTATTGCGTGGCGTGCGAGGCGTACTACACCGAGGAAGAGGCTCGGGACGGGAACTGTCCTATTCACGAACGTGTGCTCGAGCGCATGCAGGAGGAGAATTACTTCTTTCTCCTGAGCCGTTACGAGCAAAGGCTCCTTGAGTGGATTGATGCCAATCCGCAATGCATTCAGCCCGAGACACGCAAGAACGAAGTCCTGGGGTTTATTCGCGGAGGGCTGCAGGACATTTCAATTAGTCGAAGCTCTATCTCGTGGGGCGTTCCCTTGCCATGGGACCCGAAGCATGTCGCCTGGGTATGGTTCGATGCGTTGCCCAACTACATCACCGCCATCGACTACGGAATTGATCAAGAGCGTTTTGCCCACTGGTGGCCGGCTGATCATCACCTTGTTGGTAAGGACATTCTGCGATTTCACGCCGTATTCTGGCCGGCCATGCTCATGGCAGCTGGGCTCGAGCCTCCGCGTCACATCAGCGCCCATGGTTGGCTGTTGGTCGGCGGCGAGAAGATGTCGAAGACGCGTCTCAACCAGATTGCGCCTCTTGACCTGGCCAAGGACTTTGGTGT
>Ga0136611_10002725_pt1 | contig 12345 bp, 12 predicted proteins | sample AntDrymUQ2232306_2_FD_106645 | JGI IMG/M metagenome (GOLD analysis project Ga0136611, IMG submission 106645) | Polar desert sand microbial communities from Dry Valleys, Antarctica - metaG UQ223 (23.06) | ecosystem: Environmental > Terrestrial > Soil > Desert | place: Antarctica: Dry Valley... | reverse complement strand
TAATCGAAGACTAATGTGGTATAATCCCATTGTTCCATGAGAGGAAACTATTTTGGCTCGACATCCCGTAGAAGAAACACGCGAACTCGAAGACATCGAGATTCGCGCCGATGCAGAACATCCCGGATTTTCCGGGTACGCTGCGCGTTTCAATTCTGTTGACTCTCATGGGTCGGCGTTTACTCGTAGTGCCTTCCGAAAGACGCTCCGTGAGCGTGGCGACCGGATCAAGGTCTTGTTCAACCATGACCCTGACAAGGTAATCGGCAAAGCCACCGAGCTACGTGCGGACGCCAAGGGACTCTATTTCAATGCTCGTATCGCTGAAGAGACGACCTGGGGCAAGGAAGTAATGACCCTGATCCGGGCCGACATTCTCGATGGGATGAGCTTCGGCTTTCGCTCCCTTCGCGAGCGCCCCGGCCTCCCCACGGACAATCTCGACCTAAGCGCCCATCGTGGCGCGAAACCCGAAGAAGTCCGTGTTATCGAAGAAGTACGGCTCAAAGAATTGTCCGTCGCTTCTTTCCCAAGCAATGAATCCTCTCTTATTGACAGTTATCGATCCGAAGATGCCGATGAAGTGCTGTCGGACCTCCTTGAGAGTATCCGCAACGCCGACCTCACATCAGGTCAGATCGAGAAGCTCAGCGAAAACATCCGTTGCCTTGCCGACATTCTTGACGACGCCGCGCCGCCTAGCACGCACGCCGATGAGAACCGTCACCAACTGGATATCGACATCGATCTTATTCTTCTGGAGCTAGGACAACCATGAATATCGAAGAACTACGCCGACAGTATGAACAGGCAGTTGAACGCCTCCGCGCTATCCGCGCAATGGATGCTGACGCTCTGACTGATGAAGTCCGGGCCGAGGTGCCCACGCTCAATACTCGCGCCCTGAGCCTTCGTGACCAGATCAACGAAGCCGTCGAGGCCGAGGCGACGATTGCTTCATTCGACCAGGCTCGATCCACGTCTCGTGGACGTGCTTCCGCTGGCGACACCGTTGCCGCTGGCCGTGAAGAGGAAAGTCGTGCCGAAGTGGACGAAGTTCGTTCCGCTGGTGCAATTCTGACCGAAAGTGACGAGTATCGTGCTTGGGCTGAAAGCCGGTCTGATAGTCCGTTCGTCTACAACTATGATGCTGACGAGTCTCGTGCTATCGTCAATGTGCCGCTTCTGCCGACCAACTACCTCCAAGCGCAGCGCCTTCCCGGCTTCCGTCGATTCGACCCGCTTTACGGCTCCCTTCGTGATGTGCTTCTTACCGGAACGACCACGGCTGAAAGCCTGATCTTCTTCCGCGAAAATGCGTTCGTGAATAACGCGGCGTTTGTTGCTGAGGCGACGGCGACAACTGGAGCCTCTGGCCTCAAGCCAGAGTCCGGCCTCGCCTTCGAAGAGGCGACGGCTCGCGTTGGAACCATCGCGCACTGGATGGCGATTACCGAGCAGCTTGAGTGGAATGCCCCCGAGCTTCGCAGCATCGTGGATCAGCGGCTACTCGAAGGACTCAATCTGCACGAAGATGTGCAGTTGCTTTCGGGTAACGGCGTAGGATCGAATCCAACCGGGTTGCTCAATACGACTGGCATCCAGCTTCTCAACAATGCGTACTTCATCGCGAACCCAACGCAGAACGTGGGAACTGAAGCCGGGCCATTCGACCGCCTAGCTCGCGCTCAGCGACTCATCATCACCGTTGGACGTTCTCGCCCGAACTTCATCGTGATGAACCCGGTGGACGACGAGTATTTCCGCACGATCATGGATGCGAATGGGCACTTCTATGGCGGTGGTCCATATGTATCTGGCATCTCGACTCAATTCTGGGGGCTGCCGCGCATCCTCAACGAGAACATGCCCGCCGGTCAGGCGCTCGTTGGAGACGGACGACAGGCGCAGATTTGGGACCGGATGAGTGCCCGTGTGACGGTTGGACTCATCAACGATCAGTTCATCCGCAACATGAAGACAGTTCGCGCCGAGAAGCGTGTTGGCCTTGCGGTCTACCGACCGTCCGCCTTCGCCCTCGTCAACCTCTTCGCCTAATCGATGTTACCGTACTTTGGGGGCAATGGATTCGGCGTCCCGAACTCCAACCCTGACCTAGGAAGGGAGAGTAGCTTGACTACTCTCCCTTTTTCGGAGGAGATGCCTGTGTCTGCCAAGAAAGCTCAAGAAAACGGTTTTTACACGGTTGGTGCGAGTTACTTCTATCTTCAAAAGGGAACCTTCATTCCCGATGAGGCCGAAAACGTCTTCTACGAAGAGCCAGAAGAGACGGTCACGGCAAATGACGATCTTGCATCGCGCATGATTGACCAAGAGAATGCCGTCGATGACGAGGGTGAAACAACCTCCGATGACCAGATTCTTGATGCAAAAGGCAATACCCTCTTGACGACCAGCGACTCAAAGGTTCGTGCAAATACCAATAGGGTCAAGGGCAAGTAAGCCATGCGCTATGCAGACGCCGAAAGCGTCTACCTCCTAACTGAAATCGACCCGGATGTCGCTGATCCACAAGAACTTGTTGCGCTTGAAAACCTGGAGGCGGCGGTCGCGGCGGTCATCGACGCAAAGTGCAATCGCACGTTCGATGGCGGAGTTGTATCGTCCACACGAACCTTGGGGTACAATCCGGGCCTCGTGTACTACGCTGACCGGGTATACATCCCTGAGAGCGGATTGTGGTTCTTCGGCGACTTTTACGCCGGAGACTACTCGAATCCGTACATCTCTTCGACCGGGCTCCGCAACGTCACACAGGTAAAGGCCGGTGGAACGTGGAGCGGCCTAGCTTGGCCTGGCGAGGTCACGCTTGCCATCGATACATGGCAGCTTTCGTTCAAGCGAAAGGATGGGTGGTATCAAGGGCTAATGATCCCATCCTATCGGTACGCAGACATTCGTGTAACCGCCGAGTGGGAAGACGGTGCCGAGAGCGCAACAATTCCTGCCGACATCCGAGAAGCGGCAACCTTTATCCTCGTTGATGAGTGGCGTATTCGCCACATGTCGCCAGCCGGTGAAATCGGCCCCGCTGGACTCTCGATCTATCTTCGCAATGCTTGGGAGTACGAAATGGTCAAGTCGGCCATTGCCAATCACACATTCCGGCAGATGGTCGTATGACCAGTATTACGATTGACGTAGGGCCATTCCTCAGATTCGCCGAGAATATGGGCGCTGCCGAACATAAGGTAAGGCAAGCCCTTGTCGTTGGTGGGAATGCAGTATCCAAGCAAGGCGTTCAGATCGCCCAAGGCATTCTTTCATCCAATGGCTCGGTTGTAAGTGGCGATTTGCGTGACGATATTACAACTCGACCAACGGCGCACAATGGCAATAACATTGTCATTCAATACGGACCAAGAAAAAGGCAGCCCGCAGACTGGGTAGAGCATGGACGTGGCCCGGTAAACGCTCGTGCTGGCGGAATGCTCAAGTTCCAGATCAAAGGTAGAGGGCCAGTCATTTATGCCAAGAGCGTCGGCCCAGCGCGTCCGCGACCATTCATGCAGCCAAGCGTCAAGCGCTTGATGCCAATTGCGACAAAGACGCTCGGAGAAGCGGCAATGAAAGCCATTGAGGGTGTGGTATAATGGCCGTAGGTGACTCAACAGTACAAGAAATACTTGATGCCCTCGCTGAACAGGCGATTACCGTACCCGGCATCCTTGCATCGTACGGTGCCGACATCACCACAGTCCAAAAGACGCCAACGATTATTTTCTCGTGGTTCTCGGACATTGATACATTGGTGGGGCATGGCTCTGACCAACTCTGGATTATCTCGGCAAAAGCGACACTTTATCACTCGCCCATTCGTGGCAACACGCTCCGTCCAAACATATCAGGGTACAACGATCTTATTCATCCACTTGTAGACAAGATTAGCCGACATCCTAACACCTATCCATATCTTTCGAAAATGTGGGCGCTCAAGGGTGTAGATCGAATCAATGTAACTCGGGTACGACCAGCCGAGTTTGGTCTTGAATACGCGGGGCACCAATTCTTCGGTGCTGAACTATTCCTCGACATCAAATTGCACCGAAGGGTTGAACAATAATGGCAACAAAGAAGGAAAAGAGCGCAGAGACATTCGTTCGTTATGTGGGAAACGGGAAGCAGTTTTTCATTGGCGTCGATACTCGCGATCTGACCAAGGATGAGTTCGACGCACTAGAGCCACTTCGGCAGCGAGACGTGCTTGCAAGCCCTCTCTATGAGGCAGCAACAGCCGAGGGGCAGAAGCAAGAAGCGGCTGTTCAAGCGGCCAATCAGCCTGATCCAGATAATAGTGGCGATACAGGCGAAAGCGAGAACAACTAATGCCGGGTGGAACGCATATCTTCAATGAAATCGGCCTACGCCGAACCCAAGTGGGGACGGAGGCCGTTCCCGGCGTAGCAGCGGTCCCTGATTATCGCTGGTATGGCGATCTTGCGATTAGCAAGAGTGCCGCGCTCATTCGTACCGTTGAAAACACGGGTACGTACGACGGCCTGATTACGCCTCGCCGAGAATTGGCGACCTACTCAGGAACCTACGGTGAACGCCTGACGTACCAGAGCTTTGCCTATCACAACCAGTACGGTATCAAGAGTGGCGCGACAGGCGTTGCAAATGCTGGTGGGTTCCTCCACACAGCATCGCCAACCGCAGCCGACGACGATGTTGCCTCAGCAACGCTTGAGTACGGCGTCGAGGGACAGGTCTGGCGCTCAACCGGCGTCCGGCACAACGAATACACTGTTGCTATCGATACCGACGACTCCGATGGCGTCTGGAAGATGTCGAGCAACTTGTTCGTTCGCGACATGACTCAGGTGGTCGATGACTCGGGCGTCACAACGGGTGTGGGCGGGACGACCTCAAACCTCGTTGATACCACAAAGGCGTGGACGATCAACAGCAAGGCCGGTGCGTGGGTCTTCATCGCCTTTGGCAGCCATGACGGCGAGGTTCGACAAGTCCAGAGCAACACGGCCACGATCCTGACGTTCTATGGCCCTGCACTTGCGGCCCCCATTCCTGTCGGCACCGCGTACCGCATTGAAGGCTTGTTCACGTCGGGCGTGCCATTCCAGAACGACGACAGCATTCGCGTTCCGGGAACGAAGCTCTACATCGATCCGGCCAGCGGGGCAATTGGCACCAACCAAGTTCTTGACCGATTTATCTCGGCCAATGTCACCGTCAACAGTATGCGTACTGGCAAGCGGTTCGCCGAAAACTTTGACGAGATGTCGGCGCGAACGGGTCGCGGCAAGCGCATGATTACCGGGCAGGTTCGGCTGGAGTTCGACCGTCGAGATGAGTACCAAGAGTACGAGAATCTTAGTGAGGTTGCGCTTCGCTTCCACCAGGACGGCCCTCTGCTCGATGCCACGAATAAGATGTACGCACGTATCGACATCGCTCGCGCTGTTTGGGACGTGGTAGACATGGACGAGCGCGAGAACAACATCACGGCCACCTTCGGCTTCCTCGCCTATCTTCCGACCGTTGGAACCATCGCCACCTTCGCTTCGAAGAATGATCTTGCTGTACTGCCGTAATGCGGTATAATGAGAACATCGGTTGATTGAAAGACGGCTAATCTCCCGATTAGCCGTCTTTTTATTGGAGGAAACATGGGAAGCGCAGTTCTCAAGAAGATCAAGAAGGGCGGCGGTCAGCAGGCGATCAACAACCGTTACAAGTGGGTGGAGTTCTCGGCGGAGGATGATACGGTCTACCGGGCGCGAGTCCGAACCTCATTGCTCAACAAGGAAGTTGAGAAACTGGTTGGCCTGAATATGAACGGGGATCAAAAGCAGGTTCACGAAGCCATCCATCGGTACGTCGAAGAGTGGAACATCACCATTGAAAGCGAAGAGGACGGCGAGCTTTACGAGGTGCTTCCTCCGCGAGAGGCCGGTCCCGAAGCGTTTGACTACGTGCCAACCCAGTTTGTGTACGCCATTATCGGTACGCTCATCAATGAACCGTTTACCAAAATCGACCCAAAATCCTTGACGCCTGTAGAGACTACGGAAGAGACGTAGAGAAGCAACGGGGGGTGGACGGCAAGGGCAAACTCAGACCAGAAGAACTGCCCAAACCCCCTATTCAACTTCTATGGGCGCTCGACATGGACTTCTCGCCAATGCATCCTGACGTATGGGCAGACACAGACGCCGAACGCTGGCATTACTACTTGCAGCTAAGAGTCGCATACGAAGATGGCCGCGACATCACGAAGCGTCGGCGCGGAAACCCTGAGGCCGCAAAGCAGGGTATGGATGCAATGATAAAGAAGCACAGCTAGGACACATATGGCAGGCGATGTAGTCATCCGAATCACAGCCGTCGATGCTGCTTCTGGCGTTCTCAAGAAGATCGGCCAAGCGGCGACTCAGGCTGCAAATGAAATGGAAAAGGCTAGCAAGAAGGCGGACAAGTCACTTGACCAAATAGATAAAAAGGCCAAGCAGACTGACAAGGAAATGCGTACATTCGAGCGTACCAGCCTTGCGGTTGGTGCCGCCTTGGGCACAACGGCTATGGCTATTATCAATGTGTCTGCCGCTTACCAGAGACAAGAGCGCCAACTTGCCGCCCTGAATCGTTTATACGGTGAATCCGGCCAGCAGATGATTGCCTACGCCGAAACGATCCAGAACACAACCAAGTTCAGCAACGATGCGGCTCGTGACTCCGCCATCGTGCTCAATACCTTGGTAGATAATTACGGCTTGGCAACGGGCCAGATTGAGCAACTTATCTCGCGATCTACCGACCTTGCCCAGCTTCACGGCAAGAGCTTGACCGAAGTGAGCCAGATGGTCAGCAACGCGCTTCGCGGCGAGGGTGAGTACATCGAACAAATCGGTGTGACGCTCAACCAGACCTTCGTTGCTCAGCAAGCAGCGGCGCGTGGCATGAAGAACTTTATCTCAGAGATGACCGCTGCCGAACAGGCCGCGTTCCGATTCACCTTGCTCATGGAACAAACAGCAACGTCCCAGGGCTACGCGATGGAAACCGCCACGGGAATGCGTGGCGCTATTGGCTTGATGATAAACACGTTCGGCGATGGAGCACAAGCTGTTGGCGGAATGCTTGGGCCGGTTCGCGACTTGGCGGGTGAGTTCCAGAATTACGCACTCTGGATGCCGCTCATTGGTTCGCAGATTGGCCGCATGTTTGCCGTTATCAAGACCAGCGTGTCAACCGGAACAGCAGCGGCAGGAGCGATGACCGCGCTTCGTTTCGCGATGTCGCCACTGGGACTCATCATTGGTGCCACCGCTATTGCGGTTGGCGTCTTAGGGAACAAGTTTCTCCAGAACAAGCAAGCCGCTGCCCAACTCGCCGCGCAGAACGAGATGGCCGCACAATCTTATAAAAATCTTGAACAAGCAATCTCCTCAATGTACTCAAGTGGTGATATCAATGCGGCCAAGTTCTCTCAAACACAAGCGGCGGCTGCCAAAGAGTACATCAATGTTTGGCAGGAGGCTGTTAGTAAGGGTCTATCGGAAGATCAGGGTGGCTTCGCTGACAGCATCGAGTCGGGTATGGGGAGCCTGTTCAGCGGCCTCACAATCGACGGAAGTGCCCTAGGACAACTCACTGGCGGTATTAGCGAATACTTCAAGCAGGCGGGCACAACCTTCAACCGTGAAGCCCTCGAAGCTATGCAGATTAGCCCTGCTGTCGAGGCACAAATCTATAATTCACTTGGACAGGTTTTCCAGCTATCCGGTATGCCCGGCGTTGATCTGTCTGCCTTCAAGGCCGAATGGGACAGCTTCTTCGCCCAGCTTGTTGTAAATCTTGGAAACGGCGATCTTCTGCCGGAAAATGTAGCTGCCGAAATCGATGCGTGGGCTCAAGACATGGCGATGCGACTCGCCGTGGGCGCGGCTGAAATCCAGCAATCCGTTGACGAGCTTGAACGCGCATTTGAAATGCGTGACTTGAGCCTCGACGGCTGGTCCGATGCGGCGATTGGCGAAATCGAAATATTCGATCAGATGTCCGAGGCTATCTTCCAAGCATCCAGCAAGCTTAGTGGGCTTTCCGAAGAATACGGATCGTTTAGTTATTTACTCACTCCTGTTGATACATCTGCCCTCCAGTTTACATCAGAGCAAACAGCCCTTCTCGAAACATCATTCAAGAGTCTTCGCGAACTAATGATGAGCGGGGATTTTGATAATCCAGCAATAAATGACGCGATCACTGAGCTTGGGTCGCTCTTTATCAGCGGAGCAATCACCGCAGATCAATACACTAAAGCCGTAATGAGCATCGCCAAAGGAATTGACGACTACGCACTATCCACAAGTAACGGAATAGCAGCAGCCAAGGCGCTCGGTCAGGAGATGGACGCTTCTCGGGAGAAGATGCGCGAGAATCTTGACGCAGTGAAGGAAGAAAATGCGGCTCGTCAGGAAGAGATGATTGCCGCTGCTACTCAAGCTATTGAAGAGTTCAATGAGGCTCGATCCAGCTTCCTGACTTCGTACTACGAAGCCTTCCAGATGGACGACCCGGTTTCGAAGATCAATCTCTCCTCGCTTCGCAACGAGTTCACTGGCCTTGCTGGCGATGTTGCCAATGCCGCAAGTCAACTAGAGACAGTCTTCCGTGTCGTTGTCGAGAATACCAATGCGATTGCCAGCCAAGCCCAAGGTGCTCAAGATTGGGCTGATGGACTCTTCGAAGTTGTCGATGGCGCGTCGAAGATTGGCGATCTTCTCGCCAACAACTTCATCAACCAGACGCAATACAACGATGCCCTTGCAGCGCAGGGAGACATTCAAGCATCGAATGCTCACATCCAGCGTGATGTTCTGACAATTCAGGCAATGCAAGCGCCACTCATTGCCGAAGCAACTGCCGCTGTCGAAGCGCAAATGGACACCTTGAGTAGAATGCCTATCGAGCAGCAGCGAGTTACGCTCGGCTGGATGGACTCACAAACTGCGGCTCAAGCGTATACCCTGATGACCCAAGCAGCCCAAGTCGCAACTGGCGAACTTGGGGCTGTTGGCGAGGGTGCATTCAAGAGCATGATTGAAGGCGCGGTTGCGGTCAACCCCCTTCTCTTCGACATGCTCGAAACTATCGGACTCGTCTCGGGGACACCGCTCGATTTCAAGGTGAACCTCGATGGCGTAACTGAGGGCATGTCCGAAATCGAGCGCCTGACGATGAGTATTGATGCGCTCATCGTGCAGCTTGGCGGTATGCCCCCAGATATCAAGCTTGGCGTCCAAGTTGACGGCGAAGAGAAAATCTCGTCGGTCATGGCGAAAATCAACGAGTGGGGTGGCCTTGATAATACGAACGTCAAGGTTGGCGTCGAGGTCGATAACGAGGGGCTTGCGAACTTCCAGAGCATTGTCAATAACCTGACGAATAGCAAGCCGATTGCGGTTCAGGCCAAGATTGAGATTTCGGAATCCAACGCCGGACTTGCCAGTTTCCAGAGCATCGTCAACAACCTTATGAACGTCGAGCCAGTCAAGGTTCCAGCCCAACTTGACCTTGCCGGAAGTATTGAAGACCCCGAGCCTATCGTCGTTCCGGTTACATACGATGTTTCCGCCGCTGATCTGCCGACGATAGAGCCTATCGTTGTTCAGGTTTCATTCAATATCGATGCCAGTGCGATTACGAACGCGATGGCTGAATGGTCAATGGGCGGCGAAGTCGCGGGGCCAATTGTCAGGTTCTCGAAAGAAGACGGCGAGGTCCACATGGCCCTCGGCGACTGGCAAGCCGTTGGTGCGGTATCCGGGCCTATCATTCGATTCGATTCAGACGCGGCAATCCCCCAAGCATCACTCGACCGCTGGACCGGCATGGGCGCGGTAAGCGGGCCAATTATCACCTTCGACAAGAATACCCAGGCTCCTCAAGAGGCACTAGCCCACTGGAATTACATGGGCACCGTTACCGGACCTATCGTCAAATTCACGGCGAATACGAGTGAAGTTACATCGGCCCTTCAAGCGTTCTCAGGAACTCGCGTCATCGGCACACGAGTTGTCGATGTTGTGACGCGCAATAGAACCGTGAACTTCGGTGGTGGCCCAAATGAACGACACGGTGGCATCCCCGGCATGGCGCATGGTGGTATCCTTATCCATGCAGCCGAGAATAATCAACCAGAGATTGCGACGTTCGCTAACGGCGGAACGTCGCGTCTCAGCCAAGAAGGCAACTACATGGTGCCGCCGCACACGCTCATCACGCCCAGCAATGTGCATCGTGGAGCAAGCACTGGCGTCACGGTGAACATCCAGACCGGCGACTGGTATGGCGGCTCGCGGCCAGACCTCGATGAGTGGGCAGCCGATGGCCTTATTCCAGCGATTGCCGAAGAACTCCGACGCGATGAGCGAGCATCCGGGAGGGCTGCATGATAATCAATAATTATGCCCCTTACACCGGATTCGGCGATGACTACGCTGTATCGGTCAAGTTCGCGATCTTGCACCCGGACAACTCGTTCCCGCAGTGGACGAGCAGTCCGCGTATGTCCGAGCATTCGATTCGCAATAGCAACAAGACTGTCTCGCAATTCCACGGACGCGCCCCCTACGAAATCACACTGCCGCTCTACTTTGCCAGCATTGACGACTTGGAGGCTCTAGACGAGCTTGTAGGGCGCAGTGCAACGCTTCGCTACCTGTACGGTATCTCGAAGCGCATTGGCGGCGTGAGAGAGACGATCCTAGGGCAAAATTACCTCAACCTTGAACACACGATTCTCTGGTCAGTCTCGAATGAGCAGTACCAAATCAATGGACCGTGCGAAGCGAGTGTGACTTTTCGTCGTTCGTACAGCGATAGCGCTGTGGTTGGTGGCTATGGGTTTGCGGCCTATGGTGAAGATGTGTGAGCGCCCCCTAATGAATATTCATACGGAGAACTAAATGCCAAGACCGACGATTGGACAAAATCCGTGGGGGAGCACCCTCAATAGCGATCTTGATACGCTCGACACGAAGATTGCCCGGACCTACCCGGCCACGGTCGGCACGGACGGTCAACTACTGGGCAAGGCGGGCGGCGTACCGGCGTGGGTCGCCGCACCGAGCGGCGGCACCACCGAGGCGTTTATCGTTATCGGGAACGGCACGAACCAGACGACCGCCCTCCAGACGGCGCTCAATAACGCCCGTGACAGCACGACGATCAAGACCGTTCGTTTCCACGGCACGGTCTTGGTTGACGCGCACGCCTCGGGCAATGCGGCATTGCTCATCGTCGAAACCGGTGTCACGCTCGAAGGCGTCGGGTATTCGTCCTGCATCAAGCTTCGGCCTGAGTCGTTCGTCCAAAATCCGGTCGGCCAGAACATCCAGAACTGGGGCATTGTCTACCGGTCCTACGCCACCCTTCGCAACTTCCGTATCGACGGCTCACGCGGAGCCATCGCCAGCGGCACCTGGAGCGAGTACGCCACCAATGGCATTGGCGGGGACTGGACCACCCCACGCACCGGGGTCGTATTCGACCACCTCTGGATTCACGACATCGGCGGCAAGAACAAGGAATCGTTCACGATCAATTGCGGTGGCGGCGAGACCGGCCAGGTTGCGTCATACCTCTGGACCTGGAACAACGACGGTTCGGGCGGCGTCCACCTCACCGGCGATCCAACTGGCGTGCACGGCAACCGGGCCGAGATCAGCCACGTCTACGCCTGGAACAATGGCTGGCAAGGCATGTCCACCTACGGCTTCGACAACGCCCGGTTCAGCGACTGCCACGCCTGGGACAACGACGGCAACGGCTTCAACAACGAGTGGGGCAATGACATCGAGTACTTCGATTGCGTGTCGCACGGCAACGGGTTTGCCGGGTTTGGCACCTACGGTGACGTGAACAATATCACGTACCACAATCCCATCAGTTACGATAACGTGAAGGACGTATCGAACAACTGGCGCGGTGAGTTCGGCTTTTTGGAGAGCAATATCGGGGCGGTGTCCGCTGGACCGAAGACGGTTACGATCAACGGTGGACGGGTTACGCCCAACAGCGGCATCTCCCACGTCTATCGGAGCTACAACGCGACGGTCACGACCGGCAAGAAGTTTGCCGATGTCGTCATCAATCACCCGGACGCTGCGTCGTGGATCATCAACCAACCGCAGCAAACCGGCGTCCAGTACAAGGGGCTGGAGTACCTGCGGCCCGTTTCGACCGGGACACAGGCGTCGTGGGCCAATGGCGGGGTCACGACCGCCGCGTACGCGCTGAACAGCCCGGAGGGCCAGAACCCGGTCACGCTCTCCGTAGCAGCACAGTACAGCAATCGAG
>Ga0136611_10002724_pt1 | contig 12346 bp, 7 predicted proteins | sample AntDrymUQ2232306_2_FD_106645 | JGI IMG/M metagenome (GOLD analysis project Ga0136611, IMG submission 106645) | Polar desert sand microbial communities from Dry Valleys, Antarctica - metaG UQ223 (23.06) | ecosystem: Environmental > Terrestrial > Soil > Desert | place: Antarctica: Dry Valley... | reverse complement strand
CCTCTATAATATATATCGTCCAGCCTATTTTTTAAAACGGAATATAAATTTAGATACCACTTAAATGAAAACACCTATAAATTTCACGCAACTTTTTTTAGTTAAGGTCCTCTCCATTAGTTTTATTATTTTAGTAACTGCATTTTACAGCCACGCTCAAAATAAGTCGTCAGCAAAACCGAACGTACTTTTCATCTCTATCGACGATTTAAATGATTGGATCAATCCGGCAAACCTTGGGGGAATGCCGGGACTTAAGACTCCTAATTTTGACCGTTTGGCCAAAATGTCAATGAAATTTACAAACGCACACATTCCATCACCCGCATGCGCACCCTCACGGGCAGCTATTATGACAGGTGTCCACCCTGCCAAATCAGGTATCACCGGATGGAAAAATGCAGATTGGAGAAAGGTACCGGCCCTGAAAGATGTTCAAACCATGGAGCAGTTTTTTAAGGAAAAAGGATATACCACTTTGGCAGGTGGAAAAATTTATCACACGCTTTCACCCCCCAGAGCTGCGATAAACCAATCTGAAGCAAAGGGTTGGGATTATTACTATCCAAGTCTGGCTATACCGATTCCTTTCCAGGTAAGGGCGCCGTTATCGGTAATTGACCCGAAACTGTTTGTAGGTACTCAACCCGATTATTTTACGTGGGGGCCAATTGCACTTGGTGATGAATATATGGCCGATTATCAAATAGTCGATTGGGCGAATTATCAGCTATCTCTAAAATATGAGAAACCATTATTTCTTGCCGTAGGATTAACAAAACCTCATGATCCCTGGGAAGTTCCGCAGAAATACTTCGATATGTATCCTCTTGAATCTGTTCCAGATGTTAAAATCAAAGCAAATGATCTGGAGGATGCATTTATTCACGGTAGACGGCCGCTCCATAAATTCATTGTTGACAACGATCAGCAGAAGAAAGTGGTACAGGCCTATATGGCAACTATTTCTTTTACAGATGCCATGCTTGGACGACTTCTGGATGCCTTTGAAAAGTCAGCATTTAAAAACAATACGATCGTTGTTCTATGGTCCGATCATGGAATGCATATGGGAGAAAAAGAGAACTGGGAAAAATTTACATTGTGGGAGCGATCAACGCGCACCCCCTTATTCGTGATGGCGCCAGGTGTAACAAAAGCTGGTTCCTCAACTCACAAACCAGTTGGTATCATCGACCTGTACAGAACACTGGCAGAACTGGTTGGTGAGAAAGCTCCTTCATATGTTGACGGTGAAAGTCTTGTTCCGATGTTGAAAGGACAGAACTTTAATCACCGGGGTGTAGTAACCGGTTACGAACTAAGGGAAGCCGCGAATGCCCCTGGTGGTGATGCATATACCATACGCACAGACCGATACCGGTATATTTATTATCCATTTATCAACCTTGAAGAACTTTATGATCATGAGGTTGACGATAATGAATGGGATAATATCGCTTATAAAGTGTCAAGTAGAAAGATCATTGAAAATCATCGCCAATTATTATTGGAGCAGGTTACCCATTTGGAGTGGCCGGGAGGTACGCCAAAAGGCTATAGTGTTTCAAAAGAAGGGCTTGTTCGTAAAGTTGATTACCAGTTTCTGGAGAATATTAAAGGTACTACCAAGTGGTTTTGACATTAAATTATAGTATAAAATGAACCTTGCATGAGAATGTTCAGGCAGAAGTAAGTTCGATTTATTAAGAACATTTTAATGTAATAAATTCAGATTATATGGAGGATAAAAATATTGATACCCAATTTTACAACATCCCATTTGAAATAAAGAGCTTCAATGATATGCCGTATCGTACTCTCGGCAAATCGGGACTTATGGTATCGGATGTTGGACTCGGGACATGGAAAATGGGCTATCCTCAAACAGGTGATGGCTCCAGAATCGACGAAAACACCTCTTTTCAAATCCTCGATAGAGCCATTGAGCTTGGGGTTACTTTTTGGGATACAGCAAACCGATACAATAATGCATCTGGAAACTCTGAACGGATAATCGGATCCTGGTTTAAGAATAATCCTGATCAACGAAGAAACGTGGTGCTTGCCACCAAGCTTTCGGGCGCTATGGATGGTCTTACGCCGAATCATTGCGGACTTTCCAGAACTAATATCATGGAAGCCGTGTACGCAAGTCTGGAACGATTACAGTCCGATCATATCGATGTTCTTTATTTCCATTCATTCGATACGGTAACGCCACCAGAGGAAAGCCTCCAAGCCATTGAAGATCTTGTGAAACAGGATCTCGTTAGATACTTTTCAGTTTCTAACTTCACGGAAAAGCAACTTGCGTTATATGAAGCTTCGGCACAAAAACTATCTTCGCGGGTGCAAATCCTGGCAATTCAGAACCAATACGATATTCTGAACGGTGAGGGAGAAGGTTTTAGTGGCTCAATGAAATACGCAGAAAAGGCAGGAATATCTTTTATCGCATGGAGCCCGATGGCCCGCGGACTACTTACCGATAGATATCTTGACCCAAAAGCGGCCGGTCCGGGAGATAGGTTATTTGACGAAGGACTGGTTGAAGAGAAAGCAATCGAGGGAACGATGCAAAGGCTTCGTAGTCTTTCAGAGATATCACGGGAGGCCGATCTTGAACTTAGTCAAATGGTGATTGCGTATATGTTGTCCCTTCCAGCAATGGGTCCCGTGATCCCCTCATCATCCAGTGTTAAACAACTTGAATCAAATGCTGCTGCTTCAAGAGTTATCCTTAGCGAAAAGCAAAAAAAGAAAATATCGGAAATACTTACCTAAAAATACCAATATGAAAACCCTTATGTTAATTTGTTTTGTCTGTTGCGTTGTTTTCTTTCAGCAGGTGAATGCCCAAAATGCCAATCTGAAAACCGAGGCAAGATCTGCGATGATGAGCGCTACCCGGTTTATGGTCGAAAAAGTGAGCACCAACGGTGGTTACGTTGCACTCTACTTGCCGGACATGTCACGACGCTGGGGTGAATTAGAGGGCTTCGACTCGCAGATTTGGGTTCAGAGCCCAGGAACACCTAGCATGGGAAGTGTTTTTTTGGACGCTTACGACGCAACTTCAGATGAATACTACTATCAGGCCGCTGAAAAGGTTGCCGCAGCTTTAATATGGGGGCAGCAAAAAGAAGGCGGCTGGAATTATATTATTGATTTCAATGGTGAACGATCCTTGAAAAAATGGTATGCCACTATCGGTAAAAATGCCTGGGGCTTTGAAGAATACTACCACTATTACGGTAATTCGACGTTTGACGATATGAATTTAACTGAGCCGGCAGAATTCCTATTGAGGCTATATCTCATCAAAAAGGATGTCAGATACAAGCCGGCAATTGATAAAGCTATCCAATTTGTTCTGGATGCTCAATATCCTCTTGGGGGCTGGCCGCAACGATATCCGTTAAAATACGAGTATCCTAAAGGCAAGCACGATGATTACTCCTCGTTTTACACATACAATGATGAGGTGACGTCAGGAAATATCGATTTTCTAATCAACTGCTATCTGAAATTAAACGATAGCCGGCTTCTTGATCCGATTAGAAGAGGTATGAACTTCTACATAATTACTCAGCAGGGCAATCCTCAGGGTGGCTGGGGACAACAGTACAATATGGACTTGCAGCCTGCCTACGCACGTAGTTACGAACCGGCAGCTCTGCTTCCCGCTCTGAGCTATCAGCATGGGATGTTACTGCTTAAATATTATCAGCTTACCGGTGACAGCAAATTCATCGCCCGCATACCTGATCTTATTAATTGGCTGGAAAGTTCGAAATTACCTACAGATAAAACAGTGAACGGAACCAGAACTCACGCAACATTTATAGAATTGGGTACAAATAAAGGTCTTTATGCTCACCGGACGGGAACCGGAGTGGTTGATGGGAAATATTGGTATGATTACGATGATAGTAATCTTCTTGCGCATTATGGTGGGAAGGCGAATGTCGATATACAGGGCCTAAAGGAAGCATATCGGAAGGTAAGCGAAATAAGCCTTGAGGATATATCCCGTCAGGCACTTTTAAAACCAGGGAATACGATGCCGTATGTGCTTTCTGTGAATAAAGTAGAACCACCTACTGTTGAAGTTGTAAAGAAGGTAATTAGTTCACTTGATAATGACCGATGGTTAGTTAAACACGTACAAATTAGCCGTCCATTCACAGTGTCTGCAAGTGGAGTGGAAACTAATACCGCCAAACTCAGTGACGCAAATGGCAAAGGCATTGCAGACTCAAGCGAACAGGAATATATTTCGACAAGAGAGTATGTGAAAAATATGACTTTGCTGATCAGTTTTGCAAAATAGGACTGCCTTGCCTGTGTCGCAGGTCTTTTTATTACTTTTGGTTTATTCTATTCGTTAGAGTTTACATCCAATTCTGATGGACTTGATAATTGCTTCACCAATGAGAAACATACTTTTATTAATAGGTTCCATTCTTGTACTGATGCTGACAGCGTCAGGCTGTACGCAAACATCAGACAAAACTAGTTCAGCTTCTTCAACGGCAAAAGTAGACACAGTCCCAGAAAAAATGGTATGGATCCCCGCAGGTGCCTTCGATATGGGTTCCGTTGATCCGGCTTTCGCAGATTCCCGGCCAATACATAATGTTACCGTAAACGGGTTTTGGATGGATGAACATGAGGTAACAAATGTTGAATTTGAACGTTTCGTAAAAGCTACAAATTACCAAACTGTTGCAGAACAACCTATAAACCCCGCAGATTTTCCTGGCGTGCCTGTCGAAAACCTGGTGCCGGGTTCCGGTGTATTTACACCAACAGCTCAGCCAGTTTCTTATGATAATCCCTTGCAATGGTGGGCGTATGTTCATGGTGCCAGCTGGCGTAACCCCAAGGGGACACAAAGTTCAATTGATGGGAAACCAAACGACCCCGTAGTACATATCAGTTATACGGACGCTGCTGCCTATGCCAAATGGGCGGGCAAACGTCTGCCAACGGAAGCAGAATGGGAGTATGCCGCTCAGGGAGGTAAAGGGCAGCAGGCATATTATTGGGGTAACGAGCTCAAACCTGATGGAAAATGGATGGCAAATATTTATCAGGGAAATTTTCCGGATGCGAACACAAGTGAAGATGGGTACGAAGATTTGGCTCCGGTAAAATCGTATCCGGCAAATGGCTACGGACTATATGATATGGATGGAAATGTTTGGGAATGGTGCAGCGATTTCTATCGTCCCGATTATTATGCAAAAAGTCCGGTAGGAAACCCCAAAGGCCCGGAAGATAGTTTCGATCCGGATGAACCGGGATTAGTAAAACGGGTGCAAAGGGGAGGATCGTTCCTTTGCAGTGATCAGTATTGTATTCGTTATAAACCGGGAAGTCGCGGGAAGGGCGAAGTAAATAGTGCCAGCAACAACCTCGGCTTTAGATGTGTAAAGGATGGCGAAAAGAAATAGATCTTACAGCTACGGCAAATTCCTGTTACTGGCGCAGATCGTATTTAATATCAGTTGCTATCCGAAAAAAAATCCAGCAACAGAGCAGAGTAAGACTTATAGTATAGAAAAGTCCGATTATTTCGACTCTGCGCCTTTCGTTTCTCCTGACGAATCAATTAATAAAATGATCGTAGAAGAAGGCTTTGAGGTTAAGCTTGTTGCCGCAGAGCCTGATATAAGTTCCCCCGTTGCGATGAATTTTGATGATAGGAACAGAATTTGGGTTGTTGAGATGGAAGGGTATATGACCGATGTAGATGGATCTGAGGAGGACACTAAAAACGGTAGAATTGTTATTCTTGAAGATAAGAACCGTGACGGAAAAGTCGATAATCGGAAGATCTTCCTCGACTCTTTACTTTTACCGCGGGCGTTGTGCCTTATTGAAAATGGTATCCTCGTTGTTGAACCTCCGCGGCTGTGGTATATCGAGATTAAAGAAGATAAACCCGGTAAAAAGGTATTGGTTGATGAAGAATATACCGAAGGCGGAAATGTGGAAGCCCAGGCAAACGGTCTTTTCAGAGCAATGGATAACTGGATATATAGTGGAGGTTCAGAGAAGCGCTACCGAAAGGTTGGAGATAAGTGGCTCACCGAAAGAACCCATTTGCGTGGACAATGGGGAATTACCCAGGATGACTACGGAAGATTGTATTATAACAATAACTCTCAAAATTTATTAGGCGATTATTTCACACCCGGCCTGGGAGCTTCCAATGATAACATGCGGCGGGTGCGCGGTTTTAGCGAAAGGATCATATCTGATAACCGCGTTTATCCTGCCCGACCAACTCCTGGAGTGAATAGGGGCTACAAGGACAATGTGCTCGACAGTACCAAACGGCTGATAAGTTTTACTGCAGCCTCAGGCCCGGCGCTTTATCGAGGCGACCAATTTGACAAGCAATACTACAATAATGTATTTGTAGCTGAACCTGCTGCGAATTTGATTAAGAGAAACACGCTTTCCGCCCATGGATCCACTACTGAAGCTAAACAAGCTTATCAGGGAAAGGAGTTCCTCGTTAGCTTTGACGAACGTTTCCGCCCCGTTAGTTTGTACAATGGGCCAGACGGTGCACTTTATGTTGTAGATATGTACCAGGGCATAATACAACACAAATCCTTTCTCACCGATTATCTCAAAAGTGAGATTAAAAAACGTTCCCTTGAAAAGCCATCAAATGGAGGCCGGATCTATAAGATCGTTAGCAAAGGAAGTTCAGCGAAACCGGTGGTAATGTCTTCGAATCCCTTCAAATTGGTCGGGATGTTAAAACACGATAACGGATGGGTCAGGGATAAAGCACAGCAGATGATCATCGACGGAAAATTTCTACAAGCAGCGCCGAAATTAAGAGAACTATTATCATTGAATTCAGGTACACTTGCTGGGATCCATGCAATGTGGACGTTGGAGGGTCTCGGAGTATTAAAATCTTCCGATATATTGCCTTTGCTGCAAAATAACGATTGGAATATCAAAGCGCAAGCCCTTAGTGCCTTGCCTTCGGCCCTAACCCTTAGTAATTACATGGAGTTCAAGCCTGTCCTTCAGGAATTAGTAGCCAAAACAGATACATTGATCGCACCCTATCTCGCATTTCAAATAAGCAGTATCCAAAGATATGATGGCAAGGTTGCTGACGATCTTTTGCTACAGATGTTGAAGAAATATCCAACTAATTTATTTGTTACAGATGCTTTGATCAGTAACCTAAAAGGGCGGGAAGCAAGTTTTTATAAACAAGCTCTAGTAGCTAAACCCGATACCACCCAACTGGTCTATGTCCAGTTGCGTCGGTTATTGGCGGATATAAAGAGTAATGAAAGCAACAAAGACGCGAATCTGTTGAGGAAGCAATATCCACGGGGAGCGAGCTTGTTCAGATCTACCTGTCAGCCCTGCCATGGAGCTGATGGCAATGGCGTCCGCTCTTTGGCGCCGCCGTTAAATAAATCGGAATGGGTGACGGGAAACAAAGAAAAGCTTGTAGCAATTTTACTGCATGGCTTGAGCGGTCCTGTAATGGTGAATAACAAACTTTATCAGCCTCCCGAAATTAATGGCGATATGCCTGGAATTGGAAATAATAAAGATATCGTGGATGAAGATATCGCGCAGCTGTCAAGTTTCATCCGGAACTCATGGAGTAATGAAGCCGAAAAAATCAGCCGTGAAGAAGTAATAAAAATCCGAAAGAAATTTGAATCCCGGCGAAGCTCTTTTACCGCCGCTGAACTAGGCAGTCCGCAATAAAACTAATAATACAGAATGTTAAAATTACTGCATTATGTCAAAAATTGAAAAAGGCTCCAACGGGGGACTGAACATCGAAAACTCTCTGAACAGACGTAATGCGATTAAAGCGTTTAGCGTGGCAAGTATTGCATCACTTTCCGGAGTAAGCAGCATTGCATTTGCGGACGGAGGTCGGAAAACTCCTACAAAAAAAATCTTGTATTCGATTTATGAAACCATTGCAGAATTAACAGGAGATAAATCACTTAAAGAGGGTTCAATGGTTAGGATCCTTGGATTTTATACTGCTGGAGACGGCGGTGGAGCAGAATATGTTATCACCCTTGGAAAACCTCAGCATCCTTCAGGAACAATTGCTATCGACGATAATTTGTACGCTTCACTCATTAATGTTTCGAGTGTTAATTATAAAATGTTTGGAACTATTGGCAATGGGCAAAATGACGACGGAATACAGATAAAATTGGCCCACGACTACGCTAACAGGATGGGCATCCCGGTGATAAACACTCATGGTGAGTTCTGGATCAAACAAACTAAACTTATCTCGATCCTTACTAATATCCAATGGGGACAAACCATTTTTCACATCGATGAGAAATTTAATGCTCTAAATGAAAATATATTTATCGTTTCAGGGACGGAAACGCCAGTTACACTCGAATTTGACCAGGTCACTAAAAATAAATTACTTAATCAATTTAGGCCTGGCGCTACTATCATTCCTGAACTGGCACCGTATAAAAACTACTTAATCGTCGTTACCGATATTAATGACCGTGTGGGAGTAAGAAGCGGGGAGGTATATGCCGGCCGTTCGACCAAAGCAAGGGAGGAATTTTTCTTCGTTGAAGAACATGGCAGAATTATTGGCGATCTGGCGTGGAGTTTTAAAGATTACACCAAAATAGTAGCTTATCCGGGCAGCAACAGTTACCTGATCATAGATGGGGGTACTTTTTATTTCTCCGGCGAAAGCTCAAACATTGGGGGAGGATCCTATTTCAGTATGGGAATTACCATTAACCGTAGTCGCACGGTTATCAGGAATCAGTGGATCGGATTAGAAAAAGGGAAAGTCGATGTGGCTATGGCTCCCCGAAAAGGCTTTTATACCTTCTCCTATGTTTACGATGTTCTTCTCGAAAATGCTACACTCATACCCTGGGAAAAAGATCGTCCGGGAACCGATAAAGACGTACCTAACGGCACTTATGGCATCGGTGGAAGTTATGTCCTGAATGCCACATTCCGAAATGTAACTGCAGAAGGAAGCCCAATCCACTGGGGGGTTTTTGGTACTAATCTGTTCAAAAATTTCAGAGTTGAACAATGTATGTTGAACCGGATTGATGTGCACTTTTATTGCTGGAACCTTTATATCAAAGACTCCAAAGTGGGGACGAACGGTATCACTATAACAGGAGGCGGAGATTTGTTTATTGAGAACACTACCTGCCGGAGCAACAACTTCGTAAGCTTCCGGAGAGATTATGGGGCAAAATGGGATGGCGATATCCGGATCAGGAACTGTAAACATGTACCTACCGGTCTGGGAGATACAGCAATCCTAGCCATGACTGCCGATGATATCGATTATAAATACCCAATTGGATACGGTCGCACCGTTAAAGTTGAGGATGTGGTGGTGGATTTTAGCACTGTTCCTAATTCAAAGGGCATTTCATGGTTAATGCGTTTATCCCCATTCTCACAGGCAAAGTATGGTGGAAGAGTTTCCTTTCCGTCACACCTGGAATTTAAAAATATAATTGTAGAAGGGCGCGAACAAGGGATGCGCCTGCTCCATATACCTGATCCACAGAATTTCAAGCTTTCGAAAGCCGGATCGTACGATGGTGTACAGGTTGAAACAAACTGCAAGATGATATTCGAGGATATTTATCTGGAGATATTAGATGCTGCAAATCCTCAGTCAGTTGATCATGTTCATCTCGCATTATTGAATCCGGGTAATAGCAGATACCAGGATGGTTATGCGCTTTATCCCGAGATACGGGTTATGCGCTGTAATGAGTTTGCCGCCCATCTGGGAGGTAATGTTGTTGATATGTGTGTAGAAGATTGCAAGGTCGTACGATTTACCGGCACTAACATTGGATCAATGCCGGGATTTTTAAGTTTTAGAAACTGCAAGTTTGAAGCGTCTGTAAAAAATAGTGAACAGCCATATTTCCTGCTAGAAGCAGCACTTGGAACCAGTTTTTTAAACTGTGTGGTTTATGCCCCCCGCGTGGATGACACTGCCCGGCCAGAGCTCGTAGACAAGATCGGATTTAATACTGAACAAAGCCGTTCACTTCAACCATCTTAATACTCGGCTTGGTAATGATATAATGAACTATCAAAAAGCGAGAGGAATTAAATTCAGCGAGCGTTTTATATCCATGTTAAAAGCACACCACGAAATGGAGTCACCTATTGTGTAAATGATTGATATACAATATATTTAAAGGATGTAATTAGCCATACAAACGATGACCAAAACCGACTTGTCTCAAGGCACAGCCAAAAAATCAAATCGCTTACTATCTGTAGACGCGCTGCGCGGATTTGATATGCTCCTTATTTCCGGTGGTGGCACTTTTTTAGTTTTAATGGAAGGTAAGACTAAATGGCCGTGGATTGATACAGTTGCCAGGCAGCTCGAGCATCCCGCCTGGATTGGATTTACTTTTTACGATTTCATTTTTCCTCTTTTTCTTTTCATCTCAGGTATTTCAATCGCATTCTCACTTAACCGGGATTTAAGAAATGGCATTGAGAAAAAGGTAATGTACCGCAAAGCCTTCTGGCGAATGATCATTTTGATCATCCTGGGAATGATAGACAAGAATGTACCATTTCCTTATTTTGAACCCGCTTCGATAAGGGTTGCAAGTGTTCTTGGCCGAATAGGTATTGCGGGTTTCATCGGCACAGTATTGTACCTGAATTTTTCCTGGAGAGCTTTGCTGGTTTGGATCGGTGGTATACTTGCGGTATATTATGCGCTTGTATTTTTAGTCCCGGTTCCTGGTTATGGGGCAGGCAATATTACATTTGATGGCAATCTTGTGGGCTGGTTAGATAGAAATTTCCTTCCGGGAAGGCTATTGCAAAAGACTTACGATGAACTGGGATTGTTGACGCAATTTCCGGCTCTATGCCTTACTGTATTTGGAACCCTTGCAGGGGATGTGTTGAGGTCGGAGAAGAAAGAATACAAGAAAATTCAAATATTGAGTGTTGCAGGGGTTGTTTGTATTGTTATTGGTTTGCTCTGGAGTTTGCACTTCCCGATTATCAAACGTCTCTGGACAAGTTCTTTCATATTACTTACTGCTGGCATGGCGTTTCTGTTTATGACCTTTTTTTATTGGGTAATTGACGTGTTGAAATATCAGAAATGGGCTTTCTTTTTTCAGGTTATAGGATTGAACTCTTTAACTATTTATTTGGCCTATCGCTTTATTGATTTTGGCGAAACCTCAAAACGTCTGTTCGCAGGTCTGTATGCACCTGCACCAGAACCATGGCATGAAGTGTTCGAAGCACTTGGCGCGGCTGCTCTTGTATGGTTATTCTTATATCTCCTTTATCGGAATAAGATATTCATTAAAATCTAGTGCACTCGATTATTTCCTGCCATTAACTTTCCATTCCCGACCAGGTTGATCAACCCGGAAACTTTCGATATTTCCCTGGTCCTGCATAGTAATATAAATTGTTCTCCCATCTTTTCCGCCGAAGGCAACGTTCGAAGGTTTTTTTCCGATCAACACAATTTCCTGTAAGACCTTACCCTCGGGGGATAGCTTTACCACCGTTCCTTTACCTGGTCTCGAAATGTAAAGGTTGCCATCGATGTCAGTTCTCATCCCGTCCATCCCAAAATCAGGAAACTCGAAAACCACCCTTTTGTTGCTAATCCTGCCACGAGAAAGATCATAAGCAAGCACCTGACGGGCATGTGTGACATACAGAATCTTATTATCAGGACTAACTTCAATACCATTGGTTGTAGACATGCCTTCCTCCAGTAATGTCACTTTGCCTTTTTTGTCGATCGTCCAAATCTTTCCAGTCCTTGCTTTCCAATCCGGATCACTTGCATAAAGCCTGCCCTTATCGTCAATGGCTATATCATTAGGCTGAGCCATATCTCCTTCATGTGCATGAACTGAAATGGCTTTAGTCTTCATATTTACTTTTAAAATGTTGTGTTTAGTATAATCGGCAATCAACATTTCTCCCTTTTTGTTAAAGCGGATACCATTACCAATACTGCCTTCTGGCAATTCCACGAACAGGCTTGCTGAGCCGTCAGGCGTTACCATTCCAATGGTGCCTTGCTTTGCGAAATTAACCGCATATAGAATTCCGTTTTTATCCACACCTGGTCCCTCAACGCCGGAAGTAAATCCATTTACCGGGGTGAGAACGGAGGATTTGAACAACACGTCCTGTGGCTGTTGGGCAAACAAAAGTTTGTTAGCTATTAGCGCTAAGAGGAGCAAAGTTTTGGCTTTATTATTCATTATTATTGAGTTTGTATTCGTTAGTGTGTTGGATT
>Ga0136611_10002723_pt1 | contig 12353 bp, 10 predicted proteins | sample AntDrymUQ2232306_2_FD_106645 | JGI IMG/M metagenome (GOLD analysis project Ga0136611, IMG submission 106645) | Polar desert sand microbial communities from Dry Valleys, Antarctica - metaG UQ223 (23.06) | ecosystem: Environmental > Terrestrial > Soil > Desert | place: Antarctica: Dry Valley... | reverse complement strand
TGCCGCGTAAACAGCACGAGATCGGTTTCTGAGATCTTGCCGCGAGGCGCGATGACTTTAGCGCCGGCCTTTTGCTGAATCGAAAGGACCATCAACCCTCGCGCCATCAGCGTGTTGATCGCGTTGTCTTCGTTCAGCGCGTCCTGCACGCCGGCAATCATTTTGCCCGAAGTGTCGCGAGCCTGGTAAGCATAGGTGAGCATGCCGGAGGAGAAAAGCACGCGCGATGCCACGTCCCCTTCGGGCAGCACGCCAATCCTCAGTGCGCATTCGGGGGTGGATGTTCCGGACGGGATGTTGAATTGTGCGCGCGATGTCCCCGCTTTGGCTTCGCGCACTTCTGCTCATCGCTTTGGTTTGGTTGATTGCGGGGGGGACGATTTGGTGGGCGCGAAGTTCCACACCGACGCCGGAGTCAATCGTCCGCTATGTTGCGAAGCATCCCCTCGCCGGGCAGTCGCAAAAAGAGCGCGCGAAAAGGCTTGAGGAAGTCGCTGAACAGCTCAACCAGCTCGATTACGAGCAACGCCGTGAAATGCGCGTTCGTCGGCAGATGGACGAGTTCTTCCGGTCGTTGACCCCCACCGAACAAGGCCAATTTCTCGAGCAGACACTCCCGTCCGGTTTCCGGCAGATGATGGAAGCGCTGAATAAGATGAAGCCTGAGAAGCGAAAGCAATTCGTTGGTCGGGCACTCGACGAGATGAAAAAGGAGGAAGGGCAGGACCTTCCCGAAGGGGCGATCGAAAGCCTCGATGCGAACGCCCGCAAGATCATGGACCAAGGCTTGAAGTCGTTTTACACGGAAGCCAGCGCCGACACGAAAATGGACCTCGCTCCATTGATCGAGCAGATGCAAAAGAATCTGCAGGGAATGAGATGAAGCGCGCCGCCGGCAGAAGCGCTTTCACGCTACTTGAGCTCTTGGTCGTCATCGCCGTCGTGGCAATCCTCGCTGCACTGACGATGGCAGCATTGAGCCGTAGCTCGGAGCACGCCCGGGCCACTGCCTGCACGAGCAATCTCCGGCAGCTCGGTGTCGCCCTGAGCAGCTATCTCGCGGAGAATAACTTCCAGATGCCCACGCTAAGAGCGGGTCGCTCTTCGCAAGCTGAGGAGGTTCCGGTGATCGACAACACGCTCGAAAAATACATTCGCACGCGTGCCGTCTTCAACTGCCCCGCCGATCGTAAATTCGCGGCGGCCAGCGGGACGAGCTACTTCTGGAATGTCGCGCTCAACGGCCAATCGCTCGCGAGCCTGAATTTCATGAAGCTGATCGAGCAACACGGGCAAATCCCGGTGCTCGCGGATAAAGAGGGATTTCACCCCTACATCGAGAACAAGGTGAACATCCTATATGCCGATGGCCACGCGAGCAAAGACGTGAGCTTCGTCACCGCCCCGCCCGGGAAATAGGCACCGTCCGGAAGGCCACTCGCGGAACGCGCGCCGCCCTGTGGGGCGCTCAGGCGGCCCGGTCGGCACGGGATATTGCCGCTAACTTCAGCGCTGCAGCCATGTCCTGATTAGCGAGGGGCCAGTTCCCATAGCGGTCATCGAGGTCATTCGCGCCTTCCTGGAGGAAGATGCGCAACGGCTTCGGAACGGGCTTCGTCTTGCGAATCGCCGGCGGATAGATGTATCCGCCGCGGATATTCGTGAAGCTGCCAATCCAACTGACAACCTTTTGCACGCGCTCCGGGCGCTCCCACGCGGATTTGCCGACCTGAAAAGTGACGCTCGACCCCTGACCCGGAGTTCTCGTAGGCCGCAGCGATCGGCCGAAGATTCAATCCTGCATCAGCTCCGTGATCGCGCCTCGCAGGACCGCGATGTCAATTGGCTTTGTCAGGTGGCGGGAAAAACCTGCAGCGAGGCTTTCCTCGTGATCGGAGTCCATGCCGTAACCGCTCAAGGCGATCGCCTTCAGTTCGTATTTTGCGGAGAGTGATTTCACCAAATCTGTCCCGCTGCCGTCCGGGAGTCCGAGGTCGCTCATCAACAGATCAAGACCCCCGGCGCGCATCTCCTCATCGGCGACGTCGAGGGCGCGCGCGACGGTATCTGCGTGCACCACGCGGTGCCCCATACGACGAAGCAAGCGCGCGAGCACCGCAGCGGTGTCGGCGTGGTCTTCGACGAGCAGGATGCGCAATGGACGCTCCTGGCCGAGGCCGCGAACCGCGTCGATGCTCTCCGACCCGAGGGCTTGGGGAGAGCGACCACCACGTGGCGCAGAACCCTCGGCCGCTGCGCAGGGCAGGGTGAGCGTGAAGGTGCTCCCCTGCCCTTTCCCATCGCTGGATCCATGCAGCGTCCCTCCATGAGTTTCTGCGATCGCCTTGCTGATCGCGAGGCCGAGCCCGAGACCCCCAAACTGGCGCGCGATGCCCCGGTCCCCCTGCGCGAAGGCTTCAAAGACGTGCTCTGCTTGGCCCGGTTCCATCCCGATGCCCGAATCCTGAACCTGGAGGACGAGCGCTTCCCCAGCCTCACTCGCCTGCAACTGGGAGCGCACCGTGACGCTTCCTCCCGACGGCGTGAACTTGATCGAATTCTTGAGCAGGTTCCAAAGAATCTGCGTCACCCGTGCGCCATCCACGCAGATCGTTGGCGGCGGTTCGGCGAGCTCGCGTCGCAACGTCAACCCTGCGGCTTTGAGATCGGCCAGGCAGGTGTTGATGGCGTCTTGAACAATTCGGCTGGCGGAGACTTGCTCGTAACGCAAGTGAAGCTTGCCATGCGAGATGCGCGTGAGGTCGAGCAGGTCGTCGATCAAGCGCGCCTCGAGCTCCACGTTGCGCCGCATTGTTTCGAAATCCTCCGCGAGCGCCTCGGGGATCGCAGCTTCCTCACGGAGGCTCGAAAGGATCGCGAGAACCGGCGTTAATGGCGTTCGCAACTCGTGGCTGAGTGCCGCCAGGAACTCGTCTTTCGCCTGGTTCGCCTGCTCCGCAACTGCGCGTGCGGCATGCTCCGCCTGATAGCTGCGCTCGAGCGCGAGCTCTTTCTGCCGCCGCTCGGTGACATCGTGGAAGACGAGCACCGCGCCGATCGTCACACCGGCGGAGTTCTTGATCGGTGCAGCGCTATCTTCCACCGGCAACTCCGACCCGTCACGCCGGACGAGCGTGGTGTGATTTGCGAGCCCGACGGTAATCCCTTCCCGCAGGGCGCGATGGACCGGATTCGCAGCGGTTTTCCCGGTCGCTTCCTCCACCAGGCGCAGCACCGCATCCACAGGTTCGCCGACGGCCGCCGCGCGAGCCCATCCAGTGAGCGCTTCCGCGACCGGGTTGAGGAAAGTGATTCGCGCGTCCGTATCGACGGTGATCACCGCGTCGCCAATGCTGCCGAGTGTCACTCGGAACCATTCGCCTTGCTCCCGGAGCTCCTCAGTCTTGCGCTCGAGAGCCTCGTTCGCTGCGACGAGCTCCCGCTCGGCCCGCTGCCGTGCGAGAAGGATGGCCGTGGCGTTCTGCAGCGCCGCAGAACGCAGCCGTTTCTCTTCCTCTACGTCGCTCTCCACGCCTCACCTCCGAGGATCTCCGCCGCAAGCTCGGTTCCGCGCACCCGGGTGCGGATCTTCTCGAAAGCCTGTTCACGCGTGGTGGAAGTATCGTCGCAAAAAGGGGAAAACCCGCAGTCGTCGGTCGTGCCGAGCTGTTCGAGAGGAATGTATTTTGCCGCTTCGAGGACGCGGTCGCGGACTTCCTCCGGTGTCTCGGTTTGCGGAAGGATCGGAGCGACCACCCCGACGAAGATCCGCTGGTCCGCTTTCATGTGCGCGATCGCCGCCCGGACAGGTATGCACCCCAATCCGTTGGCGCTCTTCCGACGAGAAGCGCGAGAGCGCCAGATTATTGAGATCGATGAAGCTATTCAGCAGGTTGCCACTCGGGTCGATCTTGATCGCGAGACGGCCTTCCGTGAAATCGATCTGCACTTTGTGCGCACCTTTTTGCAGGCAGGCGCGGACTTCCGTCTCGTGCTCGTGCAAAAGGTCTTCGATGAACTGTTCCCGCGAGTATCCAGGAATACCTTGGTCCGGATACATCAGGCTGAGTGCCGAGGGAGAAATGACTGCTTGTTTCACCGGCACCTGCGCGTGGCGAAGCGCGATCTCGAGATATCGATCGGCGCGGGTTCTGTAGCGGAAAGGGCCTCCGGTAAGCCGCGGCATGCGGCGGACGTGCCCCGCGATGAAAGGAATCTTGAAGCCATCGGGCGCGGTGTTCGGCATGCCGTGCACGCAGTAGGTCCAAAAGTTGTGATACTTCCTCTGCTCGCCGTCGGTAATCACCGGCGAACCCGTCGCCTCAAACCGCGCGATGGTATCGCGCACCGCCTCCTCATAAAGCGGAGTCAGATCCGGGTGCTCCGGATCGCCGATCCGCGCTACTGCTTCGATGATCTCCAGTGGGCGCGGGATACTGCCGATGGGCTCCGTCGGGATGGTCATAGGAAAGGGTTGGAACCGTCTGCGGAATACAGGGTGAACAGATTAGGGCGGCAAGCCTTACAACGCGACGTTCGATTTTTCCCGGGCGACCGCGAGCGGCGTCGCGGGAAAGAGCCGCAGGGGCCGAGCGGCCACAAGTTCAGGCGATCATCTCTTTCACCACGTGCCCGTGCACATCGGTGAGCCGATAATCGCGGCCGCCATGGCGATAGGTGAGCCGGTCATGATCGAGCCCGAGCAAGTGCAACATCGTCGCGTGCAAGTCATGCAGATGCACTTGGCCGTCGACCGCCTCGTAGCCGTGCTCGTCGGTCGCGCCGTGCGTGTGACCGGCGCGCGCGCCGCCGCCGGCGAGCCACATCGTAAAGCCTTTGTGATTGTGCCCCCGACCGTCCTGCGTCGGATCGTCCGGGGTGCGGCCAAACTCGCCTCCCCAGACGACGAGCGTCTCCTCGAGCAAACCACGTTGGGCGAGATCCTCGAGCAGCGCGGCGATCGGCTGATCGATCTCCGCACAACGGCCGGGCATGTTGCTCGAGACGAAGCCGTGGTGGTCCCAATCCTCGTGCGTGAGCTCGATAAACCGCACGCCGGCCTCCGCAAGCCGGCGCGCGAGCAGACACTGTCGGCCGAAGTCGTCCGTCGGACCGGCGCCGATTCCGTAAGCTCGCATGGTCGCCGCGCTTTCATCCCCGAGGTCCAGCAGGCGCGGCAATTCGCCCTGCATGCGAAAGGCCAATTCGTGGCTTTCGATGACCGCCTCAAGTCGCGCGTCCTGCGGCTGCGCAGCCGCGGCTTCCCGATTCATCGCCTGCAGAAGGTCCAGCTGGGCGCGTTGCCCGGCCGAATCCATTCGCGGATTGGCCAGATTACCGACGGTTGCGCCTTTGATGCTGCGGCCCGCCTCGCCGATGCTGGTCGCGCGAAAGGCGCCGGGCAAAAACGCGCTGCCGTAATAGCGGCTGCCGCCCAGCGCGCTCAACGGCTTGAGCGCGATAAAGCCGGGCAGATTCGAATTCTCGGTCCCCAGCCCGTAGCCGATCCATGCGCCCATCGAGGGCCGCAAAAACTGAAAGCTACCGGTGTGCATCTGCTCGAGAGCTTGCGGGTGATTCTCATTATCCGTGTGCATCCCGTTCACCATGCAGAGCCGGTCCGCATGCTTTGAGAGACGCGGGAAGAGATCACTCATCCACATCCCGCTCGTGCCGTGCTGGCGGAAAGCCCAACGCGAGCCAAAAAGTTTGCAGCCAGGTGTCCGCCCCGGCTTGAGATTGTCCGCCGTGAGCTGCGGTTTGTAGTCGAACGTCTCCAGGTGCGACGGTCCGCCGCGCATGCAGAGAAAAATAACGCGTTTGGCGCGCGCCGGGAAATGCGGAGCTTTAGGGGCGAGCGGCCCGCGTGCGTGGGCCAGCGCGGCGCGCGTGCAAAGTCCCGCGAGTGCCAGGTAGCCGAAGCCGCCGGAGACGGTGCGGAGCCAGTTTCGGCGGGTGAAAAAGGGTGAGTGCATCAGGCTTTAAAAAACGAAGCGGAACTCCGTCGTGGCAAAGGCGGCATGGCAGAGTGTCGTCCACCTTTCCAGCCGCATCTCGCCCGCGGTGTCGGCGACGAAAGTGAGGGCGCGGTCACGCTCGGCGGCTGTCGGGAGACGCGCGAAGGCACGCAAGTGGAGCGCGTCGAGAGCGGCGCCATTGTCCGCGGCAGTCGCGAGCAGGCTCACGGCAAAGTGCCGCGCCTGTGCGGCCATCCACGGGCTGTTCAACAGGAAGGCGGACTGCGCGGGCACGATCGTTTCATCCCGCAGACCGATTGCGGTGGTGGGGTCCGGGAAATCGAAAAGCTTCAGCATCTCCGGCACCCAGCCGCGCGCGATCGGTAGATACACGCTCCGGTGATTGTGCTCGAGCTCTGCGTGCTTGAGGCACGGATCGTGGCTGAAAATCTCCGCGTCTGCGAACGTGCGCAGCTCCGCGATGAGTGAGCGGGGGCGCGGTTCCCGCACGAGTTGACCGCTCGCGGCAAGGACCGCATCGCGGAGCGCCTCCGCCTCGAGAACGCGTGGCCGGTGCCAAGCGAGGAGCGTATTCTCCGGGTCATCCTCGGAACTCTCGGCAACCGCGAGCCCGTAGGTGCGGCTGAGGACAAGTTCGCGGATCAGACGCTTCACCGACCAGCCGTCGGCGACGAAACGTGCCGCCAGAAAATCCAGCAGCTCTGGATGCGACGGGCGCGCGCCGTTCTTGCCGAAATCGTCTGGCGTCGCGACAATCCCGCGCCCAAAGAGCCGCTGCCAAACCCGGTTCACCGCCACCCGTGAGGTGAGCGGATTCGCGGGATGCGCGAGCCATTCCGCAAGTTGGCGCCGCCCGCTTTCGTTTGCAGCGACGGGCTGCACCGCGGGCAGGGGCAGAAGCTGCAGTGTGCCGCGCGGGACGCTCTCGCCGAGTGCCGTGGTGAGCCCGCGGATATGCACGCGGCAGTCTGCGGGCTGCGGCGCTTCGCCCGCGCCCATCGCAAAATCGGGTTGCGGCGGCGGGTTCAGTTCGAGGTCTTTCACCGCCGCCTTGAGCGCAACCATCTTCACATCCCACTCCGCCACCTCGGTCTCCATCGTCGCGATCTCCGCCGCCAGCGTTGCAGTGGCCGCATTAGGAGCAGCGAGCTTGTTCTTGAAGTCAGCGACGCGCCGAACGACGCCGTAGCGCGTCACGGAGCCCTGGTCGCGCGCCGTCACCGCGGCTTTCAGAGCAGCGAGATGCTGCGCCGCAGCCGAGGCGCGTGTCACAGCATCAGGCCCGATCGTTTGCAGAGAGGAATCGTGCTGCACGCCGAGCCCCATTGGCGCGGGTCCGTGCAGCGGCTGAGTGCTACGGAGAATGCCCGCGAGCGCGTAATAGTCGCGAGTCGGGATGGGATCGAACTTGTGATCGTGGCAACGCGCGCATGCGACTGACAGCCCGAGCACGCCGCGGGTGATCACGTCGATCTGCTCATCCACCGAATCCATGATGAAGATGTCGCGTTTCGGTTCCGCGAACAGTTTCGCGCCGAGGGCGAGAAAGCCTGTCGCGACCAGCCGCGCATCGCGTCCGGCCTCGTCTGCCGGCATGAGGTCGCCGGCGATCTGCTCTTCGAGGAAACGATCATACGGCATGTCCGCATTGAAGGCGGCAACCACCCAGTCCCGATACCGCCAGGCGTGGTGCCAGACCATGTTGCGGTCGCGCCCGTTGTTCTCTGCGTAGCGCGCCACATCCAGCCAGTGTCGGCCCCACCGTTCGCCGAAGTGCGGCGAGGCGAGGAGGCGATCAGCGAGGCCAGCGTTCGCGCTGACCGTCCCCTCCGTTTCATGGCACTGAAGAAAAGCCGCGATCTCTTCCGGCGTCGGTGGGAGGCCAGTAAGGTCGAACGTCATCCGGCGGATGAACGTGCGCGGCCCGGCGTCGCCGACCGGCCGACGCTTCTTTTCCTCCAGCTTTCCCAGGACAAATCGGTCCACGTCGCTGCGCGGCCAGCCCGCATCCTGCACCGAAGGCGGCGGGCTGAGTTGCACCGGCTGGAAGGCCCAGAACTTCCGCGCCTCTGCGAAATCTACCGTCTTCGCCGCGGCCACCTTCCCGTCGCGTGGATCGTGCGCGCCGCGCCGCACCCACTCGGTGAGCACGCTGATTTGATCGGCGCTGAGCTGCTTTTTCGGCGGCATCTGCAGATCCTCGTCAGCGTAACCGATCGCCTTGATCAGCAAGCTCTCCTCCGGTCTGCCTGGGACGAGGGCGCTGCCAGTGTCACCTCCCTTCTCCCAACCCGCGCGCGAGTCGAGCCGCAGCCCACCCTTTTGCTTCTCCGCACCGTGACACTCGATGCAGCGCTCGATCAGCAATGGACGGACTTTCGATTCGAAAAACGTGACCTCATCGTTCGCCGGAGCGGACGACGAAATACAGATCAGCGCACGGACGGCGAACCACAGCCGAAAAGCGCGGGTCGTTCCCACTCGATGCGATGACTTGGAAATCTCCAATTGGGCTGTGTTGAACGGTTCGCGGGTGGCGCGCAGGCGGACGGGGGCCGTCCGGGAGAGAACCTCAGTCGTAAACCGCATGCAATCCGAACCCTTGGCGCAAAAGCAGGGCGGACATACTTGCCCGCGGCGTCTAGCTCCTTCGGCGTGCGCAACGCGGTATGGAGCTCATTGGAAAACGTCACGACGCGCCACTGCTGATGAGCGCCGCGGCGCGCCTTCATCGTCCGTTTTCGCGTAAGAAAGGCCGCTCTTTAGAAAGAGCGGTTGCCTCACCACCTCCGCGGCAGAACGCGTCCCGCACGGCGAACACGCCGCCTACACTTGGGAACGTCCGCCTCAACAGCCGATCAACGTCGAAGTGCTGCATTCCCGTGAGAGGCCGAATGTTACGTCGGTCTTCGGGACATCCACTCCCCCGGCCGGGTTGAGCGGCATGATTTGCCGCCTCGCGTTCAAAGACAGCGAATCAAGCTACGGGCATTGGCTGCCGCTGATGCTCGCCGACCGCGTCGGGGTCGTGGAAGGGATCTGCGATGATCTCAAGCGCGGGCACCTCCCAAATATCTGCGGTGAACTTGGCTCAAATGCGGATTGGAAGCACAACCGCAAGAGCCTGTTGACCCGGCTCGTCATCGGAGCCGTGATTGCTTCGGCGGCGGTTGTTTACCTGCGTGGCGAAGGACGACGCTTATCGTGAGCGGTTCGCTTACCGTCGGGAGCGGCGCGCAAGACTGACAACTGCGAGGCCGAGTAAGCTCATCAGCGCTGTGCCGGGCTCGGGGACGACGGTGAAGCTAGCGTTGCCGGCCTCGCTCGGGTTGGAGCCGCCGTTCGCAAGGAAGGTCGCGTCGGTGGTGAAGAATTTCAGGGCGATCAGGTCGCTGGAAGCGGGCGTCGTCCAAGGGGCGCTGCCGTCGAGGCCGGTTGGATGCCGGTAGGTGCCGTAAGGGGCGCCGAAGCCGGGCTCGGGGGAGTTGATGTTGAGCGTGGGATACCAATACATGCGCAGCGGATCGCCTTGATCCCACGCGCCCGAGAGTGCGAGTTCGCCGGTCGTATCTTGTAGGACACCAGCGGTCATGAACGCGGAGAGGTCCCATTTCTTGAGCACGAGCTCGTCGCCGCTGCTGAAGCTCTGGGGAGTCGGGCCGGGGAAGGTGCCGGTGGTTCCGGTGGTAAGGACGACGAGCCCGGAGACGGGCATCGCACTGCCGAGCGCATCTTTGAGCCGCTCGGCGTCCAGGTTGATGCTCAGGGCGGAGGCAGGGTCTTGCAGGAGAGCAAGAAGTGAGGTGGTCAGGACGAGGCGTTTCATGAGTGGGCTTTAGTAGTTCGGTGAGTTGGTCCAGGTGGGCGCGGTGGCAGCCGGGCCTTTGCGGATGATGAAGCCGACGCCGGGCTCGAGGATGGGCGCGTCATCGAAGCTCGCGGGGCCGGAGCCGATCTTTCGCCAGGCGTTGTTCCAGTAGTAGTAAGTCGCGGACGGCGCGCGATTGCGGCGGGCGATGGTGTTGTCGAAAACGAGCAGTTCGTCGGTGCGAACCCCAGGCGTGGGGCTCGGGGCAAAGGCGCCGCTTTCCACGAGGCCCGAAGCGGCGAGCGTGGTCGCGATCGGGCGTTGCAGGGCGAGGAAGTTGTCCCGCTTGCCGGCGCTGTTCACCCCGAGCCACGTCATCACTTTTCCGGCGAGCACCTGGCCGCTGCTGACGAACTCCGTGGCCGTCGCGATGTTGTGCCGGACGATGAAGTAGGTGTCGGGATAAACGACCTCGTGGTCGCGGATCGCCTCGCCCTGGCCGACTTCGCGCCAGCTTCCGTCCCACAGGTAAAAGGTGCGGATCGGGCTCGAGTTGATCCCGGTGGCATTCACATTGGGGAAGAGCACCTCCGAAGGCCGCTCGCCTGGCGTTGGGGAGACGTGCACGCCGGCGCCGCTGGGGAAGAGCGTGGCGAGCGTCCAGTGCGGGACGATCGAAAGGCGATCGCCTGCGGCCAGGTCCGTGAGGGAGTCGCCATCGAGATCGAGCGTCACCGAGTCGCTGCTATTGCCGGTGATTGCGTAGGCGGCGCCCTCTTTCGCCCCCGACGCAACGAGCAGACAAAAGTGATCGGTCACCGCGCCGCCAGTCACGAATTGATTCACGCTCCAGCCCGGCGCGCCTTTGAAGGTGACGACATTGTCCGCGGCGCCGAGCACGCGGCCCGCGGCGGCTTCGGGGCGAGCGAATGGGCACGCCAGCACCGTGTCGGAGAGGCCCGGCAAGGGGATGCGGTTGATCCCGGAGAAGCCGGGGCCGACGATCTGCGCTGAGGCCAGCGAACTGCCCAGCAAGGTTGCGGCAAAGAGGAGGCGGATGGTTTTCATGGTGTGAATGGAGGTGGAGATCACGGCAGGACGGTGAGGCGATAGACACGATTGGCACTACCTGCGGCGCCGGAGTCCGGCACGGTGACGACGCCGCCGGTGCCGGCGACCGCGTCGGCGACGAGCGACCACTCGCCGGTCGGGAAAGCGTCGTTAGCCTCAATGCGGTAGCTCTTGCCGTTGACCGTCGGGATTTGGAGCAGGATGCTCCCATCAGGCTGCGGCTGGAGCGCGGAGATGCGCGGCTTGTCGGCAGCGTCGTTGGGATCAGTCCCCGCCTGGAACTCCTGGGTGTTCGTCAGCAAATCGCCATCCGAGTCGAGCGCCCCGTCGTTCGCATCGTTGGGATCGAAGCCGTGCGCGATCTCGTATTGATCCGTCATCCCGTCGCCATCGGTGTCGCCTGTGAAGGGCTGCACCGTGACCTCGAAGCTCGCCGTCGCCGCGTTGCCCGTCGCGTCCGTCGCCGTCACCAGCACCGTCGTCGTCCCCACCGGGAACATCGACCCGCTCGCCGCGGAATACGTGATCGTCGGCGCCGCGCCCGAGTTATCGGTCGCCGTCGCCGCTGCGTAGCTCACGTTCGCCCCGCCCGCGCTCGTCGCTTCCGCGACGAGGTTCGGCGAGACCGACGTGATTACCGGCGCCGTCACATCCACGATCGTGATCGTGTGCGTCGCCACCGCGCTCACGCCGCCGTCCTTGTCGGTCGCCCTGGCGGTCACCGCATAAGTGCCTGGCGTCGCAAAGGCATGGCTGCCTTCCAGCGGCGAAGGCGTCCCCGCGGGAAGCGACTGCACCGACGAGCCGTCGCCCGCATCGATCGTCCACGTGAAGCCAGCGTCTTGATCCGCGGTCGATGGGTCCGTCGCCGTGAACGTGAAATCCACCGGCGCACCCTCATCGGCCGAAGCCGGTGCCGAGATCCCCACCGTCGGCGCCGCGTTGGTCGCTGTGAAGGTAAACGGCGCGGAAGCCGTTGCGCTCGCCGTGTCCGTCGCCGTGATCGTCACCGGGGAAGACGACGGCCCGTCGAAGCCCGCCGCCGGGCTCCAGCTCCATGTCCCCGCCGCGTTGTCTTGCGTGACTGTCCCCGAGGATGCGGTGAGCGTCACCGTCGCGTTCCCGTCCGGGTCAGAGAATGTGCCCGTCTGCGTCCCGGTCGCGCCCTCCGCCACAGTCAGCACCGCCGGCGACGACGCCAGCTTGAAGACCGTCCCAAGGTTGCCCGTGCCGCCCAGCCGAGTCATCCCGTAGAAGCTCCCGTCGCTCCCCTGCACCAGGCTGCCTAGGGGATACGACCCGGGATTGGCCCCGCTGTTGCCCGTGAAGTTCACCAGCGTGGTCTGCACGCCCGCCGTCAGCTTGAAGACCGTCCCAACGCCGCGCGTGCCGCCTAGGTAGGTCATCCCGTAGAAGCTCCCGTCGCTCCCCTGCACCAGGCTGCCGAGGGGATACGACCCGGGATTGGCCCCGCTGTTGCCCGTGAAGTTCACCAG
>Ga0136611_10002722_pt1 | contig 12355 bp, 13 predicted proteins | sample AntDrymUQ2232306_2_FD_106645 | JGI IMG/M metagenome (GOLD analysis project Ga0136611, IMG submission 106645) | Polar desert sand microbial communities from Dry Valleys, Antarctica - metaG UQ223 (23.06) | ecosystem: Environmental > Terrestrial > Soil > Desert | place: Antarctica: Dry Valley... | reverse complement strand
GTGCGGTCTCGGCGCCACCGGCGTATCGGCGGCGCTGCTCCTCGGCGCGCGAATCCGCCGCTCGCTCCGGAGTCGTGCGGTTGTGCCTCCCCTGACCGGGTTCTGCGTCGACGATACGTCCGAACCGCGGCCTGCAGCCCGCACCGCTGTCAGCCGGTGAACGATCTCATCCGCCCCGCGTTCTTTCGCCTCGCTGACGATCGTCGACCGGTCCGCTCCGATCCGCTGCTACGAAGCGTGCGTCGGCGTTCGCGGTCCGGACGCTTCACCGGCCCGATCCGCCCGGGTATACGTCCGGCTTTCGCCGCCGAGGGCTCGGAGCTCATTCCGCGCGGCCACCTCGCGACGCAGCCCGCTCGTCGCGACTCTTCGGCTCGCGTCTCCATCGCGAGCCGAAGAGCGTGGCACGGGATGCTCGGGCGAAGCAGTTCGGACCTCATCGAATTTCAACAGTCATCAACCGGCATGAAAATGACTACGATCACCACCATTGAAAGGAACGATCGTGAATCGCGAACCGACCGAAGCGGAGCGGAACTCCGCCCGCCGCCGCATCGCCGAAATCGCGGGCCGATTGCTCGCGGAAGCGTGGCTCCGCGAAAAGCGCATCGGGGAATCGAATTGCTCCGGCGAGAGCGCTCCCTCAAAGATACACGGCATCGATCCCCCCGACGAAGGGCTTCACCATGACGATCTCCACCAACTACGCGACTGAGAAAATACCTCCCGGTGGAGATGCTCTCGCCCGAGAGTTGGAAGCGCTGAGACGGAATCATCCGGACTGGTACAAGCGGCACCTGCCCACTCCGTCGGCGTTCTACGCCTTACCGGAGAAAGCCGTCGCGACGCAAGCCATCGCGCAGCTTTTCGGTGCGCCGCCCGCGGCCGCCGAACGGGATTTCACCGCCCTCTGCCTGAAGTACTCCGCCATCGGTGTGGCTGGGTATCGGCTGCTTTCCTTTCCGCCCCTCGTCCGAAAGCCGCTCGAAACCGGCGCGGAGTACGCGCCGAGTCCCGCATGGGCCGAGGTGCTGAGAAAAGTGAGCGCACTGACGGCTGAATTCACCCGTTCCACCAACGTACGTCTGCTCGGCGTTGCGGGTCGATTCGTGACGGAGCCGGTTTTTCTCTCCGAAGTCGGAGGACTCCGTGCAGCGTGGGAATCGCTCCCGCATGCCGATCGACCCGCGTTTCCACTCGCCCGCCCTATTCCCATCGCGGAACCGCCGATCGGCGAGATGCCCGCCGGCGCGTCGTCGGCAACCTTCAGCGGAGTGCTCGTCGCGTTCCTCGATCGCTGGGGTCTGATCTCGCTCGTCGATTGGCACTTGCCGTTGCCCCAAGGTCCCTTCCTGCCGTCGCTGCATCCGGCCGGCGCCATCGCCGAACCGCGTCACGGCATCCGCATCATCCTGCCGATTCATTATCCGCTCTTGGGCGACGATGCCCTCGTCCTTCGGATCACGGAGATGCAGACCCAAGCGGCGAAGGTAGCGGGCGTTCCCGCGGGGATAGGGCCGATCACCCATTACGGGCAGTACGCCAAGATGTTCCGCCTGTTCCACATCGAAACCGCGATGGAAAGCCGGTTCTCCGGCGAACCGCCTCGCGGCTATGCGACAAAACTCGGCTACGCGGCCGCCGCAGAATTAGAAGTCGTACCGGCCACAGTCAGAAGGCTGAGGAAGTGGATCGAAGTCTGCCGAAGCGGCGGACGCGCCGAAATCCGCGAGCTTCGCGACTGACGGATTCGCGCGGAGTTCGGGCGCATAAAAATCCGGTTTTATGTGACTCATCTCGCCCGACATGCTGCGGATAGTGCCTTGTGGAATCGCACAGGGAGGATCCGCACGTGTCCGGCAAGAAGCTGCAATTGAGCGACGAGGAAATCGCCCGGCCGTTCCAGGGGGAATGGGCCGAACGATTCCCACCCATCCTTTCGCCGGAAAAGCTCGCCGAACTCATCGGTCTGAGCCTCAGCACCATCCGCGAGTGGAAATCCAAAGGCCGCCTCGACGGCGCGGTGCGCAATCGCGGCAAGCACACCCTGATCTGGCGCGACCGCGCCCTCGACATCCTCTTCAACGGAAAGGAATGGCCATGCGCGAAGCGAACGGAAGAATCCGCGTGACCGATGGACTGTCCGTCGTTCCGCGCGGCAAGAAAAAAACGTACGTCGCCGATTACTGGTGCGACGGCCGGCACTGCCGGCGATCCCTCAAAACGTCGAACAAGAAAGTGGCCGAAGAGCGCGCCATCCAGCTGGCGGCGGAGTTGGCGCGCGGCACGCTGCGCCAAATCCCGAAGCCCTTGGGCATCCGGGAAGCCGGCGAGCAGTACGGGAAGTCGCTGGTCAGCGACGCACGCGCCCCCAGAACTTTGGGCAAGTACAAGGCTGCCATCAGGGAGTTGGCCTCGTTCTTGGAACCGTCGCGCGTCACCAAGATCGCGCAAATCACACCGGCCCATATCGATGCTTGGCGGGCCGAACAGCTCGAAACGAGGGATCCCGCCACGGTGTACGACAAGGCCGTCACCGTCATGCAGCTCTGCAAGTGGGCGGCGAGCCGCAAGCTCATCCTCGAAAACCCGCTCGCCGGAATGAAACTCCACCGGCCACCGAAGAAGCATAAGCCGTGCCCGACCTCCGCGCAGGTCGAAGCGCTGCTCGCGGCGGCCGAGCCCCCGCTCAAGCAGTGGCTGACGATCCTCGCGTTTACGGGAATGCGCGTCGGCGAACTGCAGCGCCTGGCGACCGAGGACGTCGATCTGGCCGACGGCTGGATCCACATCCGCTCGCGGCCGGGCGCACAGACCAAGACCGGCCAGTCGCGCAAAGTTCCGATTCACCCCCGCGTCCGCTCGACGCTCGAAAGCCGGCCGAAGCCGGCGTCGGGATGGTACTTCACCGCCGCGAAGTGCTCGCGCTACCCCGACGGGGGTCATTGGATCAATCCCAAGGGGGTCAACGACGGCTTGTGCCGCCTGCTGAAAAATCTCGGCATGCCCGCCGGCCGCAGGTCCGGGTTCGTGACCCACAGCCTGCGGCACTTTTTCGAGACCTTCACCGTCAACGCCGGCATTCCCCAGCGCGTCATCGATACTTGGCTCGGCCACAATGCCGACAAATCCATGGCCGCCGTCTACTACTCGCTCGGCGACGCCGAATCGCAAGCGTTCATGCTCAAGGTGCCTTTCGGAACGGGCCCGACTGCGGCGGGCACCGAGACGCATCAGCGGAGTGCAACCGCGCCGGAATCGCGTGTGCACTCGGACGAAACAGTTCGGGCGTGAAGACGGCCCGTTTGTAGCTCCCGAACCCGGAGGCCGTTCGGGAACTCGAGGAAGGCCTCCAGAACACGGATCGCCGGTCTTCAAACCGGCAAGGAGACTGCGATGGGAGCGATTTTTTTGGTGGTCCTACTCCAGATCCTCTCCGGATGGCCGGGGGGCGTCCAACTGGACAAAAACGGGACAAGCGGGCGCGGATTCGGGCCGAAGGCAAACGAAGTCCTGGAAGCTCAGGCCTTTCCGCGGTCACTCTCGGCGACTACGGAGATGGGGAGCTTCTCCGCGGCGTCCTTCTCGTAGTGCGCCAGCAGCATCTTCCGCTGCTCTTCGGGCACGCGGTCGCCGGGCCGCAGCGCATTCACCATCGAAAGGCCGATGACGGCCGCGAAACCGGTCGTGACGATGAAGTACGCGAACGTCTTCGCCCCGACCCGGCCGGCGTTCCCCGATCCCCCGAGCCGCGTCACACCCAGCGCGAGCGAAGCGAACACGAGCGGGATGATCGCGAGGAAGAGCAAGTTCATGAAGAGGTCGCCGACCGGCTTGGCGACGTACTTCACGACCCAGCCGACCCACGCGGCGCGCGGCGGCGCGACGGCCGCCGGCGGCGCGGTCCCTCCGACGACGGAAGCGAACGCCTCGCGTTCCTCGCCCGTCAAACTCCGCGGTTCCGGCGCGGTCAGCGAGTTCACCAGCGAGCCGACGAGCGCGCCCAACAGCAGGCCGAACAGGATGCGGGAGTGCGAGACTTTCGCGGCGGCGGCCATGCGTTCAGCTCGGAGGACGAAGTGCGGAGTGTTGTATTTGCGTACCGGCGAGCCGACCCTGTCAAGGGTCGGGTGGATCGCGCGGCGCTGAGCCGTCGTCATCCACGTTCCGCTTCACCCGACCCTTGACAGGGATCGGCTCGCCGGATCCCCCTCACTTTTGCAGGATGAGCTTCCCGCGGCGCGTCAGCCGGAGGCGGTAGCGCTCCCCCTTGTGGACGATCACGATTTCGGTTCGCTCCGCGAACAGCTCCTCACTGCGCACGACGTAATCGGGGGGGACACGGGCGAGACTGCGAGGGTGCCTTCGGAAGAAGGGTTTTGAGGCTCTTGCTCGGCGGGTTCGGGCATGTCGTGGAACTCGCACGAAATCGGTACTCTTTTTTCGGGACGTGGATTGACAGTAGTTCCCGAAGGAATAATGTAAAGGGAAGTTGTTGAGAATCATTCTCAGTAACTGTTTGAGCCTGCCACGCTATCCGTTCGGGATGCACCGATTCGCTCGGTCGCTCACCTTCCGTCGCCTGCGGCTCCGTTCGAGTTCGAAAACCTTTTTCACTCGCGGAGGTTCCCATGGTTCCCGTCCGAAGCCGCACGGCCTTCACCCTGATCGAACTGCTGGTCGTCATCGCGATCATCGCGATCCTCATCGGCCTACTGCTGCCGGCCGTCCAGAAAGTGCGCGAGTCCGCCGCCCGCATGAAGTGCAGCAACAACCTGAAGCAGATGGCCCTGGCTATCCACGGCTACCACGACGCGAACGAAAAGTTTCCGTACGCCACCACCGACCGTCAACCCGGCGAGTCCGTCTCGAGCTATGTGACCGCCCAGATTCTCATCCTGCCCTACTTGGAGCAGGACGCCGTCGCCAAGCGCTGGAATCCGAAACTGCCCCGCAACGACACGAGCACCGAAGCCGCGCTCGGGTATTCGAACAGCAGCTTGCAAAAGCTGTTGATCCCGACTTACACCTGTCCGTCGATGACGCCGCCGACGGGGCCGCTGGGCGGAGCCGAGAACCGGGCCTACTGCAGCTACATCGTGGCGGCGGGCACCCAGGACGCCACCTTGCACCCGTACTGGTCCTTCTACGGGTTGCCGACGCCCCCCGCCTACGACGGGGTCATCGTACCGCTCAAGGACAAGAGTACGGAACCGACGAACCCCAACCGCCCGACCACCATGAACGCGATCACGGACGGGACATCGAACACGTTCCTCGTCGGCGAGACCGACTTCAAACCCGCCGGCGTCCCGTCGACGTCCTACGGCGGCCTCTGGGCCTACGGCTACATCGGGTACTCGTGGGGCACGACCCACCTCCCGTTCAACAAGCACAAAAACACCGCGAGTGTCTACGGGGCCTTCCGGAGCGAACATACCGGCGGGGCGAACTTCGCCCTGACGGACGGTTCGGTTCGCTTCGTCCGCGAGTCGATCTCCGCACAGGCGTACAGCGCCTACGGCTCCCGTAACGGTGGCGAAGTCGCCAACCTCGACTGATCGGAGGCCGCCATGCGACTCTCGGCGCTGATTTTGATCTCGGCGATGGCCGCAGGATGTGCGGGGAATTCGGGCGCGGCCAAGACCGGCCCGGCCTCTCCGCTCACCGTGGCCGAATGGAAGACGCTGCCGGTCGATGAGAAGTACGAACCGGCGACGATCGAACGGCTGAAGAAGGCCGATCCGAACCTCGAAACCCCCGAAGGCTGGGACGCCTTCAACCGCTCGACCCTGCTGCCCGCCCGGAAAATGGACTTTCCGAACGGGCAAAAGAAGAATTAACACCACCCCGGGAGTTCCGATGAATCGCAGTTTCCTCGCCCTGCTGGCCCTCGCCGTCGGCACCGCCGCGGCCCAGGCCCATTTCGTCTACATCGTCCCCGCGAAGGACGGCAAGACGGCGAAAGTCGTCTTCAGCGATTCGCTCGAAGCGGACGACGCCGTGTCGATCGACAAGATCGCCCCGCTGAATCTCACCGGCCGCACGGCCGAAGTCAAAGACACCGCCGTCGAACTCAAAAAGGGCGAACACTGTCTGAACGCGACGATCGCCGGGGAACCGAAAGTCGTCTTCGGCAGCGTGAATTACGGACTGTCCACCAAGGGCGACCGGCCTTACCTGCTCGTCTATCATCCGAAAGTCGTCTTCGCCGGCTGCGATGAGAAGATCGCGACCCTCGGCGAGAAGGCCCCCGTCGAACTGGTGCCCGTCATCGCGGCTGGGAGTCTGCGGTTCAAAGTGCTCGTCGCCGGGAAGCCCGCTGCGGCGGTCGAGGTGAACATCCTGAAACCGGACGGCGAGAAAGCCAAACTGAAATCCGAGTCCGATGGCCTAACGGCGAAGCTCGATGGTGTCGGGCGCTACGCCGCGTGGGCCAAGGTGACCGAGCCGAAAGAGGGCGAATGGGCAGGTAAGAAGTACAGCGAAATCCGCCAATATGCGACGCTCGTCGTCGATGTGGTCGCAGAAGCGAAGGAAATCCCCGATTTGCCCGAGTCGTTCAGCAGTTTCGGGGCGGCGACCGTCGACGGCTACGTTTACGTCTACGGCGGACACGCCGGCAAGACCCACTCGTACGCCAATGAAACCACCCTCGGCAAGTTCCGCCGACTGAAGATCGACGCTCCCGCGAAGGGCTGGGAAGAGCTGCCCACCGGCACGCACCTCCAGGGGCTGGCCCTCGTCGGCTACAAGGGCACCGTCATCCGCATCGGCGGCATGGAACCGCGGAATTCCAAGACCGAAAAGGCCGACAACCACTCGGTGACCACTGTGCAGCGATTCGACGTGAAGACCCTGAAGTGGAGCGATCACCCCGCACTGCCCGCCGGGCGCTCGTCGCACGATGCCGTCGTGGTGGGGGACACGCTCGTCGTCGTCGGCGGGTGGAACATGAAGGGTTCCGCCAGCAAAAACGAGTGGCACACCACGGCCCTCACGCTCGACTTGGCCGATGCCACGGCGAAATGGAAGAGCATCGAACAGCCTTTCAGTCGCCGGGCACTGACGGCGGCAGCGCACGACGGCAAGGTGCTCGTGATCGCGGGGATGACGGCCGAAGGTGGCATGGCGAGTGCCGTGAACGTGCTCGACCCCAAAACCGGCAAATGGACGGACGGCCCTCAAGTCCCCGGCGAGAAGATGAACGCCTTCAGCCCCGCGTCCTGCACGCTCGATGGCAAAGTCTATCTCAATCCGTCCGACGGCAAAGTCTACCGGATGAACGGTGAGAAGTGGGACGAAGTCTCGGCGATCGCCACTCCGCGGAAGGTTCACCGCATGGTCCCCTTCGGCGAGGGCCGCGCGCTCGTCCTCGGCGGGGCGACGGGTTCCGGCAGCACCGCGAGCTGCGAACCGATCGGTGCGAAGTGACGCCGGGAATCGAGCGTTCCGAAACTCGTAACCGCACGGCCGAACTCTCGGCCTCCGGATCCGAATTCCGCGCGGATCGCCGGCGTCCCCCTTACCGGGCGTTCGTCCAACTGCTCCGCCGGGCGCACCTCTACGCCGGCCTCCTGATGCTGCCGTGGGTCGTGCTCTACGGTGCGACCGCGTTCCTGTTCAACCACCCGGCGGTCTTCGGCGACCAGCCGACGACGGCCTTCGGGCGGGACGCCCTCGCCGGTACGCCGATGGAGACTCCTCCCGCGCCCGCCGAACTCGCGGCGCTGGTCGTCGCGGCGCTGCAAACCCGCGCGGCGCCGGGGACGAACTATTCGCTGCTCGATCCGGGCCAAGCCCGCTACACCCGCGAGTTCGCGTTCGCCACCGTGAAGGGGGAGGGCCGCGAAACGAACGTGCTGATCGACGTGACCGGAAGCGGCGGGACCGTCCGCACCCGCACCGTTCCGCAGGCGAAGCCCGAAGAGGCCGCACCTTTCGCCGTCGGTGGCCGCCCCGCCGGGGGGCCGAGCGGCCGCGGAGGGGGAGGCTCTCGCGGAACCGCGCGCGGCGGCGAAGGTTTGAAACTCGACGACCCGCTGCACGAGCGAGTCGCGGCGAGCATCCCGAAGGTGCTGGAACGAACCGGCACGCCGGCCGGGGAAATCGCCGTCACGTCGGTTCCCGATCTGTCGTTCCTCATGGATGCGGACGGCAAGACGTGGCGCGTGACGTACAACCCACAGACCGGGATCGTGTCCGGTCGGCCGGGCGACGAACCCGTTGCGGAGCCGCCCACGATTCGGCGATTCCTCACCCGCCTGCACACGACCCACGGCTACCCCGCGGATGTCAACGCCCGCTGGACGTGGGCCGTCATCGTGGACGTCATGGCCGCGATCATGCTCTTCTGGGCCTTCTCGGGCATCCTTATGTGGTGGCAGCTCAAATCGACGCGCCGGTACGGGTTGGCGGTGCTCCTCGTCAGCGCCGCCGCAGCGGCGTGGATCGGCTACGAGATGCACGCGCTGATGGCGGCCGCCCCCGCCCGGTGAAAGATCCTCCGCGAGCTTCTGTATGTCTCCGCGTCCGTCGGTGTTCCTCCGGCGGACGCGGGAGTTTTCCCTCATGCTCACCCTTCGCAAATCGGCCGAACGCGGGGCCGTCAAACACGGCTGGCTCGACGCCAAGCACACCTTCTCCTTCGGCGACTACTACGACCCCGCCCATGTGAGCTTCCGGTCGCTGCGGGTCATCAACGAGGACCGCATCGCCGCCGGGCAGGGCTTCGACACGCACCCGCACCGGGACATGGAAATCTTCACGACCGTGCTCGGCGGCCGGCTCCAGCACCGCGACAGCATGGGCAACGGTTCGGTCATCGGCCCCGGCGACTGGCAGATGATGTCCGCCGGCACCGGCGTCCAGCACAGCGAGTTCAACCCCTCGCCGACGGAGCCGACGCACCTGATGCAGATCTGGATCGTCCCCGACAAGAAGGGTTACGCCCCGCAGTACGATCAGAAATCGTTTGCGGACAAGCCCCCCGGCGCATGGGCGCTCGTCGCCTCGCCCGACGGCCGCGACGGCTCGCTCGGCATCCGCCAGGATGCCCGCATCCTCGCGGCGAAGGTGCGGCCGGGCGATTCGCTGCGGCACGAGTTCGCCCACGGACGCGCCGGCTGGCTGCACGTCGCGACGGGATCGGTCGCGGTGAATGGCCAGCGGTTGGACGCCGGCGACGCCGCGGCGCTGGAGAACGAAGCGAGCGTGGAAATGCTGGGAATCGAAGGAGCCGAAGTGGTGCTGTTCGATTTGGCGTAATCGGCGGAGCGTTGGAGTTCAACCTTCAGGTTGTGGGTCGGGCGGAGTCGGCGACGCCCGACCTCTTGCGAAAGGGAATCCCGCATTGTGGATGACCGCGTGTCGCAAGGTCGGGCCCGACCACTTGCGAAAGGGAATCCCGCATTGTGGATGACCGCGTGTCGCAAGGTCGGGCGTCGCCGACTCCGCCCGACCCACAACCTGAAGGTTGAACTCCAACAATATCAATCATTCCTTCTTCATCGCGAATTGATCGAACAATCGCCCCTCGCTGTCGAACACGCGGCAATCGAGGGTGCCGGCGTGGATCGTGAAATAGCAGAAGTGGTAATCGGAGCGGCCCTGGTTCTTGAAGAACGCCGGCGTCGGCTCGAACCCTTCGAGCTTGCCGCCGCCCCCGCCGCTCGTCAGATAAGTCGTGCCCGCTTTCGCGTCCACCTTACCGCCGCGCAGGCGCCACGTCCGCTCGTAGGCGTGGATGTGGCCATTCATCGCGAGATCCACTTTGTGCTTGTCGTACAGCGCGATCAGCGCCTTGTGCTTCGGCGCGCCGTAGGTCGAACTGGCCTTCTCCGTGTTGCCGTAATCGTCGCTGTCCGACGAGTAGCACGGATGATGGTGATAGACCACTTTCCACTTCGCATCGGAAGCGGCGAGCGACTTGTCGAGCCACCGGTACTGTTCGCTTTCGGGATCGACGGGCCGGTTCGTATCGAGGCTGAAGAACTCGCCGTTGCCGTACCGGAACGAGTAGTGGTACTCCGGCTTCGGCAGCGAAAAATACTTGTAGTACTGGACATGATCCTTCTCGTGGTTGCCGATGCAGGGGTAGATCGGCACGCGGGCGAACAGGTCGGCGCACGGTTTGAAGAGGTCGTCGGTCCACTGAATTTTCGCCGCCCCGTTGTCCACGACATCGCCCAAGTGGATGACGAAGTTCGGCCGGCGCTCCCACATCAGCTTCGCGACCTTCCCCGTGACGACCGGATTGCGCTGCGTGTCGCCGATGACGGTGAACGAATAGGCGTCGGTCGCATCGACGGCCGTCTGGAACGTGGAAGGCTTGCCGACGAGCTTCTTGCCGTCGGCGTCTGTGCAGGTCATGCGATAGTAGTATTTCGTCTTCGGCAACAAGTTATCGAGCTTGATTTCGTGCATCGTGTCGTACTTCTCGACGGCGATGCTCTTGTCCGGCGGGAAGGTCGAACCGTATTCGAGGAGGCACGTCGTCGGAGTCGGCGTCTCGCACATCACGACGATGGACGTCCGCGTGGCGAATTGGAGGTAGGGTTCCATAACGAACGCCGGCCCTGCGACGGGATCGACGGGAGCCGCCTTTTCATCGGCGGAGGTCGATGCGATCCGGAACGCGGCGACGCCCGCGATTGCGGCGAGACAGCAACCGGCGATGATCCATTTACGGAGTGCGTGGGGCATGGAGGATTCCGGTGGTCGTGCGTCCAGACTACTTGGCCGAGGCCGATCTCTTCATTTTGGGTTGCAGAGCGGGTTTGCGGATGGCCCGGATCCGACCCGTCGTGTACTTCGGCTTCAATTCCCCGCCGGCTGCCGCCAAGCATCGGAAAATCAGATCGAGCGTGACATCCTTGGCGGTTTGCTCGGCTTTCGCCACGCGGGGCTGGCTCGATTTGATCTTCTTGGCGATGTCGGCTTGCGTGAGCCCTGCCCGCTCGCGCGCCGCTTTCGCGGCGCGAGCCATACTCCGGCGCAAGTCGATCAGCTGAACCTCTTCGGGGGTCAACCCGAGGAGATTTTCCAAGCCGGTTTCCACCCAGCCCACGGCGGCGAGGCGCTTTCGCTTGTCGGCATCCATTTCAAACCCACCTTTCATCAGGCATTGTCGTAAGTGGTCAATCGGACGGCCGCCGCTTTGAATTCCCTCTGCTGCATCTTCTTTCCCTTTTTGGCGAAGATGCCTGCGACGAGAATAGCGTCGGCATCGATGCGATACACGATCCGCCATTCATGCCGAGAATCCTTCACCCGCGGTCCGTGACATCGCGGCCCGACGGTCGGCAACGGCCGCGAGTGTGGTAAGCCGAGCGACTCCCCCTCTTGGAGCCGGCGGAGCAGATCGCCCGCTTCCTGCCGCGCCTCCCTGTCGAACGGCGGCGTTTTGATCTCCCCCCGGATGACGAACAGAGGCTTGCGGGCGTTCGGTTCCGTCATGGGGATGATACCGTATCCGGCATGGGCCGCAATTCGCAAGCGATCGCCATGTGTCCGCAACTCACAGCATGCTATACGGATCGACATCAACTTGGAACTCGACGCCGCCGGGGGCTTTCGTCACAGCGAGCACTTCGCGCAGCACGGCGTGGAGCATCCCGCTCGTCTCGCTCAGCAGTTGGAAGTGGAACCGGAAGTAGTCGTTGAGCTTGAACACGGGGCACTCGGCCGGGCCGAGGATGCGCACGGCCAGCGGCTTCCCCGGCCCGCTCGCGCGGATGTTGGCCTGCTTGAAGGAACCGGCCAACTGATCGGCGAACGTGCGCGCGGCCTCCTCCTTCTCGGAGCGCACGATCACGCGGGCCATCTTCTGGTAAGGCGGATAGAGGTGCTCGCGGCGGAAGCCGAGTTCGAGTTTCGCAAACGCGGGGAAGTCGTGCTTCGCGGCCAGTGCGATGCAGGGGTGTTCCGGCGTGTAGGTCTGGACGAGCACCTTGCCGCCCTTGTCGCCGCGACCGGCGCGGCCCGCGACCTGCGCGAGCAGTTGGAACGTGCGCTCGGCCGCACGGAAGTCCGGGAGGTGCAATCCCACATCCGCGTTGACGACGCCGACGAGCGTAACGTTCGGGAAGTCGAGTCCCTTCGCGATCATCTGCGTCCCGAGGAGGATGTGGACGTTCCCATCGCGGAAGCTGTCGAGCACGCGCTGGTGGCTGCCGGCGCGCGTCATGGTGTCCGAGTCCATGCGCTGGATGACGCGGTCCGGAAAGAGCGTTTCGAGTTCGGCGTGCAGCTTCTCGGTGCCCAAGCCCTGATAGCGGATCGAGGGCTCCGAGCAGGTCGGGCACTGGAGCATCGGCGCCGTCTCGTAGCCGCAGTAGTGGCAGACGAGCGCGGC
>Ga0136611_10002721_pt1 | contig 12355 bp, 11 predicted proteins | sample AntDrymUQ2232306_2_FD_106645 | JGI IMG/M metagenome (GOLD analysis project Ga0136611, IMG submission 106645) | Polar desert sand microbial communities from Dry Valleys, Antarctica - metaG UQ223 (23.06) | ecosystem: Environmental > Terrestrial > Soil > Desert | place: Antarctica: Dry Valley... | reverse complement strand
GTCCTCGGTCGTCGTCGAGCGCTTCTGCTTCCTTGCCATGCCACACCTCCATCGTCGAGGTGTTGCGACGACCCCTGGAATCCGCCCTGTACACCCGGGGCGCTGTCGGCCCCGGGGCGGCGGCTGTTGACGTGTGCATGAGGGACGCGCAGCCGGCACATGGCGTTCGTTGCGGGTCATCCCGACAGGCCCTTCTGATGGGCCGGAGCGCACAACCCGTTCGGCGCTGTAGGCGCCTGTGAGGAGGGCGCGGTCCACATCCAGTGTGCCGCTGAGCGCGTGGTTGCTCGCGTTCTACTGGGTGACGCGCTCAAGCGGCAAGACGCGCGTTGCGGACTGCGCGGATCGCGCAGTTGCGGACGTTCAGTCCCGCACCGACCTCGGCCTGTCCGTCTGGGTCCAGCACTTCCTGCCGCTCATTTTCGTCTGACCCCGACGCATCGGGACATGCTCAGGTGCGACCGTGAAGCGGTGCTGGCTTACCTCTGGGGCGGTGGGCCGAGGATTTCGATGGAATGTTGCTCTGCTGCTTGGCCCATCGCGACCGGGTCTATGCGTCCCGGATCGGGAAGTCGACGTTGGGACGCTGGTTCCCCGGCGGCCGCAGCGAACTCCTCGAAGCCCGACGGCGTCGTGATCACCAGGATGTGCAGCGGCTCCTCGGGGCCGACAAGGAAGGTGTGCGGCAGGCCGACGGGGAGGAGCACGAAGTCGCCCGGCCCGGCGGCGAGGACCTGTCCGTCGCAGCGGAACTCGGCGGTTCCGGAGAGCACGTAGAACATCTCGTCCTCGACGAGGTGCCGGTGCAGAGGCGGTGCGAACCCGGCCGGGTTGAGGAATTCGGCGACGGTCAGGCGGCCGCGGGTCTGGGCGCCGGTGGCCTTGAGCGTGACGAGGTTTCCGAGGAACCAGATGGCCTCCCCTTCGTCTCCCCTCAGGACGTATGGGTCGATGGCTGCGTTGTCCATGTGGCACCGACTTTTCAGATAGTCACGAGTATGGTGAATACAGCGAAAGTATGGTGGAACTGTGAAAGATGTCAAGAGCGGTCAGCTAAAACGGCGGTACCGGTCAGTCGTGCGCGAGGAGGCGGCTCGCCGCACCCGCCGCGCGATCGTGCTCGCGGCGGGGAAGTTGTTCGAGGAACGGGGCTACGGTGGCACCTCGCTGAGCGAGGTCGCGGCGGCAGCGGGCGTCGCGCGGCCCACTGTCACCGCCGCGTTCGGATCCAAGCCCGCGCTGCTGCGGGAGGTCGTGAACGAGGCACTCGCCGGGGACGACGAGCCGGTGCCCGTGGCAGACAGGCCGTGGTTCCGTCCGGTCTGGGAGGCACAGACACAACACGAGCTGCTCGTCGCCTACGCGCAGGTGTGCACGGTCATCGGCGCCCGCGCCGCAGGGCTGTTCGAGGTGGTCCGCCGGGCGGCGGACGCAAGCCCTGATGTCGCGGACCTTTGGGACCAAACCCAACGCAACCGCCGGGCCGGCGCTCGTATCGTGATCGACCAGCTGCGCAGCCTGGGGCCTGTGGACGGATGGCCGGGCGACGACCAGGCTGTCGACGGGCTGTGGCTATTCAACGACCCTGCCCACTACGACACCTTGGTCGTGCAATGCCGCTGGCAGGAGCCCGACTTCACTGCCTGGCTCGCCGCGCGGATGCAGGACGCGCTGCTCGACGGTTGACGGGTAAAGGCGACCCGATCTTGCCAGGTGGGCCCTCGGGCCTCTGTGACGGCCTCGTCGGGTACCTCTCTCGCCTCCGCAACAGACATCCCCATTTCGGCTGATCCGGTCGTTTGTCTAGGTCCACGGGCGGTATGAAGCACAGTTGTCGGCGCGGGTCCTCGGTGGTTTGACTCTCGGTGGATGTGTTTGGTCAGGTCCCCCACGGGGTCCGAGGGGTCCTCCGCCGGATCTCGTATAGACACGGCTGCCGGGCGGTGGCCGCGACTCCGCACATCTCGATGCCGCCGTGGGGCCTCACGTAAGGGACGTGTCGGGGCCAAAGATGTCGGTGCCCGACTCCGGTCGTTGTCCGTGCGTGCTTGGCTACTTGATCCCGACGACCATAGAGTCCGGGCCGACCAGCGGCTCTACGTAGGTATGACCGAAGCCGGCATCGGTCAGCCAGGCCCGGCACTCTGCGCCGGTGTAGTCGAAGCCCTCCTGGGTCTCGATCAGCATGTTCACGCTCATCAGCAGTCCGAACGTGTTGGTTCGTCGGTCATCGTCGATGACGCTCTCGTAGACGATGAGGGCTCCGCCGGTGGGTAGGGCGTCGTAGGCTTTGCGGAGCAGGAGCTGTTTCTCGTAGAGCCCCCAGTCGTGGAGGATGTGGCCCATCACCAGTACGTCGGCGTCGGGAAGCGGCCCGGTGAAGAAGTCGCCGGGGTAGAACCGCAGGCGGTCGGCGAGCCCGTTCGCCGCGACGTACTTCTCGAAGACGGGAGCAACGGCGGGCAGGTCGAAGCCGCCGCCGGTCAGATGGGCGTGGCGCCGAGCGAGCTCGACGGGCAGGCATCCCTCGGCAGCGCCGATGTCGATGACGGTCGTGTGCTGTTCCCACGGGAAGTTCTCCGCGATGGCCTGCGCCGAGCCCATGCTGATGCCGGTCATCGCGTGGAGGAATTGCTCGAGGCGCATCGGGTCTTCGTAGAGCGCCGCGAAGAAGTCTTCGCCGACCTTCGCTTCGTTCTGCGGTCGGCCGGTGCGGAGCGCCTCGGTGAGCGATCCCCAGAATGGATAGAGCCGCGCGTTCGCCATCTCCAGTAGTCCGCCGACGTAGGAAGGTTTGTTGCGGTCGAGGAAGGTGTCGGCCTCCGCCGTGTTGGCGTAGGTGTCGCCGGACCTCTCCAGGACGCCGAGCGAGACCAGGGCGTCGAGCCAGTCCCTGGTCCCCCGTCGCTGCAGGCCGAGGCGATGGGTCAGCTCCTGCGCGGCGTAAGGGCGTTCGGCGAGTACGCTGAAGAGATCGAGCTCGACGGCGGTGAGCAGGGCCTTCGAGGCCCAGAAGCCCAGGCCGAGCTCCAGCAGCGCATCGGGTGTCAGGTTCTTGGTGGTCATGGTCTTTCTCCTCCCGGTCGTATGCGGTGCTCTCAGCGTGTGGTGTCGCGGCGGGCTGAGGCATCCGTGGCGGGCGCGGATTCGCCACTGATCGACCACGGAGTCCCGGATCGGTGGAATCATCGAGACATGGCTTCGTTCGGCACGGCTGGGGTCGGCATGGCCGCGCTGTCCAAGCGCGAGGTCGAGGTGCTCCTGGCGGTCGGCGAGCATCTCAGCAACCGCGAGATCGGGCACCGGCTGCACATCTCCGAGCGGACCGTGGAGAGCCACGTCTCGTCCCTTCTGCGCAAGCTGGACGCGGCGGACAGGCGCGCGTTGGCCGCTCTCGCGGGACGTGCCGCCGTTGGTGACGACGTACAGCGGGCGTTTCGCGGCCTTCCGGCTGCGTGGACGAGCTTTGTGGGCCGTACGGCGGAGGTGGAGCCCGTCGTCACGTCCGCACTGCAGCATCGGCTGGTGACCCTGCTCGGACCGGGCGGCATCGGCAAGACCAGACTCGCCGCCGTGGTGGCGGCACGGCTCAGCCCACGATTCCGGGGCGGTGGGGCGTTCGTCGAACTCGTGGCAGTCCCCCAGGACCGGCTCGAGCAGGCAGTCGCGGAGGCGCTGGGTGTCGCCGAACAGCCGGGAGTGCCGATGGCGGCCGCTGTCGAAGAGGCACTGAGCGCGGGATCGGCCCTGGTGGTCCTGGACAACTGCGAGCACGTGCTCGGCGCGGCCGCGCGCTGGGTTGAGACGACGCTGGCCGCCTGCCCTGACCTGGTCGTGCTGTGTACCAGCCGGGAGGCGCTGCATGTCCCGGGAGAGCGGATCGTCGTCGTCCCGCCGATGGGCGACGACGCCCGACGACTGTTCCTCGCACGAGCCTCGGACAACGACACACCGGTGTCGCCCCGCGCCGTCGACATCGACGATCTCTGCCGGCGGCTGGACGGCAACCCGCTCGCGATCGAGCTCGCAGCCGCCCGGCTGCCCTCGCTCGGCGTCGACGGGCTGCGGGCAGGCCTCGAGGATCAGCTCCGGCTGCTCAGTGCGCCAGCGGCCGCCGCGAGCGCGTCGGCCGCCCGTCACCGGTCGCTTCGTGCGGTGGTCGAGTGGAGCCACGACCTGCTCGGCGGCGACGAGCGGAGGGCGTTTCGCCGGCTCGGGGTCTTCGCCGGCCCCACCGACCTGGACGCGGCCGCGGCGGTGATGCCCGAGCTCGACCGGGGTGCCGTCGCCGACATGGTCGGCCGGCTGGCCGACAAGAGCCTGCTGAACCGGACCGGCCCCGAAGAGGTGTCGGCGAGCCGATGGCGCATGCTGGACACGGTTCGCGCCTACGCCCGCGAGCGGCTCGCGGACAGCGGTGAGGAACCGTGGGTCGAGAGTCTTCGACTGCGCTGGGCGGCCTCGACAGCCGCGCGGCTCGAAGACGCACTGACCGCTGACCGTCCGTGGCAGGAGCGGTTTGCCGAGGTCGCCGACGACTTGCGGGCGGCGCTCGCCCGCCCTGCCACACGTGACCTGCTGGGCCGCTATTCGCTCGGGATGTCCTTGGGCCATCTCGCCTACGCGCGCTTCCGGCTCAGCGAGGCCTGCTCGCACTACGTGACCGCCGCCGAGAGTGCACCCACCCCCGGCGGGGCAGCCACCGCCTGGCGTAGCGCCGCGGCGGTGGCCCGGACCGACCAGAGGCTCGACCGCAGCATCGGCTTCCTGGAGCGAGCAGCAGCGGCAGCGGAGTTGGCTCAGGACCGCGTTGCCCACGCCCGCGCCCTGGCCGACATGGCTCGCATCATGGGCCGGTTCCCCAGCGGGCTGGAACACGCCCCCGACCGGGAGTCGGCACTCGAGTTCGTCCGGCGCGCACAGAGCCTGGAGGCGTACCACGATCCGGTCGTTGCCGCGTCGATCACGCTGGCCGCTGCTTGGAACGGACGTCCGCAGCCGACCGACCCGGCGCCAGACCTGGCGGCCGATGCGTTCGTCCTCGCCCGGGAGGCCGATGACCCGGTCCTCATCAGCGACGCCCTCGATGCGCTGGGTGCGGCGGCGAGTTTCGGCGGTCGGCATCAGGAGGCCGCCAGGCTGGCCGCCGATCGGCTCGCGCTCCTCGACCGCATGGCCCGCCACGACCCGGAGGTCGGCCTCGAGGTCTTCGACGCCTACCACTCGGCCACCGAGGCGGCGCTGGCCGCAGGTGACCCGCGCGCCGCCGCATCCGTGGCGCGGCGATCTCGCAGCGACCCGCTGTACTGCGCGGTGCCGTACCACGCCAACAGCAGGCTGGCGCTGGCGCTGGCGCTGCTAGGTGACTTTGACGGCGCCATCGTCTGCGCGCAGGATGCCCGCGACAGCTGGGTGCGCAGCGGGCGGCCCGCCGCTGGGTGGATGGCGAACGCCTTCTTCGCGGCTGCGCTCGTGGAGGGGCTCCGCGGGAGCTGGTCGGCCCTCGACGAGTGGTGGGTACTCGCCGGGCAGCTGTCGACGCGGTCGTCCACGAACGAGATGCCGGCGTTCGTGGCCCTCCGACTCGAGCTGCACACCGGCCGGGCCGCCGTCACGCTTCTGGGAGGCGAGCCCGTGTTCGCCCCCGGGCGGCTCGGAGACTACGCCCGGGCAGTTGCCGCCGAGCTCGCGGCCGCTCGTGGCGATCTCGACGCCGTCGATCGTGTCCACGACGACGCGTTCGCCCAGAACCCGTACGCCGCCGCCTTCCTGGACCGGGCATCAGCTCGACTCGAGCGCGACCCGCATCGCATCGCCCGGGTACTCGAGTCATGGGCACGACTCGCGGCCCGGTTCGAGCAGGCCGTCACGCTCACGATGCTGCCGCGACGACGCCCCGAAGGGCTGCGGATCCTCACCGAGCTCGGCTGCGACCCACCGCACGTGCCGCCTGACCGATCCGGTCTCTCAGACCGCTAGCCTCGCTCCGCGGACGGGCGCAAGCCCGTACCAGCGTCAGCGGGGTGCGTCTTAGTGGGCGCTATGGGCGCCCCATGAGGCCTGGTGTTCCGGTCGGGGATCGACGACCGAAACGGCGAGGCTGAAGCATTCGGTAGGCAGGCGGAGTCGGGTCGGTCATGCCTCAGGCTGTGCTGTTGAGGATGAGCCGGATCGCCTCATCCGGTGCGTCCCATTGGGGGAAGTGTCCGCACCGCTCGAACCAGTGCAGCACCGCGTCCGGGAAGGCCGCGGCGGCACGCGGGGCCTGTCGAGGCAGGGTCACTAAGTCGCGGCGCCCCCAGCCGATGGTGACCCGGCCAGGCAGGGTGCCGGCTGGGGCGCCTGCCTGCTTGGGGCCCTTCGTCAGAGCGTCCATGGCGGGGCCGGTGGCCGGCGCCTCTGCCAACCCGCGTAGGTCCGGCAGCACGGTCTGGGCTGAGAGCGCCCACGGCCGGGCGGAGAACTGCGCAAGTAGCGCCGTTCGCGTGACCGGATTGCCCAGCACCGTGGGTAGCACCGCGCGCAGTGCACCGACCAGACTGATAGAGGCCCGCAGCGTGGCGCCGAAGACGGCAAGTTCGCGATCGGTCCAGAAACCGCCCGGATCCAGGGCGACGGTGTCTCCGCCGAGCCCACGGCGGGCGAGCTCGAGCACCATCCGTCCGCCCATCGACTGGCCGACGGTGGAAACCTTGCCGAGACCCTGCTCGTGGATGAACTCCGCGACCGAGTCGGTAAGGGTCGCGATCGAGACCTCGCCGGTCAGCGGTGGGGTCTCGCCGAAACCGGGCAGGTCGACGGCGATGACCTCGCGCTGCGCGGCCAACCCGTCGAGGATCGGGGTCCATGACCGCCAGCCCGCGCCGAGACCGTGTATGAGCAGCAGCGGGCTGCCGCTGCCGCGCCGAACGTGATTCAAGGTCATAGGTCGAATGCTACGAGCCATGATCCTCGGGCGCATCCCAGCGCCTCACCATCTTCTCGTCGGGGGAGCTCTCGACTCCACCCGCAGGCACGGTGAAGCAGGTCGCACCACAACCCCAGGGGATCGTGTACGACGCAGCGTCGGACTCCCTGGTCGTGGCGGTCCGTGACCCCGACCGGGTGCTGGTCCTCGACCCCAGGACCTTGCAGCAGCGACTCTCGGTGGATCTACCCGGCAAGGTGCAGCACCTGCAGACCAGCGCTCAGGGCGGCACCGTGTTGGTGCCTGTGGAGACGGCGAACAAGATCTTCGAGGTCGATCTCACCGACGGTGACCTGCGCGCGCGACCGACGTACAGCGTCACCCGCACGACGGTGCCGGCGCCCCGAACGGTGACGTGCTGGTCGACAACGAGTTCAGCGGTTCACTCTCGGTCGTGCAGCGTGGTCTGGTGACGCACCTTCACCGACCTGCGTCAGCCCGGTGGAGTCGTCGCGGAGGGCGACACCGCGGTAGTGGTCGACGTGCGTGACTACCGGGGGGACGAACGGCGAGATCCAGCGGATCACCCGCTGAGCTGACAGCGGCTTGGTTCGTAGGCTCCCGAGATCAGCTGCGCACGGTGGTGCCGTCGAACAACTGGATCGAGGGGGGAAGTTCTCACCGGAGGTGGTCTTCTACTCCTCCAGCAGCTGAACCGCGAACTGCTCCTCGAAGCCGGTAGAAGTCGCAGTCGTCGCAGTCGTCGTACACGCCCGCCCAGCGGCGCCGATGCAGATGTTGGCGCCGACCTCGTTCAGCTCGCCCTCCACGGTGAGAGAACTCGTCGAGATCCGCCGAGACGTCCACGACAGTGTTGTCGCGGGACTCAGCTCGGCGCCGAATCGGGGGAGGTAGCGGACCCGTGCTCAGCCGCGCTGGCCGAGTTGGCCGAGCTCCTCAGCGAGGAGATCCATGAGAAGACCGTCTTGCCACCCGACCAGCGGTGCAAGGGATTCTCACGTCGAGGCGCCTCCAGGTGTCATCGGTGAACGGCCGCGTCTATCTGGGCTTGACGCGGCTCTGTGGTTCCTGGCTCAATGGCGGACACTCACCACCGTGCAGAGGGGATGCGCCTTAGTGCGGCTTCGAGGTCGTCGAGGCGGATGCGGATGGGGCGTTTGCCGCATTGGTAGGCGGGGATGGTGCCGTCGCTGATCCGCCGCCTGATGGTTTTGACCGACAGCGACATGATCTCGGCGGCTTCGTCGAGGCTGAGGTAGATCGGGAGATTCTTCGCGGTCATGAGAGCCGCCCCTCGACGCTTGGCGCGATGGCCGACCGCAGGAAGCGGGGGGCTTCGGCGACGGTGATGTAGAGCCGGCCGCAGCCGTTGAACCGCGCCCATCGTGGTCCGATGCCGCGTTGTCGCCAGTCGCGGACGGTGCGTTGGGGGGTGCGGATCAGCTCGCAGAACTCTTCGAAGGTGATGAGCCCGTTGTCGTCCCATTCTGGGGGGATCTGGATGGGTTCCACGTCGGTTCCTTTTGCCTATGGAGCACCGCGGGTTGCGGTCTTCTACCGAAGAAGCGCGACTGTGGCGGCCAGATCGGACGCCGGTGAGTGGGGTTTGTTCGCGAAGCTCGATCATTTCAGCGCTCGATGCCGTGCCTAGGCTGGCTGGTCGAGTACGGCTCGGGCGGCTCGTCTGGCTCCGGAGCGAACAGTTGTCCTCTGAGTGCCGCGGCCTGCATGGCCACCTGCCCCGAGCTTGGGAGCGTCCCGTAGCGGTCGATGTCCTGGGCGGCGACCTGCGCGGCGTGGGCGGGTCCGAGGTCGGCGCGGTCGCGGCTGAAGGTCTCGATCCACTGGGTCCGCGCGTCCTCGAGGTTGTCGGCGACCAGGTGGGCGACGTTCTTGTCCCGTCCGCGGGTCATGCCGACGTACGCCGCGGCGGCACCGGTGGTCTGGCCGACGACGAGGTGAGCGACGTCGACGGTGTCACCTTGGGCGCCGTAGACGGTGGTGGCGTAGGCGAGCTCGACGTGGTCGTGGACGTACCGCCGGGGAAGGACCCGCTCCCCGGGGTGCCCGGCCACGGTCAGGCTGCCGTCGGCCCCGATCCGGGTGACGGTCCAGGTGTCGCGGTTCGCGACGCCGAGGTGCCGATCGTTGCGGCGGGTGGTGACCCGGTCACCGGGCCCGAGTCGCACACCCGCAGCGGTAGTGATCGACTCCGTACTCACTCCCGCACCGGTGGTGGCAATGCGGTGGTCGCGGATCGCGGCGTTCAGGACGCCGACCTGCTCGCGGGTGTCCGCGATGACCAGACCCTCGACGGCGGTGAGGGCGGCGGTGAGCTCGACCTCGGAGGCGTGAACCACCACCTCACCGCGCCTGACCAGCTCACCGAACACCTCACCGGCGCGCTCACCGGTCCGCATCAGCAGGCTGAGTTCGGCGTACTCGGGGTCAGCGAACCGGTGGACGGTCTCCAGGGCCAGACGCGCCTCGGGGCGGGCCCAGCGGGCACCGTGGTCGAGGACACCGCCCCGGCCCACAGCGGGGAGCTGGTGCCGGTCGCCAACGAACGCGATCCGCGCTTGGTTGACGTCGGCGATGTTGAGCAGTGCCCTGGCGGTGTCCTGGTCGAGCATGCCGGCCTCGTCGACGAGCAGAAGGTCTCCGGGCCGCAACCGGGCCAGTGCATCCGGTTGCGCCTGGACGCGGGACCAGCGGCCGTCGGTGTCCCACCGGTAGCCGTGCTGGTGGACCAGCCACGCGGCGGAGAACGCATCGGCACGCGTCTGTTCTTGGACGATGCGGGCGGCTTTCAGCGTCGGTGTCACGACCAGCAGACGGTGGCCTCGTATCGTCAGCAGGTCCCGCGCTGCTGCGAGGGTGGTGGTCTTGCCGGCGCCGGCGGCGCCCTCGATGACCAGCAGCTCCCCGGTGCCGGCCAGGGCGGCGACGACCTGACGTTGGGCCTCGTCGAGCCGACGGCCGACCATCCTCGACCCGCGCCGGTCGGGAGTGCCGGGGTGCTCGGCCCGCGCCGCGAGGCACCAGGTCAGGTCGGCTTCGGCATCGAGGACCTCGCGGGACGTGAGCGCGCGGATGTGTTCGGGCACTCCGGTCCTGGCCAGCAGCGGCACGCACCGTGCCACGGTGCGGTCCGTGAGGTCCTCGACCAGCTCGTGGCGCACGAGTGCAGGCACGACTACGTCGACGGAGGCGACGATCCGCTCGACCTCGCCACGGATGTCTGCGGCGTTCCAGCTGGACTGGCGCGCCCCGAACCGGGACAGCACGAGGGCGGCCACCGCGTCCCGGTTGATCCGGCCGATCGCGGTCGCCGTGAGGGAGGTTGTGCGGGTCGGAGGGACGAAGCCGAGCTCCCGCAGCTCGTCTGCCCACCGGTGGGCCAGTTGCGCACCGTCCTTGGGCACGACCTTGTCGGGGCGCGCCTGGGCCCAGGCCCGGCGGTCCCAGGTCCGCCGCAAGACCGGGCCAGGCTCGGTGTTCGGGTGATCACCCCGCCACTGTGCCTCGTAGCGGTCGATGTTGCGGGCAATCTGGGAGGCACGGGCGCTGAAGGCCCCGACGTACCGCGCGAGCTGGGTGACCTCACCGGTGTCGGCGTTCAGGGTGTAGCCGTGGGCGGCGAGGGTGTGGCGGAACTCCGGGTCACACATGACGGCGGCGTGGCCGATCCCGTTGATCGCCTCGATGCTGTCCACCACGCCCACCGAGTGCAGTCCACGCCACTTCCCGGCCGCGAACACCCGCGCATTGATCTGGAGGTGGAGATGACGGTGGGGGTCGCCGGCGCGGGAGGTGTAGTGCCTCACCACCGCGGCCTCGAGCTGCTCGACCGGGACCTGGACCTGCCGTCCCCGGGGCCCGACCCGGGTGGTGGCGTGCTCGGCAAGCCAGCCGATGATCTCGGTCGCGGCCCGGTCCTGCGCCTTGTCGTAGGCAGCGGCGATCTGAGGGTGCAATGTCGCGGCCAGCGACCAGGTCTTGGGACCGTTCACCACGACCTCGACGAACCGCAGCCCGCGCTCGTCGGTCCGTAGGCGCCCCTTCGGCCTCCCGGTGTCGACGTCGTACCCGGCGACCCATTGCTCGTAGGCCGGTCCGTCGAGCGTTCCCCTGATACGGACCCCACCGGCTTGGGGGCGTTCCCCCTGGGGTCCCCCCTCCGTCGTGGGCGTCGCGACGTACCTCGTCGCGAGACCCGTGCCCTCGGCCAGGTAGTAGTCGTCGACGCGGGAGCGGTCGGCTTCGACGTAGGACCGCGCGGCGCCGGGGGAGCCGCGGTAGAACTTGACCCCGCCATGCACGTGCCGTCACCGCCCGTCAGCCGTCGTCAACTAGCCTTGAAATGACGCTCGGCCCGCCCAGGTGGGCGGACCGATCTACGGACCTTCGTAGCATGCGTGCCGCTCGATTTGAAGGCTCTGGAAGCCGTAGCTGCCGGGTGCTTTCGAGGCTCGTCAATACTCGTCAGACGCTCAAGACGTGCGGACGCCTCTGGGTGGTTGGAGCCTGTTGGCGTTCGAGTTCCGGGAGTCGGCGTGCGTTGGTTGTTCCGCAAGATCGTTGGGGTGCCGTGGGACCTCGACTACCTCGCGGCAGGCCCCGTCCGAGCATGCTGTGACGGCTATGTACTGGCGCCCGTGATAGAGGTGTGTCTACCGCCTGTTGAGCGTGGGTTGGCGCAATGGGTAGAGGGAGGAGCAATCACCAGGGATCCGTTTCGGCGTCCCAGGGATCGTTAATCTCCTGGGCGTCAGCAGAGGCGGTGTCGCTGGCCGCGGCCTCAACGTGCCACTCCGCCCGCGCGACCAACTCGTCGAAGGTGATCACCTCTGGATCGTGCAGGCTGCGTCGGAACAGCTCGAAGCTCCGAACCTTGTCTGAGATCGCCCCACCGATTGAGCCGGTGAGCTGGTCGAGAGAACCGAGGATCGCGAAGGACTTAGGCTGGAGGAGGAAGGTTCCTGTGGGGAGAAGTTCTCCCTCGGACGACTGGTCTTGGATGTAGTCGCCGAGCTCGCGGCTGGCGAGGTGAGTAGTCTGTTGGACCTGAACGACAGCGCCAGCGAGTTCTTTGGACGGACTCCAACACCCGGCTCGGTACTCCTCGCCAAGGAGGTTGGTCTGATGGTGCTTGATCTCGGCGAAGACCATTGAGCGCACAATGCCGGCAGTGCGGAGCAGTGCGTCTGCCCTCTTGCCGACGCCCTTTATGCTGCGACCTACAACTGTCTGCTCCAGCTGGCCCTCCTCCCATGAGGGAGGAGTTGGCCACCAAGCCCGATACCTAGTAGCGTGTCGCTGCTGAGTTCTGGGGTTTCTGGTTGGGAGGTTGGTGTGTGGCAGATCTTCCCCTTCTGTCAGACAGGACGTCGTCATGCCCTCGCAGAAGAAGCGGCCGGTCACGTT
>Ga0136611_10002720_pt1 | contig 12358 bp, 11 predicted proteins | sample AntDrymUQ2232306_2_FD_106645 | JGI IMG/M metagenome (GOLD analysis project Ga0136611, IMG submission 106645) | Polar desert sand microbial communities from Dry Valleys, Antarctica - metaG UQ223 (23.06) | ecosystem: Environmental > Terrestrial > Soil > Desert | place: Antarctica: Dry Valley... | reverse complement strand
GAATCGTTTTCCTCCAGACGAGCGGCTTCGTCGACCCGAAACCCAGCAATGGGAGGTGACATTCACTCAGAAGAAATCTGACAGACGGGATGGATAGGCGCCGACAATGCCACGGGAGGCAAACATGAACGAGCACGTCAAGAAGAACCAACGGTCGCTGACACGTCGCGAAGTCGTTCAGCGAGGCACAGCTTTGGGTTTGGCCGCCAGCATTTCCGGTCCGTATGTCATCAGCCGAGCCAAACAGTCTGCGCTCAGCGGGTCAATTGTTGTTCCGGTGGCAGGCGGCAGTTGGGGTGACGCTTTCCAGGCAAACATGATCGATCCTTTCCTGGAACTCCATCCCGATGTCGAAATTCAGGTCGACCTCTCGGCTGACGCTGAGCGATTGGTGAAGCTTCGGGCTGCGGGCGGGAATAACCCCCCAATGGATATCGTTGGTCTCAGCACCGAATTCATGGACGCTGCGATCCGCGAAAGCCTTGTAGACACCTTCACTGAGGACGAGGTTCCTAACGCTACTGAACTCTACGAGATTTCGACCCCTGAGAACTGGCAGACCGACGAAGGGTTCTATGCCATCCACCAGAACTGGGGGCAGCTTGGTATCGCCTACCGAACCGATCTGGTCGAAAACCCTCCCAAGGAGTGGCTTGATCTCTGGGATCCCCAGTATGAAGGGCTCGTAGGTTTCGGACCTCTCACTTACTCGGCTGCGCTACAGTTCTTCATCGCCACGATCCGCGCTCTCGGCGGCCACGAATCAAACCCTGAAGATGTCGATGCGGCGTTCGCGAAGTTCGAGGATCTGAAACCGAACGTGGCTCAGACTCCTGCCGACTCCGGTGCGGTCCAGAACCTCCTGGAGCGAGGGGAAATTGGCCTAGTCCACCTCTGGGACGGACGAGCATTCGGGTTGGCAGAAGCAGGACTCCCGGTTGACTTCGTCTACACAACCGATCCGGGCCCTGTAGCCAGTGGCGCCCCCCGCGGCATCGCGATGGGAACGCAGAATCGTGAACTGGCGACAGCCTTCCTCGACTATACACTCTCTCCAGAAGCGCAACAGGGCTTCTGCGAGCAGATGTGGTACGGCCCGTCCAACACTTCGGTGGAGCTTCGTGAAGAAGTTGCCGAGAAGGTCCAGTACGGCGACGAAGCTTACAACCTGCTCTTCGAGCCAGACTATGAAGTCGTTAGCGTCGAACTCGGTGACTGGCAGCAGCGTTGGACGCGTCTCTTCTCGTCCTAGATTACCGGTCGGTACGGCCACAGCAGGTCGTTCTGACGGAAGGCAAGAAGGTCCTCGTCGCTGTTCTCACCATGTATGGATAACTTATAGCAGCAGGAGTCTGACCATCTGGTCGGACTCCTGCCTATTGGGAGCGTGAGGATCCGTGATTAGGCGTCTACAGAACAGCCAAGTTGAGCAAGGGACAAGGGGGCGGGGCAAATGGAGAGAACTGAGGACCAGCAGGAGGTAGATGTCCAGTTAGAGGACGTGTTTATCCACTACGGGGAAACCCAGGTTGTTCACGGCATCAACCTCGACATCTACAAGGGAGAATTTCTGTCACTTCTCGGCCCTAGCGGCTGTGGAAAGACGACTACCCTCAATGCCATCGCTGGCTTCCTCGATCCAAGTGGTGGAACAATCTCGCTTCGTGGCAAGGTCGTCAATAATGTTCCGCCGCACCGGAGATCCCTCGGGATGGTGTTCCAGAGCTACGCCCTGTTTCCTCATATGAACGTGTTTGACAACGTTGCGTTTGGACTTTTAATTCGTCGGCGCAAATCAAGCGAGATTCGCGAAAAGGTCATGGAAGCATTGGATCTCGTACAACTCAAGGGGTTTGAAGGCCGGCGAATTCAGCAACTTTCCGGAGGCCAGCAGCAAAGAGTCGCTATCGCGCGCGCACTCGCCTTCAACCCGTTCGTCTTGTTGATGGATGAGCCGCTTTCGAATCTCGATGCGAGACTTCGCCGGCAAATGAGGGTAGAACTGAGACGCATTCAACGACAAGTTGGAATTACGACTGTCTTCGTCACTCACGATCAGGAAGAAGCCTTGACGATGTCCGATCGCATGGTGGTAATGAACAGCGGACACATCGAACAGGTTGGCACCCCCGTAGATCTGTACAGAAAGCCCAGAACACCATTCGTTGCCCAATTCCTCGGGCATCCCAACTTCCTCTATGGTGACGTGAGCGAAGCTCATGCTGGACGCGTGGCAATCAAATCAGGTAGTCACCTCATCACTGCTGAGACGGACGAAACTTTCGACGCCGGTCAGAGGGTCGCGCTGGTATTGCGGGCGGAGAGTACCCGTCTGCAGCGGGAAGCACCCAGCAACGACAGGAACTTCATCCCGGGAGTCATTGAGTACCTAGTTTATCTCGGCACGAATACAGAGTACGAAGTCGCATTGGATGGTGGCCCCAAGATCCGCGTCGTCGAGCAGATTCCGAATGGAATTCCATCGTTTCAGGTCGAGGAAGAAGTATTCGCAACCTGGTCGTCCGAGGACTCCATCGTGCTCACTGCTCCTAGCGGTGGATTCTTGGAGGAAATCGAATGACCGCTAGAAATCGCCGTTGGCTCACCATAGTTGGTCTACTCGCACCCGCTGTCCTGCTGCTGGTGATATTTCTGGTTGTCCCATCCTTCTATCTGCTTCGACTCAGTTTCAAAGAGATCGGCGCATTCTTCGAGATCCTCGATGTCACCACGCTGAGTAACTACAGACGCGCCTTTAGCGATGACTTCTATCTCAACATGCTTTGGGGAAGCGTGCGACTTACAGTCATGATCACGGTGCTTAGTCTTTTGCTCGGCTACCCTGCCGCATACCATATGGTGCACGCAAAGTCGTCCGTCTATCGAACAATCCTATACGCAGTTGTGATATCACCGCTGCTAATCAGCGTCATCGTTCGCAGCTACGGCTGGGTCGTCTTGCTCGCTCAGAATGGCTTAGTTAACGGTGTCCTAGTTGGAGCCAACATTATCGATAATCCCATTCGTTTTCTAGGATCATTCACCTCTGTGGTGATTGCAACATTCCATGTCCTTCTTCCCTTCATGATCTTGCCGATCGCTAGCTCTATTCAGGATCTGGATCCTTCTCTTGAGCGCGCCGCCCTCAGCATGGGGGCCAACCCAGCACAGGTTTTCTGGCGAGTGACGCTGCCGCTGACTATGCCAGGAGTAATGGCTGGAACGGTGTTAGTCATCTCGTTGACTCTCGGCATCTACATCACTCCGCTTCTGGTCGGAGGACCGCTTCAGCCGTTACTTGCGACGGGGATTTACTATGTCACGCTACGGGAGGTCAACTTCCCGCTGGGCGCTGCGCTCTCATTCGTCCTTCTGGCGTTCACGTTGCTAGTCATTGGCTTGACGGGTCGTCTTGTCAGGAACTTCAGCAGGAGCACGGTGTAATGGTTACTGTTCACTCAGCTTCAGAACGGCCCTCAAGCCCCGGTGTGAACCGCCAGCCTCGCAGACGTCCTTCGTCAGGCAAGCTCTTCGTTGATGCTGTCGCTATTTTAGTGTTCATCTTTCTGATCATTCCGCTCGTCGTGATCGTTGCAGCATCTTTTAATGCGGGCGAATATCTGACATTTCCGCCTGACGGTTTTTCGCTGCGTTGGTACAGGGCTGTAATTGAAAGCGATCGCTGGCTCAGCTCGTTCAGGCTGAGCGGGATCGTCACAGTTATCACTGTCCCGATTTCGCTCCTGATTGGCATTCTCGCCTCATATGGCGTCGTTCGGTATGACTTCCGCGGCAAAGCCATCGTCAACACGCTCCTCCTAACGCCTCTTGTGATTCCGCAGATCGTTCTAGGTCTCGCATTGCTTGACTTCTTTAGTCGCCTTGGGCTCCTCGATTCGATTCCCGGATTGGTCATTGGTCACGTCGTCGTAACGCTTCCGTATGTCGTTCGGTCAGTGTCTGTGAGTGTTCAGGGACTCGATCCAATGATGGAACGGGCAGCAGTTACTCTCGGCGCCAATCCGTTTCAAACGTTCCGCAAAGTGACACTTCCGCTTATCCGTCCAGGAATTGTCGCGGGTGGAATCTTCGCATCGATTATTTCGTTCGGGGAGCTGGGGGTGACCTTGCTGATCGCTGGAGCGAACACGGCAACACTGCCTGTGCGCATCTTCGGGTTCACGGAGTTCAACTTCGACCCGACGATCAATGCCGTCTCGACCCTCTTTATCATATTGGCTATCGGTCTCCTGATCACTCTTGACAGATTCATCGGGCTGGCACGTATTGGCTAGTCTAGCCACTCAATTGTTCGTGACTTGAGTCCAATATGGAAGGCTTTAATTGGCCAAGGCCGACTTGAAGTTAAGATTCGGCATAACGCTACCGACTTATCCAGCGAGTGCTACTGTCGATGGAGTGGTTGAAGTCGCCCAAGCAGCTCAGGAGCTCGGGTTCACCTCCGCCTGGACTACGGATCACGTGATTCTCCCCCAAGAAGGAGCTGGTCCATATGAGTCGATCTTTGAACCTCTGATGACGTTGGCATACGTCGCTGGCAAGGTAAATACGATCTCGCTTGGCATATCTGTGATCGTGGTTCCCCAATGCAATGGAATCGTCCTCGCAAAGGAGCTGGCGACCCTCGATCACCTTTGCAGCGGCCGCCTGATCATTGGAGTTGGAGCCGGGTGGAACGAGGCCGAGTTCCGAATGCTGGGTCATGGTGACAGATTCAAGGTACGAGGATCGCACCTGGACGAGACGATCGAGGTATGGAGACATCTTTGGAGTACTCCAGAAGCATCCTTTTCAGGGGGCTTCTACGAACTTCCATGTGCCGCATTCGGCCCTAGGCGGGCCTCCCATATGGGTGGGGGGCTCATCAGTGGCCGCGAGAAAGCGAGCCGGCCGTATAGGAAAGGCCTGGCCCCCCGTTTGGCCGGGACCCTCGCGCGGTCCAGGCTGGCCCGCTCCCCGTCGATCCGACCGGCGTCGCCGAGGCGATCGCGCAGGGTCTGTTGGAGGCGGTCCCAGACCCCGGCCTGCTCCCGTCGCGCAGGCGGCGCCAGCAGGTGACGCCGGACCCGCAGCCCATTTCCTGGGGCAGCATCTCCCCGGGAATGCCGGAGCGCAACCCGAACATGATCCCGGTCAAGGCAGCGCGGTCCAGGACACGGGGACGGCCACCAGGGGCTTGTTCATCGCGACGTTCTCCCACACCACCACCCGGTTTTGAAAGGTGTTCTTATTCACCCTGAGAGCGAAATGGCCATGCCTTACGGTAAGAGGCGCCGTGTCACTTCAGGGGGTGCGTTCGTGAGATGGTGGCATGACCGACAACGGAATCGACCCCCAAGGGCGTAGAGAACTGCACACCGGCAACCACAGCCAGGACAGGCAAACCAAGCTCGTTCACTGCCGAAGTTACAGGGAGTGGTCCTCAGTGTAATCCGATCTTGTATAGACGGTGATACTCCATTGCCCGCGAGGATCTGATGATTCACGTCGATGACGGTGGGATCTTCATGTGAAACTTCTGTGGATATCGACGCACCAATCCCCCAAGTAATTGTGGTTGATGTGCCAGGTGCAAGACAGCCGGTACGCGCCAGGAGCCGGACGTCCAAACGCAGCAGGCCTGCGGTGGAGACGCGGGTCACGGTCATTCTGCACCTGGTTGATCCAAACCCGCCCATGCCGCCTCCATGTCTCGAACATCCGTTCCCTGATGATTTCGGTAAAACTCTTTACTTAGTGCTCGCGTCTGCGGCCGCCGGTGCAACGTTCACCTGCTGCTGACCGACATTGATTTGCGCGGCATGGCCGACGTAGAGGGACGGTGCGGACCGTTGCAGCTCGTGCAGCAGCTTGACCGTCTGCAGGAAGCGCTTGTGGGCACGTTCCGCCATTTTCGCCGACTGCTCGATGGCCTCAGCCGTGCTCAGCCGGGCGGGTGACCAAATCCCATGTCGCTCCAGACTGTCACGCTCGGTCGCAGCCTCGCTCCCTGCCTGCATATGTCTCTGGTCGGTCCATCCGAGGTAATCTCCGAAGGCCTCGGCTGCGGAATCCACGAAGGCCGCCTCGATCCCTTTCCGGGGCGGTGTGGTGCCATGGAAGCTGGTCCGGCGCGCATTGCCGGATGCGGGCCAGCTGCTCCAGGGCTTGGTCTGGTGTTTGGTCGAGTCCACGCGCAGCCCGGTCGGCGTCGCCCGGGCCGTAGTGCATCTGGTCGTGGTGAAAGGCAGCCTGCTGGCGGTAGGCTCGGGCCAAGGGCGTAAAGATCTACCGCAATGCATTTGATGGCCGACATTATGCGAGCCGCGCCGGCCAGTCCGGTGTCCACTCCCACGTGGCGCTCGCCAGCTGCACCTCGTCCGGGTTCGTCATTCATGGTCGTTGCAAGCACTGGGCAGCGTTCCAGGTCGCCGACATTCGCGGCCCCACGCGGGAGCCGACCACGCCGGCGCCTGCACGCCTTGTGGCGCTCCCCGTCCCAGCTCCTTGTATTGGCTTTGGTGGGCGTGACATTCACATCACCGCCGTGGGCAAGCAGCGGCACGGCGTTCCCTGCCCTGCATGCCACGGGGGCTCCGCTCGCTGCGACGCCTGAATCACCCGGCTCGCTAACGGCCGTCGCAGTGCGCCGGGGGCCATTCCACTTGCCATGGAGACCGCGGATGGCAACGCGCCGTCCACAACGACCACCTACCAGCGTCCCCTCCGGCGGAGGGGCCGTAGGAGATCACGCGCATTGACTCTTTTTTGGCTTGACCTTCAAGGCAACTTTGGGTAGCATGTGATTGATTCTACTGCAACTGAAAAGCTCGGTACGGAACTTATAACGGTCTACCACCGATCAGCGCCCTGTAAGAGCCGTGCAGCATCTGCGGGTACTACTCGTGGACGTCACCTTCAAGATTGGAGACCGAATGTCAGAGAAATCTGAGCGTGTGCCAACCGAAGAGGAACTCGAAGCCATCCTCCAGAAAGCTCAAGCCGACGCGCGCGCGGCTGAGGCCGCAGCACGCAAGGCGGAGGCTGAAGCACGCAAGGCGGAGGCTGAAGCAGCCGATTTGGACTCCCCGAGCGGACAGCGGGCTCGGGATGGGAAGAACCTTCAAGCGGTTGCAGAAGCCGAGCAGAAAGCTGCGGCGGCGCGACATTCCTCGATAACAGCGCTGGTTCCGGATCTAAGCTCTGTGAAGGAAAGTACTTTAGAAGTCAGTAAAGGAGAGGCTGCCATTGCAGCCGGATCGCTGACGTTCGGCGCTTTGTCAAGTGCCGCACAAGAAATTGCTGGTTACATTGGGCGAATGGCTGCGCCGACAGGTGGTTGGAACATCCTCGTCACCAGTGAACAAGATCTGGCCAGCCCTGATTCACTATATCAAGAAGTGATGAGTGGTCTGGCTGACCTGAACAAGGCTGCTGACAGTCTCCTCAAGCATACGGCTCCAACAGCAGACGTGTTCGAAGTTGCTCCGCTACTTCCCATATTGTCAGCTGCCTTGCCCCACGTCTTGTCGCTTCTTTCCGCGGAGCGGTCAGTAACTACCGGGCCCATTACCGTGACGGATTTGGCCGCTGCAACCGCCGTCGCCGGCGCCCTGGAAGGAAGTTTAGGCAATAAAATTGCGGTAGTGCACGACGACTTTCGCCTTGCACGGGAGGGTCGACCGAAGACTCAAAGCGCTGAGCTCGCCGCAAAAAGAAACGAATTGATGGTCCGAAAGCTTGTGCTGAGCGACCAAAAGACTCTCTCTGACGCTGAGCTCGTGAGTGCCAAGGATCACCTGAAGGATGCGGAAAAGGCATTAGCGGACGCTGATAAGACAAAACCACACCCGGATCTCGAAGCAGCGGTGAATGCCGCTCGAGACGAGGTTAAACAACGCACCATTCAGTCTCATAACGTGACCACTCGGGTGAGTATGGTCGAAGCCCTGCTCAGTTCAATCGACGCGTTTACCGCCGCTATTCGGGTCGTCCCCACAGGTGGTCGCCGTTCACCGTTCGCCACAGCAGTCCTTCTTGACCAGTTACATGGAGGTGATTCGGGCGCCACACCCGCGTTCAGCCATGCTCTGCTGGTGAAGGCCCAGCCAGCACAGTTCTCCCAATTGACGAGCGACAAGCCGCTTTGGATCAACGACAAGTTTTCGACAATGGTTGAAGTAACCATCACCTATATGCTGATCGCCACCAGCGATTCCAGTATCGCCCGCGCGGGTGCTGCTACGGCAACGGCAGTAGCATACGGCAGGTTAGGCGACAAGTTTGCCTATCACGTCGATACGCACGGGACCGGCAAGCAGCAACAGAATACCGAAGGAAACACCCACCGTTTTCGTCTCCGGTGAATGAAAACTTGGGATCGAAACGGAGCGACAGCCACCCTGGCGGGGGTTCGACAACAGCGCTGTGACCAGTCGGCCATTGCCGAGCAGATCTCCCACAACGCCAACAAGCGGTTTCTTTTGCGATGAACGGCGTGCTACTAGACGGTTTGAAGGATGCCGGGGGGGAAGGTCGAGACACGCACTGTGCGGTCTCTTCCACTGGACACGATATTACAGGGGTCGGCAACGACGACGCCATAAATCGGACCGTCATGACTCCGAAGGACACGGCGTTCGGGGGGCGCGTCCGCGTTCCGCACTGCGTCGAGATCCCAAAGCCTGATTGTACCGTCGATTCCCGCCGACACGAGGAGATGATCACCGGCCACGGCTACAGTCGTGACAGCGCCCTCGTGCCGACCGAACTGATACATTTCTTTCCCTGTTGTGCCGTCCCACAATGACAAAATTCCTTGGCTTGAGCCAGTGACGATCGTCTGTCCATCGGGCATCGCTGCTAGAGCGACAATCGGGGTGCGGGTGTACACGTCGAGGGTGTCCATCTTTCGTGACTCCTTGACCGGTGTTCGGGTCCATATTCTGATGACGCCGTCACTCATGCCGAGAGCGAGTCTCTTCCCAGCTTGCATAACGGCTACACTCGTTACGAATCCGGATGGCTTCACCTGTTGTATGGGCTGACCGGAGCCTACCTCCCAGCCCGTCACACCTCTTGCGCCGGCTGCGAACACTATCCCACCAGTTGGGGGCACGCCAACCAATGAGGAGACCGGCCCCCAATTCCCAGCCTCAGCTAGAGTTCTTGAGTCCTGGATTGGCTCGATGGTCCACACGCGGAGCGCCCCGTTGTCCGTGCCTGAGACGGCATACTGCCCATTTGCCGTGGCGGCGAGGGCAGAAACGCCCGGTGATGATTGTTGAGCATGAGTGCGGTCACCCGCGTGGCCAATATAGACGCCAACTTGCTTACGAGTTGCCAGGTCCCACACTTTGACCGTCCCGTCTGCCGAGCCCGACAGTACACGAGACCCTTCCGGGGACGTCGTCGTCGCAAGACACATGACCGCTCCGTCATGCCGCCCCAAAATGTGGGAACTGATGGAGAGGGCTTGCCAGGCTTTAGCCACCATGTGGGCATGATCAGGCAGCCGTTCCGGACCAAAGCGACGCCCGTACGAAATCACCGCAGTCCAATCCTGGGCGGCAACCGCTGCTTCCATTTCACCCGGTGCCGGTGCCGGCAAGGAGGGTGAAGTCAACCTGTCTTTGACGTTCTCATAGAAGGACTCCAGCTGGGGATTGCCGGGAGCCTCGTTGTAGGCATCTGAAATAAGCTCGCCCAGACGACCATGGGATTCTGCCCAATTGATCAGTGCCAACAGCCGCCCAGGAACTGTGTCACCAGACAACCTTCCGTAACGGAGATCCAACTTGGTCTCGGCCAGCCTTTGGACGTCACCTTCACTCCGGAAACCATCGAACAGGGCCTCCAGGAAACGCTCGCGTTCGCCTTCAACGAAATGGAAGTCAGCCACCGTCCGGCTCCTTCTGCAGTCGAAACTAGAGCGGTGTCGAGTGCAGCAAGCCGGCCAAGCCCCGCTGTGTCAGCAGTTGGACTATCGCGGCGAATGGAACGCCTTGGTTATAGGTAGGGGTCTCAGAGGGGTCTCGACTGTGATGCAGTGCCACGAGTTGCAGGTCGTCCCCAAAACATGGCGAACCGGATGCCCCACCCTCGGTGTCCACCGTGTAAGTCAGGCGAGTGCGATTTCCGTTCACATTTATGACGCGTCCGATGGCCAGCGAGAGCGGCCACCCATACGGATGCTGCAAGATCAGCAGAATGTCGTCGGGCTCGGACGACCGAACCACACGAGGCACTTCTACCCAGCCTCTTGAAGGAGCACCCGAGTCGCCGGGAGGCCCCAACAGTGCGTGTCCCGGAGCTCCTGCGACACGCAGCAACGCGTAGTCGAGCTTATCCGCATCAGGCCCGTCACTCTGCGGCGCTGGCGGCAATTCGTCGAGAGGGCTGGGCTCTGATGAGTCGATGAGCCAGTCATGCTCCACCAGCTGATACTCCCGGCCAGCATTGGGGGATGGACCGGTGGCTAACCGCTTAAAATCGAACCGCATCACCACTTCCGACGGATGACGCTCGCCGGCGATTACGGGCTTCATCACGTGGTGATTAGTTATTAGGACGTCGGGCCCAACCAAAAAACCTGTGCCCCTGTCATTGCCTCCGATCTCGATCTTGCAAATTTTTGTCTCCAATACTCCAAATCGGGACCGCCAATCCGGAGCCGATTGGATTCCGTTGCGACTGATTACCTCCTCCAGCGATTCCCCGGATGCAGCACTCGTGGGTGCGAGACCGAACTGCTCGCTGAATCGGAGCAACTTGTCGTTACCCGGATTCGCTGTGCGAGCCCCAGCGAGGAGCTCAGCCGTCCAGCCCTCGGCTTCCGCGGTGCTGATGATGCGGAAAACGATGTCCTGCAGGTTTGTGCCGAGTGCGATGGCAGCGCGCTGCTTGTTGCAGCAGAACTGCAGGAGGCGATCCAGCGGCCCTTCCCCCGGGAAGGCGTCGACTAGCGCGTCGGTGAACTCTTTGAACTGAGATCCGGTCAATTCCCGTTCGCCGGAGAGACGCATGTGTCATGAGTCCTACACTACGCGGGCTGTTTCTTGAGGATATCAGGCCGAGCCCGAGGTGACTGATTGCCTTGCCCTTCGCGCTCCGCTTCCAATGTCAACTCGAAAAATGTCAGTGTGACGATCCAAATCATAGCAGGACTTGAACTCTACATGAAGACAGAGCCTGCGGATTGCCGCTACGGAGGAGTCGTTCGTCAATCCCACGGAACGTCACACCAGACCTGTGCTCTCGTACGCGAGGCCATGGCACTCGCGGCAGCGAAATCGGCCGCCCAATGCGTAGAGCAACGCACACCGATCTACACAGCCCGGGCACATGAACCAGACTTGAGTTCCACCAAAGGTGCAAGGTGTCCGGGTCAATTCTATCCGTTCCCGCACCGGTATCAACCCTTCGTTATGGACCTGCACTGCGTACACCAAATCTACGCAGTTGGCGTCGTCACTCGGTATGCTGAGCGCGATTGTCGCCACGGTGCTCCACGTGATGGTGGTCGCGGTCCCAGGGGCGAGGGCGCCGGCCCGCGCCAGGGCCCGAACATCGAGACGCAAAAGCCTCTCCGTCGCCAGCCGGGTCACCGTCATCCCCCACCGACTCGAGCCCACTCCGCCCACCGCTCAGCGCTCCCGCACGGTCTCGCGAGCAGGCAAGATTCGTCGCCGATTCCTGACCCTGCCTGATGATTTCGGTAAATCCGTTGACCGCTTCCTCGCGCGTGCAGGTGACGCCACGTTGACCTGCTGCTGGCCAACATTGATCTGGGCCGCGGCGCCGACATAGATCGTGGCACTGGTGCGCTGGAGGTCATGGAGCAGCTTGATCGTGCTCAAGAAACGCTTGTGTGCACGTTCCGCCATCTTCGCTAAATGCTCGATTGCCTCGGCAGTACTGAGCCGCGCCGGTGACCAGCTCCCATGTCGCTCCAGACTGTCACGTTCGCTGGCTACCTCACTGCTGACCTGCATGTGGAGATGCTCGCTCCACCCCAGATAATCAGCAAAGGCCCCGGCGGCCATGTCAACCAGCCCCGCTTCGATCCCGGACCGCGGTGGCATTTCGTGCCGGAAGCTGTCGCGGATGGCGAGGTATTGGGCCCGCTGCCATGGACCACCTCGCCATGCGAGGGCGTGCGCCATGCGGTGGCCGCTGGCCAGTTCCTGGCGCGCCTCGGCCCTAAGGTGCGACCAGATGGCGACCAGCTCGTCCCGATCGCGATTGACCAGGCGCTGCAGGTCGAACCAGGTCACCTGGTCCGGCGCTCGCTCCCGGATGCGGACCAAGTCTTCTAGCGCCTGTTCCGGCGTCTGGTCGAGTCCGCGGGTGGCCCGGT
>Ga0136611_10002719_pt1 | contig 12359 bp, 10 predicted proteins | sample AntDrymUQ2232306_2_FD_106645 | JGI IMG/M metagenome (GOLD analysis project Ga0136611, IMG submission 106645) | Polar desert sand microbial communities from Dry Valleys, Antarctica - metaG UQ223 (23.06) | ecosystem: Environmental > Terrestrial > Soil > Desert | place: Antarctica: Dry Valley... | reverse complement strand
GGGTGCGAACGCGCGGTATCTCGTCTCGCTCGGGTTGTCGCGCTGGTGGGGCCACAGCTTCCCACTCGGGACGATGCTAATCAACGTCACCGGCAGCTTCGTCCTGGCTTTCTTCGTCGCGTACGGACTGCGCCGGCTCGGCGTGCCCGACGCGTACCGGTTGCTGTTCGCGGTCGGCTTTCTGGGCAGCTACACTACATTCTCCACACTCACGCAGGAGACCATGGAACGTGCAGCGCACGGCCAGATCATTCAGGCGGCCGTGTACGCCGGCGGGAGCCTGCTGCTCGGACTTCTCGCAGCGGTGATCGGCAACGTCCTTGGCAGCACTGTGTAGCCTTGCGCGCTCTCCGGCGCGTCGCGTACGATACGCGCACCTATGCCCAACCTGCACATAACAAGCGAGACCGGACGGCTCCGCAGCGTCATGCTCCACCGGCCCGGCTCGGAGATCGAACATATGACGCCGGAGATGCGCGACGAGCTGCTCTTCGACGAGATACTCTGGCTGCCGGGTGCGCAGGCCGAGCACGAGGTAGTCTCCTCAGTGATTGAGCTGGCGACAGGCCCGCAGGGTATCCTGTACGTTGCGACGTTGCTGGAGGAGGTGCTCGCGGACGAGGGACTGCGCCGGACGCTGGTACAGGAAGTGATGGACCTCGAGCCCGGCTACGAGGAGGTCCGTGCGGCGCTGGCGCGGGAACTCTTGAAGCTGGATCCGGCGAGCCTCGTAACGGCTCTCATCGCGGGCCAGCCGGAGGACACTCCACACTCCCTTGCGGAGTTCCTGGCAGACCGCACACTCTACCGCCCGCAACCGATCCCAAACCTGCTCTTCATGCGCGACCCCGCCGCAGTTGTGGGGCAACGTGCGCTGATCAGCTCGATGCGGCTTCCAGCGCGCCGGCGCGAACCGCTGTTGCTGCGCTACATCTATCATTATCACCCGATATTCGCGACCGGCGATGGCGCGGAGCCGACGTGGTGGGACCCGTTCGCCGTGCAGCGCGACACCTACCCCGCCGCGCACATAGAGGGTGGTGACGTGCTCGTACTGAACGACCACGCGCTGTTGATCGGCTGCTCCGAACGCACCGACCACCAGGGCATAGACGCCATTGCCCGTAGCCTGTTGCACGCAGGATCGCCGATCTGCACGATCTACGTGGCGCTCCTCCCCGCACGCCGCGCGCAAATGCACCTCGACACCGTGTTCACGTTCATCTCACCAGAGGAGTGCGTGCTATACTCCCCGCTCTTGCGCGGCTACGGCAACGACGGCGTGCGCATGGTGGAGATGACACTGGCCCGCGACGGTGTACGCGTCCAGGAACATACCGCGTTCCTCCCGGATCTGCTGGAGCGGCGTGAGGGAATGCGGCTCCACACAATTGAGTGCGGCGGGCCGGACCGTTTGAGCCAGGACCGGGAGCAGTGGACCGACGCGGCGAACTTTGTAGCGCTCGCACCGGGCGTCGTGATCGGGTACGAGCGCAACGAGGCCACCTTCGAGACGTTGCACAGACAGGCGGGCTACGAGGTTATCGCGGTCGAGGAGTGCGTGACCGAGGTCGATGGAACCAAACGGTTCCTCGTGGATGGCGAGCACGTCACCTTCGAGAAGCTGGGCCGCCGCATCGCGATCGGGACTGGCAAGAAGGTGGCGATCAAGGTGGGCGGTCAGGAGTTATCCCGTGCCCGCGGCGGCCCCCGCTGCATGACGATGCCCCTGGTCCGCGATGATCAATAGTCGGGGTTCCGTCTGATTATCGTCACACCAATGCCGGACCGCCGGTGACCAGATTTCGATGAGAAGGCTAACCTGTGCTGGTCGCACAATCCGCTTCTGGAACCTCTGTCTCGCACAGTGCTGACCGGATTATATCAACTGCGGCTGAATGGACGTGCATCTGTCATTCCAAGCGTGCGAGGAATCCGTGGTCGGGTTTACGGATCCCTCACGGAGTTCGAGATGACATGTTGTAGTGTTCAAGCGGATTGCGTATCACAACGCTGCTACATCCGCTCCAAACTGAGCGCATCTCCGGATCGCACGCCCAGCGCTATCCCCGCGCTGCCCTGGTTGCGCGCGATGCAGATGTAGCCGGAGGAGTCGTCGAACACGAATAGACTGCCCCTCGCCATCTCCCCGAACGTGCGTGCCGTGGGTAGCTCCATCGGGCCGCTGGGCGTGACCAGACGCACCCATCTACTGGGCTCGATGGGCCAGCGCCGCTCCTCGATGTTGGTGCGGACGTTTCCGAAATTGTCGAGGAGCGCCACTTCGCCGACCACAACGTGCGCTGCATAGTTCGGACGCGTCCACGGTGGAGGGGAGAGTTGCTGAATCGACACTGCCGGGCCAACCTCCGCGAGCGACACCCCACTTGCGATGTGCGCGCCGACCGGTGCAAAGAGGTCGCGCCCGTGAAACGTGTGGGAGACGGGCTGGCGCATCAGGTCGAGGTTGGTGATCTCTCGCACTTCGACAACCCCGCCGAGCCGCTCAGCAGCCGGGATCAGCAGCCCGTTGTCCGGTCCCACGAGCACATCTCCCCGCGCGGTGCGCAGCGCGAGTGGCAGGCGTTCCGTGCCGACTCCCGGATCCACCACCGCGACGTGGACCGCGACGGGCAGATACGGTACAGCGGAGGCAAGCACCCATGCCCCTGCCCGCTTGTCGAACGGTGGTATGCCGTGCGAGAGGTCGATGATTCGAATACCCGGCGCAACGCCCGCCATCACCGCGTGACAGGTGCCCACTGGCCCCCATGCCAGCCCGAAGTCCGTCAGAAAGGTGACGAAGCGCAGACCCGTCCTGTCGCCGCTCATGACTCATTCCTCACGTGCGAATGCCTCGCGTTCTGAAAACCTGAAGCGTAGGCTGAACGTCGGTGGACGCTTCGATGGGCTCCCCATAGCCGTCGCATCTTGCAGTGGACACCATCTCCCAGCGCCTCGGTCCGGTCGAGCATCACCGTCCGCCACCAGTCATCGCGACTATACCACGGGCCGATGCTGGACCGCCCCATACCTCCACGGGAGCGCCGGAACTGAGACGCAAATACCCGACACAATCGATTCCAGTCGAGAAGCAGCCTTCTGCTGGAGGAGAGCGAGGTATTCGGCGGACCTTTCGCATGGCTTGTGCTACACTCGAACGGCCAAACACAAACGGCGCGAAGGCTCGTGTGCGCTCGCTAACCACGGCTTGCTCGCCGCCGGACAGCGCCGGTTCAGCAGTGGGCACCATTTGGGGAGTAGAGAGATGAACACATTGAGCCGTCAATTGAAGGCTTTGCAAGCGCTACTGATTCTGATAGTCCTGAGTATCGTGTGGCAAGCACAGGCAGCGAATACCAGGGCTGGCGCGGCGCCTGTCATCCAGGCCACCGAGGTGGAGGCGACACTTGAAACAACGCCGGGCGCGGGTACCGCCACGACGCCGGAACCAGCAGGGCCCGTCCCCACCGGCGCACCGTCCATCATGGATACTCCGACACCGAGGCCATCGCCGATCATCACCCCCGTTGCTGCTGGAGCGGCAGGGCAGGAGGCGCATCCAGAAACGACCGAGGAACCCGACGAAGGCGCCGATCGGACCGGGGCTCTCGTCTCCGGCATCGCAGTGCTGGTCGGGGCGCTTGGCCTCGGGCTGTTCCTCCGACGAAACTGAAACCGCCGCAGACGCGTTAACGTTTAAGACAGCATAGCGTGACGGCGCAGTACTATGAATATCGAGCAAGACAGAGGAGGACACGAGACCAGTGCAAAACATCCGGCATAGCGCAATTCTACTCCTGTTGAGCCTAGCGATCCTCGCGGGTGGCTGCGGTCAGAGTTCCCCGACACCAAGCAGGGCAAACAGCAACCCCACAACGGTCGCGCAAAATGAGCCCGCCGACGCGCCGACCGCTGTGTCCGACGAACCCACAGCCACAATCGCGCCGACTCAGGCACCAACGGCGATTCCAACGGAACGAGTCAAGCGCGGTGGCGGCGCGAAGAGTGCGCCTACTGCGGCGGCGAAGCCGACCAAATCCCTCGCGCCAACCGCGACCACGGCACCCGTCGCGCAGAAGCTTAATCCGCCCGCCCGCTTCCTGATAAACACGCCGAAGTTGAAGGTAGACGCTGCCGTCGAGCACGTCACCTATGCCCCAAACTCGCGCGCGATGGCCGTGCCGAAGAAGTGGGAAAACGTCGCGTGGTTTGAGCCGGGATACGTGCCAGGTACGAAGGGGAACTCCGTCATCGCCGGGCACCTTGATTCCCGAACCGGTCCCGCTGTTTTCGCACACCTGAAAGACATTGAAGTTGACGACATCGTGTCCGTGGTCGACACCAAGGGGAAGAAGATCGACTTCCGCGTCACGAAGAAACAGGTGTACTTCGACGCCGACGCTCCGATCCTGGAGATCTTCGGCCCCACCGAGGCTACGCACCTGAACCTGATCACGTGCGAAGGGGAGTTCAACCCTGACTCCGACCGCTATGATCGCAAGCTCGTCGTGTTCACAGAGAAGGTGACATAGCGGAGAATATGCAAGGCTCAGGCTCCGGCACGGCAGGGCATCATTCCTGCAACTCCGCCTTCGAACAGGTAGCCGTTTAGCGGGGTCAGGTTTTCTCTATATGATGCCTTGGCGGCCGCAATTTCGGGGGCGTGGCGTACTGCACTTTGGTTGCCCGTGGAAGCAATCCTTGGAGCGATGGACAGACCTAATTCGCATCGCTTGGGGGACCATTCGCCTGATGAATATCGCCTGCAGTTCTCCGACCCAGGGCCAACAGTTGCAAACATTTCGATAGCGAGTCCGGAAAGGGGCAATGACGTGGGCATGAGAGGGGTCCGTTGCATCTCCTTTTTCGCCGTTTGGCTGGTCCTTGCCGGGTTCTTGCCATTGGTCGCACCCACGTCCGTGCAGGCACAGGCCGACCTGCAAGCAGCGTCGTGGTACCGCTATCAGGGCGAGCCCTCAAGCTACGACACCCACAACAATCAGAACGTGAACTGCGGCCCTTCGTCCGTCGCAATGGCGATCCAGTACGGTCAGAACGTGTCCGTGCCGATCAAGGACATCCGGGCGTTCATGCACCACGGCGGAGCAACTAACCACAAGGACATCACGGGGGCTCTGCAGCACTGGGGCGTGCAGTACCGCAGCAACATCGTAAACGCCACCAGCCTTCGGGACGTGGTCGCGCGCGGTAACATCGCGATCGCCGCGGTGAACATGGACAGAATCAGCCAGGGGACCGATATAGACGGCGCGTCCACCGATCCTGCCTTGCGCACTGGACGATTCGACAACTTCTCCGGTGCCCACTGGATCGTCATCAAGGGCGTCAGCCCAGACGGTAAGTACTTCGTCGTCTATGATGGCAACGTCTGGGGTAGCCCCGCAAACAGCACGTACTGGTATAACGACGGCACTCCCAAAGGGCTTGACCGCCTGTATCGGGTGAGGGAAGTTGAGGCAGGAATGTTCGCCAACGCCGGGCGCACCGCCTCGAAGGGGGTGGAGATCATCAGCGATATCCGGCCGAGTGTTGAGGAGGGCGAGCAACACGACGCTGCGATCACATATACACAGCGGCCAAGCAGGAAACGGGCAAGGGGCCAGGTGATCCGGGACACGGCGTGATGTTCAACGGAAACCAGGTCCACTGGGGAGCGGTTGCAGTAGATCCCCGGTACATACCGCTCGGCACGCGCATGAGCATCGAGGGATGGGGCGATCAGGTCTTCGTTGCGGAGGACACCGGTTCCAGAGTCCGCGGCTGGCACGTGGACGTGTTCTGGCCGGGCGCCAGGCAAGAAGCCCTTCAAAAGAACAACACGATGGGCGGTACACGCACGGTTACCTTGCTCGGTCCCGGACCGGCGTTCACCGATCGAGCACCCGGAACCGCCCCGATGCAGGGCACCGTGAGCATAGTCGAGGAACCTGACTCGGCGTCGACGCGCTGGGTCACGCTGCGGCTTGCGGCGCGGGACGCCGAGGATCCGGTCGTGGGCATGATGGTCTCGAATAACATGCACTTTACCGATGCATTCGAGGAGCCGTACGCGGGCAGGAAGAAATGGACGCTGGCGCCGGGCGATGGCACGAAGACCGTTTATGCACGGTTCAAGAACGAAGTTGGAGCGTGAAGCGACGCAGTCGCCACCAGGGTCACGCTCGAAGAACAGCCACCGAGAGGTTCCGTCGTGGTCGCGCCGGACCCGAGAGTTTTGCTCTCAGCGGGACTCTCGGGTACCCCGCTCGCGGCCATTGGCGCCCAGCCAACGGTAACCGGCCAACCCGCATACCGTCCACTCGGCCCGAACCTGCTGCGCAATGCCAGCTTCGAGGCCTGGGCGGGCGGACTCCCTGAAGCCTGGGAGACGGGGTTGCGCGAGGAGGGACCGTCCGTGTATGAGCCAGCAACTGCCGCCCACCACGGCGCTCTCGCCTTACGCAGGGTGACGGGAACCGGCAAACCGGAGGCCGACCTCGGGCAGGGGGTCGTTATCAAGCCCGGCACGCAGTACTCCCTTTCCGCGTGGGTTCGGGGCGCGGGCGGCGCGCTGGCTATCAGCGAGTTCGCGACACAAGCAGGTCGGAGCCGATCGCTCAAGACTCGGAAACTCAACTTCGTGGGCGGGGATAGTTGGCAGCGGGTGAGACTCAAGTTCACTACAGGCTCGAACGCGACCGATGCCGGGGTGCGTCTTTCCGGCGGTCAGGTACTGTGGGACGCCGTGCAACTCGAGCAAGGCCGCACTCCCGGGGCGTACCGCGCTGATGGCCTGCTGCTGGAACGCCCGGCGCAGAACCTGCTCGCGAACTCCAGTGTGGAGGTAAATGCCGACCGATGGAACGGGCTCAACTCGTACGTCTCCGTGGTCGCGTCGACCGACTACTCGCGCTACGGGCGGCACGGATTGCTCGTTCGCAAGCTGCAGTCGGGCCGCGCGGCAACATTCCAGGCGGCCAAGCTCAAACCAGGCACGGCATACACTTACTCAGTATATGTCCGACTTCGGGACGGCAAAGAAATCACCAACGATATACTGCGGGGCTGGTACTACGAGGGCACGCGCCGGCCGCAGGGCGTCGACACCGCGCTCATCGGGGAACGAAATCGGCCTACAATGCGCTGGACCGCCGCCGGTGGTGGGTGGTATCGAGGACGGTTTACATTCGAGGCGACCACGAGGGTAGGGTTGTACGGACTGCTCTCCACCGAGGCCATCAGGGCCGATGACGTCTACTACCTTGACGGTGCGCAGCTCGAAGCGGGTAGGCACACGAGTTCGTACCTGGACGGCTCACTCGGTAAGGGATATTCGTGGGCCGGCAAGCCCTTTGCCAGTGTATCGGCGCGCTCCCGGACAACAGTCGAGTACGACACTACAATCGGACGGGAGGGCGCACTGCTGTTCTGGGCGAGGCCAGAGGCCACCGCGCCACACAACGCCACGTTGATGCGGCTCGGCAACCTGCGGTTAGCGGTCAATGGCCGGAAGCTCGACCTTCGCGAGGGAGGCAAGACACTCGCCTCCGCTGCCTGGAAGCCGGGCGCGGCACAGAGCTACGCAGTGCTTTGGAAGGAAGAAACCGTCTCTTTGTGGCTCAACGGCACAAGAGTGGGAGCATCCCGCATTGAACCTTCCGTGACCGGTGCAGCGCTAACGCTCGGACCGGCTGGGGGCTGGAGGTTCCCGAACGCGGTCGTCGGTGATGTCTCGTTATGGCGCACCTCGTTGACAGCACCAGAACTCGCGCACCTCGCCGCGCACGCGCCGCTCGACGCGGGTCTGCACAGCGTCCGGGACCAGTACACAACGGTGGTCACGAGGGCGGCGGACGAAACCGGGGGAGACATCCGGGTTGAGTGGAGCGTCGATGGTTCAACGTGGTATTCGTGGGAACGTGGCCGAGGCATCCATAACTGGGACCTGGGCAGCGGTGAGGGCGTCAAAACTGTGTGGATCCGCTACACCGACGCCGCGGATAACTGGCTCGTCTACACTGACACCGTCATACGCGACACGACCCCCCCCGCGCGTGACGAGCGCCGAAGTCGCACGGAACGTGGTGACGGTCCGCTTCAGTGAGCCTGTTGCTGTGGACACACTTGCGAACGCTGCCTTGATCAGCCGGGGAAGGCGCGTGGCTGGCGTGTGGGACTACACACTTGGGAATCGGAAAGCGACGCTCAAACTACCATCGCCACCACCCAAACAACTCGAGCTTCGCGTTTCGCGTGGCCTGCACGATCGCAGCGGAAATTCTCTGACCGCACCGTACAGCGAGACGCTCCGCTCCGCGCCATAGCGCGAGTAATCCAGTCCTGGCTTAAAGTTAGCGCACACGTCATCCTGAGCCTGCGAGGGATCCGTGGCCGGGTTACGGATCATGCGTGACAGCTCAGACCTTGCCCTGAGCCTACGAGCGGGTTGTCGTGTTCACCTTTCAGACGGATCGCGTATGACATTGCCAGGAACTGGGTGGTTACCAGCAGTCGAACCTCGGCGGCGGGATCGCTAGCGGCGGGGCATGCCGCGCAGGTCGCACTCCATTGGCTCCATTCCCGCCATGGTCTCATCCACCACCATTTTCGCCACTGCCCGGACATCTTGCGTCTTTGACCACACCTCGAGCTGCCGGTCCGCGCTCGTGCCGGTTTCCAGTATCGAGTGGATGTGCTCCACCTCTGCGCGACAGTTCAGCTCGTCGAGCACGTCGTCCACGAACGCCAGTAGTTCCTCGATCAGGATGCGCTCCTCCACTTCCTCGCGCTTGCCGAAGTCAATGAGCTTGCCCTCAAGGCCATAGCGCATCGCCCGCCAGCGATTCTCGGAAAGTGCCGCCCGTGGATACTGCCGGAACCCCATGTTCCGTGCCCGCAAATAGTAGAGCTTTGCGACGATGGCCTGGGAAAGGGCGGCGAGCGACAGCGTGTCCTCGACCCGGCTTTGCATGTCGCAGATGCGGAACTCCAGTGTGCGGAACGTCGGGTGTGGTCGCAGATCCCACCAGATCTTCGTCGCATCTTCAATGCAGTGGGTTTGTACCAGGAGGTCGACGAACCCCTCGTAGTCGCTCCACGACTTGAAGGCATCGGGCATACCGGTTCGCGGCAACTGGTTCCAGATCACGTGCCGGTAGCTCTTCAGCCCCGTCGGCCTGCCCACCCAGAACGGCGAGGCGGTGGAGAGCGCGAGCAGGTGCGGCAGGAAGTAGCGCGCCTCATTGAACACATCCATCGCGATGTCGGGTTCGGGGACGTACACATGGACGTGCAGCCCCCAAATAATCAGCCCCCTCGCGACATCGCCCAGCGCGGAAAGCATCTCCTGGTACCGTTCCTTCTCTGTCACCTGCTGATCGCGCCAGTCGCTGAACGGGTGGGTGCCGCTACCCGCGATCACGAGTCCCTCCGGCTCACAAAGAGAGAGCAGGCCGCAGCGGAGCTTGAGCAACTCCTCACGCGCCTCCTTGATATCGCCGCAGATCTTCGTGCCCACCTCCACGACGCTTTGCAGCATCTCTGGCTTGATCTGATCCCCCAGTAGCTCAGCCCCCTCACTGAGCATCTGGGCAACGTGGGAGACAAGCTGGTTCGTCTCTGGGTTGACTATCTGGAACTCTTCCTCGATGCCAATCGTGAACTGCGATGCCATCTCTACCCTCTCCGGTCCGCTTCGGCGTTTACGGCGTCAGGTGTCAATCAAAGTTCCGTTGAAGTGCCGATTATAACAAGCCTCAGGAAACGGTCTCCCATATCTCCAGCACGCGGATCTCATCCGCCGCCACTTGAGATTTCGAGCCCGATAGAATGCCGACATTCATCTCCTCATCGGACAAAACATCGCGCATCCGCGCCGCTCCACTCCGCAGCACGACCGAATGATCGACCTGTAACGTGACGAGGCTCACCGACGGACCTGTATTGTACAAGACGAGGAAGAAATGGGAACCATCGCCATACCGTTCGACCCGCACGTGCGAGTCGGCCGTACTGACCCCCGTGCGGGGCTGCCAACCCGCCGACGCGAGCCGTATCAGGTGCGGCGCAAAGCGGTCCTGGTAGCGCACCTCGTTCACGGGAGTCACATACGACGCGTTTTGCGGCCCGGAGGACGCGAAGAAACCATACAAGAGTGACCACTTCCATAGCCGCGCTACATCCTGCTCGCGCTCCCAGCCATCATAGATCATCAGCAGCACCGGCTTTTGTCGGGCGATTGTGCGGTAATACGCGAGAAGTGGTTCGTTGTTGAGCACGGACTCAAATGTTTGCTCCGCGCAGATGACATCCAGCGCGAACCCGTTGAACGCACGCGACTCCGAGACGCCGTTGCCCATCAGTATCTTGCCTGCGGCGTGCAGGCGTTCGCGGAGCTCCCACAGGTACTCTTGATGCGAGAAGGTATTGAACAGCGCTGGCTGGCGACGGTCCGCTTGATAGGTCAACGGGATCCTGGCGGTGGCGAAATGCGCCCGCCGATAGTTGTAGAAGTTCCCCCAGGCTTCGAGTGAGTCAACATACACACCGTCCACGCTGGCCGAAGCGAGCAGCAACGGCACGTGGTCGTCGAGCATGTATCGGGCGATCGTGGGAGAGAGCGAGCCGAGCTCCGGACTGGGGTTCAGCGGAAACGTGACCGAGTTGCCGCCCCAGGCAGTCGTGCGGCGAACCAGTTGGAGACGATTCGGGGAGATGTGGAGCGCGCAGTTTGCGATGATCGCCTTGTGCTGGTCGACATCCGTGTAGCTGTTGGGCAGGCGTGGCGATGGTCCGCCAAACGGATTGGCCGGTGCGTTCCATTCATCGAGTGCCGTCATAGAAGCGTCGTAGTCGGTGGGCAGTTCCGCGAGACTGGTGATCTCCGCCTGACCCACGAGGGTATACGCGAGTGTGTAGGCGCCGGCCGCCTCGTCTAGCCCCCACCCATCGTTGCGCTCGTACGCATCGACACTGCGCGCTTTCCCGCCTGCGTAGCCAGTCTCATGAAACGCGTAATACTGTGGCCGTGTGAACTTGCCGCGGGGCGCGATCTGCCAGAAGCCGAAGCGCCGAACGTGAGAGGCAAACACCTCGGTGTGCCGTGCGTAGTATCGGTCGAGCGCGAACCGAAGGCCCGCGCCAGCGGGCAGGATGTCGAGCGCGAAGCGAAAGGGTGCACGGCTGCGAAGGACACCCCCAGCTGCAGGCGACAGCCCGAACTTGAGGCGCACGGAGAACGCCTCGCCCTCAGGGTCGGGCTGTATCTCGAATCGGACCGGATGATCCGGTGGGATCGAAAAGGCGAGGTCGTACTTGTCTCCGATGTCGCCAACCAGCGCGAGCGGCACGTGTTCCTGCAATGTCGCCGCGTCGCTGGAAGTCAGGCGGCGATGTTCTGTGAGGCTGGGCTGCCATGATGTGCCGTCCAACGTAAGCGGGACGGAGAAAATCAGGTCGATGACCCGATCTCGTCCCGTCTCGTCCGCGACCCATCCATCGACCTCAAGCGTGTCATCCTGCAGGAAGCGATACACTGCCTCCACCGAGAACCCCATTCCTTCGAGCCGGGCCGTCTGAACGACCGCGCCGCGCTGCGCCTGCATCGTGCCGGATACCCAGATCCGCTCGCTGGAAACGGGGTCGTGTAGCGAGAGGCCGCTGCGCCGCGGAGCGAGCGGCAAGGGGATGTCGTCGCGTTGTAGAGCAACGACATTGCCCAGGTCATCGAAGCCGATCTTGCGTTCATTCGATGTCACCCAGTAGAGCGGCTTCCCGGGTGGCGCGACAGGCTCCTTCCCGCGCTCACCACGAAAGAACACGGCGGCCGCCGCTCCCAGCGACCCAGCGCAGAGCAGCGAACCGGTCAGAAACCGTCGACGCGAGATGGGACCGCCGCGCAACAGCTTGCTCGTGCGGCTCATCGATCATCTACCCGAGGGACGGAGGCAGGAGGAGGGGGGTCACAGCCAGCCAAGATGGTCGGCGTCGAAACCGGGGAGGTGTTACCGGCCTGTTCGCACGCTACCACGCGCCACAGCGTTCCCTCTTTGCGCAGCCCGCGCCCACTTCTCGCCAGAAGTTTCTTGTAGTTCGCGTGCAGGAAGTACACTTGGCGTCCGGCTGGCAGGTCGCTCTCCAGTCGCTGCTCGACATTCGTAACGCGCACCTGGACGATCATGAGGTCCCGCCTGCGCCGTTCTACGTAGGTCATGTACTGCAGCGGGGTTGTGTTTTCGGTGTCATAGATCGTAGCGTTGGGCGGCGCCTGCACGACCCGGTCAAGCAGCCGTCGCTGAGCGTACATCTCGCTTGCATCCACGAGCGGGCGATGGACCGCCCACGTCTGGCCAACCGCC
>Ga0136611_10002718_pt1 | contig 12359 bp, 11 predicted proteins | sample AntDrymUQ2232306_2_FD_106645 | JGI IMG/M metagenome (GOLD analysis project Ga0136611, IMG submission 106645) | Polar desert sand microbial communities from Dry Valleys, Antarctica - metaG UQ223 (23.06) | ecosystem: Environmental > Terrestrial > Soil > Desert | place: Antarctica: Dry Valley... | reverse complement strand
GTGGCGGCGGTGTCACCCACCATCCCGGAACCCGACGAGTAGAACCCGACGGCGAAGAGGGTGGGCACGGTGCGATCCTCCAGCGTCAGGAGGTTCAACCGCGGTAAACGGGGGAGGCTTCGACGGTTGTGCCGGCGAGCCAAGTTCGCAGGGAGCGGATCATCGCGCTGGCTCGGAAGGACGTGTCGGTGAAGGGATGTTCGAGCATCATGCCCCGGAAGTCAAATGGATTCTCTTCTGTCGCGCGTCTTGTCATTTGCCCACCGCCGGGTGGGAACGCGGCCCAAGAGCCAGAACTCGGAGAAATTGCAGTGCGCACCCGAGGGGTTGCGGTTCTCGTCTATAAGTCTAAGCAAGGAGCACCCACGAAAGCGAACCCATGGCCGTATCCGATCTGGTGGTGGCGATCACGGGGGCGAGCGGATCGGCGTACGCCCTCCGCCTGCTCGACGTGCTGCTGCGCGCGGGCCGGACGGTTCACCTCGTCATCAGCCCCGCCGCGACGGAGGTCTTCGAGCGCGAAATCGGCCGGAGCGTGAACCTCGATCCGGCGCACTTCGATCCGGCGACACTCCTGGGCGAGCGCGCGGATTTCGGCAACTTGAAGTACTGCAACGTCCGCAATTTCCAAGCGGGTATCGCGAGCGGCTCGTTCCTCACGGGGGGCATGGTCATCTGCCCGTGCAGCATGGGGACGGTCGCGGCCATCGCGCACGGCCTCTCGGAGAACCTCGTCCACCGCGCCGCGGACGTGCATCTGAAGGAGCGCCGCAAGCTGATCGTCGTGCCGCGCGAAACGCCGCTCGGGCTGGTGCAGTTGAAGAATTTGGTCGCCCTCGCCGAGGCGGGCGCGGTCGTCCTCCCGGCGATGCCGGCGTTCTACACGCGTCCGCGCAGCGTGGACGATATGGTCGATTTCGTGGTGGCGCGCATCTGCGATCAGCTCGGCGTGGAGAGCGGCCTCGCGAAACGCTGGGGCACGGATCACGATGAGGGGTGACGGAAGCGGCGCAGCGCGGCGAACGCGGCGAGCGAGACGAACCACCACGCGGGGGTGAGCGCCCGGAGCAGATCGCTCGCATCACCCCAGACCAATTCGGACGTGCAAAGGCCGAGGAAGCCCCAGGCGGCACAGGGCCAGCGCAACTGCGCCGGAAGGCGCGGCGTCACCGACGCGATGAAGCAGCCGAGCACCACCGCGATGGCGAGCGCGCCGGCCGGGGCGTAGGCCGTGCTCCACTTCGGCGCGGCCGCACCGATTCCGCCGCCGGGCCAGGTGAAGTTCCCCTGCCCTTCGCCCACTCCGAGCGCGGCCGTCACCGCGAGCTTCCAGAGGAGGATCGGCACGAGCGGCAGTACGCCGAAGGCGAACGCCGCGCGTCCGCGCCGCTCGATCGCGAAGGAGCAGGCCAGCGCCAGCGGCGTGAGGGCGTAGTACTCCTTCGCGAGCAGGGCGAGCGCGAACAGCCCGAGTGCGGTGCGGCGTCGGCCCGCTGCCGCGGAGTGCCACGCCCCGAGCGAGAGGGCGTGGGCCAGTAGATCGCTCGTGAGCAGGCAGGCGGAACTGGCGAGGCCGGGGTTCAGCAGGTTCAGGGCGGCGAATGCCGGAGGCAACCGCTGCGACCGCGCCGAGGCCGCCAGCGCGAGGCCGCAGATTCCGCCGGCGAGCACCTGCACGAGGAGCAATCCCGCGAGCGTGCCGCGCGGCGAGAGCGTTCCGCCCAGCCCCGCGAGCAGCGGATAGAGGGGTCGGGAATAGCGGTAGGCGGGGTCTTGGAGGTGCTCGCGCGCCGCGGCGTCGGTAAGCCAGAAGGCCGGTTCGCGGGCCACGAGGTAGCTGTACTTGCCGTCGTGCCCGAGCTGCGGGGCGAGCGCGAGATCGGGGAAGTCGCGGGCGATGCGCTCGCGCGCCGGCGATTGCTCGCCGACTTGGAGGAATGCCGTGACGTTCCACCCGCGCGTCCCGAGGTGCACCGCCTGTGCGCCGCCGACCGTCGCCGCACCGACGAGGAACCAGCACCAGAGTGGGATGCTGTGCATCGGGGGTATGGGGTGTTGGGTTTGGGGTATGGGAAGAAAAGGCATCCCGATTTTCCGGCCGTGAACTCCGCTCCCAGCCGATACCCCACACCCGATACCCCACACCCTCACCGCTTCGGTGAAAGCACCACTTCGCGCAGATCCATCACGGCGACGCCGGGCTTCAACTTCGGCGTCACGGTCAACTTGTGGATCCCCGCTTTGTCGATCGTCAGTTCGCCGACCTCGCGCAGCTCGAAGGCCTGGAAGCCGCCGGTGTCCTTCACGGTGAACTTGGCCTTCGACTCCCCGACGGCGAGTTCGACCTCGGCTCCGCCGCTCCCTTTCCCGGCTCCTTGGAGCACGCTGACGGCGAACGTCCCCGGCTTCGTCACGGTGAACTCGAAGCTCGCGGTGTCGGCGGCGTTCGTCCAGTAGCCGAGGGTGTTCTTGTGCGGCGCCGGCTCGAAGCGGAGTTGCGTACCGGTGACCGACGCCGTGCGCGCGTGGAGTGTGATGCTGCCATCTTCGGATTGCGGGTTCGGTTTGTAGTCGGGGTTGGGCGTCGGCATCTTCGCGCCGACTTCCTTGCGCCACGCGGCGAGCTTCGCGGCGAGTTCCTTCACGAAGTCGGGCTTCTCGGCCGCGAGGTTGCGGCTTTCACCGATGTCCTTCGCGAGGTCGAAGAGTTCGCGGCGGCCGTCCTCGAAGTATTCGATGAGCTTGTAGTTGCCGATGCGGATGGCCCCGCCGGGCTTGGCGAATGTCTGCGAGTAATTCGGGAAGTGCCAGTGCAGGGCGCGGCCTGGGCCGGCCTCGGCCTCGCCCCGAAACTGCCTGCTTCGGTCGTAGCCGTTGGCTCTCGGATTCGGCGGCGCGCCGCAGAACCCCGCGAGCGTGGGCAGCAGATCGTCTCCCGGAAACGGGAAGCCGCCGGTCTTAATGCCGGGTCCGCAGATCAAGAATGGCACACGGAGGCCGCCCTCGTAAAGGTAGCCCGCCCCTTCGCGGAACGGAGCATTCGAGGTGGTCGGCCGGTTCTTGCTCCATTCGACCGAATTCCCTCCGCGCTTGGCGGTGAAAACGATGACGGAGTTGTCCGCGCCGCCGAGATCTTCGATCACCTTGAGCGCGGCCCCGAACTGGCGGTCGAGTTCCTCGACCGCCGCCGCATGGGCGGGATGCCCCTGTGTCCCCGGCCGGCCGGCCTTGTATTTGGCGATTTGGTCGGCGGTGATGAGGGCTGTGAGATAGATGAAGCCGGTGACCGGCTTGCCCCCGGTCGCCTTCCATTGCTTGCGCAGCTCCGCCTCGCTCCAGTTCGCCAAGAAGACCTCGCCGTACCCGTCGGGCACAACGGTGTCGGGCGGATCGGGGGCCGCACCCGCGGGCAGAAGCTTGTGCTCCGGCCCGACCTTCGCCGGGAACGCGCCGGAGGACGAGCCGAGATACGCCTCCTCAAGCTTCACCCCCGCCTTCGCGAACGCATCCAAGTTCGGCGTTTTGTAGTAGGTGCTCCCCGTACAACCCATGTCGCGCGGCCCGAGTTCGTCGGCGACGATGACGACGACATTCGGCTTAGCCTTCGGCTCCGCGCCGAGAGTGGTTCCGGCGGCGAACAGCAGTGCGAAGCCGAGTGCGAAACGCATGGCGATCCCTTCGAGGTCGAGAGGGATAAGATTACCACACCTGTCGTCCTGCGGCGCGGTCTCGCTTCGTAGGGCGGGTGGAGTCTTCGGAACCCGCCGTCGCCCGCTCGCCGCGCGGCGGGTTCCGAAGACTCCACCCGCCCTACGGAAGAACTCTTTCCCATTTTCGGAGGCCCAAGCCGTGACCCTCGAAGCCCGCGTCCGCGAGGCACTGCGCACCCACGCCGCCCCCGCGATGGATCTCGACGGCTCCGAGATCGAAGTGCTCGAAGTCTCCGACGGGATCGCCAGCGTGCGCCTCGGCTCGATCTGCGCGAGTTGCCCCGGTACGCTCGGCGCGGTCGTCGCGGGACTGGAGCAGGAACTGAAGAAGCACGTCCCCGAAATCGAGATGCTGGAAGTGGTGGTGTAGCGGAGGGCCGGAACTCCCGTCTATCCTCCGATGTCTATGATCTCATTCAAAAACGGATCCTAGACATCGGAGGATAGACAGGAGTCGAACTCACTCCTTCCCCAGTTCCTCGAACGTCCGGTTCAGGATCGGGTACTTCTTCCAGTCCTTGTAGTCGAAGTGCCACCACTCCTCCTCGTAGACGGTGAAGCCCTCGGCTTCCATCGCGCGGCGCAGGAGGTCGCGGTGCCAGCGCTGCCGCGAGGTGCCGCCCATGTCCGACAATCTTGGGTTCGCCGCCAACGCCCTCCGCGAATTCCGGTTGTGCTGGGTGTTGCACCGATCGGAATGACAGGAGCGGAACCGTGAACGCGAAAACTCTGCTGTCCGCGGCCGTCTGTGTCGGCGCGGCGTGCTTCCTCGGCTGCGGGTTCGGCAATCCGGAGCCCGAACCGGCCGAGGAGATCGAAAACGAGATCGACGGTCCGCTCGGGCCGATGGAAACCTCCCGCTTCGGAACCGGTTTCGATCCCGCCGGTCGGCAGTTTCTGCAGTACGGGCAACCCGCGAATGCGGCGCCCATCCACGGCGAATACTATGAGGATTTCATCCGCCAGCCCGGCGCCGGATTCGGGCGTTTGGGGCCGCCCCCGCCCCCGGCGGCACACTGGGTCGAACTCGTCGCCGAGAGCCAAGGCGACCGGAAACCGGATGCGGCGCAGCCCACCGACGAACTCCCTGCGGCCAGCTATGACGAATTGACCGAGACGCTCACCTATCCGGACGGAACGAAGCACTCCGTGCGCGAGCGCGTCTGGCTCTTGCGCGACCGGCAACTCGTGAGCGTCGATGCGAAGAGCGGCCCGGCGGTTTACCTGCAGTCGCCCAAGACCCAAGACGAGTTGGCGAAGTCCGCGAAGACCCGTGCGACCGCCCAGAAGCGTCCCCCGGATGACTTCGAGACCGCCGCTCTCGTGAAACTCCGCGCCGGAGACGATGTCGCGCTGCAAGCCTCGGATCGCACACTGCGGGTGCTCGGCGCCATCCGCGCCCGGTCGCAGTGCCTCGAGTGCCATAAGGTCGAAGAGGGGACGATGCTCGGCGCCTTCAGCTACACGCTGAAACTGCAGTCCGAGGCGACGGCGAAGGCCGATCGCCTGGCGGACAAGGCAGGGCTGACCGATCAGGAACTAGGAGCCATCCAGGTCGTCGAATCGCGCGGCGGCAAGGTGATCCGCGCCCCCGGCGGCCCGGTGACCGAGTTGCAACTGAGCTTCGCTCGCAAGCGTGAAATCGATGCGAAGGGATCTTTCAACCAATTCGGCCCTGCGACCTCACCCACGACTCGGTTGCAACTGCGCGATTCGGGTCTTCGGCTTGTGGGCGCGTTCCCCGAGCTACTCACATTGGATGTTTCCCACTCGCTCGTCAGCGATGCCGGACTCAAATCGATCGCCGAGTTGAAGCATTTGAAGAAGCTCGACCTCACCGACACGTCCGTGACCGAAGCCGGCATCGCGGAGCTGAAGAAAGCGCTACCCGAGTGCGAAATCCTCTGCCCCGAGATTCTGCCGTAGGCACGTGTTACTTCTTCCCCAGCTCCTCGAACGTCTCGTTCAGGATCGGGTACTTCTTCCAGTCCTTGTAGTCGAAGTGCCACCACTCCTCCTCGTAGACGGTGAAGCCCTCGGCTTCCATCGCGCGGCGCAGGAGGTCGCGGTGCCAGCGCTGCCGGGATGTGCCGCCTTGGTAATCGGGGAAGGCGCGATCCGAGAATTCGTCGTAGCCACTCACCATCTCGATGACTTTGCCGGTCTTCAAGTCGTACAGTCCGAGATCGACGGCGCAGCCGCGGTTGTGGCGCGAGCCCTTCAGCGGGTCGGCGACGAAGCTGTGGAACTTCTCGGGCGTCGCATCGCGGAACATCTTGGTGACGTGCCAGGGGCGGTACGAATCGTAGATGAGCAGCCCGTAGCCGCGCTCCTTGACGCCCGTCTGCACGCGGGCCAGCGCCTCCGCGGCGGGCTTCTGGAAGTAGGCCTTCGCGCTGCTGTAGAAGGGCGCGCCGAGGAAGTTGTTCGCCGTGGCGTAGCGGATGTCGAACTTCAGTCCGGGATAGGTCGCGAGATCGACGAGGTCGGGTTTGCGGAACTCCCCCTTCTCGACGGGTGGCTTCGCGGCGAGCGCTTCCTTCCGCAGTTCCGCGAGCGGTCGCACCGGCTTGATCTTGAACGTCTCGCCGTTCTCGCCGTCGATCTTGCGGCGCTCGAAGACCACCTTCGCCGCCTCGACCTTCGTGGCCCGGCCATTCTTATCGCGCGTGAAGACGAGCTTCTCGCCGTGGTACATCCCCCGGTTTGCCGGGAAGGCGAAGACGTCCTCGGAGACTTCGGTGAGCGGGTCGATTTCGATCCACTCGATGAGGGCGTGGAGTTGGCCGTCGCGCTCGTAGATGAAGAGCGTATTGTGATCCCAGCCGTACTCGCCGATCAGCCCCTTCCACTTCGCGGGCGGTTCGGGAGGCGCTTCGACCGGTAGCTTCTCGCGGGTATATTTCGTGTCGCCGTACACGACGGAGTTGAAGCCGAACGAGACTTTTGGGCCGTAGCCCAAGGGATCGTCGACGACGTGGGCTTTCCCCTGCGAACGCACTTGCACGAGTGACCCGCCAGCCTTGGGCATCGCGAATAGCCGTCCCTGCGATTCGACGAAATCGAGCCGGCTATCGCCGGCGCGGTATCGGCCCGAGACCGTTTTGGCCAAGGCGCCGACGAGTGGGCTGGTGCGCTCGATCCTCACAATCGGCTTCCCGGCTTTCGCCGCGATCATGAGCCGCAGGGCTTCGTCGGCGATCCGCGTGACGACGGCGTTCGTGACGTCCCGCGATGACACCACGATGACACCGAGCTTCTCGGACGAGAGCGCGGCGAACTCGGTGGCGAAGCCGTAGATCGCTCCGCCGTGGCCGATGCGCGTCTTGCCGTCGAGGTCGCCGACGATGAAGCCGAGCCCGAAGCCGCGGGCACCGTCCTTGGAAAACTGGGGCTTGAACATCTCGGCGATGGTCTCGGGCTTCAGCAGCCGCTTGTCGCCGAGCTTGCCGTCGGCGAAGAGGCACGATTGGAACTTCGCGAGGTCGAGCACCGTGGAATACATGCAGCCGGCGGGCGAAGTGCCGAGTTGGAAGGTCGGCGCCGGGAACTCGCGGCCGTGGTAGGTCCACATGACCGCGTCCGCGAGCCGCTTCTTCACGGCGGCCGTCGGCTCGAAATCGCTCGCCGACATGCCGAGCGGGTCGAGCACAGTGCGCTTCACGTACGTCTCGAATTTCTCATCCTGCGTCTTCTGGAGCGTGTAGCCGACGAGGGCGATGGCGGCGTTCGAATACTTCGTCCGGGAGCCGGGATCGTAGACGACGTCGATGCCGTTGAGGCTGGCGACGGTCTTTTCGAGCGTCGGCTCGGTCGGGTCGAAGTAGTTGCCGACGGGCGACTCGCGGATCAGCCCGGAGCGGTGGGCCATGAGCATCCGCAGCGTGATCGGCTTCTGCCCCTCGGAATAATTCGGCTCGAAATCGGGGACGTATTTGACGACCGGCTCGTCGAGGTCGAGTTTCCCCGCTTCGACGAGCTGCATGATCGCGACATCGGTGAAGAACTTCGAGACCGAGCCGACGCGATAGACAGTCTCCGCCGTCGCGGGGCGCTTCTTGGCGCGGTCTTCGTGTCCGAACCCGGCGGCCCAGACGACTCGCTGGTCATCGACGAGCGCAATGGAGAGCGCGGGGAGCTTCTTGTCGGCGACTTCGTCGGCGATGAATTTTTCGAGTTGGACAGCGGCGGCCGCGTAGGGCTTTGCGGGGGACACGGACGGCTGTCCACGAACTGGCAACGCCAGGAGCAACGCGAACGAAACTCCCGTGGCGACGAGTTTCCAACTCGTCGCCACGGAGCGCGTGGACGACAGTTCTCGATTCGGCTTGCTGCGGAATACTTCGGCGACGAGTTGGAAACTCGTCGCCACGGGAAAACCGATGCGCATGGGTGGCCCTGCGGTGGGACGCGGATGTCCCACCGATTGAACCACACGGATGGGGTGCGCGGAAGCGCTACTTCATCCGCTTGACCATATCGCCGAGCGTATCGGCATCGAGCGAGGCGTTCAGTTGCGGTTCCAAGTCCGGCATCCGAGCAATGTGACCATATTCCTCGGCCGCCGCGATGTTGCCAGGGCACGAAGGCGAGTCGGGCCATCTGCCCGAATCCGATTGCACGACCCCTTCCGGGTCGCTCTAATCGTCGCGGGGCGCATTTCTGATGGCGGAACGGAGGGCTTGCGATGTCGTACCGGGTCTGGTTCGCCGCAGCGGCATACTTCATCGCGATCGCGGCCGGGCGGGCGGCCGACGCGCCCTCGCCGACGGGGATCCTCGGCCTGACGGAGGATCAGGTGAAGGCGAAGTTCGGAGAGCCCGACCCGAAGCGCGCGAAGGAGGACGAGTTTCGGCAAAAGCGTTTGGCGGATCGGCCGGCGGAGGCCGAGTTCTACGAGCGCGAGAGCAAGCTCCGCGAGCCGGTCGTCAAGCAGGTCTGGTACGGCTGGAAGAAGTTGACCGCGCCGGGGAACGGATCGCTGATCCAGCCGGGGCCCGTGACGTTCAAGGCCGACATCCGAGTCGGCTTCGATGCGAAAGGGATCGCCCGGGTCGTCGAGGTCGATGGCGGGCCGAAGGGGTGGGACGTGATCGTCGCCACGCGCAACCTCGCGGGCACGGGCTGGAAGCTCGACGCCGACATGCAGAAGCTCTTTCCGCCCGTCCACAATCAGCAGATCCTCACGAGCAACCGCTACATCTTCTGGAACGATCCCGGATACGGCACGAAGTTCGGCACCGAGGGAACCGGGCCGAGCTACGTGAAGGGGATCACCGGCAGCGGCTTCTACCGCGCGGTCGCGGCGTCCGCGGAGCACCGCGCGTACTCGATCTGCGACGTGCCGTACGATTCGCTGACGTCGATCGCCGTGCGCTCCGCCTACGTCCTCGACGCCGACACCTTCTGGACTTGGACCTTCGCCGACCTGATGAACGCGGCGCGGAACGGCCAGGAGAAGGTCGCCCCGACTCAGCCCGCCAAGGGGGACGCCGGCAGGGGGGACTCCGTACGGTACAAGTACGAGGATCTGACGTTTGAAGAATCGCTGACGCGATGTTCGCCGTGGGACTACGAGACCCAAACGGTCGAGCGGCTCGGCGCCGCGATCGTGCAGGTGGTTCGCCACCCGACCCTCGATCTGGCGAGAGTGCGGCTCCCCGCCGAGTTTCTCCGCGATCGCTACGACCAGAAGCTCACGCGCCAGCTGATCGCGCTGGTGAACTCCGCGGCCGAACTCCCCGACACGAAGGGCCGGGCGATGGAGGTGATGGCGCTGCTGGACGATCCCGACATGATCGCCCCGCTCATCAACCAGCTCCCCGGCAAAGCCGGCAAGGCGGCCCGCGCGGCGCTGGAGCGGCTCACCGAGCAGAACCTCGGCGCGGAGCCGCCGGCGTGGACCGCGTGGTGGAAGGAGAATCAGGCCGCGGTCCGCCGCGCCTACGAGATCCGAGCCTTGGAGCGTTCCGCCGGCGTGAAGGTCACGGTGGCGGGAATGTCGAAGGTGTACCACAGGCCGGGCTGCGCAGTCCTCAATCAGTCGGTGAAGTTCCAGCACTTGGTGATGAGCGACGTCCGCACCGCCGGCTGGCAGCCCTGCCCGAAGTGCAAACCGATCAAGTGATGCCCCGGCGCCGGACGGTCGGGCCGCCCGATACAATGGCCGCCGCCGCTCCGTCGCTCTTGCGGGATGCCCGACCGATGATGCCGCTGGCCGATGTCCACATCCATTTGCTCGCCGGACTCGACGACGGCCCGCGCACCGAGTACGAAGCGCTGGCCATGTGCCGGATGCTCGTCGCCGAGGGGGCGGGGGCGGCGGCCGCGACGGCCCATCAGAACGAGCACTACCCCGAGAACACCCCGCAGCGCATCCGCGCCGCGACCGCGCGCCTCGCGGAACTCCTCGTCGAAAAGGAGATCCCGCTGTCGGTGGTGCCGACGGGGGAGATCGTCCTGAGCGAGGATTTGGCCGAGCGCTGGCGGGCCGGCAAGCTGCTCTCGATCGGCGACACCGGGAAGTACTTGCTCGTCGAGATGCCCTACACGCACTTCCTCGACTTTCGCCCGGCCGCCGAAGCGCTGAAGCCGCTCGGCGTGCGCATCGTGGTCGCGCACGCCGAGCGCTACGAGCCGCTGCTGCACGATCCGGAACTCGCGGTGCAGTGGATCGAAGCGGGGCTGCTCATGCAGGTGACGGGCGAAGCGCTCGCCGATCCGCCGGGCGACGACGGACCGGCGATGAAGCTCTGGGCCCAGCGCGGGATGTTCCACCTGCTCGGTTCGGACGGCCACCGCTTCGACCGCCGCAAACCGGAGCTGCGGGCCGGCCTCGCCCGGCTGAAGAAATGGATCGGCGCCTCCGCCGCGGAGCGCATCGCCGGCCTCTGGGGCGCGGCCGTCCTGCAGGGGCTGCCCGTGAACCCGCCGCCGCCGAAGCCGCCCCCGAAGCGCTGGTTCGCGAATCCCTTCGGCTGAGGGCCACATCCGGAAGCGGATGCACGAGCGAGGGCGTCCTTCGGCCCGCCGAGCCGAAAAATGGTGCGCCGCGACGGTACGCGCCCCGACTGTCGAATCCCTCCGATCCGCGCGGTTCGCGGTTCAATCCTTCGGCCTCCGGTTCCGATTGTCGAACGCGTAGTACACCGGCTCGCTGAAGCGGCTCTTCGCCCGCGTCTCCGCGCTCGGCTTGGCATTCCCTCCGTAGGCCCCGTTCGAACTCCCGCTGCGCTTCACGACGCCGACGCGCACGAACCCCGCCCGCTCGAAGACCGGATTCGCGTGCCCCATCGCGGAGAGCGTTTCGATCCAATCGACAGCGCACAGTTCGCAGGCCCGGCGGATGAAATCCGCCGCGATCCCGGCCCCGCGATAGGTCGGATGGAGCACGACGCGCTGCAACAGCCAGAGTTGCGAGTTCAGCGATTGCATCGCCACGCCCGAGCGCGGATTCTTGAGCCCGAAGTACCGGCTCCGCAGGGCGAGCGACGCGGCCGGCGTCGCGAAGACGACGATGCCGATCGGTTCGCGGCCGTGCCAGAGCAGGATCACGCGGCGGGTGTAGGCGAGGTGGTGGCTGCGGTAATGCCACCGAGCGAAGTGCGGCCAATCGCGGCGGGTGCCGTCCGAGAGCCAGAGGGCGTCGCCGAAGCCGATCCGTTTTTTTTCATGTCCCGGTGCTCGACTTCGATGATCCCGTCCCCGAAGCAGCGGATGCGGACGTCCGGATTCAGGTCGTCGGCCAAGTCCTCGTGGGTCGTGGCGCAGAGGGCACCGATTCCCGTCCGCGTCGCGGCCTTGCGGAGGTTGAACGCGAGCACCTGGGCCAGCGTGCGGTCGAGGATCGCCCCGTACTCGTCGAGCATCAGGAAGCCCGCCCCCTGCGCCAGGCCGAAGGCGAGCCGGAAGCGATAGCGCTGCCCGTCGCTCAGTTCGGCGGGCGTCCGCAGGATGAGCCGGGCTTCGCCGAGTCCGGCGGCCGCGAGTGCCGACAATCGCTCCTCCAGCGTCCCCGGCAGAGCGTCGATCAGCGGACAGTCGGGCAGCGGCAGCGCCGCGAGATCGAGGGCCTTTTCGCGTTCGCCCAAAGCCCGGAGCAGACTCGATTTCCCCGATCCGCTCGGCCCCGTGATGAGGACGACGGCCCCCTTCGGCACCTCCAGAATGAAGTTCTCCGCGACGATGTGCGGCGGTTCCTCGGCGGTCAGGCCGAAGAGATCCATGACCCGCCCCGCGAGCAGGGAGCGCGACCGCGGACGCACGGAGTACCGGATGGTGATGGGATCGGACATGAGTCACCGGGGGTTGGGCGAACGACGTGGATGTGAACTTGTGTATATAAGCGATGGAAGGCCCGAAGTCAAATCGGAGGATCGGATTCCTCCGAATATCGCGGTTGACGCGCCTGAATATCCGCATCCCAAACGGGCTATACCACCCAAGCTTCCCATATGCGGGAAGTTCCGATCTCAGGTTCGGCAAGAGGGAAAATGGTGAATTATACCTAATGATCCGAATTTCGACATTTTAGGACTTACTCGGGTTGCACTGGCAGCGGTTCCGTCCAACAATGCTGTTTTACCGTGCTTCGTGGATGGCATGGTTCTCCAAGAAGTGCTTCGAGGAGTTTTCAACTTGATCTTCACC
>Ga0136611_10002717_pt1 | contig 12359 bp, 10 predicted proteins | sample AntDrymUQ2232306_2_FD_106645 | JGI IMG/M metagenome (GOLD analysis project Ga0136611, IMG submission 106645) | Polar desert sand microbial communities from Dry Valleys, Antarctica - metaG UQ223 (23.06) | ecosystem: Environmental > Terrestrial > Soil > Desert | place: Antarctica: Dry Valley... | reverse complement strand
GAACTTTCGATGTATATCTTTGATCGCGGCCAATCGGCGTACGTTCGCGATGTTCTGCGTCATCCGGTGTCAGCCGTGGACGGTGCGGCGGCCCTTTGATGCGATCGTTGGCGCTTCGGCGAGAGCCGTCATCGCGTACGTTCGCGGGTGTCTCAGATCGCAAGTGCATAACACCCTCTAAGAGTCGCGTTGTCGAGCAGCACGTTCTGGCTTCGAGAGTCGAGCCGGTGCAGGGTTGTTTTGTGGTTGCCGATCGTCCTCCAGTTCGCCCGGCAATGCCATACATGCGTTCATGCAACTCGATTGACGCAATGCGTCAAGACGAGTCACGGAAATCGGTGCATGCACGATCTGCTGTCATTGGGAACATTGCGGATTGAATCGGCATCTGAAGGTCGGTTCACTTCTAGATGGCCCCCAATCGACCGATGTTCTAGAGCGTTGTCATGCATGGTGCGTGCCAAAGGAGGCAAAGGATAGGTGACAAATCAGTATTGGTTGGTGACGAAATGTGACAATCGCTACATGGGTTGTAAACCGAGGCATAGTCGGCCTGGGACTTGCGACTTCAATCCGATAACGATCCCGACCGATATTGGTTTATATTTGGAAGATGCATGACATTGTGGAGATAAACGCGCCGCAACGGCCACTGCCGCCGCAACCGGAGATTGACCGCTTTCTGCATCAGATGCTCTTCTGGATGCGGTGGGCTGCCATCGCTGTCCTCCTCCTCCTGACGATACTGCAGCCATCCGATAGCCGGATGGACCTTCCCACATGGGCCTTTGTCCTGCTATTCGCGTTCTACAACGTGTTGGTGAGCCTGATACAGATGCGATGGCCCGCGTCCTACACGCTGGCCCGTCTCGCGGTCGCGGACCTGGTCGTCACCTCGCTGATGTACGCCATTGGTGGAGAAGCCGGTGGCCCGTTGTTCGTCCTGTTCTTTCTCGGAGTTGACTCTGCGGCAGCCAGCATGTCCTCGCGCGGCATTGTGCTCTACGTCGGTGCCGTCGCCGCAATTGACACACTCATCACCGTTACCTTCCCAGACTGGTCGTTGACGGGCAGCGCCATCCGCATGCTGGCGGCTGAGCTGATCATTCTCGGGCTGGTAGCGAGCGGGATGGCCATTCTGACACAGCGGCTGCTGCTCGAGCATCAACGCACGCTCGTTGGACGCGATGAAGCCGAACGACTCGAAATAGTCGGCCAGCTACGAACCGATTTCATGGCGACGGTGTCACACGAGCTACGTACTCCGCTGACCGCCGCGCGCAGTGCGTTGCGCCTGATCGAGGTGAGCGCGGCAGACCGGCTACGCACCGACGAACGGGCGCTCATGGACAACGGCTTGCGAAACATTGAGCGCCTGGACCTGCTGATCAGCGATTTGCTGGTGTTCAACCAGCTCGAGGCTGGCATCCTGCGACTGGATCAGGAAGAGCTGGACCTGCGTGATGTGGTCCGCGACGCGGTATCGTCGGTCACGCCGTTGATTCATGATAAGGACCAGTCGATGACGTTCGTGATGCCAGGCCCGCTGGAGGTCGAAGGCGACCGGCGCTGGCTCGAACAGGCGATCACGAATCTTATCGTCAACGCGCACGCACACACACTAGCTGGAACCCGCATCAGCATTCTCGGCCACCTGGAGGAGAATGAGGTCTGGCTGGCGGTCAGTGACGATGGTCCTGGAATCGACGCCGCTAAGCACCAGGTGATCTTCGAACGTTTTCAGCGCGGAACGCCGTCCAGCGGAATCAGTGTCAGCGGCTCCGGGTTGGGACTGGCGATCGTGCGAGGCATCGTCCAGCTGCACGGTGGGCGTGTCTGGGTCGACAGCACGCCGGGAAGCGGCGCAACCTTCTCGATCGCGGTACCACGCGCTGGTGTCACGGAAGCAGAAGACGCAGACGACGCAGACAGAGAGGAGACGATCTGATGGTCAGGCTGCTGATTGCCGAGGATGCCCAGGATGTCGCCGAGGGGATCGTCTTCGGCGTGCGCATGATGTGGCCCGATTGCCAGGTCGTTGTGGCGGCGGATGGGCGCGCGGCCCTCGCCGCATTCGTGGAATCCAGGCCGGATATCGTCGTGCTCGATGTCAGCATGCCACCACCGGACGGCTTCGAGGTCTGCCAGCGCATTCGCGAGCTATCTGACGTGCCGATTCTGATGCTGACGGTGCGTGACGACACGCTCGACAAGGTTCGCGCGCTTGATCTTGGAGCCGACGACTATGTGACCAAGCCGTTCGAACCGCTTGAGCTGCTCGCGCGGCTACGGGCGCTTCTCCGTCGCCAGACCGGGCGGTCGCTGCCGCTGTCGCGAGCGATCACGGTTGGCGACGTAACGCTCGATCCGGCCACCCGCGACGTACGCATGCGTGATGTACGCATCGCGCTGACCAGCAGCGAGTTTCGCCTCCTGGCCGCGCTGATGCGCGATGCCGGCAGCGTGGTACCGCATCAGGCGCTGTTGCGGGAGATCTGGGGCGATGAGTACTCCGGTGACATTCAATCGCTCAAGGTCTACATTCGCCGCCTGCGCCAGAAGCTTGGTGATGACCTCAAGCAGCCGCACCATATTCAGTCCGACTGGGGGGTTGGCTACCGCTTCTCCGGGTCGCAACGTCCCTGAACCCGAAGATCCTCGTTTGGCTGCTCCGCGGCCCGTAGGACCAGAGGCTCATTCAGTAGGCGGCCATATGAACGTGCCACCCCGCTGTAGGGGTGGCACGTTCACAGCGCTGTCCTACCCAGCCATGCGAATTAATGACCTGTCGCTCAACGTCGCTAATTGATGACGAAGAAGGCGTCGATGTTGATGCGTCGGCCAGTGGCGGCCCCGTTTCGATTCCCTGTGATGCGGATCGTGACCGCGTGCGTGCCTTCTGCGAGATTGCTCGCTGTCCAGACAGCGCGGCGCGGATCTGTCTTTGACGTGTAGTGATCAACCGTCACAACCGGAACTGCGTTGCCATCGAGGTAGACCTCGGCGATGCCGCGATCCTTCCCCTTCGACGCGACCCAGGAGACGCTTCTACCAGTGAAGGTGAACGAGACGGTGTCACCGGTCGTGCCAGATTGAGTGAGGGTGCTACCCATTGCTGTCGAGACATTCACCGTTGTCCAGGCGCCAGTGTAGGTCAGCCTGGCGAGATCGTTGTCCGGGGTGACTGGCACGGTGAAGGCCGCGCCCGTCGCGTAGCCGCTCACGTTTCGGCCCCATCAGTCGACCGCACGCGCAGCCAATACGTTTTGCCCGGCTGGAACGACAGCGTCACCCGTTTCAGCAATGGGTTCGCCAGGTTGACCTTGATCCAGCGGCCCGTGCCAGTCTTGCGCTCCAGCTGGAAGCCAGCCAGACGGCTGCCGCCAGTGTCCGCGCCATTCCAGACGACAGACAGGGTTGGGGAGGTCGTGGAGTAGAGCGCTCCGGTCATGAAGGCGACGGTTGGCGCAGTCGAGGTCGGTCGTGTTCGGTCGATCCGGACGACGACAATTTGTGTTGATTCGACGTTTCCGGCAACGTCAGTGGCGGAGAACACGATCGACGTGGTGCCAGTGGCGGTAATGCTGAAAGTCGCTACTGAACCATTGACCAGCGTGGCAGCTATCGCCTGTGCGCCAGTCGCGCTGTAGGTCAGCGAGGCGACGCCTGTTCCGCCAGGGTTGTCCGCCGCGCTCAACGTCACGGCAACGTTCCCCTTGTTCCAGCCGGTTGTCGACGCTGGTGAGATCGACGCGGTTGTCGTTGGCACGGTCGAGGTTGGCTCGGAGACAGTGACGCGCAGGTCGTAGCGGTTGGCAGAACCAACGGCGCTAGCTGAGTCGGTGAGTCGGAAGAAGTACGTCCCGCTGACAGCGGGCTGGAAGCGGATGAGTGACGCGGCACCGCTATCTTCGTCCGCCGGGAGCGCGATACTGTAGCCACCGCTGTCAAAGGCCAGGACAGCGGTTGTAACGCTTGCGGCAAGGTTAAGCGTTTCCAGGGTGTAAATGTTGCCGCCGATCATATCGAGCTTGACCCAGTCCTGGTCGCTGTCGAAACAGAAACCGTGCGTCTCGGTGATACCCAGCTGGATCGTCCGGGCAGCGGCCCGTGTATTGTCCGGCTCGTAGCTCAGATCGGGACAAGCGGCCCAGAGGGAAATCCGCAGGTTATAGCGGTTGGCGCTCCCGACGGCGCTCGCCGCATCGGTGACATGGAAGAAGTAGGTGCCAGACGCGTTTGGCCGGAACCGGATGCGGGTTTCGTTGCCGCTGTTCTCATCGGCTGGCAGGGCGACACTGTAGCCACCACTGTCAAAGGCCTGAACAGCGGTTCTGACAGTTGCCGCCAGATTGAGCGTCTCGATCGTATACGTGTTGCCGCCGAGCAGGTCGAGCTTGACCCAGTCCTGATCGCTGTTGAAACAGAAACCGTGTTTCTCGGTTGCGCCGAGCGAGACTGTTCGGGCCGTTGCTCCCGTATTATCCGGTTCGTAGGCGAGGTCGGGGCACGTTGTCGTCAGGGAGATTTGCAGCTTGTAGCTGTTCGCGCTGGCGACGGCGCTCGCCGAGTCCGTGAAGCGGAAGGAGTACACGCCGGATGTGTTGGGCCGGAAGCGGATGAGCGAGGGAGCGCCGGTGTTGGCATCGGCTGGCAACGCGACGCTGTATCCACCCGCGTCATAGGCCAGCACGCTGGTGGCGACTCCCGCCGCCAGCGTGAACGTCTTGATGGTGTAGGTATTACCGCCAACGAGGCTCAGCTTAAGCCAGTCCTGATCGCCGTTGAAGCAGAACGCGTGCGTTTCCGTTGCACCGAGCGTGTAAGTGCGGGCTGTCGCCTGGCTGTTGTCTGGCTCGTAGCCGAGGTCAGCGCAGGTCGTCGCGAGGGCGATGCGCAGACCGTAGTTGTGGTCACTGCCGACGGCACTGGCTGCATCGGAGACTCGGAAGAAGTAGACGCCCGACACGTTCGGTCGAAACTGGATGCGGGTCGCGCTGCTGCTATCCTGGTCGGCTGGCAGGGCGACATTATAGCCACCTGAATCAGTGGCCAGAATACCTGTCGTGACTCCTGGAGCGAGGTCGAGCGTCTCTATCGTATAGGTGTTGCCGCCGACAAGGATCAGCTCCACCCAGTCCTGGTCGCTGTTGAAGCAAAAGGCGTAGTCTTCGGTCTCGCCGAGTGAGAAAGTCCGAGCCGTTGCGCGCGTATTATTCGGCTCGACGGCGAGATCGCGGCACACGATCCAGAGCTCGACGTGCAGATCGTAGGTGTTACCGCTGCCAAACGCGCTGGCTGAATCGGTGACACGAAAGTAATACGTCCCAGAGGTGTTCGGGCGGAAGTAGATCTCCGTCCCACTGGTCGGGTCTACGTCCGCTGGCAGGTCCACGGCGTAGCCGCCTGTATCGTAAGCCAGGATCGAGGTCGTAACGTCAGCCGCCAGGTTGAACGTCTGCACCAGATAGGTGTTGCCGCCAACGAGGTCCAGCTTGACCCAGTCCTGATCGCCACTCGTGCACAAGGCATGTGTTTCGATCGCGCCGAGCGCCAGTGAACGGGCAGTCGCACGCGTGTTGTCCGGCTCGCCGAGGTTACAGCCACCGATGATGCGTGTCTGGATGGTGTATGTGTTACTGCTGCCGCTGCTGCTGCTTGTTTCGCCGAGCGCATACCAGCCGCGGACCATGACGATGTAGGTGCCAGACGTGGCTGGCGAGAAGCTGACCATCGACGACAGATCACCTTCCGAGCGATCGTCATTCATGACCAGGGGATTCGAGAGGTCATCCGGAGCATACAGGAACATCCTGGTGTCAACGTCCGAGGCGAGTGACACCGTTTCGAGCGTATAGGTCGCGCCCGCGACCAGGGAGAGCGCGAACCAGTCCCTATCACCATCCACACAGAGGGCGCGTGACTCACTCACTCCCACTGAGAGTTGTGTAAACCCTTCTTCCTCTTCGTCGACCTCGCGCGCGGCGTCGGGGCAGGCGCCTGCCGCCGTAACACGCAGCTTATAGGTGTTTTCAGGGGCGAGAGAAGTTGGGGAACCCGATCAATCCACACGTATGAAGTACGTCCCTGCGGCGGGGACCGACATGGTCAGCTTCGAGGATTGATCGAGCTTGGTGCGATTGTCGTTGAAGCCGATCCCCACGTAGATCGTCTCGTCCGGCGTCGATTGTGCTTCGTCGAGCGTCATCAGCGAGATGATCGTATTGACACCGGCAGCGAGCTCGAACGTTTCGAATGTATATGGCACTCCGGCGGCGAGCTCGACAGAGAAGGTATCAGCATGATCTTCGAATCCCTCGGACGCACAGAACGCGTACTGACCGGTTGACCCGATCGAGAAGGGCGTCGCTTCGTCCTCCCAATCGTTCGGCTCGACGGCATCGTCGACGCATGGAAGGTATTCGCCGATGTACAACGTGTACGCCGCATCCGCTCCGAACGTACTGCCTGACTCTGGGAAGACTTCGATGTAATAGGTGTCGGATACGGTCGGCCTGAACGAGGCCGCCGACGACAGCGGCTCGTCGTCACCGCCGATGTTGGCGTTGCCGCCTCGGTTGTCATATCCACCGCTGGCGTTGGCCTGCCAGATAATGAATGCGGTATCAACGCCCGGCGCGAGCAGATACGTCCCGATCTCATAGCGGTTGCCAGACGTAAATGACGCCTTCACCCAGTCGCTATCGCTGGCCGTACAGAACGCATGCGTTTCCTCATCGCCAATTGGAAACACCCGTGCTCCGACCCCAGCGTCATTCGGCTCGAAAGCGTCACAGCCGCTGGTAACGACTACGGTGTTGTCTGAATTTGACGCGGAATCGATTTCGACACTCGTACTGGGACTACGGTCTCCTGATACATCCATGGGTGACGGGGAAACGAAGGGCATCGCCCGCGTGGCCGTCACGCCGAAAGGAGCGAGCATACCGACGAGCAGACTAACGATGACAAGAATACGTGCGACGCGGGCAACGAGCCGTGGCATCAGTTCTCCTCTTTGGTGTTCTGACTCACATTGTCGGTTCTTCGTGGTCCGAAATTAAATTCTCGCCCCGAGGCGAGGAATCAATAGCACCTGACACGCACACGACTATGGCCACCTATCGCGGTTGGAAACCGTATGCACACCCGGTAGTTCAATTCTGCTGACACGAAGGTTCTGGGTACATGTTAGTAGATTTGAGTTAAAGTCACAAGAACGTCAATGATTGAATATTCCGCCCAGGGAAACGTCTATATCCATCTGGACCGATTGGCCATGATCCTCTGGCGTGGCAAGACGACCCGGATCGCGTCGCAGCGTTGCCTGGCTGACGACCGCCAATGGATGCGGCGGCGTATGCCAGATAGATCGAGCGAGCGGTGACACAGTCTCTATTGATGAAGACGGAGCATCCGTGACATCACGCGGAAGACGAGTGCGACAAAGCCGTTGGATCGAGCTATTCCTCGTCGCCAGTATCGCGCTCGGAACATTGGGGGCGCTTGCCTGCTCCGACATGAGTGATCCGACACGGACGCGGCCTGATGACATGACTGGCACGGTTGGGCCGGGTCTGCTAGAGCGTACGCCGACTCCGATACCAGCACCGCCTGAGCCAACTCCCAGCCCAGCAGCTACCACGACAGCGGCAGCACCGCCAACCAGTACACCTGTGTTGCCTGAGCTCACCCCAACGTCGACATCAACGTTGACCACGCCGACCGTAACAGCAACGGCAACAGCAATCGAGGACGACCGTCCAACAATTGTGCTCGATCCGGGGCACGACCGGACGACGCCGGGCGCGTTGGGAATTGAGTACCAGGAGGTGCTGCGGACGGCGTTTGTGACGCAGGCGGCGCTTGAGGCGGCGGGCTACCGGGTGTTCCTGACACGCACCGACAACGACAAGGTCTTTGTCGACGACCCGACGTTGCTGCCGCCGAACGCAGGCGAGATACACCCCGGCTACGACCACGCCTTCGCGCATGCCTCGACGGCCCTACGGTACGAACCCGATCTGATCTTCGTGCTGCACTTCAACGGCAACGCCAACCCTAACGTGGCGGGCATCGAGGTGTACTCCTGCGAGAACGGAGGTGCGCAGAACGCCGAACTGGCAGGGATCATCCGCGATGAGCTGGCGTCGGTCGGCTACGAGACGCCGTCAGCGCGGGTGCTCGAAGACCTGACGGTCGCGCGTGGCAACCGCCACTTCCCGAGCCTGGGGAACGTCTACGACTCCGCCAACACCTCCATCGAGCAGCGCTACGTCGGTATCCCGGTCGCGCTGACCGAGCCACTCTACATGACCAACGCCACCGAACGCGCCCTGATCGTGGCCGACGCGACGCATGCGGCATTGGCGTCAGCGTATGTCCGCGCGGCGGATCGGTACTTCGGGCGCTGACTCATCCGGTCCTCTGATGGATATCCATACTCGGTCCAGAACGCTGCACACGCCGCGCCAGCACTCGTCGGTCCATCGCTGCCAGCCCGACCTGACCCAGCGCGACGGTAAACGGACGCAGTTCCTCAATCGCGACTCGCGGCCCGCGACCTTCGAGAAGAAGTACGAGCCGCCCCAGAGGATTGACAGGGTGACGAGCAGCAGCCATTCGACGCGGCCCGTAACGTCTGGTTGTGTCGGCAGGTGGTTCCTCCACATCGGGTTGTCCGCGTCCTACGCGGGGCCGGGACAAGCCACGGCTCCTCCGACGCGTTGGTCATGTCCGGTTGAATTAGTGACGTAGCGTGGTTGTGATCGTTGGCAACGCCGTTATCGTGGACAGCCACGACCAACCTGTCGGAGGGGCCGTGGCTTGTCCCGGCCCCCGATTGGGAAGCGGACAACCCGATGCGGAGATACCAGTTACAGCGGAAGCGCCAGCGCCAGCGTGCGCGGGGCTTCGGGGATGCCGAGGACGCGGCGTTCGTGTTCCAGCAGGGCCACTTTCAGGTGCAGGCCGCCGCCGAAGCCAGTCAGGGTGCCGTCCGCGCCGATGACGCGGTGGCAGGGGATGATGAGCGGAATGCGGTTCGTGCCGTTGGCGCGCCCGACGGCGCGGGCCGAGCCGGGTTGTCCGACTGTCACGGCGATCTGTCCGTAGCTCCACGTTTCACCGAATGGGATGTCGAGCAGCGCGTTCCAGACAACCTGCTGCCACTCGGAGCCGACCAGCGCGAGTGGCAGGTCGAACTCCAGACGGGTTCCAGCGTTGTATTCGTCGAGCTGCTGGCGAACGTGGGCCGTGTGGCGGTCGTCCGCGACGAGGGTATAGCCTTCATCACGCAGTTCCTGCTCGATCGTGCGCGGATAGTTTCCGTCGAGGAAGCTGACGCGCAGCAGCCGTCCCTCCTCATCGACGGCGAAGGTGAGCGGACCAGCTGGTGATTCGACTGTTTCAAGGTAGGCAAGCATCGGTGGTTCCATCTCCCGATATCTGGTCGTATCGTCGCTACTTCGCGGCGATGACCTCGATCTCGATTAGCATGTTTGGCCAGATCAATTCGTCGACGAACAGCAGCGTCGAGGCGGGCCGGGCGTCGCCCAGGTGGTGGATGCGAACCGCACGATACGCGTCAAGGTCTTCACGGCGCGTCATGTACTGCGAGATCCGCACGATGTGCTCGATGTCCATGCCCGCCTCACTCAGCATAGCGCGAATGTTCTGCCAGGCCAGCTCTGCCTGCTGGCTGAAGTCTGTCGGCAGCTCCCCGGCACTATCCAGCCCCGGCGTCCCGGAGCTGTACAACACCCGAGCCTCGGCGGCAATCGCGACGGCGTCGCTATACAGTCCGATGTGCCTCGCTACGCCAGCGTCAATCTGCTGATTCATGCTGCCATCCTCTCGTAACCGATCCTGCCCTGAGCCTACCGAAGGGTCACCAAACCTACGCCGCCGTGCCATGCCGCTGCCAGAGGTGGAAGGTCGCCAGGCTGCGGTAGGGGCTGAAGCGCTCCATCAGGGCCAGCGTCTCGATCTTGCCGGGGCGCACGTCGAGGGCGAAGAACTCCTTGAGTCCGCTAGTCAGGCCGGTGTCGCCGACCGGCACACAGTCGAGAAAGCCGTAGGAGCGCATCATCAAGTAGTGTGCCGACCACGGCCCGATACCGCGCACGGCTCGCAGCGTCCGCTCAATGCGCGTGGCCGATTTACCGAACAGATCGTGGAGCGGCAGGCGGCCATCGGCCACGGCGCGCGCGGCGTCGATCAGATACTCGGCCTTGGCACGCGAGAACGAGAGCGCGGTCAGATCGGCGACCTCCAGCGCGGCGACGGCAGCGGCACCGGGCGGCGTGTAGAACCCGTCGGCAAGTGCTGTACTTACGCGTTCGATCAGGCGGCGGCGCAAGGTGTAGGCGAAGCCAAGCGTGATCTGCTGGCCAACGATGGCCCAGACGAGGCCGTCGAACGGATCAGCGACCAATGGCACACGCAGTCCGCGCTGGTCGGTCACGAGCGGGGCCAGTTCCGGCGAGCCGAGCATCTGCGATTCGAAGCGCAACGGATCGACGGTCAGCCCAAGCGTCGCCAGCATCCGGGCGTGAATCTCCACAATCGTGTCTGGTCCATCGGAGATGGGTGACATAATCTCGCAGCGCGCGGCATCTGGCTGCAGGACGATCCGCATGACGACGCCCGTGCCGTCCAGCCGCAGGGCGGTGGTGTAGACGTTGCCCTCGACGCGGTCGGTCAGGCTGTTCGCATCGCGGCCCAGGTAGCGCAACATCCGTGCAGTCGGATAGTCGTCCGGCAGCAGGATGTCGAAGGTGGGCGCGTTGAGCAGCGCGCGATACTGGAGCGGACTCATGGCGGAGAAGCGGCGGAAGTTGTTGTTGAAGGCCGAAAGACTCTCGAAGCCGACCTCGAAGGCGATCTCCGCCACCTGACGTGTCCCGTGCAGCAACATCCGCCGCGCCGCGGCGACCCGCGCGCGGGCCAGCAGGTCCGCCGGGGTCGTGTGAAAGTGCGTGCGAAATAGTTCGTGCAGCTTGCGCGACGAGACGCCGGAGGCCGCGACGAGCGCCGAGACGTTGCGATACGCGCCGGGATCAAGCGTCATCCCGTAGACCAGTCCCTCGACCAGCGTCTCGCCAGCGTGGTCGCCCATGTAGAACTCGTCCGGGCGGCAGAGCTTGCAGGCGCGCAGCCCGTAGGCACGGGCCTCTTCCGGCGTCGGGAAGAAGACGACGTTCTCCGGCTTGGGCTTGCGCGGCGGCTTGCACGAGGGCAGGCAGTAGATGCCGGTCGTACGGACGCCGACCATGTAGGTGCCGTCGAGGGCGCGGTCGCTCGCCTGCATCCCCTCGACCATCTCCTCGTGCGTCAATGCGAGTCTCGATTCAGTGTGCGCTGCAATCATCATGTTCATGCTCGCAGCATAACAGCCAGCGAACGTGCGTTCTACCTGATTCGTGCGCGTGAATTCGCGCACACGACTGGAGACGCTGGCGGTAGTGGGCGGAGGACCAGCAGCGGCGCTCATCGATCGCGCCGCTCCACGAACTGCCGGAGCATGTCCAGATTGTCCGAGATGACGCCATCGACGCCCCAGCCGAGGACGGCCCGGAACGGCAGCTCGGCGTTCACCGTCCAGCTCATGACGGTGGAGACGCGCGCCTTCAGCTCCTGAGTCCGCGCAGCGCTCAGCAGGCGATAATCGATAGAGACCGCATCATGGTCGTCGCGGGCGAGCCTGTCCCATGCGAGCGCGAGCTGCTGTTCGTCGCCGATTGAGTGGACCAGCGTGACGCCGATGTAGGGACGGAACTGCTCGAGCAGCACCCAGTTCTGCGAGCAGACGAGCAGCTCCTCCGTGGGACGCACCTCCCGAAAGGCGTCCACCAGCGCAGCGGGCAACGCCGGATCATCGCCCTTGAGGTCGAGCATCAGCAATGTGCAGGAATCGAGCTCACGCAGTAGTTCAGGGAGCAACAGGTGTGGACGCCGCCCGCGTTGGGATGACCACCGATCCCATAGGAACGTCCGCCGAGCGGGCGACCTGTCGTGGCGCACCACGAGCCGCCCGTGATACCGCCAGACATCCGCCTCGACGAGATCGACACCAGCAAGCTCGGCCCGTTCCAACGTCGCGATATCGTTGCCGAAGCGATGCGCGACAACGAACGGCCGCGGCACCTGGGCAAGACTCCTGTTCACACGCTCTTCTTTCTGGACCGGCGATGTCTTGTTGAGAACAACGCCGCGAAACGTCATTGCAATCGTAGGGACAAGGCTGGACCATGTCCCTACGATTGCGATTGCGTAGTCATCGCGTATTCTAAGTCTACGTACACGTTGCCTTCCAAGAATGGGACGACACCATGGAATCTCGCTGGAGCTTGTCTGAT
>Ga0136611_10002716_pt1 | contig 12363 bp, 8 predicted proteins | sample AntDrymUQ2232306_2_FD_106645 | JGI IMG/M metagenome (GOLD analysis project Ga0136611, IMG submission 106645) | Polar desert sand microbial communities from Dry Valleys, Antarctica - metaG UQ223 (23.06) | ecosystem: Environmental > Terrestrial > Soil > Desert | place: Antarctica: Dry Valley... | reverse complement strand
TCCTGGCCGCCGCGCTCGTCGTCATCCGCCGACTCATACAGTGCGCTCGCTCTCGCTACCGCTGGCCCACACGCCCCACCACCACCCGCCTCAAGTGATGCCTATTGCCGTGCGCTCTTAGTATAAACTTTGCCGAAATGTTCGAAATTCCAACACCAAGTAAGTCCGATGTGATTACTGTGAATCGCAATCCAAGTATCTAGTGGATCCGGACGTGCAGGATACCCCACTGGATACAAGGAGTCGCATGTTGCCTGCGTCGTCGATGAAGTAGCGGTTAGTTGTGTTGCCTGGGCTCCAGCGGGCTCTACCGAAACCGTAAGCATCCAACAAACAATGACCAATGATGCCCACCAAGACCCGATCGACACGCTCATCCCATGTATCCCCTGCGTAGTTAAACGAAGTCTCGACTCAGTAATACCAAGCCCGGCTGGCCGCGCCGCAAACTCGGAAACGCGATCACCGAAGCACCGGTCGGACTTCGAGGAACAGAGCGCCCGACAGCCAGGGCGCCGTCGAGAATGCGGCGCCTTCACGAGGGCTTGGTATAAGGGCGACGGCTCCCTGAAGATCTAAACGAGCCATGCACTGTGAAGTGTGGCCGTCTACATGACCGACGCGAGGCTAACTGTACCATGTCGGTGAGGTCGAATCGGTCGAGAGCAATGATCAGAACCTGTGGATGGTCCTCGGCGGGGTGACGTGAAGGGGCGAACCTTCCCGAGGAAGATCGATAGCCCATAGCAAGTCTGATCATGTGCCGGCGTTGGCGCGCCGGTCGGGAAGGTACGCCCATGCTCAAGGTAGTCCACGACGAGGCCAAGCCCAACGAGGCGAGCGGTTCGGTGCTCGATGAGATCGTGCCCGAGGCTGCGAGGCAGATGCTCGCGGTCGCCCTGCAGGCGGAGGTGTCGGTCTACATCGACGCCCATGCCGAGGAGGTCGATGAGAATGGTCACCGGCTGGTGGTCCGCAACGGTCATCACAACGAACGCGAGGTGATCACGGCGGCGGGCCCGGTGCCGGTGCGGGCGCCGCGGGTCAACGACAAGCGCACCGATCCGGCCACTGGGGAGCGGAAACGGTTCGCTTCGGCGATCCTGCCCGCGTGGGCACGCAAGTCACCGCGGGTGGCCGAGGTGCTGCCGCTGCTGTACCTGCACGGCCTGTCCAGCTCGGATTTCGGTCCGGCGTTGACGCAGTTCCTGGGCACCAGCCACGGCCTGTCGGTGGCGACGATCACGAGGTTGACCAAGGACTGGCAGGACGAGGCGACGACGTTCAACAAGCGGTCGCTGGCCGGGACCGACTACGTCTACTGCTGGGTCGACGGGATCCACCTCAAGGTCCGGCTGGAGCAGGACAAAGTGTGCCTGCTGGTGATGATCGGGGTCCGCGCGGACGGCACCAAGGAACTCATCGCGCTTGACGACGGGCACCGCGAATCGACCGAGTCGTGGCTCGATCTGCTCCGCGGCTGTAAGCGCCGTGGCATGGCCGCGCCGGTGCTCGCGGTCGGCGACGGTGCCCTGGGGTTCTGGTCCGCGGTCCGCAAGGTGTTCCCCGAGACCCGCGAGCAGCGGTGCTGGTGGCACAAGATCGGCAACGTGCTCAACGCGCTGCCCAAGTCCGCCCAGCCGGGCGCGAAGAAGGCGCTCGCCGAGATCTGGAACGCCGAGGACAAGGACCACGCCCAAGCCGCGGCCAACGTGTTCGCCGCCGACTACGGCACCAAGTGGCCCAAGGCGGCCGCCAGGATCACCGACGACCTCGACGTGCTCCTGGCCTTCTACGACTACCCCGCCGAGCACTGGATCCACCTGCGCACCACCAACCCGATCGAGTCCACCTTCGCCACCGTCAGGCTTCGCCAGCGAGTCACCAAGGGCCCCGGCTCCCGCGCCGCCGGTGTCGCGATGGCGTTCAAGCTCATCGAATCAGCACAGACCGGTGGCGGGCCGTCAACGCACCCCACCTCGTCGCGTTGGTCCGTGCCGGCGCGGTATTCAAGAACGGCAAGCTCATCGAACGACCCGACGAATCAGAGGGTGGTGATCAGCAAGTCGCGTAACACGCCGATCCACAGGTCTTGACTATTCCTCTCGGTCGAAACGGGAGCTTGGCTGTCGCAGACTGAGGAATTGAGGGTGCTCACCTACCTGCTGGACTGGACGGCTGATGCTGTCGACCGCCTATAAGCGGTTCTGCAGCTTTAGGCACGTCTGGGTGGTGCTGACGCTCTGGGGGCCGTTGCCGATGGGCGGCACGCGTGGCTTCGCACTGCCCGTGCTGTTTCGCCTTTACGTCGGGGCGAGGCGGGGTGGCACCAGGGATGCGCCCGGTCGGCCGCGTCCCCCGACGCGGCCGACCGGGCGGCGGAGCACGCCCATGCCGTCCACCCCCGGCCGACGAAGCTCGCGTTGGCTAGTGAACTGCTCGCACTGGTCGCCGCCTGGGCCGACGGGCGCACCGTCTACGCCGTCGTCGACAGCGCCTGCGCGGCCCGCCCCCTCCTGGAAGGTCGCCCCACGAACGTCGACGTGATCAGTCGCCTGCGGGTGGACGCTGCCCTCTGGGCACGACCAGGACGCCGTCGCCCAGGGTAGCGGGCTCGGCCGAGCAAGCTGGGCCACCGTCTCCCCCTCTCCCGCGGCAGGGAGAGGGGGCCGGGGGGTGAGGGCCTCCCTACGAGTACGCCCCTTTGATGCGGTCCATAGCCTCCTGCAGGCGGGCGTCGTTGATGGTGAGCGAGATGCGGAAGTAGCCCTCGCCCTGCTGGCCGTAGCCGAGCCCGGGCGTGACCACCACGCCGGCCTTCTCCAGCACCTCGGCGGCGAAGTCGGCCGACTGCATGCCGTTCGGCGTCGGCGACCACACGTAGAACGTCGCCTTGGGCACGTCCGGGGTGATCCCGATGCTCCGCAAGGTCTCCAGCACGAGGTCGCGGCGGCGCTGGTACACCGCGATCAGGTCGCGCGTCGGCTCCTGCGGCCCTTCGAGCGCGGCGATGCCGGCGTACTGGATCGCGTTGAAGATACCGGAGTCGGTGTTCTCCTTGACCTGCGAGATGCCCGCGATCAGGTCCGGGTTGCCGACGGCCATGCCGATGCGCCAGCCGGTCATGTTGTACGGCTTCGAGAGCGAGTTGAACTCGACCGCCACGTCCATCGCGCCCGTCGCCTGCAAGATGCTGGCGGTGCGGTACCCGTCGTAGGCGATCTCGCTGTACGGGTTGTCGTTGACCAGGATCACGTCGTACCGCTTCGCCCAGTCCACCGCCTGCTGGTAGAACTCGATCGACGCGACCGCGCCGGTCGGGTTGTTCGGGTAGCAGAGGAAGAGGAGCTTCGCGCGGCTGGCAAGGTCGTCGGAGATCCGGTCGAAGCGCGGCAGCCAGCCGTCCTCGCGACGAAGCGGGACGCGCTCGACCTGGGCGCCGGCGAAGACGGCGCTCGCGAAGTAGGCCGGGTAGCCCGGATCGGGCAGGATCGCCACGTCGCCGGGGTTCAGCGTCGCCAGGCAGAGGTGGTGGTTGCCCTCCTTGCTGCCGATCAGCCCGAGCACCTCGCGCTCCGGGTCGAGCATCACGCCGAAGCGCTCCTTGTACCAGCCCGCCACGCTTCGGCGGAACGCGAGCATGCCCTTCTCTTCGTCGGTCGGGTACTGGTGATTCGCGGGATCCTCGGCAGCTTGCTGGAGCGCCTGGACGACGTGCGCGGGCGTCGGCTGGTCGGGGTCGCCGACGCCGAGGCTAATGACGTCGATGCCGCGCTCCCGCGCCTCGCGGATCTTGTTGCGAATCTGGACGAAGAGGTACGGCGGGAGCTTGCCCAGCCGCTCGGCCTTCTGCATCATGGTCCTCCCAACGCTCGCCGACACTCGAACGACGTCGCTGTCGCGGGCAATCGTAGCAGACCGAAACCGGCCCGCCCGTCCGAGACGGCGTGGTACACTGAGCGCGGATCGCCACCATTCAGCGTCGCATGTTCGGGCGATCCGGGGACGACGGGCGGCCGCCATGCGACGACTCGCGCGGCGCGACATTACCTGCTACGACGAGGGGCCGGCCTGGGCGCTCGACAGCCCGGTCGGCCTTTTGTGTGCGTCGGCACGGGCGTCCTCGCGGCGACAGGAGCAACGACAGTGGCCAGCACCAGTCCAGGTATGATCCAAGCGCAGGAAGCGCCGTTCGCGATGGCCCAGGCGCAATTCGACACCGTGGCCGATCGGCTGAGGCTCAACCCGAGCGTGCGCGCCGTGTTGCGCGAGCCGCGCCGCGAGCTCACCGTCCATTTCCCGGTCGAGCTCGACGACGGCACCGTGTCGGTCTTCACCGGCTACCGCGTCCAGCACAACCTCGCGCGCGGGCCGGCCAAGGGCGGCATCCGCTACCACCCGGACGTCACCCTCGAAGAGATCAAGGCGCTCGCGATGTGGATGACTTGGAAGTGCGCCGTGGTCAAAATCCCGTACGGCGGCGCGAAGGGCGGCGTGATCTGCTCGCCGAAGGAGCTGTCGCTGCGCGAGCTCGAACGGCTGACGCGCCGCTACACGACCGAGATCTCGATGCTGATCGGGCCTGAGCGGGACATCCCGGCCCCGGACGTGAACACGAACGCCCAGACGATGGCGTGGATGATGGACACCGTCTCGATGCACGAGGGCTACTCCGTGCCGGGCGTGGTCACGGGCAAGCCGCTCGCGATCGGCGGGTCGGAGGGGCGGCAGGACGCGACCGGGCGCGGGGTGGTGTACTGCATCCAGGAAGCGGCGAAGTCGCTGCGGCTGGAGCTGCGCGACGCGCGCGTGGTCATCCAGGGGTTCGGGACCGTCGGCGAGGCCACCGCGCGCTTCCTCGGGGAGCTCGGGGCCAGGGTCATCGGGATCGGGGACTCGGAAGGCTCCATCTTCCGAGGCGACGGCATCGACCTGGCGCTCGCGCGGCGCCAGCGCCAGGAGACCGGCAGCATCGTCGGCACCCCGCGCACCGAGGCGATCCCGCGCGACAGCCTGCTCGAGCTGGACTGCGACATCCTGATCCCGGCCGCGCTCGAAGGCGCGATCACGGCCCGGAACGCCGACCGCATCCGAACGAAGCTGCTGGCCGAAGCCGCCAACGGGCCGACGACGCCAGACGCCGACGAGATCCTGCGCGCCAAGGGCGTCCAGGTCATCCCGGATATCCTCTGCAATGCCGGCGGCGTGACTGTGTCTTACTTCGAGTGGGTCCAGGATCGCGAGGCATTCTTCTGGCAGCTCGAGGAGATCAACGCGCGGCTGCGGCGGATCATGACGCGGGCCTTCGAGGACGCGCAGCATATGTCGCGGGAGCACGAGGTGGACCTGCGCACGGGCGCCTACATGCTGGCGGTGGGCCGCGTCGCTGAGGCGAGCATGACGCGGGGGATCTATCCGTAGCGTCGGCGTCGGCTCCGGAGGAGTGGCCGTGACCGCCGACGGGTCGGGTGCGGCGGGGCCGCGCCGCGCGGCGCCGGCCTGCGTGGCACTGCGCAGCCTGGCGCGGGTTTCGGACGCGTGACTCATCTGCGCGGCATGTGGCTTGTCGGGCTCGGCCTGGCGAGCCTTTCGCTGTACGCCTGGCTCTTCACGCACCTGACCTGGCTCAGCTCGGCGACCCCGAGCTACGCCGAGTTTCTGTTCGGGCGCGGCGGGTGGGGCCTCGGCGCGTTCGATCCCGGCGGGTGGCTCGCCCGCTCGACCGACCGCGACCTGGCAACCGCGCAGCAGGCGGCCCAGGGCCACGCCGAGGCTGCCGCATGGTTCACGCTCGCCGTCACGGTGGGCTTCGTGCTCTACCTCGCGGCCGTGCGGGGCGCTCGGGGCGCGAGCGGGCGGGGTGCGAGTTGGCAGGGTCCGGGGGCGAGCGGGCGGGTCGTGGTGGTCGTGTTCGCCGCGCTGTTCCAGATCGCCGGCCTGCTCGCGCCGGAAATGCTGTCGCAGGACGTGTTCTCGTACGCCTCGTACGGGCGGATGCTAGCCGTCTACGGGGCCAACCCGCACATCGACGTCCCCGCCAGCTACCCCCAGGACGCCTACTACGGCTTCCTCTTCTGGAAGTTCGCCCCAAGCTTCTACGGCCCGCTCTGGACGCTCATGTCGGCCGGGCTGGTGAGCCTCGCGGGGGACAACGCCCCGCTGGCCGTGGCGCTGTTTCGCGGGCTGGAGGCCGGCGCGGCGGTGGCCGGCACGGTCGTCGTACTGGTGGTGCTGCGGACGGTCGACCCGCCGCGCGCGGTCGCGGGCGCGATCGTGTTCGGGTGGAATCCGCTGCTGGTGCTGGAGGGCGGGCTGAGCGGCCACAACGACGTGCTGATGGTCGCGCTGATGGCGCTGGCGGTCGGGCTTGTCGTCTGGCAACGCGGCGCGCTGGCCTGCCTGGCGCTCGTCGCGGCCGGGCTCATCAAGTTCACGGCGCTGGCGATCTTGCCGCTGCTGGGCATGTACTTGCTGCGGCAGGCGCCGAGCTGGTCGGCGCGCGCGGGGCTGCTGGCGAGGTGCGCGGGCCTGTGCGTTCCGTTCGCGGTGCTTTGCGTGCTGCCGGTCTGGGCCGGGCCGGCCACGTTCGCGGTTGGGGCGCTCGGGTCTGGCCCCGACCGCTACGTGAACAGCCTGGGCGAGCTCGCGCTGGGGGAGCTGCGCGCGGCGTATGGCGAGTCGCGCGAGGACTTGGCGATCCCGCTCCAGTTCCGAGGCTGGTGGTACGCCACCCACACGGCGACCGCGCTGCTACCGCGCCGCGACGACGCCGCCGAGCCGCTCGCCCCGATCGAGCAGTGGCAGGAACTGCTGATCGTCGCGCCGGAGGCGGGCGGGTGGATGAAGATGTTCGATCCGGCCTCGCGGCAGATCGGGTACGTGCGGTCGTCCAACCTCGGCCCGATCGAGCGCACGGCCTGGGCCGACGCCGATGCCCAGATCGTGCAGCTCGAAGCCGGCCCGGTCGGCACGGCTTCGCTGCGCCGCGCGAACGGCGAGATTCGGACGGTCGGGTGGGGCGCGTTCGTCGCGGCGATGTGCGTCGGGCTGGTGGTCGGCACGGGCACACTCGGCGGGCTGCTGCGCACCTGGGCGATCGTGCTGCTCGTGCTGTTCTACGTGACCTTGAGCTGGTTCTGGCCATGGTACGCGCTCTGGGCGCTGCCGGCAGCCGCCTTGCTGCCGCGCTCGGCGTGGAGCCGGCTCGTCGTGCTGCTGTCGTGGGGGGTGCTGCTGCTGTACGCGGGCCTCGGCTTCGAGAAGACTGACTTGTGGTACCTCCAGACGTACCGCGCGCTGCCGGTGTTCGGGCTGCCGCTGCTCCTGTGGCTCGGCGACTCGGCCGTGCGGGGCGTGGCCGGCGGTGTCGCGCGCGCGTGGGCGCGCCGGAGCACGCGAGGACAGACGGTCACGGGTGACATGCCACCCGATGCGGGTGTGCGCGAGCCGGCGCCCGACGATGGCGTGCGTCCGGATGCCACGCAGCCGCGCCGGGCGGAGCTCAGCGAGCGTCGGAAGCGACTACGGTCACGGTCCCGAGCGTGAGGCCCTTCGGGTCTAGTCGGTCGCCCGCGTGCGCGGGGTCATCGACGTCGACGAACCGCCTGCCGCGCGGGTCGTAGAGGCGCAGCGAGAGGGCGTAGTCGCCGGGTTTGACGGAACGTTGCGGTCGAACGAGCACCGCCAGCGACATGGTTCGGCCCGGCGTCCAGCTTGCGGCGCCCGCTGCCAGGCCGGCGAGCGGGATCTCGTCGCTGCGCCAGACCTCGCCGGAGCTGTCCCGAAGCTGCACGACCACGAGGAAGCTGGCGCTGGGTTTGGTCAGCGCCTCGAAGCTCAGAGTGATCGCCGCCGAGTCGCCGGCCGCGACGCGGGGGCGGTCCAGGCCGGACGCGACCAGGCGAATGCCGCCCTCGAACTGGGCACCCGACACGACCGGCGCCAGCCGCGCCAACTCCGTTCGGGCGCGATCAACCAGCTCCGGCCGCACGTAGAGTGTCGGCGTCGCCTCGCCGTCGGCGGCCCAGGCGCGGACCGGCACGTAGGTGCGATCGACCCAGGTCTTGTACTCCTTCATGGTGGTCAACTTGTCGGCCCAGAGCAGGACAGCGTCGGCGCCGTAGCGATCCGACGCGGCGATGGCGTCGTCGGCGGTCAGCGACGCGGCGAGGACGCGGGTGACCGACGACTCGACCAGCGGCGGGGGCACGAGCCGGCCGGCCATGAAGGTCAGGTAGGGGTGGTCGGTGACGATCACGTCGGTCGGATCGGTGACGCGACGTAACGTGTCGATGACCTCGGGATACCAGTAGGAGGGCGGGTCGCCTTCGAGCGGGTCTGGGTCGTACATGAGCTTGTGGTCGCGGGCGACGAAGCTCGGCAGGGTGAGGACGTACGCGACGCCGCCGAGGGCGACGAGCAGGACGGGCAGCAGCGCAAGGCCATGCAGATGATGCGGGGCACGCGATCGTATCTTCTCATCCGGTCCGGTCCTGTCATCCTGAGCTGGCGCAGGATCCACGGACTGACCAGCAGCGGACACTCCGTGGATCCTGCGCCAGCTCAGGATGACAGGTGAGTTGACGGCGCTCCCGTCGTCTGCACGTTGGTGCTGTACTGGACCCGCCGACTGACGCAGCGTGCCGGACGAACGCAACGCGGTCGCTGCACGCGCGAGCGCAGGCCAGGCCAGCGATGCGCCGAGCCCGGCCAGCAGCGCGGCCGGCGGGATAAGGGTCACGATGTGCTTGCCGTGGAGCGGCGTGTGTAGCAAGAGGAGCAGCAAGGATGCGGGCAGCCACGCCACGATCGGCAGCGCCGCCGAGCGCAGCCGGACGAGGGCCAGCGCAGCCCCGGCCGACGCGAACATGAACAAGCCGGCACGGTCGGCGGCGAGCTCCTCGACGATCCGTCCGGCGTTCCAGAGCAGGCCGCGCCCCTCGGCGCCGCGACTGCGCAGCCGGAACGCGACCACCTGTTCGAGGATCTCGGAAAAGCCGATCGCGAGCGTCGGCAGCACGATCGCAAGGCCGGTCGCGGCGACCAGCAGGGCCACGTTGCGGGTCCGACGACGCGGCCACAGCAGCACCGACAGCCCGACCGGCGCGCACACCGCCAGGGTAACCGGCTTCAGGAGCAGGCTCAGGGCGACCAGCAGCGCCGCCGCGACCAGCCAGCGGTCGCGGCCCGTCCGCTGGAACAGCAGCGCTGCGCCGACCGCCAGGACGGCCGGCGCGACGGCCGGAACCTCGGCCAGCGCCAGGCGCGAGAATTTCAGATAGGTCGGGCTCAGCGCGACGAGGCCGGCCGCGACGATGGCCGCCGTGCGACCGCCGAGGAGGTGGCCGGCCCAGTAGGTCGCCCCGATGCCGACGAGGGAGAAGATGACGACGCCGCTGCGCACGGCTTCGAGCGTCTGGCCGAACAGCAGGAACGGCGGGTAGAGCGCGTAGAACAGGAGCGGCCCCTGGTTGCAGAAGATCTCGACGCACGGGCGGTAACCGGCCGCCATCAGCTGGAGCTGGGCGGCGCGAATCCCCTCGGGGAACGAGATCGTGTACAGATCGAGGTTCGGCAGCCGCGCGAGCCCCGCGAGCAGCACGATTGCCGCCACCAGCGCCCAATCGACCCTGCGACCGGGGCGGACGGCGGCCGGCGAGCGGACCTCCGGTGAGCGGACCTCGGGCGTAGCAGCCCGGACGGCGACGGTCACGCCGACTCCCTGGAGCGGTGGTCGCCACGGCGCACGACCGGGCGCGAGATTCTACCAGAGGCGTCCGCGACGCCAATATATGCTGCTACACTGGCACGGTCACACAGTTCGCGGCGCGTCAAGCCCTACGGTCCACTGTGGGCGAGGAGGCACACCGATGCCTAGCGAGCGAGTCCAGCGACAGATCGAAGATCTGCTCAATGAGGCAGAGGCCGCGATTAAGGCTAGGGAATGGGCGCGCGTCCGTGATCGTGCGAGTGCGGTTGTCGCGCTAGATGAGGAGAACGAAGACGCGCTTGCGTATCTAGAGGCCGCAGAGACGAATCTCGCACCCGTGATGCGTCGCAAGAAGGTTCGCGCCACGCGGGCAAAAGGTCCCGCGCAGCGGCGGGAAACGTGCCAAATTCAATGGGGACAGACATCACAGTTGGGTGGTATTCCACTCCCTGGAAGCCAGAACTATTTTTGGGCGGATGCAAATTCACCTGTGCTGGGAGCGTATCCGGCGGGATGCTCTCCCAAATTCGTGCCCGGCTTCAAACACGGGCTTGGTCAGACATTCAAGCATTGGGGCGGCTATGCATACGACCCGAGCCCTCCCGCTACTGACAATAACACTCTCGCCGCGCACAAGGCATTGGTGGATCTCCTACTCGCAGAGTAACTGCACACCTACGCATGACGGCACGGCGCCTCACTCGAAGGAACTTGAGGGCTGAGGCACGGCCAAGTAGGTGTAGGTGTGTAGTTACCTCGCAGAAGGGTGGGAGCCGACGGTGCCGAGGGGTCAGCAGTGGTGGCAGCACACCTTCCGAAGGCGAGCCAGGATCGAAGAGGAAGGTTGGGAGATCTTTCTGACGGTTCCGAAGTGGGGAGATCACTTTTTTCGAGGTGAATCTGGGCCTCAGGACGAGTTGGGCCCCTTCATGTTGGAGGGATTGAGCAAGGGCTGGGTCAGGAAAGATGGTGCTGCCTATTGGATCAAGGAATCGTTCCTAATCGATGGAGGTCGCGAGAACGGTGCGGAGTTAGTCAGCATCGTTCCCGCTGGTCCGGACGAGAGCCACCTAGCAGGCTGCTGAAAAAGTCCCTAGTCTTAACAATTGACCACAACCGGTTGTATTCAACGAACGGTCAATATACAGCCGGTGGGGTAATTGTGAAGGTAGGGTGGGGTTTTTCAGCACCCTGCTAGTAACTCTCAAGAGGCCAATTGAAGACGCAGCCAGTGCTGACGAGCCAAGCACAGAAAACTGAGCGACAAGCTCGAAACCTGCCTCTTCAGTTGTCAGTCGATGGATGTGGCACTTGGGCATGGTCAAAATGCCTCACATATCAACAATTATGTGAGGCACCCTAGGCTCGACTTCCGCCATTTTGGCCGTGATATGAAGCTCGATGGTTGGCCTGTCTCCGGAAGCGCGGCAGGAGGGGCAACAGCAGGGCCGCGTCAATCGCGGGTGGACTGCTCAGAAGGCCGACGCGCCGAACCAGCCACCGAGGGTGCCTTCGAGCGTTCATGGTCCGAGGTCAGCCCGGCAACGTACCCCCGTGCCGTTCCTCCAGCCAGTGCAGAAGGCTGATGGTGTACTTCGAGAATCGCGTGCCGTTCCGCAGCTCGCCCCGGCCGATCCGGCCAGACCGATACCCTGACCAGGAACGGTCGAGGTACTCGAAATCACGCTCGGGAACGCGCTGCGATATAGCGCCTCTTCCCGGATCCACTGTAATCGCCGTCGGCGTCACTTCCAATACTACGAAGGGCTGCCCAACTAGGCCCTTGGCCTGCGTCCAGTTGGGAATCGTGTCTCCCATCCGCAGTTCGTGCTGAAGCGCCGACCACACGTGCTCGAATGCCATCCCTACTCCCGCACCCCGCGACCAGAACGGCGCGCTCGATCCGATACCCAGGATAAAGCAATTCGGATGCTACCGTGGCAGACTTCGGTCGATAACGTACGCCACCAGGACGACGCTGCCGTGGAAAGCCCGCGCAGAGCGAGTGACCGAAGCTTTTGAAGATGCCACATACTCCCTATCGCCGGGCGGCAGCCCGTATCACGGCCTAGGGAGTAGTCCGATGGCAGCATGGATCGTCCGTGTCAAGAAGCACGCCGAATGTGAGCGCGCCGCGATCGAGCAGGATGTGATCTGCATCGGTTGGGATTGGCTCGAAGACCTCAGATCGTTTTCTACTCAAGACAGCCTCGATCAACGGTTACGGCGTCAGGATCCACATCACAGGCTTGGCACGGTTGCGAGCCACCGTATGACCCTGTGGCGCTTCGCGAGTGACATGGAGATCGGGGATCTCGTCGTGCTTCGAGGCGCCGGCCCGAACGTCATGGTTGGCACTATCGTGGGCGACTACCAGGATGCTGGCGAACACGCGGGCAATACGCGCCATCGCCGTAGAGTCGCGTGGAGGTTGCGCGCTGTGCCATTTGCCACGCTGGCTGACGATCTCAGACAGTCGTTCTTCTCTCCGCCGACTGTCGTACGGCTGCCGCAGCAGGCGAAGGCCCAACTAGACGAGGCCCGGTCATAACCCCTACCAGATAAGGAAGCAGCGTCGCGCGGACAAACTTGACGTACCGAAAGCGCGAGCCGCGCGGGCACCACACAGATCCAGCTCTCCTGGTGAAGCGGCC
>Ga0136611_10002715_pt1 | contig 12368 bp, 11 predicted proteins | sample AntDrymUQ2232306_2_FD_106645 | JGI IMG/M metagenome (GOLD analysis project Ga0136611, IMG submission 106645) | Polar desert sand microbial communities from Dry Valleys, Antarctica - metaG UQ223 (23.06) | ecosystem: Environmental > Terrestrial > Soil > Desert | place: Antarctica: Dry Valley... | reverse complement strand
GGAGGGGTCGGCTTCGACATCAACGACCTGCTGCGTGACCGGGCCGGCGCGGGCGGTGGCGGCTTCGGCGACATGTTCGGCGACATGTTCGGGGGTGGCGCCCGCGGTCGGACCCGCCCACAGGCCCGGCCGGCCAAGGGTCCAGACGTCGAGACCACCACCACCATCTCGTTCACCGACGCGCTGGACGGGGTGGCCATCAGCCTCCGGCTGACCTCGGACGCGGCCTGTCCCACCTGCTCCGGCACCGGCGGGAGGCCCGGCACCAGGCCCCACATCTGCCCCGAGTGCGAAGGTGCGGGCTTCGTGGTGTCGTCGGTCGGCGGCGCGTTCTCGCTCAACGAGACCTGCCCGGCCTGTGGTGGGCGTCAGCTCGTCTACGACGAGGCCTGTCCCAGCTGTCATGGCTCCGGCCGCGGCACCTCGGCGCGCTCGATCCAGGCCCGGATCCCCGCGGGCGTCAAGGACGGCCAGCGGATCCGGTTGCGGGGCAAGGGCGGGGCCGGCGAGCACGGCGGTCCGGCCGGCGACCTGTTCGTCACCGTGAACGTCTCCCCGCACCGACTCTTCGGTCGCAAGGTCGACAACCTGACGCTCGAGGTGCCGATCTCCTTCGACGAGGCCGCGCTCGGCGCCGACATCAAGGTCCCGACTCTCAACGGGACCTCGGTGACGTTGAAGATCCCGGCTGGCACGCCCAACGGCCGCACGTTCCGGGTCCGCGGCCGAGGCGCTCGCAAGGCCGACGGCACGGTCGGCGACCTGCTCGCCACCGTCGCGGTGCAGGTGCCCGTTGTCCTTGACCAGGCCGCTCGGGAGGCAGTCGAGGCCTACCGGGCCGCGACGGCCGGCAAGCCGCTGCGCGCGAATCTCTTCGACTCGACATGACCATCTTCGGCGGCATCCCTCTGGGCCCGCCCGACCCCGACTCCGCCGTCTACGTGATCAGCGTGGCGGCCGAGCTGACCGGCCTGCACCCGCAGACCCTGCGGGCCTACGAGCGGATGGGGCTGATCACCCCGGGGCGCACCGGGGGCGGAGGCCGCCGCTACTCCCACCGCGACCTCGAGCTGCTCCGGGCGATCGCCGACCTCACGGCCGCCGGCACCGGCCTCGAGGGAGTACGCCGCATCCTCGACCTCGAGCACCAGGTGGCCGCGCTCCAGCGCCGCAACGAGGAGCTCCAGGCCGAGCTCGCGGCCACCCGCGAGGCGCTGCGCGGAGCTCTCGACGTACGCCGCGTCGAGAGCCTCCGGCCCAGCAGGCTGCCCGTCCTGGCGCCACCCCCAGCCGGCCAGTCGATGGTGGTCTGGCGACGTAGTCGCTGAGCGGGCCCTTCAAACAAGGTGGTGCCGGGGTGTTGTGGCGACGGTCACCTGCGGTCTAGCCTTCCATGAGACAGAAGGTTTGCTCCACGATGCGGATTAGGTCTGTCTTCGGGAGGCCACGATGGACATGTCCGACAAGATCGAGATCACCGGCCCGATGCACGACAGGTTCTAGGAGATCCTCAGCCCCACCGCCCTCGAGCTCCTCGTCTGCTGCACCGTGAGCTGAACGGCCGTCGTGGCGAGCTGGGGCACCCGATGGCGATGGCCCACACGATCGAAGTTCTCGACGCCTCCATCCGGGGGGCTAGTCCTCCCGGTTCACCTCACGAAGGAGACTGATGGATCATGTCCGAGTCGACAGCACGGCCCGGCGCCGGCACGAACATAGCGACGGAGATACCGAGCAAGTACGTCGCTCCGGTCGAGTACGCCGACCTTCCGGAACCGCTCCCCATGAAGAAGGTCCTGGGCCCCAGTGTGCTGCTGCTCGCGGGCGCGATCGGCTCGGGGGAGTACGTCCTCTGGCCCTACATCACCTCGCAGGTCGGTCTGACCCTGGTCTGGCTGACGCTGCTCGGGGTGTTGACGCAGTACTTCTTGAACATGGAGATCGAGCGCTACACCCTGGCCACGGGCGAGACCGCGGTGACCGGCTTCACCCGCCTCTGGAAGCCGTGGGGGCTGCTGTTCATCATCATGACCGTCGTCCCATGGGCCTGGCCCGGATGGGCGACCGGCGGCACCACGACGCTCTCCTTCGCCTTCGGGTTCTCCGCGGACGCGATCCCCTACATCACGATCGGCGTGCTGGTGCTGATCGGTGCCGTCCTGACCCTGTCTCCGGTGGTCTACCAGACCGTGGAGAAGATCCAGTTCTTCATGGTGGGGCTGATCGTCCTCTTCGTCCTCTACGCCATGTTCTTCCTCGTCGGCGGTGACGGGTACGCCGCCCTGGGTCGCGGCTTCGTCGAGGTCGACAAGATCCCCGACGCGGTCAGTGAGATCGGCGCCGCGACCCTGCTCGGCGCGATCGCGTTCGCCGGAGCGGGTGGCGCGCTGAACCTGGTGCAGTCCAACTGGGTCCGCGACAAGGGCCTGGGCATGGGGGCCCGGCTTCCGAAGGTGGTCTCCCCGTTCACCGGCGAGGAGGTCACGGCGCCGACCACGGGCTACTTCTTCCGCCGCGACGAGGAGAACATGCGCCGCTGGAACGGCTGGTGGAAGGTCGCCAACCGCGAGCAGTTCTTCACGTTCTTCGTGATCGGCGGGATCACGTTGTTCGTGTTCATGGCCCTCACGTTCGTCACCGTCGGCACCGGGGTCGCCGAGGAGAGCTTCGACTTCATCAACGTGCAGGGTGAGGCGCTCGGCGATCTCAAAGGGGCGTGGCTGAGCACGACGTTCTGGCTCATCGGCAGCGTGGTGCTGTTCTCGACCAACCTGGCCGTGCTCGACATGGTGGGCCGGGTCACCGCCGACGTGCTCAAGACGGGTGCGCTCAAGGACAACCAGAAGTGGAGCGAGAGCAGGCTCTACTTTGCCACGGTCTGGCTGGAGATCGCCTTCGGTTCGATCATCCTGCTGTCCGGTGTCACCCAGCCGATCGTCCTCCTGGTCATCGCGTCGTCCTTGAACGGGCTCGTGATGTTCGTGTACTCGTGTCTGCTGATCCAGCTCAACCGGTTCACCCTGCCTCGCGAGATCGGCCTCAAGGGGGGCCGCCTCGTGGCCCTCGGGTGGGCGGTGCTGTTCTACGGCGGCTTCTCGATCGTCCTGCTGATCAGTCAGGCGCGGCTCTTGTTCGAGTGAGGTCTCGGCCGGGAAGGGGCATGGGCGACGACGCGGAGCAAGCACCACGTCTGGGCGACGAAATAGTCTACGTCACCCAGGTCCCCTCGCCGCGCACCCTGCGCATCTTCGCCGAGGTGGGGCGGCATCGGGTCCGGGCTCGCCCGGCAGACGGAACACACGATCCCCGACCCCGTGGTGTTGCGGAGGATGAGCGCCACCCCGTTGCCGGTGAGCAGGGCGCTCGCAGGCCAGACGAACTCCTTGTGCTCCCAGAGCACCAGCGACACCTCGAGCACCGCGCAGGTCAGGAGACACACGAGGATCTGCGCGATCCACCGCGAGGGTGGGCGGGGGGAATCGTTCACGCACTTCCGGCCCGGCGATCGAGTCCGCGGCAGGTCCGGTTCTACCGACACCCAGCGCAGGCTGATCACGAGCCCCGCGGCGCACCAAAGTGGAAGTTGAGGGGAATCGACTCAATTCCTGGCGCGTTGAAGGGAGTGCGGGCCACAGTGGTGCCCGCCAAGCCGATGGTGTCCACGAAGGGGTCGGATTCTTGAGCCAGTTCGGAGCTGAGAGGTTCACCACCCGCAGCCGGGAGGTCATCGAGGCCGCCCAGCTGTCGGCGACGACGGGCGGCAACACCTCCACCGAGCCCATCCACCTGCTCGTGGCACTGCTGCAGCAGACCGACGGCACGGCGCGCACACTCGTCGGCAAGGCCGGGGTCGACGCCGACGCGCTCACCGCCCAGGCGGGGTCGGTGCTGCGCGCCCTGCCCTCCGCGAGCGGCCAGACCGTCCAGCAGCCCGCCGCCTCTGCCGGACTCACCCGGGTGCTCGCCGGCGCGCTCGACCTGGCGTCGGGCATGAAGGACGACTACGTCGCCACCGAACACCTCCTCGTCGGACTCGCCACCGTGGACTCGACGGCCCGCACGGTGCTGACCGACGCCGGGCTGACCGCTGACGGGCTCCGAGACGGGCTGACCGCGCTACGTGGCAACCGCCGGGTGACCAGCCAGGATGCGGAGTCGACGTACGAGGCTCTCGAGAAGTACTCCGTCGACCTCACTCGCTCGGGCGAGGAGGGCCGGCTCGACCCGGTGATCGGGCGCGACGCCGAGATCCGCCGGGTCATCCAGGTGCTGAGCCGGCGCACCAAGAACAACCCGGTGCTGATCGGTGAGCCCGGGGTCGGCAAGACCGCCGTCGTCGAGGGGCTCGCCCAGCGCGTGGTCGCCGGCGACGTGCCCGACTCCCTCCAGGGTCGCCGGGTCCTCAGCCTCGACCTGGCCGCGATGGTGGCCGGCGCGAAGTACCGCGGCGAGTTCGAGGAGCGGCTCAAGGCCGTGCTCGAGGAGATCAAGGACGCCGGCGGGCAGGTCATCACCTTCATCGACGAGCTGCACACGGTCGTCGGCGCGGGGGCCGGCGGTGACTCGGCGATGGACGCCGGCAACATGCTCAAGCCGATGCTCGCCCGCGGTGAGCTGCACATGATCGGCGCGACGACCCTCGACGAGTACCGCGAGCGGATCGAGAAGGACCCCGCCCTCGAGCGCCGCTTCCAGCAGATCTTCGTGGGCGAGCCGAGCGTCGAGGACACCGTGCAGATCCTGCGCGGCATCCAGGAGAAGTACGAAGCGCACCACGGTGTCCGGATCACCGACGCCGCCCTGGTGGCGGCTGCGAGCCTGAGCGACCGCTACATCACCGGCCGACAGCTGCCGGACAAGGCGATCGACCTCATCGACGAGGCGGCGTCCCGGCTGCGCATGGAGATCGAGTCCTCGCCGGAGGAGATCGACCAGCTGCGCCGCCAGGTCGACCGGCTGAAGATGGAGGAGTTCGCCCTCACCAAGGAGAGCGACGCCGCGTCGGTCGAGCGCCTCGCCAAGCTGCGGTCCGACCTCGCCGACGCCGAGGAGGAGCTGCGCGGGCTCGAGGCCCGGTGGGAGCGCGAGAAGTCCTCCCTGGAGGGCGAGGGCGAGCTGCGGCGTCAGCTCGACCAGCTCCGGATGGAGGCCGAGCGCAGGCTGCGTGAGGGCGATCTGGCGGGCGCCAGCGAGATCCAGTACGGCCGCATCCCCGGCCTCGAGAAGCAGATCGCCGAGGTGGAGCGCACTCAGGCCCAGGCCGAGGACACCGTCGAGAAGCTGGTCGGCGAGGAGGTGGGGGCCGAGCAGATCGCCGACGTCGTCGAGGCCTGGACCGGGATCCCCACCGGCAGGCTCCTGCAGGGTGAGACGGCCAAGCTGCTCGAGATGGAGGCGGTCATCGGCGAGCGCCTGATCGGCCAGCACGCTGCGGTCAACGCCGTGAGCGACGCCGTACGCCGCTCGCGGGCGGGGATCGCCGACCCGAACCGCCCGACCGGGTCCTTCCTGTTCCTGGGGCCTACCGGCACCGGCAAGACCGAGCTGGCCAAGGCGCTGGCCGACTTCCTCTTCGACGACGAGCGCGCGATCGTGCGCCTGGACATGAGCGAGTACTCGGCAGCGCACTCGGTCTCGCGGCTGGTCGGTGCGCCTCCGGGCTACGTCGGCTACGACGAGGGTGGTCAGCTCACCGAGGCGGTCCGCCGCCGCCCCTACTCCGTCGTCCTCCTCGACGAGGTCGAGAAGGCGCACCCGGAGGTCTTCGACATCCTCCTGCAGGTGCTCGACGACGGCCGCCTCACCGACGGTCAGGGCCGCACGGTCGACTTCCGCAACACCCTGCTGATCCTGACCAGCAACCTCGGCTCGGGCTACCTCGTCGACCCGACGCTGGACCCGGAGAGGAAGAAGGAGTCGGTGCTCGCGGTGGTCCGGTCGAGCTTCAAGCCCGAGTTCCTCAACCGGCTCGACGAGATCGTGCTCTTCGACGCGCTGACCCGCGACGAGCTCGCCCACATCGTCGACCTGCAGCTCGCCCTGCTGGAGAACCGGCTGGCCGTCCGTCGGATCAGGATCGAGGTGTCCGAGGCTGCCCGTGCTTGGCTGTCCGACACCGGCTACGACCCGGCGTTCGGCGCCAGGCCGCTGCGGCGGCTGATCCAGACCGCGATCGGCGACCCGCTGGCCCGCCTGCTGATCGGTGGACAGGTGCTCGACGGCGGCCGGGTCGCGGTCGACCGTGCCGACGGCGACCCCGGGCTCACCCTGACGCCCGGTGGTTGGGGGGCCGTTCGCGGCCCCGCTGGTTGAGGGTGGCCTCGAAGCGGCGTCGCCTTGTCTCGCGTGATGCAATGACGGGGTGAGTGAGACAGCCAGCGGACCCGCGCGGCCGCGCCAGGTCACGGTGGCGGCCTACACGATCATGGCCGGCTCCGCCTTCGTCGTGCTCTTCGTCTTCGAGTCGGTGGCCAGCCTGCACACCTTGCAGACCCGCGAAGCCGTGCAGACGTTCCTCTCCGAGCCCCCGGGCGACGGGCTCGGGATGAGCGTCGACGGGGCGCTCACGGTCATGCGCACCCTCGGCATGGTCGCCGCAGGCTGCGCGACCGCGGCCGGGATCCTCGGCTTCCACGTGCTCCGGCGCAGCAAGCCGGCGCGGATCGCCCTGTCCGTGCTGGCGCTACCCCTGCTAGTCAGCGGGATGGTGAGCGGGGGCTTCTTGTCGTCCCTGGTCGCCGCCTGCGCGTTCCTGCTCTGGCTGCCACCGGCTCGCAACTGGTTCGAGGGCCGGGAGCCGCCGAAGGCGTCCGAGCGACCGGTCTTCCCGCCGCCAATGCCTACCCGCGACGCCGACCAGCAGGCCACGCAGGCCGCGTCACCCGCGGCCGGGCCGCGCCCGATGACGATGTGGGGGACAGCGACGACCACCGACCCGTCGACCGCGCCGCCGGCCGCTGCGCGTGTCCGTCCCTCGACGGTGCTCTGGGCGTGCGTGCTGACCTGGGTCGGCGCCGGCCTCGGCCTGCTGATGATGACGGCCGGACTCGTCTACCTCGCCCTGGAGCCCGACACCCTGCTCGGTGACCTCCGCGCACAGAACCCCGACGTCGCCGAGTCCGGCCTCTCCGACGACGCCATCCTCGCCGCCACGTTCGTGACCGGTGGGGCGCTGATCCTCTGGGCGCTCGCGGCCATCGTCCTAGCGGTGCTGCTCTTCCGCGGGGTCTCCTGGTCGCGCCTGGTGCTGGTGGTCTCCACCGGCGCCGCGCTCGCGCTGCTCGCGATCGGGGCGCTCACCCAGGTGGTCATCATGATCCCGTTCGCCGCCTGCGCCCTCACCATGACCTTCCTGCTCCGGCCCGAGACCCGCGCCTGGGTCGCCCGACGCTGACCCCTGCTACGCGACGAGGTCGGCGTTTCGGAGCCGACGGAGGCCGTCCTCGATGACCGCGGCGTCCTTGCAGAACGCCCAGCGCACCAGGTGCCGGCCCGCCCCTGGTGAGTCCGCGTCGTCGTAGAAGACCTGGGCCGGGATCGCCACCACCCCGGCCCGCTCGGGCAGGGCCAGGCAGAAGGACAGCCCGTCCTCCCAGCCGAGGTGTCCGACGTCGGTGCTGGCGAAGTAGGTGCCCTCGGGCACCCGCGGGGTCAGGCCGGCCGCGGCGAGCCCGGCGACCAGGATGTCCCGGCGGAACTGCAGGTCCGCGGCGAGCGCCTTCGGGAAGTCCGGCTCGTGGTCGAGCGCCGCTGCGACAGCCGGCTGCAGCGGCGAGCCCGAGGTGAAGGTCAGCCACTGCTTCGCGGCCAGCACCGCACCCACCAGGGCTGCCGGGCCGGTCGCCCAGCCGACCTTCCAGCCGGTGAAGGAGTAGGACTTGCCCGCGCTGGAGAGGGTCAGGGTCCGCTCGAACATCCCCGGCAGCGTCGCCAGCGGCACGTGGGCGTGCCCGTCGAAGGTGAGGTGCTCGTAGACCTCGTCGGTGACCACCACCAGGTCGTGCTCGATCGCGACGGCGGCGATGGCCTCGAGCTCGCTGCGGTCGAGCACGGTGCCGGTGGGGTTGTGCGGGCTGTTGATGAGCATGAACCGCGTCCGGGGGGTGACCGCCGCCCCTAGGTCGTCGGGGTCGAGGCGGAAGTCCGGGGCACGCAGGGTGACCGGGCGGCGTACCCCTCCGGCCATCTGCAGCATCGCCACGTAGGAGTCGTAGTAGGGCTCGAGCACGACGACCTCGTCGCCCGGGTCGACCAGCCCGAGCAGGGCGGCGGCGACCCCCTCGGTGCAGCCGGTCGTGACCACGACCTGGGTGTCGGGATCGAGTACCAGGCCGTAGTGGCGCTGCTGGTGGCGGGCGATGGCCTGCCGCAGGGCGGGGACTCCGATGCCGGGGGCGTACTGGTTGCTGCCGCCCTGGAGCGCGGCCACCGCCTCGGCGATCACCGAGGGCGGGCCGTCGGCGTCGGGGAACCCCTGGCCGAGGTTGACCGCCCCGGTCGACAGGGCGAGGGCCGACATCCGGGAGAAGATCGTCGGCGCGATGCCCTGGAGTCGGCGGCTGAGCATGCCTGCGACACTAGCCGCCATGACGGAGCACGCCCCCGACCCGACCCCGGATCCCACTCTGGCCCGTGACGTCGACGCCTGCTGCCGGCTGACCGGAGAGTTCACGCTGCGGTCCGGCCAGGTCTCCCACGAGTACTTCGACAAGTACCTCTTCGAGTCCGACCCGGTCCTGCTCGCCCGGGTGGCCGAGCAGATGACCGCCCTGGTGCCGGCGGGCACCGAGCTGCTCGGTGGCCTCGAGCTCGGCGGCATCCCGATCGTCACCGTCTTGTCGGCCCGCCTGTCGCTGCCGGCGCTGTTCGTGCGCAAGCAGGCCAAGACCTACGGCACCTGCAAGCTGGCGGAGGGCCCGGAGGTGGAGGGCCGTCGGGTCACGATCGTCGAGGACGTGATCACCACCGGCGGCGCGGTCCGCGAGGCGACCCTGGCACTGCGTCAGCGAGGTGCGGTCGTGGAGGCCGTGGTCTGCGCGATCGACCGCAGCCCGGTCGGGACGAACCCGCTGGCCGACGTGGGGCTCGAGGTGCGCGCCGTCCTCACCAAGGCGGCCCTGGACGCCGCCCACCGCTGAGCAGGCGCCAAGTTCCCGCCGAGCGGGCGCCAGATTCCCGCCGAGCGGGCGCCAAGTTCCCGCCGAGCGGGCGCCAGATTCGCGTCAGTCGACGTCGGCGCCCATGATGTCGCGGTCGGGACGCCCGTCGTGGTCGTTGTCGTCGGCCTCGGTGCCCGACGTACGCCGGTGCCGCCACCACTCCCAGACGATCGGGAGGACTGAGAAGGCCAGGATCACGATGATGGCCTTGTCGATGTTCTCCCCGAGGGCCGGGAACGCCGAGCCGAGGAAGTAGCCCAGCAGGACGATGCTGAGGACCCACGCGACGGCGCCCACGAGGCTCCACACGAAGAAGCGCCGGCGCGGCATCCGGGTCACCCCCGCGACCACCGTGACGTAGGTGCGCACGAACGGCACGAAGCGGCCGATCACCAGGGCCTTGTTGCCGTGCTTGTCGAAGAACGCCCGGGTCTGGTCGAAGTACTTCTGCTTGAGGATGCGGCCGTCACGTTGGTAGAGCGGTGGGCCGAGCTTGCGCCCGATCTCGTAGCCGGAGACATTGCCGAGGAAGGCCGCGAGCGTGAGCAGGAGCAGGGCCAGGCCGAGCTCGAGCAGCGGGCTGCCGGCGAAGAGGTCGATCTTCTCGGAGGCGATGAACAGCCCGAGCGCGAAGAGAAGCGTGTCGCCGGGCAGGAAGGGGAAGAAGAGTCCGCACTCGATGAAGATGATCACCAGGCTGAGCCAGAACAGCTCGGCCCCGAACCGGTCGAGGAGCCAGTTGGGGTCCATCCAGTCCATGCCCAGCAGCTGCGGAACGATCAGCCATAACCCCGTCACGGGCGCCAGACTAACGGTGGCTCGTTAACGTGCGGGCATGGAGGACGAGCGGGCGCCGTACGACCCGATGCCGCACGGGCCCGCCGAGGTGGGGGTCGGGCCGTGGGACGGGCCCTGGCCCGAGGGGGAGCAGTGGGACCAGGACCTGCTGGAGCACGGGGACCGGCGCAACGTCGTGGACCGCTACCGTTACCAGACGATGGCCGCGATCGTCGCCGACCTCGACACCCGCCGCCACGACTTCCACGTGGGGATCGAGAACTGGCAGCACGACTTCAACATCGGCACGGTCGTGCGCTCCGCCAACGCCTTCCTGGCCGCCGAGGTGCACATCGTCGGCAACCGGCGGTGGAACCGGCGCGGGGCGATGGTGACCGACCGCTACCAGCACCTGCGGCACCACGAGACGCCGGACGCCCTCGCGGCCGCTCTGCACGCCCACCCCGACGGGCCGGTGCGGCTGCTCGGCATCGACAACCTGCCGGGGTCGACGCACCTGGAGACGATGGCGCTCCCACGTCGGGTATGCCTCCTGTTCGGACAGGAGGGGCCGGGCCTCAGCAGCGCGGCCCGAGCGGCCTGCGACGGCACCTTCTCCATCGCGCAGTTCGGGTCGACCCGCTCCATCAACGCGTCCGCGGCGGCCGCGATCGCGATGCACACCTGGGTGCGGCAGCACGCCGACCTGTCGGCCGAGGACGCCTGGCGCGGCTGACCCCGCGTCAGCGCGGAGCCAGCGCGCTCTCGAGCGCGGCGATGCCCCGCGAGCTGTGGCTCTTCACGGTGCCCTCGCTGATGCCGAGCTCTTCGGCTGTCTCGCGCACCGACAGTCCGAGCCAGTGCCGCAGCACCACGACCTTGCGCTGCATCAGCGGCAGGGCCTGCAGCGCCTCGAACAGTGCGGTCCGCTCCTCGACGGGCAGGGGATCACGCGCCATGGGGTCGTGCCCATCCAACCCCGAACGTTCCCGACGCCACGGGCGGCGGGACGCGTCGATGTTGGCCCGCACGATGATCTGACGAACATAGGCCTCCTCGCGCCCTGGTTCGATGCGCGACCACGCGACGTACGCCTTGACGAGCGCGGTTTGCAGCAGGTCATCGGCGCGGTGCCAGTCTCCGCAGACGGCGTACGCAATTCGACGCAGATGGGTCTGGCGCGCCAGGACGAAGGCGGAGAATGCGGCGTCGCGGGCGGGCGTCTTGCCGGTCATTCGCCTATCGACTCGCGATTCTTCTTGGCCCACTCCGATGCCTCGAACACCCATTCCTCAAACGTCTTCTCCCGAGGGGCGCCCTCCATGAACACTGCGCTCTCGGTGGTCGCGTCGACATGCAGTAGCCGCCAGTACTTCTGCTGGTCGAGCTCGAACTCAACCCCCATCGAGTAGCCGGGCGGGGCCAACCCCATGGGATTCTCGATGGTCTGTCTCACGATCACTCCCCGGAGGATCACAAGATTCCCAGCCAGGTCGAGGCCGACTGGGGAATCGCGGCTGAGAGTAGGCTCAGTGCGCCGATCCTCCGCAGGGATGCCCTCGTAGGGATCAGGGGCCTGCACCTCAGAAGCGACTGAGCCCGGCCTCTCTGAAGCGCCGAACGTCGGCGCGATGGCGGCCACGACGGCGAGAACGCACACCGTGCACGCAATCTGCATGCCCCTGCGACGGCGGACCGCCCTGTGCGCGGCCGTCAGCCGACGCTCCAGCGGCTGATGCTCGGGTCCGTCCCCGATGGCTCGGTCGAGTTCCTCGGCTAGGTTCATGGGCGACGCCTCCTTCTCTGTGATCTCAATGCCTCGACGGAACGCCCGGGCGATCGGTTGTCACCACCGCGCCGACGCCATGCGAACGCCGCGGATCGTGACCTGCGAGTAGCCACTAGGGTCGTCGGTGACGTCACCCAGCTTCTGCGAGGAGTCACCTGTCATGCCGATCGCCACCCCCGAGGTCTACGCCCAGATGCTCGACACGGCGAAGGCGAAGTCGTTCGCCTTCCCGGCCATCAACGTGTCGTCCTCACAGACCCTCAACGCGGCCCTCCAGGGCTTCGCCGACGCCGGCTCCGACGGCATCATCCAGGTCTCGACGGGCGGCGCGGAGTACCTCTCCGGCCCGTCGATCAAGAACATGGTGTCCGGGTCCGTCGCGTTCGCGGCGTACGCCGCCGAGGTCGCGAAGTCCTACCCCGTCAACATCGCGCTGCACACCGACCACTGCCCCAAGGACAAGCTCGACGGCTTCGTCCGGCCGCTGATCGACATCTCCGCCGAGCGGGTCGCCCGCGGCGAGAACCCGCTGTTCCAGTCGCACATGTGGGACGGCTCCGTCGTACCGCTCGACGAGAACCTGCAGATCGCCGAGGAGCTGCTGGCCACGTGCGCCGCGGCCCGCATCATCCTCGAGATCGAGG
>Ga0136611_10002714_pt1 | contig 12371 bp, 10 predicted proteins | sample AntDrymUQ2232306_2_FD_106645 | JGI IMG/M metagenome (GOLD analysis project Ga0136611, IMG submission 106645) | Polar desert sand microbial communities from Dry Valleys, Antarctica - metaG UQ223 (23.06) | ecosystem: Environmental > Terrestrial > Soil > Desert | place: Antarctica: Dry Valley... | reverse complement strand
CGAAGGGCGCGCCGGCCATCGAGGCCGAGGACGATGCCCCGTTGGCCGAGGCGGCGCCGACCTCCCGGGTGCTGCGCCCGGGCGAAGGTGGCTACGACGAGGCGCTGGCGGCGTGGGACCTGCAACAGAACCCTGATCGGGAACCGGTGCTGTCCACCGCCACCGGCCGAGAGGAAGCCATGAGCCTGGTGCACACGGTGGCCACCTCGCCCGATGCGGCCGTCGCACCCGCCGTCGCCGCACTGGACGATCCTGAAGCCGCCGGTGAGGCACTGCGCCACGTGCTCGTCGGCGGGGTCCACGCCGTCGAGGACTTCAGCGCCGAGGTGGCCGAGGCTGAAGGCGGCGAGCCGCTGCCGGCCCACAAGACCACGAAGATCATCGGCGAGGTGCTGAACGAGCTCGATTGATGGCGAAGGCCCGCTACGACGCGGTAGCTGTGTCGTCGGGTGGTCGACATCGCGCAGCCACCCGTACGTCACCGAGGGTCGTCGAACATGTACTTCAGCGCCTCTTCGACGGCGAGGTACCCGAGGGCGCGATAGATCCCGTTCGACGTCGGGTTGCCGAGGTCGGTGTAGAGGATGCAGCGGTGCCCCTGAGCGCGCACGGCGCCTGACGTCGCACCGACGAGCGCCGACGCGTAGCCGCGGCCTCGGCGCTCGGGTGGGGTGTAGACGGGCCCGACCCGCACCACGCCCGCCACCTCAGCGGAGAGGCCGGCCATGGCCATCGGCCCGTCGTCGTCCCAGACCCACAGCTGACCGGCTGCCAGACGCAGGTCGACCACCTCGGCGGCGTCGCCCGAGCTGTCGCCGGTTGCCGCGCCGAAGTCCTCGAACCACCGAACCAGCAGCTCGCGGTCGGCGTCGCGACCCGGCCGCACCCGGCCGCTCACCGGCGCGCCCGGTCTGACGACGTCGACCTCGTAGATGCGCTGACCTTGCACCGGTCGGGCCGCGGACTTCGTGCGCTCGGTCCAATGGCCGGCGAAGCGGGCGGTGGTGGCCGCTTCGCCGTTGACGCCGGGCAGCCGAACGCGTTGGTCGACGATGGCGTCGACCGTGGCCGTGGCCGCCTCACGCGGCATCGGCGTCACGGTGGCGGGGAAGTCGAGCGGAGACTGGAAGGCGACGCCCGCTGTCCGGCCGTCGAGATCGACGACCCAGTATCGACCGGGCGACGGGTTGGCCACCCGCTTGTGCAGCAACGTGAGGATCACGTTGTGGCGCACGGGGTCGCTCCGGAGGAAGCTGTCCGCCTCCTGCAGCACCAGCTGGGCGGACTCCGTCGGTCGAACCGTGGCGGCCATGGCCAATGATGGCCAGGCGCGGCAGCTCGAAGCCAGCGCATTTCCGCCCGGGCTGAGTCGTTCTGGGTGTCTCGCTTCGGTGTCAGCGCTCGGGGCGTTCGACGCGGCCGGAGGGCACCATCTCCCATTCGCTCACATTTCGTCCGGAGGACGTGTCGCCGACCGGAGGCCGCCACCCGGACCTGTTCCGCTATGGCCATGGACCGCAGACAGTTCCTCAAAGCTGGTGCCGGGGCTTTCGCCCTCGGTGCTTTCGAGCTCCAGACCGGCCGAGCCCTGGCCGCCATCAGCGCGCCGTCCGGACTGCCGGCGGCGCCATTCACGCTCGGCGTCGCCTCGGGTGACCCGCTGCCGCGCGGCGTCGTCCTGTGGACGCGCCTCGCCGAGGATCCCTTCAACGGCGGCGGCACCGGCACCAGAGGTGTGCCTGTCGAGTGGGAGGTGGCCGCCGACGACCGGTTCCGCAAGGTGGTGCAGCGGGGCACGGTGCTGGCCGGCGCCGACCTCGGCTATTCGGTGCACGTGGACGTGCGAGGCCTGCGTCCCTCTACCACCTACTGGTACCGGTTCCGGGCCCGGCACGTCATCAGCCCGGTCGGCCGCACCCGCACCGCCCCGGCCGCAGGATCTTCGCCGCGCAGCCTCAACTTCGCCTTCGCCTCCTGCCAGCAGTGGCAGACGGGGTACTACACCGCGTACCGCCACATGGCCGAGCAGGACCTGGACTTCGTCGTGCATCTCGGTGACTACATCTACGAGGGCATCCACGAGACGACGGTTCGCTCCCAGGCCGCACCTGCGATGGCCTGGCCCGAGCCGACCGATCTCGCCGCATACCGGAACCGCTACGCCCTCTACAAGCTCGACCCGGACCTGCAGGCCGCCCACGCCGCGTTCCCCTTCGTGGTGACCTGGGACGACCACGAGGTGGAGAACAACTACGCAAGCGACATCTCCCAGATCGACACGGAGCCCGACCAGGTGCGCGCCGTGTTCCTGCAGCGGCGAGCTGCGGCGTACCGGGCCTGGTACGAGCACATGCCGGTGCGGGCCGCGTTGCTGCCGTCCGGCCCCGACCTGTTGGTCTACCGCCGTCTCCGCTTCGGCGACCTGGCTGAGCTCAACGTGCTGGACACCCGCCAGTACCGCAGCGACCAGGCCTGTGGGGACGGCAGGGTGAGGGATTGCGCCGAGCTCGACGACCCCACCCGCACCATCACCGGCTCGGACCAGGAGCAGTGGCTCCTCGACGGCCTCGACGCCTCGCGGTCGCGGTGGAAGGTGCTGGCTCAGCAGGTCTTCGTGGCCAAGCGTGACTTCGCCGTGGGGCCGGCCGTGGAGGTGAGCGCCGACGGCTGGGACGGCTACCCGTTCTCGCGCCATCGACTGCTCGATCACATCGCCCGGCAGCGAGTGGACGACGTGGTCGTGCTGACCGGCGACGTCCACAACAGCTGGGTCAACGACCTCAAGGCCGACTTCGCCAACCCGGGGTCGGCCACCGTCGCGACCGAGCTCGTCGGGACGTCGATCACCTCCGGAGGCAACGGGACGGACACCCCGACCGCGGCTGCTGCCGCCGCGCTGCAGGAGAACCCGCACATCAAGTTCTTCTCCAACCGGCGTGGGTTCGTGCAGTGCGAGCTGACCCAGCGCCACTGGCGCACGGACTTCCAGGAGGTTGGCTACGTCACCGTCCCCGGCGCGCCACTGACGACCAGGGCCAGCTTCCTCGTCGAATCCGGACGCCCAGGTGCGGAGCAGATCGCCGGCGTCCCCGTGCGGGACCTCGCACCCGCGCCGGCCTAGTCAAATTGGCCCAGCTCGCGCAGGGCGCCGAGGTCACGGGCCCGTCGCCACTCAAGCAGGTGGCTCGAACAGAGACCCTCACGGCGCAACAACGCGCCCTTGGACCCAGAGTCGGTCAAGCGCTCGCACTCGTCCAAGATGGCCAGCTTGTAGGCGACGTCGAAGCGTCGCCGCTTCGGCCTCGCCCAACCCGCCCTGTGAACCGGCGTCCCACAACTGCCCTCGAGTAATCGAGCCAGATGGAGACCGTCGCCGTCGTAGGCGAGGAGATCGATCTCGATGTGCGCCCCACCACACTGGCGCGCCGCCGGATCGAACGCGCACCTGATGCAGAGGCGGGCCTCCCCCCCTACACGATCCGGGGCAGGCACGCTTACTGAGCGTCCGCCGTTGACCGGTCACGTGGGTTTACGCGCCTTGCCGACCTCGGCTGACGGTACTGGTTCTCCCACGCGATCGGTGGGAGGTAGCCGAGGCTCGGAGTGCAGCCGACGGGTGTGTAGCGGTTGATCCAGGTGAGGTGGTGCGCGCGGAGAACGGGGCCTCCGACCCCATGGGCGTTCTGCGTTCGAGCGACAAGCATCCGAGCTGTCGCTCAGACGCGGAACCGACACCAGGTGCCAAGCTCCCGGTTCAGCGCGTCGAGCTCGGGCGGCAGTGATGGTCAGTGCAAGGGCCGAGCCCCGATGGCGATGACCTTGTCGCCGGGAACGAGGGTGACGACCTTGGCCTTCGGTGGGTTCATCACCACGGCTCCGGTGGCGTTGACCCGGTAGCCGAACGCCGATGCACCTTGGGCGCCGGCGGCGGCGATCACGGCGGCGAACGGGCACCGGCTGGGCCGGTACCAGGCGCTCGGCCGGCAGCAGCACGACCACGGATCCGTCCGCGTCGAACAGGTCCTCGAACAGCTGGAGGAGCTGCGGTCGCTCGGACAGCTGGGCGATCATGAGGCTGCTCAGGGCGTCGCTGATGATGAGGTCGTCGACACCGGTCGGCGCGGCCAGCACGGAGTTCTGCTGGTCGACGACGAGGGTCAGCGGCCCGCGCGACTTCGCCCTACGGACGGTCGGCGTCGAGCACGAAGCGGGGGCCAGGACCCCGTTCACTGGCCTTGTCGTGCGGGTTGACGATGTGGCACACCTTCAACGACAGGCAGCCACAGCCGATGCAGGCGTCGAGCCGGTCGCGCAAGCGCTCGAGCATGGCGATCTGCTCTTCGAGGCGCGGGCGCCAAGACGCCGAGAGCCGGTGCCAATCCCTCTCGGTCGGCGTGCGGGCATCGGGAAGCGACGCCAGCGCCATGGCGATCTCGTCCAACCGCAGGCCCACCTGCTGCGCCACGCGGATGAAGGACACGCGGCGGATCGTGTCGCGCATGTACCGGCGCTGCCCACCGTCTGACCGGGAGGCGTGGATCAGGCCCTCCGCCTCGTAGAACCGCAGGGCGGACGGGGCCACACCGGTGCGCTCGGCCAGCGCGCCGATGGAGATCGTTGCGGGCATGAGTCGGACAATACTTGACCTCAAGTTAGCTTGAACTCCTAGGGTAGCGTCCATGAGTGAGATCAACACGTGGATGGCGCTGCACAGCGCGATGCAGGCCGACGGCCAGGCCCGGCGTCGGGTCGGCCGGGCCACCCGGCGGCGGGTGCTCGACTTCGCCCGCCCCCATCGCCGGACCATCACCACCTTCCTCGTCTTGGCGACGGTGTCCGCCATGCTCGGCGTGGCCACTCCCCTGCTCGCCGGCCGGGCCGTGAACGCCATCGTCGAGCGACAAGCGCAGGGCACCGTCGTCACGCTGGCCGTGCTGATCGCCCTCGTGGCTGTGCTCGAAGCGGGCGTGGGCCTGCTCGAACGGCTGACGTCGTCGCGCCTCGGGGAGGGGCTCATCCTCGACCTCCGCCGGCGGGTCTTCGAGCACGTGCAGGGCATGCCGATCGCGTTCTTCACCCGCACCCACACCGGTGCCCTCGTCAGCCGGCTCAACAACGATGTCATCGGCGCCCAGCGGGCCTTCACCTCGGCGCTGTCGGGAGTGCTGACCAACGTGATCGTCCTCGTGCTGACGCTGGGCGTGATGCTGCGCCTCTCGTGGCTGATCACCTTGCTGGCCGTCGTGCTGCTGCCCATCTTCGTGATCCCGGCTCGGCGCGTCGGGGCTCGCGTGGGGCTCCTCGAGCGCGAGGCGGCCGGGCACAACGCAGCCATGACCTCGCAGATGACCGAGCGCTTCTCGGCCCCAGGGGCCACCCTGGTGAAGCTGTTCGGGCGACCCACCGAGGAGGCCGAGGCGTTCGGCTTGCGGGCCACACGCGTGCGTGACATCGGCATCCGCTCGGCCATGGCCTCTGCCATCTTCCTGCGGGCCCTCACCCTGGTGTCGGGCCTGGCCCTCGCCCTCATCTACGGCCTGGGCGGCTACCTGGCGCTGCGGGGTGACCTCGAGGCCGGCACCGTCGTCACCATGGCGCTCCTCCTCGGTCGCCTCTACGCACCGCTCACCGCGCTGGCCACCGCCCGGCTCGACGTGGTGACCGCGCTGGTGAGCTTCGAGCGGGTGTTCGAGGTGCTCGACATCGAGCCGCTCGTGAAGGAGCCGACTTCCCCCGTCGCCCTGCCCCCGGGCCCGGTGACGGTGGAGCTGACCGACGTCCGCTTCGGCTACCCGTCGGCCGACAAGGTGTCGCTGGCCTCGCTCGAGGAGGTGGCCGTGCTCGACGACCGGTTGGGCGAGGAGGTGCTGCACGGCATCTCCTTCCGCATCGAGGCCGGGCAGACCGTGGCGCTGGTGGGCCCCTCCGGCGCCGGCAAGTCGACCATCGCCTCCCTGGTGCCCCGTCTGTACGACCCCGATGCCGGCACCGTGGCGGTCGGGGGCGTCGACGTGCGCCATCTCTCGTTCGAGGCCTTGCGGCGCACGGTGGGGGTGGTGACGCAGGACGGCCACCTGTTCCACGAAACCATCCGGGCCAACCTGGCCTACGCCGCCCCCGATGCCGACGAGGGCACGATCTGGGACGCACTGACCAGCGCCCGGCTCGACATGCTCGTGCGGTCCCTCCCCGACGGCCTCGACACAGTCGTGGGCGAGCGTGGCTACCGCCTCTCGGGCGGCGAGCGCCAGCGCCTCACCATCGCTCGCCTGCTCCTCGCCGAGCCCAAGCTCGTCATCCTGGACGAGGCCACCGCCCACCTCGACTCCGAGTCGGAGGTGGCGGTGCAGGCTGCCCTGGCGGCTGCGCTGGCCGAGCGCACGGCCATCGTGATCGCCCACCGGCTCTCCACCATCAAGGCGGCCGACACCATCCTCGTCATCGAGGCCGGGCAGGTCGTGGAGCAGGGGACGCACGTCGACCTGCTGGCCGCCGGCGGACGCTACGCCGACCTCTACCGCACCCAGTTCGCCGACAGCCCGGCATCCACCATCGTCAACGCCTGACCTGGCGGCGGCGAGGCTGAGTCAGCCGACCTCGACCAGCAGGTCGGTCAGCTCACGGGGCCGGTTGCTGGCCACCATGTGGTTGGTGGCGATCTCGCGGTACTCCCACGCCGGCGACGTGCGGGCGTGGGTCGCGGCCACATCGAACGGTCCGGCCCCAGGGCCGCCGGGTACGTCCGCCGTAGCCCGGATGTAGGTGCGACCGAAGGGATGCTCCTCGAGCGGGCGCGACAGGCGCACCGCCTCGGTGAAGCACCGGCGGGGGTGGGGGGTGCGCCGCTCGGTCATGAGCGCCCCCTCGACCGGGTCGTCGAACTGTCGCGGCGCCGGCGGCACCAACCACTCCGCGCCGATCGAGATGGCGTCGTCGGCGGGAACGCCGACCAACCCGAAGACTGACTGGCCGTCGCCAGGCACGAACGCGTCGAGGTACACGAGGTGGCGAACCCGGTCGCCGATGTGGTGCAGGGCGCCGGTGACGACCATGCCGCCGTAGGAGTAGCCGAGGAGCACGATGTCGCGCAGGTCCTCGTAGAGAACCAGGTTCACGACGTCGTAGATGTGGGTCGACAGGTCGACCTGCGGGCTGGTGAGGTGGGATCGCTCACCGATGCCGGTGAGACTCGGTGTGAAGACGCCGTGCCCGCCCTCGGCCAGCAGCGGGCGAACCAGCCGGAAGGTGTGGGCGCCGCTCCATGCTCCGTGCACCAGCACGTAGGTCGTCATGCCTTCCCCCGTTCCTTGATGCCTTGGCGACACAACCCCACGACTTCGGCGATCCGTTCGGCTCGCAGCTCGGGACGGCGCTTGGTGGCGTCGATCCATCGCAGGTACCCCTTGCGGTAGAACTGGGCCAGCGAGTCGAAGAAGGCCCCAGCCTCGGGCTCCGCTTCGAACGCCGCGGCCACGTCGGGCTCGAGATCGTCGCGTTGTGGTCCTTCGGGCTCGAGGGCCACCCGAACCTCGTCGCCCGGTGCCACGCCGCAGCCCCGACGCCACGCGGCCCCCAGCACGATGGCCGGGCCGTTGTGCGCGCGTTCGATCACGGCGCGCACCGCCATGCCGTTGACCGTTCCGCCCACGTGGTGCTCGGGCTTGGAGCCCCAGGCGTCATCCGGGTCGAACGGCAGCGGCACGAGCACCCGCGCCCTCGGGCCCTGCACGACCACCGCCGTGAACTCCTTCTTGGCCCCCACTGCCCTATCGTCGCGCACCGTTCTCGCGCCGCGCCGCGCCGTCCGGTCGCCTCCGCCACCCCTCGCTCCCTACATGCTTCGACTAATGGGGCCTTGACCCCCGTCGGGGAGGATCAGCGCACAGAAGCACGGAAGACGCGCCGGGCCTGGGACAATCCGTCGATCGTGATCGACGTCCCCAGGGTGGTGAGGAACAAGGCGCTGGCCGTAGGCGCGGGCCGGTGGCTGGAAGAGCTGCCGCAGCTCATCGCCGGCTTGGAGCACGATTGGTCGATCACCGTCGGCCGGCCGTTCGAGGACGCGACCGAGGCCTTCGTCGCCGAGGCCGTGGCCGACGACGGCTCAGCCTGCGTGCTCAAGGTGCTCGTACCGAGGGACAGCGAGGCGGCCGTCCACGAGATCACCGTGCTGCGCCTGGCCGACGGCGACGGTTGTGTGCGGCTGCTCCGTGCCGACGAGGGTCGGGGCGCGTTGCTCCTCGAACGGCTGGGCCGATCGCTGCACGAGCTCGGCCTTCCGATCGGTCAGCGGCTCGAGATCCTGTGCGATGCGGCCCAGCGGGTGTGGCGGCCGGCGCCGGACTGTGGCCTGCCCACGGGCGCCGAGAAGGGTCGGTGGCTCATCGACTTCATCACCACCGCGTGGGTCGAGCTCGACCACCCGTGCTCCGAGCGGGCCGTGCTGCACGCGCTGGCGTGCGCGGAGCGTCGCATTCGCGCCCACGACGACGAGCGGGCCGTCGTGATCCACGCTGATGTGCACCAGTGGAACGCCATCGAGGCGGAGGGCGGGTTCAAGCTGATCGACCCCGATGGTCTCCTGGCCGAGCCCGAGCTCGAGATGGCGGTGCTGATGCGGGAGGACCCGCTCGAGCTCCCCGTGGGCGACGAGCGTTCTCGGGCCAGGTGGTTGGCGTCCCGCCTCGACCTCGACGCCGACGCCATCTGGGAGTGGGGCGTCGTCGAACGGGTGTCGACCGGCCTGCTGGCCACCAGGATCGAGCTGCAGCCGATGGCCCGCGAGATGCTCGCCGTCGCCGATCGGGTAGCCGACTGACGCGCTCGCTGCGATCCAACCCGAGGAAGAACACGCCCTACGACGGACCGCGTGGCGGCCTGCCTCGCCGGCGAAGCGGCCGGTGTTGAGTCAGGCGGAAGCGACCAAACCCTTGCTGGCGAGCGCATCGGTCACGATCGACAGCGCTTCGTCGATCTCCTGCGCGGTGGCGGTGAGGGGAGGCAGAAACTTGACGACGTCACCATCCACCCCGGCCGTCTCGACCAGCAGGCCGCGCTCGAAGGCCGCGAAGCAGATGGCCTTGGCCAGTTCGGGGGTGCCGGCCACGAGCCCCTGGATCAGGCCCCTGCCACGAGCTTCGGTGAAGCCGCCACCCGAACGGGCGACCAGCACGTCCAGACCGCTCCGCAGCTGGGCGGCCGAGGACGACACCGACTCCGAGAGCGCTCCGTCGGCCCAGAACTCCTCGAGGGCACCGGTGGCGGTGACGAAGGCGGCGTTGTTGCCCCGGAAGGTGCCGTTGTGCTCACCGGGCTTCCAGACGTCGTGCTCCGGGCGGAGAAGCACCACCGCCATCGGAAGGCCGTAACCCGAGAGCGACTTGGAGAGAGCGACGATGTCCGGCTGAAGCCCCGCCTCCTCGAACGAGAAGAACGCCCCGGTGCGCCCGCAACCCACCTGGATGTCGTCGACGATGAGCAGGACACCGTGCCGCTCGCACGCCGTCGCGACTTCCTGCAGCCAGGCGGCAGAGGCAGGGTGGACACCACCTTCGCCCTGCACGGTCTCGAGGATCACCGCCGCCGGCTGGGCCGCAGTGCCGGCCGCATCGGCAAGGTGCCCGAACACATCGGGCGCGCCATACGGAACCCGGACGACATCGCGCAGCGGCACCCCCGCCGCGGCGCGCTTGACCGGGTTGCTGGTCACCGCCAGGGCGCCGAGGGTCATGCCGTGGAACCCGTTGGTAAAGGCCAGCACCTGTGTGCGCCCCGTGACCTTGCGAGCCAGCTTGAGCGACGCCTCCACCGCGTTGGTGCCGGTGGGCCCGGTGAACTGCACCTTGTACTCCAGGCCCCGAGGCCGCAGGATCAGCTCGTCGAAGCGCTCGAGGAACGCCCGCTTGGCGACCGTCATGGTGTCCAGCCCGTGCACCACGCCGTCACCGGCCAGGTACTCGAGCAGTCGCGACTTCAGGGCCGGGGGGTTGTGGCCGTAGTTCAGGGCACCCGCACCGGCGAAGAAGTCGAGGTACGACCGCCCCTGCTCATCCCACAGGCGGGTGCCCCGAGCCCGGGTGAAGACGGTCGGCCAGTCCCGTGAGTAGGACCGGACCTCGGACTCCAGCCGCTCGAACACGTCCACTATGGCCAACCCTGCCACGTGGGTGGTCACAGCAAACGCACCAGGTCAGCGGCGGGCGGGGCGCCTACCCTTGGCGCCATGGAGCCGCGGTCCGAGTGGGTGATGCGGCTGCCCGCACCGCAGCTCGCTCCCTTCGTCGACGGCTACACCGGCTACCGCATGGATGGGTTCCCACCCGGCCTGCACCGCGGCCTGCCGAGCAGCCACATGACCTTCATCGTCAGCATCGGTGCGCCGATCGATGTCGTGCGCCAGACCGACACGGCCGCATCCCCAGGGCAATACGGCTGCGTGGTCGGCGGCCTCCAGGCCAGTGCCGCGCTGATCGCCCATGCCGGCGTGCAGCACGGAGTGTCCATCCAACTGACGCCTCTTGGGTGCCGTGCCCTCTTCGGCGTGCCGCCGCGGCGCTGTGGAACACCGCGGTGGAGCTGGCCGACGTGGTGGGTGGCGTCGGTGGTGAGCTGTGGGAGCGGTTGCAGGGGCCGGGCAGCTGGCCCGAGAGGTTCGCCACGTGCGACGAGGTGCTGACCCGCATCGTCGAGCCCGATCGCACGATCGCACCGCCGCTCGGGCTGGCCTGGGCGGCGTTGGTGCGCTCCGGCGGTACCACCTCCACCAGCGTCTTGGCCGCGACAGCCGGATGGAGCCGTCAGCACTTCACCCGCCGCTTCGACGACGAGTTCGGGCTCGGACCGAAGCTGGCCAGCCGGGTGGTCCGCTTCGAGCGGGCTCGACGGATGATCGAGACCCGGCCGGCCGTCGTCTCCATGGCCTCGGTGGCGGCGGCCTGCGGGTACTACGACCAGGCCCACTTGAGCCGCGACTTCACCGAGCTGGCCGGCTGCACCCCGAAGACGTGGATGGCCGAGGAAGACCTTCCATCTTTCCAAGACGAGGCCACCACCGGCGTGTGATCGTCGTCCCTCATGACGACGACGAACTCTCCCACCGTGTGGCCGATCCTCACCTACCGCGACGCCCGCGCCGCCATCGCGTTCCTCACCGAAGCGTTCGGCTTCGAGACGCGAGCTGCGCACGCCCGTGAGGGAGACGACTCCATCATCGAGCACGCCGAGATGCGCTGGCCGCTGGGCGGAGGCGTCATGTTCGGCACGGCCGGGAAGGACGACTCCGCATTCGGCCAACGGGTGCCGGGGAACGACTCGGTGTACGTGGTGACCGACGACCCGGACGCGCTCTTCGCCCGAGCCGTCGCCGCCGGTGCGGAGGTGTTGAGCGGCCTGGCGGACAAGGACTACGGCTCCCGCGACTTCACCGTCCGAGACCCTGAAGGCAACATCTGGAGCTTCGGCACGTACGCGGGCGAGTAGACCCAGCTGCGCTCCATCTTGGAGCGTTCAGCGGAGGGCGGGTCGGTGGCCGCGGCCGTCGATGTCGAAGAAGAGCTGGGCGGCGGCGAGCTGCAGGGCCATCGACCATGACGGGTAGGCGTGGACGGTCTGCGCCAGGCGCCCGGCGAACATCCCGGTCTTGATGCCCAAAGCCACCTCGTGCACCAGCTCGCCGGCACTGGGGCCGACGACGGTGGCGCCCAGCAACCGGCCGCCGCCGGCGTTGCCCAAGACGCGCCTGGGGCCGGCAATGAGCTTGACGTACCCGTCGGTGCGCCCGGCCGTGATGGCGCGGTCGAACGCGTCGAAGGGCACCACGGCCACCCGACCACCGTGGTCGGCGGCTTCTGCCTCGGTCATGCCGACGTGGGCCACCTCGGGGTCAGTGAAGATCACCCACGGCACGGCTGCGGTGTCGAAGCGCTTCGGCCACAGCCGGGCCGACGGCGACAAGGCGTTGTCGGCCGCGATGCGGCCCATCGAGGCCGCCGCGTGGGTGAACGGGAGGCGCCCAGTGACGTCGCCCACCGCCCAGATCCCCGGCACGTTCGTCCGCAGAGACTCGCCGGTCCGTACGAACCCGCGCTCGTCGAGCATGACGCCGATCTCCTCGAGCCCGAAGCCACGGCTGGCGGGGCGGCGACCGACGGCCACCAGCACCCGTTCGACCTCCACCGCCGCGCCGTCGGAGAGGTGCAACCGGGCACCGGATCCGTTGGCCTCGACCCTTTCGAGGCGGGCGCTGGTCCGCAGCTCGACGCCGTCCGCCTCCAGGGCACGGGCGACGATCGCCGACGCCTCGGGCTCCTCGCCGGACAGCACCCGGTCCTCCGCCTCGATCACGGTGATCCGTGATCCGAGCCGGGCAAAGG
>Ga0136611_10002713_pt1 | contig 12371 bp, 12 predicted proteins | sample AntDrymUQ2232306_2_FD_106645 | JGI IMG/M metagenome (GOLD analysis project Ga0136611, IMG submission 106645) | Polar desert sand microbial communities from Dry Valleys, Antarctica - metaG UQ223 (23.06) | ecosystem: Environmental > Terrestrial > Soil > Desert | place: Antarctica: Dry Valley... | reverse complement strand
TCGCAAGGACGCCGGCGAAATTCGCATCCACGGCGCGCTCGCTGACATCCAGGGCCCGCGCGATGCGTTGGCGCGCGGCATTCGCGTGATCTACCAGGAGTTGAATCTCGTCCCGCATTTGTCGGTCGCCGAAAACATTTTCCTTGGCGCCGCACCGACCCGGTGGGGAGGGCTGATCGACTGGGGACTGCTCGAGCAGCGTGCCGCGACGCTGCTGTCCGAGCTCGGGATGGAGATCGATCCATCACGGCCGCTGCATTCGCTCAGCCTTGCGCACCGCCAGATGGTCGAGATCGCCAAGGCGCTCGCCACCCAGGCCTCGGTGCTGGTCATGGACGAGCCGACCTCCGCACTGACTTCCCGCGAAGTGGATCAGTTGTTCGCGCTGGTGGAGCGGCTGATCGCCCGTGGCGTGGCGATCGTTTACATCACGCATCGTCTCGACGAGGTCTACCGCATCGGCCATCGCGTCACGGTGATGCGCGACGGCCGGCACGTGGCGACCCATCAGCTGTCGGCGATCTCGCTGACCGATCTCGTCAGGCTGATGGCCAACCGCGATGTCGGGGAACACTTTCCCAAGCTACGCACCGCGCCCGGCACCGAGCTGCTACGCGTTGAAGCGCTTGGTCGTGGCAGTGTTCTGTCGGACATCACCTTCTGCCTGCGTGCCGGCGAAGTGCTCGGGGTGGGCGGTCTGTTGGGCGCGGGTCGCAGTGAGCTCGCGCGCGTGCTGGCCGGCGCCGATCGCGCCGACCGCGGGCGGATGTGGGTGGATAGCCGGCCGGTGATGTTGCGTACGCCTGCCGACGCGATCGGCCACCGCATCGGGCTGCTGCCGGAAGATCGCAAGGCCCACGGTTTTGTCGGCGGCTTCACCATTGAACGCAACATCGCGCTGCCGCATGGCCGCAAGCTGGCGCCGTGGGGATTTTTACCGCGCCAATGCGAAGCGGCGCTCGCGGCGCCGTTGGTCAAGGAACTGCGGGTGAAAGGCACGAGCGCGCAGCCCGTTCGGCTGTTGAGCGGCGGCAATCAGCAGAAGGTGGTCCTCGGAAAATGGCTCGCCGGCGACGCGAAGATTTTTATCTTCGATGAGCCGACGCGCGGTGTCGATGTGGGTGCCAAAGTCGAGATCTACAACCTGATCAACCGGCTGACCGCGGCGGGCGCCGGCGTCATCATGATTTCGTCGGAGCTTCCGGAGTTGCTCGGGATGAGCGACCGAATCGTGGTGATGTACCGCGGCCGCATCCAGGCGGAATTTGAATCCGCCACGGCGACCCAGGAGCGTGTGCTCGGCGCGGCGTTGGGGCTCGCCTCGTGACGACGCGCTTTCACGCGCGACAGTTCGGAACGCTGCTTGGTTTGGTTGCCTTGTGCGGTGTGTTGTGGGCCTTGACGCCGCATTTTTTGACGGTTGCGAACTTGCTGAACATCGCGCAGCAGACCGCGATTAATGCCGTCGTAGCTGTGGGAATGACCTACGTGATCATCTCCGGCGGCATCGATCTCTCGGTCGGCTCGATCGTCGCGCTCTCTGGCGTGACGCTCGGATGGGCGCTGCAGGATGGTCAGCCGCTGCCGCTCGCACTCGGAATTGCTGTGCTCGTCGGCGCAGGGTGCGGGCTCATCAACGGTGTGATCGTCAGTTGGGGGGGATTACCGCCGTTCATCGTCACGCTCGGGATGATGAGCATCGCTCGCGGCGCGGCACTGCTATTCACTGAAGGCCGGCCGGTGTCCGGGTTCGATTCCGGGTTCCGCTCGCTTGCCACCGGGCACCTTGGGCCGATTCCTGCGCCGATTGCGGTGACCATCGTGGTCTACCTGCTGGCACACCTCGTGCTTACGCGCACGACGTTCGGCCGCTACGTCTACGCGATCGGTGGCAATGAAGAGGCGACGCGGCTCTCGGGCGTTTCCGTCCGCTTGCACAAGTCGGTGGTCTATGCCGTCTCGGGTTTGATGAGCGCCATTGCCGCCATCCTGCTGACGGCGCGGCTGAATTCCGCGCAACCGATTGCCGGCACGATGTACGAGCTCGATGCGATCGCTGCGACGGTAATTGGCGGCACCAGCTTGATCGGTGGTGAGGGGTCACTGACCGGTACGCTGATTGGCGCGCTGATCATGGGCGTGCTCAGGAACGGCCTCAACCTGCTCGGGGTGTCGTCTTTTCTTCAGCAAATCGTGATCGGTGCCGTTATCATCGCGGCCGTGCTGGTTGATACGATGCTCAAGAAGCAGAGGAACTGAACCCATGCGAACACTCACCGCGCTTGTGGCGGCGGCCGCCATCACGTTCTCGCTCTCGTGCAATCGCGCCGCGCCCGAGTCAAGCGGCACGCCGAAGATCGCCATGGTGGTAAAGACCTTGAACCACCCGTTCTTCGTCGACATGCGGCGCGGCGCGCAGGAAGCGGCCGACCGGTTGGGCGTGCGGCTGGAGGTGCAGGCGGCCGAACGGGAGATCGACGTCGAAAAGCAGATGCAGATCGTCGAGAACATGATCCAGACGGGCATCCAGGCGCTGATCATCGCGCCGAGCGGTTCGCGCGAGATCGTCTCCGCGCTCGTCAAGGCGCGCGATGCCAAGATCCCGGTGGTTATCGTCGACACTCGTATCGACGAGCCGGCCGCGACCGCAGCCGGCGTGCACACCGAAACATTTGTCGGCTCCGACAATTACGAAGGCGGACGCCTTGCGGGCGTCCACGTGGTGAAGGCGACTGCAGGCAAAGCGCGAGTCGGGATCCTTGAAGGGATCCCCGGCCACGAAACCGGCGACTCGCGGCTGCGCGGCTTCCGTGATGCCGTCAAGGACGCCCCGGGGATCACCATCGTCGCGTCACAGCCCGCGAATTGGGAGCGCGACCAGGGCTTCAATGTGTTTCAGAACATGCTCCAGGCCCATCCCGACATCGATGCGGTGTTTGCGGCGAGCGACCTGATGGCGCTCGGCGCGGTGGAAGCGATTGCGGCCGCCGGCAAGACCGGCAAGATCCGTGTAGTTGGTTTCGACGCGCTCGACGATGCGAAGAAAGCCATTGCGGGCGGATCCATGGATGCGTCCGTGGCCCAGTTCCCCGCGGAAATGGGCCGGGTGGCGGTCGAGAGCGCAGTCAAGGTGATCCGCGGCGAGAAACTTCCACCCAACACCATGGTCAAGCTCGAGATGGTCACCAAGGACTCGTTGGCCGGAAAACAGGAGTGACGTAAACGTATGGCGAGATTGAATGTCGGAGTCGTTGGTGTCGGCCGCCTTGGCCGCGTCTATGTGCGCGACCTGGCCGGTCGCATTCCCGAGACGCGCGTCGTCGCCGTCGCGGATCCGGCCGAGGACCTGGCAAAGCAAATCGCCGCGGAGTTCGACGTTGCAAAGGCCTACGCCGATCCGCTGGCGATGATCGACGATCCGGCGGTCGAGGCGATTGCGATCGTCACGCCCACCCACACCCACCGTGAACTGGTCATCGCGGCGGCGGGGCGCGGCAAGCCGATCTTTTGTGAAAAACCTCCGGCTCTTGCCCTCGGCGAGATCGCCGAGATGAAACAGGCGATCGAGCAGTCCGGCGTGTTCTTTCAGATGGGGTTTATGCGGCGTTTCGATCCTGGCTACGCGGCCGCGAAGCAGCAGATCGATGCCGGCCGCATCGGCATGCCGCTGGTGTTCAAGGGGACGTCACGCGACCCGTTCCGGCCGAGCCTCGAATATGCCAACCCGGCGAGCAGCGGCGGCATGCTGATCGACATGGGGATCCATGATTTCGATCTGGCGCGCTGGTTCATGGGGGATGTGAGAACGGTCGCGGCGATTGGCGCAACCATCGCCTATCCGGAGCTCGAGTCGGTTGGCGATATCGATAATGCGATCGCCAGCCTGACCTTCACCAGCGGCAAACTTGGCGTCGTCGATCTGACGCGCAGCGGCATTTACGGCTACGACATTTCGACCGAGATCCTTGGCCTCGAGGGAACCATCCGCATCGGCTACTTGCGAGAGACGCCGATTACGGTGATGACCAAGGCGCATGGCGTGTCGCATGACACCGTGCCGTACTTCATGGAGCGTTTCCGCGACGCTTACACCAATCAATTGCAGAACTTCGCGCAGAACGTCCTGCAGCAGCGCGAACCGCCGATCACGATTGACGACGGGATGGAAGCGCTGCGCGTCGGGGTCGCGGCAACGCGCGCGCGCGAGAGCGGGATGACGGTGACCGTCGCTGACGTGACGAAGTAACCGCACGACTTTAGGCGCCGCCGGTGCCAGCAATTCTAGACCATCGAGAGGATTTCTTTCGGTGATCCTCAGGACTCTGTCGCCGTCGTCCAGCCACGACCACGTCCTCTCTACTACGAGGCGCCCAATGAAGGTTCTCCACTTACCGGGTGGCGTCACCCGTCCGGGGCATGCGCGTCGCGATCCTCGGCGGTCGCCTGTGGCTCCGAAACGATTGAGCGTGCCAATTCCTTCATGCGCGTTTGTAAGAGGAGAATTCAATGTACGCAGAGTTTTCGTATGATCTCGCGCCGGGGAACCATGCCAACGAAGATGTGCTGACCAAGATTCTGGAAAAGTTTGATTTCAAGCCGAATGGTGAGGAGCGCCGCCGTTGCGATGTTCTGTCCGACACCTTCATCTGTGAGGTCAGCAACCTGGCGATGTGATTGCCGGCAATTATCGCATCCCGCTGTGGCCCGGCCGAAGCGTCCACTGTGGACGCGCGTGGACCAACGCCGCCGTGACCTATATCGGTGGCGCCGCTGAATCGGTAGAGGACGTCGCCACGGCGATCGAAGCGGCGTGTCTACCGGCCAGGTGGGGCGGGGCAGGGCTCTTCGTTCGCTATTATCGCGGGCAGGATTACTACAATGCGTCGTTCCTGCAGAACATCAATCGCCTCCAGTTTGGCGTCACGTTCCTGCAAGGGAAGTTCCTGGCTTTTCGCACCGTATCGAACTAGATGCACTGATCGTCGATTTGGTCGACGTTGCGGCTAAGCGCATCCAAGCCGGTCGGCGTTATCTGGGGCTGAGACAGCTGACGATAAGGACGCTCGAAGTGGCCGATCACCATGTCTGAGATCTCAGTGGCGTCGGCATGTCCTTCCCTCGATAAGTCACTGGCCTACCCGCCGAACAGTCGTTGCATCAAAGTCGGATTGATGGGGTCGAGAATCACGAATCGCCCGTCGAACGCGTGGCTGGGTTGATCGGGCCGGTAACCGACGGCGTTGTGCACGAGTTCGATGGAAATTTCGAACAACGGATCCAGCGGCAGGTCACCCGCGTCGACGGCCTTTGACTTACTGGTAAGGTCGCGGCTGATCAGCTCGAATGTCAGGGGCAGATCGCCCTGCGCGAGGACTTCGCCAGGCATGTCTTCACCTTCATAACTCACCGACCACACCCGGCGGCGATCTCGCCACCCGGCGGCACGGCTGGAGACGTTCCCTTCATCCACGCTGCAGGTGAGCACTTCGCATCCGGCCGAAAGCTTCGTGAGAACAGGCTCCTGGATGAGGCGATGGTCCCATCCGTCCGCAACAATCAGATACCAGCCCGCGTCAGAGGCCGCTCCCTCGAGCGCAAAGCGCCGCGGTCTCGAGACGACCATGCCGGCGCGCAATTCCAAATCGCGGCACACGGCGTCAGCGGCTTTACCCCTCACAGCAAGCCATGTTCGGGAGCCCATCGTCTGCGTGTTCTGAGAACTAAGAGAATTCAGGGCCATGGATGTCCTCAGCAAAGGATCAAATCACATGGGACACACCCTCGCAAGCGCACTTCCCCGTCGTCAATTCATGACAGGCACACTCGCGGGGCTGCCCCTCTTGCTGCATCTACCGCTTCTGTCGGCCCAGAAGTCAAGTAGGGCGGCGGCCGGGCCGGATCCTGTGCGGGACGAAATTCATCGTCAACTGATCGCGGGTCGTCGGCCGATGTCAAGGAGCTGTCGCGGCAGGGGATACGTATCAACGTCACTGATACGCTTCACACGCCAACTACCGCTCAATGTCGCCAGCCCAAGGCCGAGCAACTGTGCGACGAACTCAACGGCCAGCTCTATCAGTTCGAACTCCTGGTGGGCATCGCCTGCATTTTTGGCGGCCTGATCGCGTGCGGTACGACAACCGCGTCCTATTTGATATGGAAGGGTTACGTGGGCTCAACCTACAATTGCTGGTAATTCAGGAGTATTGACGATGCCGAAAGCCATCATCCTCGTGTTGCTCTACGTCGCTGCCCTCTGGGCTATCGGGTCATGGGCCTACCGCGACGGTTCCCTCGCGCCACTCGCGTGGGTCCTGCTGTTGGTCGTGCCCGCATGGTACACATGGCGACACCGGGCTGAGGAGCGACTGTGGCGCGCAGGCATCTTCGTACCTGCCACGTTGCCGCCCGTTGCGGTACTGATCGTAAGTGGCATGGCTGGTCGCTGGCGTTTCTGAATCTATTGCAGCCTCGCCGTCCGCTCACGAACGGCGAGGCGCAGACGGCACAATCGGGCCAAGGTGCGCCTCTTAGAGTTTCTGCACGAGCAGATGAGTTTCGACGTCATCGCCCTCGAAAGTGTCGCCGCGGATGCCGTCAGTAGGGCGGTCGGCGTCCATCACTTCCTGCTGCGACAAACCGGCGGAGCGATCGAGGTGAGTGCGAGTGATCCGGCTGATACCGAGAGCATCAATCAGGTGCGCTCGCACTTCCGGGACATCGCTGCTTCATTCCTCGGTGAACACCCAAAACCGGCAATTAATCGCCACTTCAAAACCGGCAATTAATTAGCGACGGCCGAGACGTTGACGCCGGCGGGGAACGCGTGTTCCTACGCTGGCATGAGCAATGTCTTGGACCACGAGAAGCAGCAACAGATCGTTGCGTTGGGCCGACTGGGGTGGACGCTGTCGCGCATCCAGGTCAGGAAATCGACCGCGCGATCGTTATCAAGATCAGCCGCCACGACGCCAACGCCTGGCGCGTCCCCAGCAACTCCGGCTTCATCAGTAGCGTCGACAAAGCTGCCGTTGCCGTTGTTGCGACATAGCGCATTGGCAGGCGCCTTCACAGGGGATGGAAACTCGACCCGGCAGTCCGCGCAAGCTGGGAAGCGCAACCGCGGCACATAGAGATCGAGATCGCCATCGTGGTCGTAGTCGACGAACGAGAGACCGAGCGCGATGCCGCCCGAGCGAATGCCGAGAGTACTCGTCACGTCGCGAAAGGTGCCGTTGCCTTGATTGCGGAAAACCGCCAGCCCATCCTCCAAACCGATCGCGATGTCGTCGCGGCCATCGTTGTCGTAGTCGCCGGCCGTGCAACCGAACGCCTGTTTCGTAACGATTAGGCCCGCGCGTGACGTGACATCGTTGAAGCGGCCGCCGGAATTGCGATACAGCACGGCGTGCCTTGCACCGCCCAGCAACACCAGATCGGGACGGCCGTCGTTATCGAAGTCCGTGAAACACGCGCCCGAGCCCAGCTGCTCGACGATGCGCTCCGGTGACGATGGTTTCGGCACCTCGAATCGAAGACCGGCGCGGGTATCGATGACGAAGCGAACCGAGAAGTCGGACGGAACCGGATCCTCGCCGGCGATCGCCTCAGCGGTGGAATACGGACCCTGTTCTCCGTAGACCGAACTAATCGGTTTACCGAGCTTGGACTGTGAGAGCTGGTCGAAGCGTGCGAGGTGCTGAGCCGCAGCGGTGGCATTACCGGACAGCTGATAGGCGCGGGCGAGTCCGAACTCCGCCGATGCATGGCGCGTATCGAGCGCCAGCGCTCTCAGAAATGTCGCGACCGCCTGATCGTGCCGGGCGGACTGCAGGTGAAGCTGACCGATAAAGTAGAGCGTGTCCGCGTCGTTCGGATTGATCTGCGCGACGCGTTCGAACGGGTCAACGGCGGAGTCACTTTCCCCCAGCGTCCTGTACGCGAGCCCGAGGTTGTACCACCTCCGAGCACTTTGCGGCTGCCGCCGTGTCGCGTCGAGGAGTGCGTCGCGCGCCTCGCCGAGACGTTGCGCCTGAATCAGCGCGATGCCTTCATCAGCCGCGCGACAATCAGCGATGGATTGCGCCCCTGCGCCTGCCGGAATGAATCGAGCGCTTCGGTGGTGCTCCCCTGGTTCATGTATGCGACGCCAAGATTGTTCAGGCGGATCGCTTGTGCCGGACCGTCCTGGCTGAGCGCAAGGGACGCGGCCGCAAAGACGCAGAGAAGGCACAGGACAATCCGCCGTGATCTAGCCATATTCATCACTCGCTCGACGGCGGCTGCCACCCGCCAGCCTCTTCCACGCAGCGGCTGATCGCCAGCACCCGTTCTTCCTCCCACGGCCGGCCGACAATCTGGACGCCGATCGGTAAGCCCTCATCCGAGCGACCCATGGGGACGACAGCAGCGGGGTTTCCGAGCAGGTTGAAGTATTGGGAGTAGCTGAACGCCTCGGGATACCGAACCGTCTGGCTGCCGATGATCCACGAGCGTTCACCGTGCCGAAAAGCGGGAATGGCGCTGACCGGACAAACCAGGATCGGATAGCGTTCCATTTGGGCGAGGAATTGTGCTCGCACGACGTCGCGACGGAACAGTACGTCCAATAACGATTCCGCGGTGAGTTTCGGGTCTTGTTCAGCCAGCCCCAGTATTTCGCGGACGATCGAATGCATATCGCCCTCGCGGCCTTTGTAGGCCTGCCGCAGCACCATCGCAACACCGTCGATGAACAACGCATGCCAGAGGCGGAGTGCCTCGTCGAGGCCCTGCGGGACAAACGGCTCGACGGTGAAACCTTGGTCGCGTAGCGCTTCGACGCTGCGCGCGATGGCGCGCCGGGTTTCCGCAGTGACAGGCACGCGGCCATCGTCGTCGAAGTAGCCGATGCGAGTTTGCAGGAGCGTCGCGTCATCGAGGCGTCGCAGGGGGACAGGCGCGGCGTTCGGATCACCGTTGTCCGGGCCCGCGATTACCTCGAATAACAACGCCAGATCTTCTGCCGTTCGGGCCATCGGACCGACGACGCCAAGCAGCGCGAAAGGACCTACCGACGCCGGGAAATGTCCGGTGGCAGGAACACGGCCGGGCGTCGGCTTCAGGCCGCAGATGCCACTGAAATGCGCAGGCACCCGGATCGAGCCGCCGCCGTCGCTGCCAATACCGCCGGCGGAACAGCATGCGGCAATCGCAGCCGCTTCACCGCCACTCGAGCCGCCGGGCGTGCGCGCCAAATCCCACGGGCTGTTCGTCCTTCCGTACAACGCACTGTCCGTTTCCCACGCCATCAGGAACTCAGGGACCGTCGTATTGCCGAGAACAATGGCCCCCGAAGACTTCAGTCGCGATACCAATGGCGCGTCGGCCTCGGCCACGTGCCCCTGCCGCAGCCGCGTGCCTGCTTCGCAGGCGAGCCCGGCAACATCGATGGAACTCTTGATGGTGATTGGCACGCCGTGGAGCGGCCCCAGGGTTGCGTTGCTCGCGACCGCTTCATCCGCGCGGGCCGCCTGACGACGAGCCCGCTCTTCGTCGATCGATACGAACGCGTTGAGCTTGCCGTTGACGTGGTGGATCTCTTGAAAATGAGCGTCAACGAGTTCGGCGACCGATATTTCTCGATCGCGAATCAGCGACGCCATCTTTGCCGCAGAAAATCGCGTCAGCACATTCATGGGAGTGGGGGAGGTTTGCGTGGCGTTTCCGGGTTCGGGTGAGCCTCGATCCATTGCTGCTCTTTCGCGGCATCCTCGGCGTTGCCGAGCATTGAGTAGCAGCGCGCCATCAGGATGTGGGCCGCGCGCTCGCTATTGATGTCGTTCCCGTCGGACGCCAGCGCCAGCTGTGCCGCGGTTAGTGCACTCGCGCAGTCGCCGCCGCGATCGTAGTATTTCGCCTTCTCCAGGCGTGCGGGAGCGAATCGCGGAAGCCGCTGCAGGATGTCATCGACAACCATCTGTGCGGTTGCATCGTCTCTATAACGGGACAGGAACTGGAAATAGTGGAACGCGGCGACTGGATCGTACGCTACCTGACGGCCATTAATTTCGTTTGCTCGCTGAAACGCCAGGCGTGCGCCTTGCGCCGATTCCTCTTCCTGCAGGAGCCGGCTGTAGCACATGCCCAGTAACGTATTCATCTGCAACGCGGCCAGCTCATTGAGCCCGGGCAACGCCAGCGCCGCGCGTTCAATCGCCGCAGAGACGTCGGTGAAGGTTTTCCCGTCGAGGTTGCGGAGCATGATGTCCGATTGCTTCGCATTGTCGCCCAGATAGTCCACGTCACCGTTGGCGGAATACAGATCCTTCCAACCGTCGTTGTCGTAGTCGATGAATCCGGCACCCCAGCCGCCGAACCGGAATGACAGACGACCGAGACCAGTGGGGTAGCTGACGTATCGAAACGACTTTCCGCGATCGCCGGCGAAGAGCGCGAATACCTGCGTCGCGAGATCGTTGTAAAACAGATCCACGAAACCGTCGTTGTTGAAATCCTCTGCGTCCGACCCCATCCCGTTGACGGCAACGCCATTGTCGTTAAACGAGACGCCGTAGATGGCGCCCTGGTCCCGGAACTTTCCGCCGCCCTGATTGATGAACAGGAAATTCCGTTCGGTGTCGTTGACAATGAAGATGTCCGGCAGGTCGTCGTTGTTGACGTCGGCAATCGAAACGCCCATCCCCTTGCCGTGCGCATCAGCCAGACCTGATTGTTGCGTGACGTCTTCAAATCGCCCGTTTCCGAGATTCCGATACAGCCGGTTGGGAACGCTGATGTAACGGGTCGGACTGCAGTAAATTGCGCGCTTCATGGCATCGGCGCACTGGTCATCGTTCTCGGGCGTCCAGATCGTGTAGTCAGAGACCACGAGGTCAAGAAGACGATCGTTGTCGTAATCGAACCACGCTGCCCCAACGCTCAGGGTGTTTGCCGGCTTTGAGATTCCGGAACCCGCCGTCGCATCAGTGAAGGTCCCGTCACCATTGTTGCGCATGAGGGTGTTCGGGCTCGCGTTGGCCAGGAACAGATCGGTGTCGCCGTCGTTGTCGTAATCCCCAGCGGCGGCGCCGATGTGATATCCGCTCTCGCCACCGGCAAGCCCAGCGGCCGTCGTGCGGTCTTCGAACGCTCCTTCCCCTCGATTGCGCAGCAGCGCGTCGGCGAATGCGGCCGGTTTCTTCATCGACGGCAGTTCCGCACCGTTGGTGAAGAAGATGTCCATCTTGCCGTCGTTGTCGTAATCGAGGATCGCCTCGCCTCCGGCGAGCGGCTGGATGAAGTATTTACGGCTGCGATAGTCGTTGCGTGTGATGTAACTGAATTGCGACCGAGCCGAGACGTCGGTGAAGTACGCGCGCGGCTGCCGGGCGTCAACGGCTCGGCCAGTGCTGATGGCGAGCAACGCCATACCGACAACGATTGCGCGCGCGATCATCGAAGTTCCCGCGACGGACCTACAGGCGTTCCGGCTTGAATCCGCCCTTGCGGCGATCGTTCAGCCAGATCAGGCCGAACACAATCAGCAGGAACGCCGGCATGAAGGCGACGATGCGGAACGACGCCGTTGATGCTTGTGCGAGCACCGTCGTCAGAGCGTCGCCTGAGAGCGCCGTGAACGCGGCCTCTCCGCCAGCCACCTCGATCTTTCTCGCATCGAAGATCCTGCCCATTTGCGGAAGCAGGAAGTAGATCGAGAGCGAACCGGCAGTGCCGATCAGGCCCATCCCGAGCGCGCCGCTGCGCGGAAAGCGCTCCGACGCGACCGCGAGCATGGTCGGCCACATATAGCAGACTCCGATGCCCCAGATCGTCGCCGCCAGAAAACCCGTCAGCGGCGAATTCGCGACGCTCAGCGCGACCAGTCCGACTGCCGCCAGCAGGCAAGACACCCACAGCAACCCGACCGACGACAGCTTGTGAACCATCGTGCCGGCAAAGTGCCGCATCACGAACATCAGACCGCTGACGTAGACGAGCAGCCAGATCCCGGACATGCCAACGGTGCGCGTCAACGCCATGTCGACCCACTGCCCGGGCGCAAGTTCGGCCGCGGACGTCAGGAACATCGCCAGGAACCACACCAGAAAGCCGGCACTCAAACAGGCCTTGAACATTTCGCTCGCCGGAATACCAGCGGCCGCACGCTCGGTTTTCGGGAAACGTCCGGTCGTGAGCAGCAGGAAGATGAGCGCGGCGGCAGGCAGCATCACGACCGCGAACTTGTAGCGCCAGTCCAGATTGAGAGCGCCGAGGGCGAGGCCCGCGACGCCGCCGATGATGATGCCGGCCGGCCACCAGGCGTGCAGGACATTGAGTTTGTGCGTCTTGTCGTCTGGGTAGAGCGTCGTCGTCAACGGATTGATGACGGC